>Ga0209172_10002052_pt1 | contig 38041 bp, 33 predicted proteins | sample LarsenN4metaG_FD_184113 | JGI IMG/M metagenome (GOLD analysis project Ga0209172, IMG submission 184113) | Hot spring sediment bacterial and archeal communities from British Columbia, Canada, to study Microbial Dark Matter (Phase II) - Larsen... ... | reverse complement strand
TCGGCGGCCTCTGCTATACTACCCCCATTCTCTATGTACTCTATGACTCGTTTTCTCAAGTCCAGACTATAAGCCATTCTGACCCCTCCCTCATAATTCTTCTCAATTTTAGCACATCTGGCTTCCCTCTCACTCTTATTTGAAATGACTATAGTTTGTGATGCTTGACGAAACCAAAATTTTTTGATGGTAATGTTTGTATAAATATCTCCTCGACAATAACAATATATATATTCAAAATCATCTAAATTGACGTGAGTTTTCACGTCAATTAATGACTTTTCAGCGAATGCTCTTTCTAGACTGTCTTTGGTGAGAACCAAGTAATTAGCGTTTTCGATAATATGACGAAATTCTGTGATGACTGTATCTGCCATCTGGGCGCGCTGGTTGGGGGTGGGTTCGGTGGTAAATTTAGTATCGGCGTCTGGGTTAAAAGGAGCATAGTTATCTTTGATGGTTTCTAGGGATTCATGGAATTGAAAGTGATAATATGCCATCAGGATTTGGCAGAAATCGCGAAATTTTTGCACGTCTGATGGGGCCAGCTTGCCCTCTTGGATGCAGAGTTCTACGAGGTCAGAGCGGCGGTAGGGGATGAAGGCTTCGCGGTTTTGATAAACTGCCATTTTGTTTGGGCTAACTCAAGAGAGAATATGGGTTAACTGCACTTGGCTGTTACTTAACTAGAGTACCGCATGGTGGGGAATAAATTTTGGCTGTAGCCAAAATCATCGGAGCTGGGGTCGGAAGGCTCGTAAAATTAAGGGGAGAAACTATTATGGGGGCAAGAATGGCTCAAGAAGAGTTGGCAGCAGTGCGTGGGACTCGTTGCGTGGTGGGGATGGACGTGGGAGGTAGTGGCATCAAACTGGGTTTGTTTGCGGTGGATGGGAGCTGTATTCGGGATATGACGGTGGCGACGCCGCAACCGGCGACACCGGAGGCGGTTTTGGGGGCGATGGTGGAGGCGATCGCCCGTTTGGACCCATCCAACCAAAGTGAAGCGATCGGCGTTGGCACACCCGGTCCAGTTGACGCCACCGGAAGAGTGGCAAAAATTGCCATCAATTTAAGCGGATGGCACAATGTCCCCCTCGCGGAATGGTTAGAAGCGAAAACCGGCAAACCCACAGTCCTAGCCAACGATGCCAACTGCGCGGGAATGGGGGAAGCATGGGTGGGAGCCGGTCGGGGGTGCCGCAACTTTATCATGCTGACCCTAGGAACCGGGGTCGGCGGCGCCATTATTCTAGACGGCAAGCTGTTTGTGGGTCACAATGGCGCAGCGGGAGAACTGGGTTTAGTTACCTTGAACCTGTATGGACCCGAATGTAACAGCGGCAACCGGGGGTCTTTAGAACAGTACGTATCAGTGCAAGCCATTCGGCGACAGACAGGGGGGATGGAACCAGACCACCTGGCGCATATGGCCAAAGCAGGCAACCGGCAAGCACATGAGTTTTGGGAGAGTTACGGCCATCACCTGGGAGCCGGTTTAGCCAGTTTGATTTACGTTTTATCTCCAGAAGTCGTGGCGATCGGCGGCGGTATTAGCGCCAGTGCCGACTTATTTTTACCCGCTGCGATCGGCGAAGTAGAAAGAAGAGTATTGCCAGAATGCCGCCAAGGACTGCAAATCATCCCCGCACAACTAGGGGGAAAAGCCGGAACCGTCGGCGCCGCTAAATTAGCTTGCTCGCTGATTTCCGGGCATTAATCCGCGCCTCCCATCATGCGGCTCGCGATTTTCCCTACCTCTGTAGTTTCATTCACCACAGAGGAAGGGAAAACAAAGTTACTCCAGACGGTAGCCAGTTTTCTTTTCTATGTATTCCATCACCAGAGAATAAGCATCGGGATTGCTCTGGGGATGGATAATCATGCGGGTGCCGCTGTCGGGGAGCCAAAACGATATCTTACCCGTGTTTGGTTCTAGGGAAAAGGCGCTAACGCGGGCAAGATTGATGGCATATTCCTCGCGATCGTAGAGGATTTTGATCCAATAAGCACCTTGCTCGGAAGTGGTGATAATTTGCTTTATGTAATTAACCACTTTTTCATAAGCATCTTGATTGCTTTGGGGATGGATCAAAATCGGGATCCGACCGTCCGGCAACCAAAATGTCACCTTACGGTTGGGAGCGCGGCAAAAAGCACTGATCTGCTTCAGATCGATGACGTAAGTATCTCTCTCATAAATGATTTTGACCCAATACGTCACAAGACCTCCTTGGCGGCCAAGTCCTGGCATTTCAGAAACTTTGGGCTCATTTTACAATGGTCTTGAAGAACTGAATGCCGGGGAGGAAGAAGCATAGGCATCCGTGATTTCTGCCTCCGTACCGATGGATATCGCCCCAAGTCCATCTGACGCCATAGTTTCACCCGCACCGACTTCCATCCGTGCCATTGCGGCTTCAATGAACCCGATAAATAGGGGATGAGGAGTGCTGGGACGGGATTGGAATTCGGGGTGGAATTGGGTAGCAATGAAAAAGGGATGATTGGGGAGTTCTATGATTTCTACCAAACGTCCATCGGGAGATGTACCACTGATGGCATAGCCACTTTCGATAAATAAGTTGCGATAAGCGTTGTTGAATTCATAGCGGTGGCGGTGGCGTTCGTAAATCACCTCTTGCTGGTAAAGGCGTAACGCCAGAGTGTTCGGTTGCACCCGGCACGGATAGAGACCGAGGCGCATCGTGCCACCTAAATCTACCACATCTTGCTGTTCTGGGAGGAGGTCAATCACGGGATTAAGTGTATTGGGGTCGAATTCAGCACTATTAGCGGACTCCAGTTGGGCAACGTTGCGGCCCCATTCAATTACCGCACACTGCATCCCCAAGCATAAGCCGAGAAAAGGCAATTGATGCTGACGGGAGTATTCGATCGCCGCTATTTTACCATCTACCCCTCGGATGCCGAAACCTCCTGGCACTAAAACACCGTGGACGCCAGCGAGGGTGGTGGCGGGGTCGCCACTTTCGATATCTTCGGAGTTAACCCAACGCAGATTCACCTGGCATCCCCGGGCGATCGCCGCATGGCGGAGCGCTTCCGTCACCGAGATATAAGCATCATTTAGCCGGACATACTTACCCACCAGGGCAATTTCTAGACGTTTACCCCCCTGATACAGACGCTCTACCAGAGTTTGCCACTGACTGAGGTCCAGTGGGCGTTGTTCCAGGTGCAAATGCTCCAGAGCCTCATGGGCAAGTCCTTCTTTTTCCAGAGTCAGGGGGACTTCATAAATGCTCTTGGCGTCCTGAGAGGTAATTACCCTTTTCACGGGCACATCGCAGAATTCCGAAACTTTTTCTTTCAGTCCCGGAGGCAAGGGGCGATCGCTCCGGCACACCAAGATATCCGGTTGAATCCCGATCGAACGCAACTCCTTCACCGAATGCTGGGTAGGCTTCGTTTTCATCTCCCCCGCCGAAGGAATCCACGGCACCAGAGTCACATGGATATATAGCACATTGCTACGCCCCACATCCTTCCGAAACTGGCGGATCGCCTCCAAAAACGGTTGCGACTCAATATCCCCCACCGTTCCCCCGATTTCCGCAATCACCACATCAGGATTAGTATTCCTCCCCACCCGGTGAATCCGCTCTTTAATCTCATTCGTGATATGGGGAATCACCTGCACCGTCCCCCCCTGGTAATCTCCCCGCCGCTCCTTATTAATCACCGCCTGATAGATCGCGCCTTGGGTGACACTGTTGAGGCGAGACATCGACGTATCAGTAAAACGCTCGTAGTGGCCCAAGTCCAAATCCGTTTCCGCCCCATCTTGGGTGACAAACACCTCCCCATGCTGAAACGGGCTCATCGTCCCCGGATCCACGTTGATATACGGGTCGAGCTTCAAAATCGTCACCGAATAATCCCGGGACTTCAGCAAACGCCCCAAACTGGCGGCAACAATTCCCTTGCCGATGCTCGAAACCACCCCGCCAGTAACAAATACAAACTTAGTCATAATCCAAAAAATTTGAGCTGGTATCCTGCCCCCGTGCCGTTGCACTGGTTCAATTGTGCCATAGTATCGGGCACCAATGGGAGATGGGGTGACGGCGGTTCGGCTTCGCTCACCGACCTGGTGACGGGGTGACTCGGAGACCTGGGTTGTGGTTTTGGCTTTAGCCCTCCTGGGAGGGAGACTCGGAGACGGGGAGACCAGGGTTGTGGTTTTGGCTTTAGCCCTCCTCGGACCAATATCCAGGTCAGGTTTCTATAGTTACAGTTTCACCAGTTTGGGCAGAAAGCTGCGCAGCGGCGGCAATTTTCAGGGAATATAAGCTGTCAGCAGGTTGTAAGTATAGGGGTTGACCGGTAGTTAAATGGTCGATCACCATTGTGGTGTCTTTGGCGAATAGTCCTCGCCGATCGCCTACTTCTATGGCTTCGTTTCCCTTAGCGGTAACTAATTCACCCATATCCCCATCAAAAATTAAACTCCCTTGGTGGCCGTGGACTTCAAACCGGCGCTCTGGTTTCCAGAAATTTTCCCCTTTACCATAGACAAGATGAGCCATAAAGCCGCTCGCCAACTCTAACTGGGCGGCACAGAGACAGGCGATGAAATAGTCGGGGTTCTCCGGTGGTGCCCAGTATTGACAGTCACATTTAATCTTGATCACTGGGCCGAATAGGTCAGTTAAGCGATGGACACGGGAAAGAGCCGCAGTGAGGGGAAAGCCGAAATCTTCCCGGTGGTAGGTCCATTTGTGGGGGGCCGGATGTTGGGGACTGATCGTGGTGTAGCGAGCGTAGGTGACATTTCCCACTTTTGGCAAATTTTGTTTCAGAGCCTGATGGACCCCGCCGAGCAGTTCGATATGTTCAATGTGCAGTAGAAGCTGTTTTGCCTCGGCGATCTGGATAATTTCTTCAGCGAGAGGGACATGGAGGGCCAGGGGATATTCTACTACCACATGTTTGTGAGCCAGGAGAGCCGCACGGGCAGCGGGTCCGTGTTCTGGGTTGACGGTAGAAATGATTACTAGGTCGATGTCATGGTTTAATAGTTCTTGCCAAGAACTAACCGCTGCTGGTGGGGGGTATGGGGTCAGGCCAACCCGATCGATAAAATCCTTGGTTCTTTGCTGGTCCCGTCCCGCCACGGCCACCAAGTGACAGCGGGAGTCTTGTAGGAGAGCCTGGGCGCGCAGTTTGGCCGCGAAGCCGGTCCCCACGATACCAACGCGCACAGGTGAGGTGATTGGGGTTGTTGCGTGCATAGTGTTCTTGGGCAAGAGCAGCAGATGGACCCTATGATATAAGCAATTAGGATTAAATTAGAAATATTTATAATAAATTTCGTTAAGTAAAATTCCCTGACCAGCATAGCCAAGCGGTTATTGTCCGGTAACATCTGAGATATGCTAAACCTAATTTGCAGGCTTGCACCTTAATCAAGATGCAGGATGTGCATTAGGGAAACTTATGGTTTCCATCTGTCGATTACTGGAGAGGAATACTTAATGGCCACTTACAAAGTTACCCTGATCAACAAAGAGCAGGGGCTCAACGAAACCATCGAAGTCCCGGAAGACGAGTACATCCTTGATGTCGCCGAGGAAAAAGGAATTGACCTGCCTTACTCCTGCCGCGCCGGTGCTTGCTCCACCTGTGCTGGTAAAGTGGTATCTGGCAAAATCGACCAGGGCGACCAGTCTTTCTTAGATGACGATCAGATGGCCGCTGGGTTTGTCCTCACCTGCGTTGCTTACCCGAAATCTGATTGCACGATCGAGACCCACCAAGAGGAAGCACTCTATTAAGCTGACTCTCCTGAGAAGATAACGAGCAGCACTTCCTTGCCTGCTCCGAGTCTTTCAAAAACAAGTAGAGACCGGCTAGTCCGGTCTCTCTGATTTTGGATGAGGGGACATCATCGTGGGTGGTATTAGAGTATAATAAATTTCTGTTGCCGTGGTAACAGCATGGCTTACCCATTGGGTTCTAGGAAAGATGGGGCATCTCCGGTGGCGATGATATGAGTGAACCGCCCAACGGGAGCTTAGGGATAATTTCATTAGCTCAGATTCCCCCACTGCAATACAGTGCTTATCTTCTCTTAATATCTGAGATATGCTCAACCTAATTGGCACCCTTGCACCTTCATCAAGATGCAAGATTTGCATTAGGCAAACTTATACTTTCTGTGGATTACTGTAGAGGAATATCTCATGGCCAAAACTTACAAAGTCACCCTGGTGAGCGAGGCTGAAGGTCTGAATGCCACGATCGAAGTCCCGGAAGACCAATACATTCTCGATGTGGCGGAAGAACAAGGACTGGATCTGCCCTACTCCTGCCGCGCCGGTGCTTGCTCCACCTGTGCGGGGAAGCTGATATGGGGGGAAGTGGACCAGTCGGATCAGTCTTTCTTAGATGATGATCAGATGGAGGCTGGGTATATCCTTACCTGCGTTGCTTACCCGAAATCTGATTGCAAGATTGAGACCAACCAAGAAGAAGCACTCTACTAAGCCAAATCCACGAGTGTGCTAATGAGCCGCATTTTCTTAGCGGCTCTGAAACTCGCAATAGATCATCAGTAGAGACCGGCTTAATCCGGTCTCTATCATTGTGTGATACCACCCCTGCCATCTGGGAGGAAAAAATTGGCAAAAGATGAGGGGAAGTTCACTTCCGAGATGGCGGCGGTTGGGTGGCTTTCCCTGTCAAGGTAATGGTACTGCTGAGGGGCTGGATTTCCGTGCCGGGATAGTAGAATTTCAGAATCCGATCGGTCGTCCACCCCAGCTTGGCCAGCTTGTGGGAGCCAAGCTGACTGAAACCCACACCATGTCCGAAACCACCACCCACGAACGCATACCCTTCTAGCTTCTTCTGATCAGCCCCATAAATGGGTTCCAAATAAAACAGGGTACTCAGGGGCGCATAAAACCCCTGGAGAATTTCGTCTTTTTCCAGCTCCAGCGTTCCCACATCCGTCGTCACCACCAGTTGCAACACCCTTCCCGCTGCACTTCGGTTCGCCACTTTCAGGCTCTTGATGGTTTGGAAATTGGCCAGGGGGTGATTTTTATCCCGCAGATACTCTTTCAGTCTTTGATTCATCTCGGCGATCGAGCTAGTCTCCCGCCAGCGAAACAAATCAGTTTTCTCCTCATTAAACCCGTTGTTCATACCGATAAACCGGCGAAAATTCGCCTCATCAGCCAGATTGTCCCGGGACAAATCCCAGACATTCTGGGCCGCATCGAGGACAGGTCGCAAATAGGGACGGGGGATGCCATTCCACACATCCTCATAAGCAGCGGTAATACCACCGCTGGTGGAATAATAAACCGCATCCACCAGCTCATTGTTGTAAGTCAGCACTTGGCCAGCAGTAGCAGCGATCGCTCTGTCTGCCGGGTCCCAAGTATCCCCGCCCTTATACACCTGACAATGGGTATCGGCACATAAATCATACCCATCCACATCAAACCGGTGTAAATTTTTCAGCACATAAGTCCGCGCTAAAATCGCTTGCGCTTCCAGGGACGCCGTTGGGGGATCCATCCCCACTTCATGGGGCACCACCCCGCGCAGATAAGTTTCTAAATCTACTTTGTTCACCAAAGTATAGCTCCCATAGGCATTGGGCTGTACCCGCAGCGTCCCCGGATACCGGTTCGGCTGGCGGTCATCCTTCCCCCGCGCCACCGAAATCATCCCCTCAGAGGCCGAAATTCCCAACACTTTGCGATGGTAGCGATAACCATCGATCGTCCAACTCACCACCGGTTCCTTTTCCATCAGATCCGTTTCCATAAAAGCGCTTTCCTCCCCCCGCGCCTGCAAACTCATCAGCAACAATCGACGCAGCAGCGGCGTACTGTAAACATCTCTTTTTGCCCACACCTGCCAGCGTCCCGGTTGGGCGATTTCCACCGGCAAACCCTTTTTCAACCACTCTTGGGCGTTGTTTTCCGCATTTTCAAAACTCCGGTGCGCGCTTAATACCAGCCGCTCTGCCATCACCGACGTTTCCAGGGGTTTGGACTCAATGCTTAGCTCCAGTTCTGGCACTTCCAAGGACAGCGGCTGGCCGTCCCCTCCCTCAAAATTCAACAGCAGCTTGGCTCCCGGAGTCCTCGGTTTGAGGAGCAGCTTGTCAGTGGGTTTTTGGCCAAACCGCTGCACTACCCCAATATTGAGTTCAATCTCTGCCAAGTTTTGCCCTTGACTCATCTGTGCCGTGGTTGCCTGTGGCTGTTGTTCCCCCACGGCATGGCCCCACTTGCCAGTTACACCCAGCCAGGAAAGCACCAACACCGCCGTACCGCCAGCCAGACCTAAAGTTTTAGTGGCTACAATGCCCCAGCGCCTAGGACGCTGCTGCTGAATATTCCGTTGCTCCTGCATCACCTTAAATCGCCCTTGAGATTTACTGCCTATAGTAAATGCCAATCCCCTCCTAGTTTCAACCCCGGGGTTGTTGCAAGTCGGACTCATTCCGAGTTATAACCAAGGTATGACCTCAATGCCAGCTAGAGGAAAAACACGATGAAAGTCCAAGAGATTCCGAAGGCTACGCCGACCTTCGGTTCGCCAAAATTCGCCGCCCCCTACCCCGCAGCAACGACCAAGAGAAAGTTGCCGCCTTAATGGAGTCGATCGCCCAAATCGGACTGCTTGAGCCGAAGGCTACGCCGACCTTCGGTTCGACGTTTTAGAGGTGGAAGGGGAGTATTATGGATTCTCTGGTTGTCATCGCTTCGAGGCTTGTCAACGCCTCGGTCATCAAACCATCCGGTGCAATGTGCGACGGGCACCCCAGTCCGTACTGAAAATGCACTTAGCTTAGAACTTCGTTAAACTTTAGTAGATAACATAACCTACAAACACTCAGGCGGCATTATGGCAAAAGAGCAAACCCTACCCGTGAACATTGGCATTGACGAGAAAGACCGCCAAGCGATCGCCGATGGACTCTCGCGACTGCTAGCGGACACCTACAGCCTATACCTGAAAACCCACAACTTCCACTGGAACGTCACCGGCCCGATGTTCAACACCTTGCACCTCATGTTCGAGGCTCAGTACAACGAGCTAGCTTTGGCCGTAGACCTCATCGCCGAACGGATTCGGGCCTTGGGCTTCCCCGCTCCCGGGACTTATAGCGAGTATGCCAAACTCTCCTCAATTCCGGAAACTCCAGGAGTCCCCAAAGCAGAGGAGATGATTAAACTATTGGTCGAAGGACAGGAAGCCGTAGTGCGGACCGCCAGGTCTCTGTTTCCGATCGTGGAAGCCGTCAGCGACGAACCCACCGCCGACCTCCTCACCCAACGCATGCAAGTCCACGAAAAAACCGCCTGGATGCTCAGAAGCCTCCTGGCATAAGGATAAACATCAGGAGGCGCCTTTGCCTCCTTATCCCCCCCTACTGTAGAGGTTTTGGTAGCCAAACCCCTACAGGCGCCAATATTGGCAGCAGTTCAAGGATGTGTGGAGCAGATTTATCCCCCTATTTGACTACAGATTTTTTTAGCAACGAGCTTTTATTGTTAATGGTAAGATAGGTTTCATCCAAAATCCGTGGGGAGGAGAAACCATGTCTGATTTTCAAGATTTCTTGCGCCACAAATTCGCTTATGTGGCCATTGGAGAATTCAAACCAGGTAAATTTGAAGAAGCCAGAAAACTTTATCAGGAAGCCGTCTCAACCTACAGCAAAGGCTTTGAGGGCGCCTACCTCCTGCAAGAACCAGATACAGACAGGGGGATAGCAGTGATTTTTTGGGATCGGCAGGAAGACATGGCCGAAAATACCACCGAACAATACCAAGCCATATTAAACGAGATGATGCACCTATTCGTCAAACCACCCAAAACATCTTTCTATGAAGTGGTTACGGAAGTTACACCAGTGCCGGAGGCAGAATAAAGGAGAAATCTGGATGAAATCACTGCATCGCCAGGATTTGTTTTGCTGGTCGGCGTTTGATTTAGAAAGAAACGTTGACTTTAACAGTATTGCCTGGATTCGCCCCCAAGGCAACATCCTCATCGACCCCCTACCACTATCCAACCACGATTTCGCTCACCTGAATTCCTTGGGTAGCACCGCTTGGATTATCATCACTAATTCTGACCACATTCGTGCCACCAGGGAAATCGCCGCCCACACAGGCGCCAAAATTGCTGGACCGGCGGCGGAAAAGGCAGAATTTCCCATGAACTGTGATGTTTGGTTGGAGGATGGGGATGAATTAGTCCCCGGCTTGCGAGTATTAACCATGAATGGGTCTAAGACGCCCGGGGAATTAGCCTTGGTAATCGAAGAAACCACATTGATTACTGGCGACTTGGTACGGGCGCATCGAGCTGGTAGTTTAATGGTATTGCCCGATGCCAAACTCACCGATCGCGCCGCCGCCGTGGCTTCCGTCAGGCGTCTGGCGCAATTGCACCCAATCCAAACCGTCTTAGTGGGGGATGGTTGGTCGGTTTTTGGCAGCGGTAATCAACGCCTGGAAGAACTAGCCGCAGCTCTGTGATTTGACGGAAAAACTCACAGGGGAGGGAGGGATGGTGCGCGTTGTGAGCCGCCCCTCCCTCCCGGTACTCACATCTACGGCTAGAAAATACCGATAAGAATCAGGAATGAAAACAAGCACAGGACAAGAAACGATACAATGAGTATATCGGCTATGCTTTCATCGACTGTTTTGAGATTGTGAGGATGTTCAGCCATAACTGTATTTTCCTCTTAGTCAGTTTGGTAACTTTAATTATAAGTAATAACCGCAGAATTTGGGAGGAAAATATTATAATACTTAACATATTTTCAGAAAATTTCAAGTAAAGTTTTTTTGCCCAAATTTGATGAGTATAAATAACTAGAAAAGTTTTGATGACTAGCCAGCATAATTTTAAAAAATCTTAAAAAAACCAGGAAATTTTAACTATTGAGCAACAAAACTTAAATATTGGGGAGAGATGAGAGGTAAAGAGAGGAGTTTGGGGGAGAGAGAGAAGATAAGCGGGAGGAAAATAGGTGGATCTATGCTAGGATCGGGGAGCGGTAGGAAATAGCATCGATAAAGGCGGATCTTGAGCTATGGAAAATCAAGATTACGGCGAAGGCGGCACCGACCTAGCGGTTCGGGTGAAAAATTGGATGCAAAGAGCGGGGATTTCCAGCTTCCGGCAACTGAGCCGCCAAGCGGGAGTATCTCGATGGCAGGTGCAGCAGCTACTCCAGGGGAAATTATGGCAAATGCGCCTGGAAATTCTGGATAAAATCAGCCAAGCACTGCAAGTGCCTCTAAACGAGCTAATTGGCGAGTTAGGGGGAACCGACAAAGGCACAGAAGCCAATACAGTTTCTGTGCAGGAAGAATACCAGCGGTTGCAGCAGGAAATCGCGCAACAGCGAGAGACGCTCAGAGCCGAATTTCAGCAGGCGGGGTTAGACTTGCTGGAATCTTGGCTGAAACAATGGCCAAAAGCCGTCAAAGCGGCAAGGGAAAATCCCCAATTGCCAGCGGCAAATGTGGTGGCGTTAGTTAGTCCGGTGGAACGGTTAGTGGCGAGTTGGGGGGTAGAGACGATCGCGGCGATCGGAGAGGAAATCCCCTATGACCCCCGATGGCATCAACTCACCACCGGTAACGCCATACCAGGGGAAATAGTCACAGTGAAAGCTCCCGGCTATCGTCAAGGCGAGAAACTGCTTTACCGAGCCGAAGTCAGTGGCAAAATCAACTAATCTGGCGGTCAAGGTTTGAGGTTCAGAGGATTGAGCCAGCGCACAATCTCCTGTTTCAGCAGATTTGGTTCTCGGTTGATTTCTTGCCGCACCCACTGCGCCACCGCATCCAAAGGCGTAAACTCTTTACCCGCCTGCCATTTCACATTTTGACTCAAAGGCGTGAGATGATTTCCCGGCAGGATTTTCAACGACACCATATCGGGAAACCGCTGTTGGAGGAGAGAATGTAAACTGGCAGTTTGGTCAAGATTATCAGTTTTAAATTTTACCAAAAGATTGCGCGGGACGCTATAAGTGCGGGAAATAATTTTATTAGTTTCTGCTGGGGTAGGACTAAATTCAAATTGAAAATCAGCCGGTAAATTTTCAGCAAATGGAATCGAACGGCGAGCCGGGAAGTTATTATAAGCAATCAAGATATTGCCAGAACGCTCTAGTTTGAACAAACTCCCAGCTAGTAAGTGGAGTTTGCTGCCCATACTGTGACCGAGACCGTAAATCGGTAGATTGCGGGGTAATTGGCGAGAGATTTGGAGCTGTTCTACGCACCACTCGAAACGCTCCAACACGTCGCGGGCAATTTCGATATGGTCGAAAGTATTGAGGAAGGGAGTAGCGACGATCGCGTAGCCTCGATCGCGCAAATCATCCAACAGAGAACGATAAGTAACTTGGGGAGCTGCCGCCAGGAAAGCACCTCCGAGAAAATGCAGAATCCCCCTCGGACGGGGGGGGATGCAAACCCAATTACCCGATATCTCTTGCCAGTCCATAATTAGGGGAATTGTTCCTTAATATTAGCTCTGTCACCCCAGATGCCATCCCGCCTCTAGGTGGGGACATCCGAGCCAGCTCGGCTTGGGCAGGGGAAAAAACTTGGTCGCCCCGATCGATTTTACAACTTTTTTGGGTAAGCTCTACTAAGTGCTTTCACTGAGATTGAGCTAAAACGAGCCAAAATCTCGGTATCGCCCCAACTCGGGAGCGTCTGCTATCCCCACCGATCGTCGGTGGAGATAACAGGTGTAGGGGCACGGCATTGCCGTGCCCCACCAAACGGCAATGCCGTGCCCCATCAATATTTGGCCCCACCAATATTTGGCCGGGGGACCAGGGGACGGGGGAACCAGGGGGAGTGTGGGAAGTGTGGGGAGTGTGGGGAGTGTGGGAAGTAATCTTCCCCATCTTCCCCCTCTTCCCACACTTCCCCCTCCTCCCCATCTTCCCCTCCTCCCCATCTTCCCCGTCTCCCCGTCTTACTCCCCTCTCCCAACTTGGGAGAGGGGGGGTGGGGGGCATCCGCGCTGGGAGGAGTTGGGCGAATGGCAACTACAGAGCAATTTTTAGGGTGATAATCCGGTCGTAAAGCACACGGGACCGCCTGCGGTGCTGATTGATTTCAATTAGGGGCATCTATGTTCGATGCGATAGCAGCGATTCGTTGCATGAAGGGAAGCGTTAACCAAATTATCTGTACCAAATAACGCTTAGACAGAACAACACTCGGGCATAAAATAACAGGAAAAAAAATGAGGTACAACAATGGCTAACGGTAGTGAATTTATCGACCTATCGCTCGGGCAATTTTTAGACGCTCAAGACGGTGACGACACCATCATCGGCACCAGAGCAGACGACAGCCTCGCTGGCAACACCGGTTCCGATTTAATTTTCGGCCACGAAGGCAACGATATCATCAACGGCGACGCCGACGCCGATACAGTTTACGGCGGCGCTGGTGATGATAGCATTCAAGGCAGCGACGAAGCGGACCAAATCTATGGCGATGTCACCAATAACGGACGGGGTTTCCTCACCGACGGCTTTGGTAACGACGTGATTTGGGGCGCTGGCGGGGATGACGAGATTTATGGCAACCAAGGCAACGACCTCCTCAACGGTGAAGATGGAAACGACACCGTATGGGGTGGTCAAGATAACGACGTTATCGCTGGTGGGGCTGGGGATGACCAACTCAATGGCGATAATGGCGATGACTTGCTCTTGAGCGGTACGGGCAACGATATCGGTAACGGGGGCAGGGGAAACGATATCCTGTTGGGAGAAGATGGGGAAGACCTCCTCGATGGCCAAGAAGGCAACGATGTCATCGATGGGGGTACAGGTAATGACCTGCTGTTTGGCGACCAGCTTACCGGCGTACCTTTCCGGGCCGGGGAAAATGACGATATCATTTCCGGCGGGGATGGCGATGATACCGCGTTTGGCGGCATCGGTAATGACCAGTTGTCTGGCAACCAGGGGAATGACCAGTTGTCTGGCAACCAGGGGAATGATGCGATCGTCGGTGGCGATGGCAATGACACCGCCTGGGGTGGTCAAGGCCACGACCAGATTTTAGGGGAAGCCGGGGATGATGTCCTCTCTGGCGACCTGGGTAATGACATCGTATCTGGCGGCGACGGTATTGATGTTGTCTTCGGCAACGAAGGCGAAGACGTACTGAACGGCGACGCTGGCGATGACTCCGTATTTGGCGGACAGGAAAACGACATCGTGCGCGGCGGGACTGGCAACGACCTCGTATCCGGCGACAAAGGCAACGACACCCTAATTGCCGACCAAGGTAAAGATACCCTCAGAGGCGGCGAAGGCAACGACGTATTCCGTCTCCTGCGCGGTAACGGCAACTTCAACCCCGCCGAAACCAATATTATTGAAGACTTCAACTCCGCAGAAGATAAAATCGAGCTATCTGGGCCGCTCAATTTTGAAAGCCTGAATATATTTGAAGGGATTGGCGCCTTAGCTGGTAGCACGATTATTCAAGACCGCCTCACTGGGGAAGCTCTGGCGGTTCTACCCAATACCTTGCCGAGTCAAATTGAGCGATCGGACTTCATCCCCGCTGCCCCAGCGCCAGAACCAGCGCCACCAGCAGCAGCACCAGAACCGCCCCTATCCATACCGGATTTAAGCTCGGCTCCCAGTAGTGGTGGTGGAGTCACCCCGCCGCCACCACCGGAGGAGCCTGGGGAAATCCAATTTAGCGCTGACTCATTTAGCTACAACGAAGACGGCACCGCCCTCTCACAAATGACCCTCCAGCGCATCAACGGCAGCAGTGGCGAGGTGGAAGTTACGGTGAACCTTTTAACTGGTGGCACTGCTACACCAGGGCCAGATTTCGAGGATATTTACCCCATTGAGGTGACATTTGCCGATGGGGACACCACAGCGATCGTGGATTTGGCAGTCTTGGAGGATAATGTTTCCGAACCCACCGAGACGATTCGGTTTGCCCTGAGCAATCCCACCGGCGGCGCTATCCTCGGTGCCCGTACCAGCACCACAGTGCAACTGATTGATGACGACCAGCCTGGTAGCGTCGAGTTTGCTGCCGCTGAATTCCCGGCTAATGAAAACGAAGGCACAGTGACAGTGACAGTGCGGCGGAATGGCAGCAATACGGGAGAGCTGAAAGTTGACATAGATTTAGATCTGGCTCCGGCTAATCCCACTACTGCCTTGGATGGAATCGATTTTAACGCTGCCACCTTCCCCACAACGGTGACATTTGCCAATGGGGAATTGGGCGCCAAGAACATCCAGATTCCCATCTTGGACGATGCGATTACCGATGGCACCAAAGAAATCCAGTTGAAGCTGACCAACCCCACTACCGGCGCCAACTTGGACGCCCAGGAAACTGCTACTGTCAGGCTTCTTGATGACGACATCCCCACCCTGACGATTAGCACTGTGGATGAGACGGCGGATGAGGCAGACTCAAATAATACGGCTGAGTTCGAGGTCACCAGCAGCTTAGACGCACCACCAGGAGGACTGGTAGTCAACTTGGAAGTGGCGGGTACGGCCACTTTAAACACTGATTATGTTATGAATCCGGCGCTGCCAGACCCGCCCACGGTGACGATTCCAGCAGGACAGGATACTGTCTCTGTCACGGTTCTGGTAGAACCCGGTGCTACTCCGGCGGGTCAAGATGACACGCTCCTCGAAGGGCAGGAGACGGTGGAAATCAAGCTCCAACCTAATGGGACTTTGTACAATATCGGAGCCGATGACACTGCTGAGATGACAATTTTGGATGATGATTTGCCTAATTTCACCATCCAAGCTACGGTTGCTCAGACAGCAGAAGGCTCAACTACTCCAGGTGTCTTTACGATTACTCCGAGCGGCCCGATCGTCGCTCCCATCACGGTGAATTTCAGCATCCGGGGGTCTGCTACGAATGGCGATGACTATACTTTGGCTAATGGTGGTGGCACCTTGACCAATGGGACTGGCACCGTCACATTTAACCCAGGAGATACTAATAAAACGATTACGGTGACGCCGCAACAAGACACAGATCCGGAATCCACCGAAACTGTGGTGGTAGAGCTAGATCCGGTAACTGGATTGTATGGCGTGGAGCCGACGGCTAGTCGTGGGGTGGTAAGAATCTTGGATGATGAGGATTCTGCTGTTTACATCTCGGCTAGCGACTCGTTGGCACAAGAAGTAGGACCCGATGGTAATCCTGACCGGGCTGAGTTTAAAATCTTCCGCATTGGAGGGACGGCGAACGCGATCGTGGTTAACTACCGCATCAAGGGACTGGATGCAGCCGATGGGATTACGAACCCAGCCACCCCAAACGAGGATTACGATACTTCTGGGCTTACAGGTTTGACCGGTAATTTCCAGGGGAGCGTCACTCTCGGTGTGGGTATTGATGAAGTGTCTTTACCAGTTCCTGCCTTTAATGATGGCTTGGGTGGAGAACCGAGCCCAGAAAATATTGTGTTGGAGCTGCTCAATGGAGATAATTACACCCTGGTGGATGTTACTACTGCCAGTGCCTTCCTGATTAATAATGGTGGTTGAGCTTGTAGTAGGGGCTGTTCTTGCCTTGCCCTTGTAGTAGCACAGCAAGAACAGTAGGGGCTGTTCTTGCCTTGCCCCTACGAACCTCTTTTGGGTTGAATGACAAAGGACAAAATACTAACCTGGTTTTCGCTAGGATATAAGGTAGTAGGGGCGAACCGCCGTTCGCCCTCAATTCTGGACACCCAACCCGATTTGCCACAAGCCGATGAGTTCTCAAGTTTTCGTAGAAAAGAAGAAGCTAGCAAAGCCGCCTCTGGAAATTCATTATCTGGGCGATCGCGCTTTGCGCCAAGGTGCCAAGCGAGTTGCCCGCGTGGATGCCACCATCCGTGACATAGTGCGAGAGATGCTGCAAACTATGTACAGTGCCGATGGCATTGGCTTGGCGGCTCCCCAAGTGGGGATCCAAAAACAACTTCTCGTGGTAGATTGCGAACCGGATAACGCCGCCACTCCGCCTCTGGTACTGATTAATCCTACAATTACTCGGTACGGTAAAGAATTGAGCGTTTACCAGGAAGGGTGCTTAAGCATTCCTGACGTGTATCTCGAGGTGACTCGCCCGGAAGCCATAGAAGTTTCCTACAAAGATGAGCAGGGCCGTCCCCAAAAGATCACCACCACGGGTTTGGTTTCCCGCTGCATTCAGCATGAAATCGACCACCTCAGCGGTGTTTTGTTTGTCGATCGGGTGGAAAATCGCCTTGCTCTCACTGAGGAACTCACGAAACACGGTTTCTCCCCTCAGAACGTTAGACCGGTATAGATTTGTCAATTGATAATTGATAATTGATAATTGATAATTGATAATTGTCAATTGTCAATTGACCCTATTATTCATATGAAATGACAGGCCAACCTCCCAATATTAATGGCACGATCGGGGGATTTCTGCGACACCAGCGCCCTACTGGCGGTGAAATCAAGCACCATCCCCTATCAGACACCCTAGAAACTGTGATGGGTCGAGAGCTGACGTGTGAAATAATTCTCGATTCCCAAGAATATGGGATGGTATCGCGGCGGCATGCGGTGGTTCGTCCTGTGGTAGGGGCGATTCGCGAATCGCCCCTACAAACCTGGTGGGAAATTTGCGATTTAAATAGCGTGAATGGCACCTACATTAATGGTCAACGAGTGCAAGGATGCCAAACCCTACAAGTGGGCGATCGGCTCACTTTAGGCACGAATGGGCCAGAATTTATCTTTGAATACCAACCAAAAGCCGCCAGCAATCCCAGCAAAACCGTTCCCATTACCAGTAATTCCCTCACTTTCACCCAATTATTTCCCCTCGCCTCCACAGGCAAAGATTTAACCCGCAAAGCCTATCTACTTCCAGGCAGCATCACGGTGATGTTTGTGGTGCTAATGTTTGCCAGCTTAGGCAATTCCGCAGCCTTTAATCAGTTGCTCGCCGCTTATCTTGGGGGTGCGGGTTACTACTTTGTTTATCAACTTTGTGGCCAGCAAAAACCCTGGTGGTGGCTCCTAAGTGCGGCTACCTTCACCGTGGCGATATTGCTCAGTCCTGTGCTGCCTTTATTCATCCTCATTTTCCGACAAATTCTCCCCGGCGAACTCCCAGATGGGGGACAAGTGGGCTTTTTGCGGTTAGTTTTAGGGATGTTTTTTGGTGCTGGTTTGATGGAAGAGCTGCTGAAAGCCTTGCCCGTCCTGCTCTGTCTCTGGTTGGGAACGAAGTTGCCTTCTCCCTGGAATTCAAAATTGGGAGTGTTAGAACCGCTTGATGGGATTTTGCTCGGATGCGCTGCAGCGGTGGGGTTTACTTGGTTGGAAACCTTGGGGCAATATGTGCCAGAAATTATCCGCTCTGTGGGAGAATTGGAAGGATTGCAACTGCTGATTCCCAGGATGCTCGGTTCCGTAGCTGGTCATATGGCCTATAGTGGTTATTTTGGCTATTTTATCGGTTTGAGTGCCCTCAAACCAAATAAACGCTGGTTGATTTTGGGGGTGGGTTATCTGAGTGCTTCATTGTTGCATGCTTTGTGGAATTCTACAGTAGTTTTGGGCTATCATGTGTTAGCAGTAGTGGGGATTTTGTCCTACGCTTTTTTAACCGCAGCAATTCTCAAGGCGCGATCGCTCTCGCCAGTGAAATAAGCACCGGAATTGACACGGGGAAATTCAGGAATTGCCCCTACTCGGGATTTAAATCTAGGTTGAGGGCATAATGAGCGATCGCCAAACTCACACGAGCCTTTTCAATTTCTGATAACCCCTGCCAATTTTCAACCTGGATATTTGCCAAAGCCCCCCCCCCAATGAATAATTCACCGCCCCGCATCGCATAAGCAAAAGGACGGGCCAAAACTTGCAAATCTTCTTCCGCCCAATTGGGGAATAAAGGTAGCACACAATAAACCAGTTGCTCCGCCGCCGATAGTTTTGCCTGCTCCAAGTCCGGTAACTGCCACAGCTCCAAGGCACAGCGAGCAATATCATCCAGCCAAGACAGGGGCACTGCGCCAAATTTTCGCCGCAAAGACTCCTGCAGGGCGAACCGGGAGGACGGCGGAGCCATCGCTGACGGCACAGCATCCCAATTTACCAAACGAGATAGCTTCTCCAACCGCTCCAGCCACCCAGGAGCATATTCCTCCGCTAGTACCGACGCCGCCTCCTCCTGTGCCATCAACTCCATTTCCAGAGCCTCGAAATACTTCTGGGCTTGTGGCTCGGCTGGATTCCAGGGGTAAGGCGAACGCATCAGCATTAGAGCCTCTAAAAGCTCCAATTGAGCCCCTAATGTCTCGTCTTGCCAGCATTGCAGCTCGCTTTTATCATAACCCATATTGATGCTGCTCCTGAGTCCATCAATCTATTTCCCTTTGCCAATACCTAGCTACAATCACGATTGGCCGGGTTCCGAGAACGAAACCGCCTTTCTTCCCGAAAATTTTCCGATCTCATTAAGATTCCCCCGGAGTGGGTGTTTGCAGTTGGTGGTAGGGACAAGGCATTGCTTGTCCCTACGCAGGTTCCGAACCGTCGCCGGGGATGGAAAATTCCAGGATAAAAGCCAGAGCCTGCCCCTGGGAACTGCCGAATTTCAGCAATACCCCCGATTGTAAGGCTACTTCTTGGTGGTGGACTTTTTGCCACCGATGCTCTTGAAAAATCAACGTGCCATAGCGGGAAAAATCCCGGAGGAAGTAAGTTAAGGCGCCACCAGAGGCGGAAGTATCCCGACAAAATATTTCTGCGTGTTGTTGGGAAACCCACCGTTCTGAAAGCACGAAATCGTTATCAGAACTGCGCCCTACTCGAAACCGACCACCAGAAATTTCCCAAACTTGGGGGGTGTGAGCGCTTTTGCCTCCATGAGCTACCTCTACTGCTGGGTTCTCGAACGCCACTGACTGCAAAAATGCCTTGCCGTAGGCTAAACCCTGGCGGGTGAGGGAGTTTTCTGGTAGTTCTGTGGGTAGTGATTCTAGGGGTTCTAGGAGTGAGCCGTCAAATTCCGGGTGCATGTACAATACTGGGAGCGTCCATGCTGGTTGATTGAATTTGTAGGTAGCGAGCAGCACTTGTCTTGCGATCGCCACGGCTCGGTCAATGGAAACTCTGGTGGCGATCGCGCGGGCAAATGCCTGGATAAAGGTAAGGGCTTCGCGATCGGCTATTTCATCCCGCATCGCCAACACCGCTGGCACTCCGTGATGAATTAATACCTCTGCCAAGCTGCTGCGAGCCAAATATTTGCCAGAGGCGGTATTGTCCTGAGCATCCCACTGCCCAAAGGGTTGCGCCCCCCAACAAGAGTTAAACAAAGCCAAAGTGACGCCGCCAGAAATCAGCACCGCCGCTAATTCTGTGCCGCTGAGGGTGCGATCGGCCCCCAGGAGGAGCATACCCCCATCGGGAGCTGGCACTCCATGACCAGCATAGAAAAAGATATTGTACTTACCAGTTTCTAAGTAGGCAATGAGTTCGCTAGCCGTAGGCTCTATCAAGGTATCGACTAAGCAAGATACGGGGGCAGATTCTTCAGAAGCCCGGTTTTGACTGCCTTCTTGGAGGATTTGACGGAGGGTAGCTGCCTCGGTTTCTAGCTGGAGGATTTTTGTCTGATTGGTTGATGCGATGGCGTCCCCCCCCTGTCCCTCTTTTGAAGGGTTGGGGGTTGCAGTGCCCAAAACTAGCAGGATGTTTAAACCGGGGCGCTGGTGGGGGGTTGATAGGGGTTCAACGTCGGTGGTCGTGCGGGAGAATCTTAGTTGGGGGTTGAGGGAAATCGCTGGTTTGCCCGATCGGGGTTGCATGATTTCCCACGGAATGGCGATTAAATCTGGATCCCGAACATCCAACTGCACCCGTAAAGGTTGGTTTCTGCCAGCGGCGATACCAGTGCTTTGAGCTAAGGTGGTTTCGATCGCCCCTTCAAACAGCCACTGATACAAGAGCGTACCTAGTTGCAGCATCAATTGCGCGCTATAACTGGGTGACTTCTGGATGGGGCCACTTGATGACGGGGAGACGGGGAGACGGGGAGACGGGGAGACGGGGAGACGGGGAGACGGGGAAGATGGGGGAGAGGGGGAAGATGGGGAAGATGGGGGAGATGGGGAAGATGGGGAAGAGCCCACACTCCCCACACTCCCCACACTCCCCACACTCCCCTGCTCCTGGTCCCCCCATCGACCAGAAGCCCCCAATATCGTCAACTGTCCAAGGGAAAACATCTGCTGCCATGCTTGCCAAGTGGTTTCTAACTCAGGTGTGACCACTGCTTCCCCGTGGGCGTAGCCTCCAGGATAGGGAGCTTGGATCACCCAAACCGCCCACATACGGGCAATATACGGTTTGAGCGCTTCTGTTCCAGTTTGGCGCTGCATTTGGGCGATCGCGATGCTCAGGCAACTTATCTCGCTCCGAGACATTGATATATTTTCCCTACGGGTGCTGTGTTATGGCTACAATGGCGTTTCTTCTAGTTTATCCGATTTCGGCACCCCCATAGGGCGACGGGGAGACGGGGAGCAGGGGAGCAGGGGAGCAGGGGAGCAGGGGAGCAGGGGAGATAGGGAGGTGTGGGGAGCAGGGGAGATAGGGAGGTGTGGGGAGTGCAGAAACCGGGTTTCTCACCGAAATCCTGAAGAGAAACCGAGAACTTTGGCACAGAAACCCGGTTTCTTTTGAAACCCCCCTTGTCACCCGTCCCTGGATGTGCTATCATCCCTTTAAGTCTGAAATTGCGGACGTGGCGGAATTGGTAGACGCGCTAGATTTAGGTTCTAGTGTCTTTGATGTGTGGGTTCGAGTCCCTCCGTCCGCATTAGCTACATTCCTGATGCCACCGGGCTCTCGCCTGTACTGGGTTTGTAGATTCCCCCTTATTTACTCAATTCTTACTCAATCTCCCCTTCATCGTAGGGGTAGATTGAGACAATTTCCCCTGCAATAGACACTTCACTTTATACAAATTAATAGATACAGCCTGTTCAGAAATAATCTGAGCGGCTCTCAAATCCCGGATCCTTTTTGGTCGAGGGATTTAGGGTGAGGGCAGGGTGAGGGCAATGTTTTAAACGACTGGTGAACAAGCTGTAATCTGACCATTCACCTACCGCAATGTCTGCGGCTCATCTTAATTATTGCGCAATCTTTATGCTCACAACCTGGAAGTGCCCCGGAAAAACCTATATCCTGAAAGGGGTGTTGCTGTTGTGGATGTTTTTATTGCCCCTATTGTGGTGTGGTGATGCTGTGGCTGGGGAAATTTCGGCAAGATTGGCAACATTTCCCCGGTGGGAAAAACTACCAGTGACGGCGGTCAGTGGCAATGAGGATTTGATTTATCCTGATTGGATGGGGGGTTTTTGGGATGTCACTAGCACGCTTGTGGATATGGTAGCACCTTTTGGAGATGCTATTGCCACACCGGGATTTGAAGCTAACCGCCGCTACCTCAACCAACCGCTAAATTTCCGCGTCAGGTTCATAGAGGTAGAACGAGATTATCTCACTAAAAATCCAAATACATTTGTGAGAATCATCAAATCAGGAGAAAATCGACCATTAGCTATAGTCGCGGATAGAACTTATAACAGTCGCAATATCACTTGGGCATATTTCAGCGGTGGTCAAAGCGAGGAGCAAAAAACCACCCCAAGATTTGAGGTGAAAGGGGATCCAAAGAACCCGAACCGGCAGATAGCGTATTTTGGAGAACCGAGCCAGGAAAACCGTTTAATTTCTACAGTGACGGGAAGAGCTACGGAGATGCTAGGACCCGATGAATTCGGCTCCGTAGAAGTGAGCCAACAGGTGTTTACCCGCCAAAGTGGAATTTACTTAAATGAGGTGGAGACTACGACGTTATATCGCCTGGTGGGAGATAAGGGGAGGGGGAAAATCGAGGCGGACCAAGTGACGGCCATCTATTTATCACCCCAAGACCCAGACTATTTTGCAGCGGGAGGCTCTCCGGTAGCTATATATCGGTATCGCTTGGAAATGACCCCAGTGGAGGGGGTGGATGGGTTAGGGGTAAATAGCTAATGGCTTGTATAATCACTAATCGCTGCTTTTGTCAATTGTCAACTCTTGAGGCTGGCAGCGCTTGATTTGCACAGAAATACCTTGAGCCCCTTCACCTTCGAGGTCTTCAATATAACCGTCTCGGGCGAGTTCTGCTTCCTTGGCACTCATAAAAGGTCCGAAGTAGTAAGTACATTCGGGGTGGAGGGTGAAGATTTCTACCCACCAAGCCAATTCCAATTTTTCTAAGTATGAGGTAAAAGCCTCTTTCATCCGTTCAGCCAAAAACATTTATCGATATCTCCGCAATTGATAATTGATAATTGATAATTGATAATTGATAATTGATAATTGTCAATTGTCAATTGTTAATCGTTCGGTCCTAAAGGTTCCAGCCAAGGGCCTCTGCTACCTGGGTCGCCAAGGTCATGGGGTCAAAAGGCTTGGGAATGATGGCTCTGACTCCTAAATTGGCAAATCGCCTCTGGTCTGTGGACAGGACTTTGGCTGTGAGCAAGATCACGGGGATATGGTTGGTGGTGGTGTTAGCTTGGAGCTGTGCGTAGGTGGCAGGACCGTCCATTTCCGGCATCATTACGTCAAGCAGGATGGCATTGGGTTGCTCTTTTGATGCTACTTCGATTCCTTCACTGCCAGAGCAGGCAGTCAACACTTCCCAACCGCCAACCATTTCTAGGCTAAGCTGTGCCACTTCCCGGATGTCATCTTCATCATCAATTACTAAAATCCGTTTGCCAGTCACAATTTTTCTCCTGCCCCTGAAAATGGCTACTACAAATTACATCAAGATGCGGTAGGGGCGAACGGCTCTTCACCCCTACTGAAGGTAAAAATCTGATTTACGGGCTCACAGGCATGAGCGGAAAATTGATAGTTTTGATTCTGGCATAGGGTAGGCTGATTACATTTCATGTTCACTAAAACTAGCGATAAATTGAAGAGTAATGAAAATCAGTTCAAAGGTATTGCCACTAAAACTAGAAAGAGGGGAGGAGTGTAATTGCATGCGATGAGATTTAGATGTGTTGGATGTTTCCATTTTTGGCAAATAATTAAATTTTTTGGGTATCACCTTTACAGTCGCGATTCTAGCCATAAATTTTTTTAGCGAAATCTGAGCAAAACATTGGGGGTGTTGGGCGCTCCGGGGGCAGCTTGCCACCCGCAGGCAGCGGGCTGCGGTTTGACCAGACTTGTGCAATTGGTAATGTAGCGCAAATTAATCAGAAATTGACGGGTAGGCACTGGAGGATTCAAGATATTTTTATGACATATTACCGTCGGGATAGCTCCCTTCTCCTCTGGGGGGAGGGGAGCTAGGGGCGATCGCGCCAGCGTCTTTGTCAGGCATCGCGCCAGCGTCTTTGTCAGGCATCGCGCCTCCGTCTTCGTCTAGAGGGAGGGTGAGGTAGAAGGTGCTGCCTTCTGAGATCGCGCTAGTCGCCCAAATCTGACCGCCGTGATGCTCCACGATGCTGCGGCAGATAGCCAGACCTAAACCAGTGCCACCCTTCTTGCGGGAATCACTAGCATCCACCTGCTGAAACCGTCCGAAGATAGTTTCAAGTTTATCTGGGGGAATTCCCCTTCCCTGGTCCTTCACATATAACGTTAAGTAAGGAGCTTTTGCCCCCATCTCCGAGTCTCCGAGTCTCCGAGTCTCCGAGTCTCCCCAAATAGGGACTGGGGGCCTGGGGGACGGGGGGGAGTGTGGGGAGTGTGGGGAGTGTGGGGAGTAATCTTCCCCCTGCTCCCCTGCTCCCCTGCTCCCCTGCTCCCCTGCTCCCCTGCTCCCCGTCTCCCCGTCTCCCCAAATAGCACCTATCCACACCGTGCCACCACTGGGGGAAAACTTGATGGCGTTGCTGAGCAAATTGGTGAGGGTTTGGATAATCCGATCGGGATTAACCAGCACCCGCACAGAAATCGGCTCAATGCACACCGAGACGCGAGCCTTCTGAGCCACCGGCATCAAAGCCTCAGATGCCTGTAACATCAGGTCAGCCACATCGCAAGACTCCCTTTCCATCGACTCAGCCCCAGACTGGATCCGCTCCAAATCGAGAATATCGTTAATCAACCGAACCAACCGCTCCGTATTGGAAATCGCGATTTCCAACATCCGCGCCTGTCTCTCCGGTTGAGCATTGAGGATATCTCCCGTCAGCAGACCCAATGCCCCGCGCAAAGAAGTTAGCGGCGTGCGCAGTTCGTGACTGACCACAGAAATAAACTCATCTTTCATCCGCTCGATCGCCTGACGTTCAGTGATATCCTTGAACGTCACCACCGCACCCACGATTTTACCCTGTTCGTGAATCGGAGTGCTGATATATTCCACCGGAAAAGCCGTCCCATCCTGACGATAAAATAGCTGGTCCGTGGCGTGGGTGAGGTGCCCATTTTTCAGCGCCTCGTAGATAGGGGACTCCTGGACAAACGGGTGGGGTGCCCAGGGGACGGGGGGACGGGAGGACCAGGCGCCGCCCTGAGCCTGTCGAAGGGGGACTGGGGGACGGGGGGGCAGGGGAAGAGGGGGAAGAGGGGGAAGAGGGGGAAGAGGGGGAAGATTACTCCCCACACTCCCCACACTCCCCACACTCCCCACACTCCCCACACTCCCCTCTTCTCCCAGAATCATCGCAAAAGGCACCTTCAGGAGTTCGCCCATATTCATCCCCAGCATTTTCGCGGCGGCGGGGTTGACAAAAGTGATTTTACCCTCCCGGTCTAACCCACAAATCCCCTCACCCGCCGAATTCAAAATTAACTCGTTTTGATGGCGTAAGCGTTCCAAAGCCGCCTCGATCCGCTTCAAATCTGTGATGTCACGAGCGATCGTCGAAGCCCCAGAGATGCGACCGCGCCCATCTTTAATCGGGGAAATCGTCAAAGAAACATGAATCTTCCGCCCATCTTGGCGCTGGTGAACAGTTTCATAATGGTGAATACTCGAACCCTGGCGGATTCTTTCTAATAGTTGGGGCACCTCTCGCGCCCGTTGCGGCAGAGCCAGGATAGAAATAGACCTGCCGATGACCTCCGAGGCAGTATAACCATAAATCCGCATGGCGCCAGTGTTCCAAGTGCGGATAGTGCCATCACTGCTCTTGCCAATAATCGCATCCTCAGAAGTTTCCACGATCGAAGCCATCCGCCGCATCGCCTCCTCCGCCGCCGCCCGATCGGTAATATCGCGCCCAATCACCACCAGCCCCTTACTCGTATTATCTGGGTAAAACAAAGGAATCTTAATCACATCAAAAGTGCGAGCCTTACCCTCCGCGTTCGGAATCACCTCCTCACTGTGAGAAGGAGCATGGCGTTTCCAGGCCCTGGCGTCGGTTTTTTGGCTCTTCCGAAACGCAGAGGCATACAACGCCTTTTTCTGCGGCTCCAAGAGATTCGCCAGCTCCAAGTCCGTGTGGCAGCGATAATCAATCCCCACCAACCCAAACACCTCCAGCATCGCCTGATTCGCAATTTCCCAGCGACCAGATGAATCTTTAAAACAGACAATATCGGGCAGAGCATTAATCAAAGTGCGCAGCCGCTCCTCGCTTTCTCGGAGAGTAGCTTGAGCTTGCTTAAGCTGGGTAATGTCCGCATGCAGAAAACAAGCACCAACAGTGACACCACCCTGATCCTTTACCGGGTCAGCCCGAAGCCAGCATGTGAGGGGTTGGAGCAGTTTCCCGCCGTCAGGTCGGCGTCGCCCGCGCATTTGAATTTCACCGCTCCAGGAAGTTTCTCGACCAATGACAGTATCCAGGATGCGCCGCCCAGCCGTGGGGTCAGCAAAGAGCGCCTCTAGTCCCCCGTTTTGGTTGAGTTCCTCAATTTCCAAACCGAACAACTCCCGGAAAGCCGGGTTTTGGTAAGTAGCAGTACCTTCCAGGTCAGTCATACAAATCGCGTCACTGGTGCTTTCCACCGCTTGAGTCACCCGCATCAGGGCAGCTTCCGCACTTTGGGAGCGCTGGATTTCAGTTTGGAGGGATTCGATTAACTTGGTTTTTTCTTGGGTACGCAACTGTACCAGTCCCTCCAGACTAGCGCGGTGTTCCTCCAGCTCCCGCTGTGCTACACGGCGCAGCGTGATATCACGGGCGATCGTCAGCCAAGCTCCCTCCGATGCCCCTGCGGCATTTGCCGCACCCTGCCGTGATTCGATTGGCGAGGAGACTCGGGCATCCCCACTTCTAGAGAAATGGTAATTAAAAGGAATAGAGGCAATTTCAATATTGATTTCTGTGCCGTCAATACGTTGGAGGGTCTGTTCTTGGAAAGTAGGGCTTTTTTGGGATGATGGCGGCGTCTGGTGATGCGCCCAGGGATGACCAAGAAAGATGGGTATGGTCAGGGGATGCACAACCTCCGATAATTGCCTGCCTTCAAACCCCCCCGTTGGCGAAAAATTGGGGGATTTCAGCCCTAGGAGCTGGACGCCTGCGGGGTTGATATATTCAATTTGGTTTTGTTGGTGAATCAGGATAGTATCTGGGAGCATTTCCACCAATTGTCGGTAGCGCTCTTCACTTTCCCGAAGAGCCGCTTCAGTTCTGAGGCTGCGATCGCGGGTGCGCAGAGCCAGAATGCCATAAGCCAAATCCGCCGCCAGTTCCGTCAGCAGCTCGATTTCTTGGGGGTCGAACGCTTCTGCCACCGTAGCGTAAATCGTTAATACGCCCAAGCACGAGGGGGGGATGGGGTGACGGGGGGCAGGGGGGCAGGGGGGCAGGGGGGCAGGGGGGAAATTTGCTCCCTCTCTCCCTTGCTCCCTTGCTCCCTTGCTCCCTTGCTCCAGAGGTCCCCCAGTCTCCCAGTCCCCTAGTCCGCCAGTATGGCACAGGGGCAAGCAAATTAAAGATGATTTGCTGCTATCGAGTTCGGCGCCAGAGGGGAGAGGGGAAGATGGGGAGACGGGGAGACGGGGAGACGGGGAGACGGGGAGATGGTCCCCTGGTCCCCCCGTCCCCCAGTCCCCTAGTCCCCTGGTCCCCCCGTCCCCCAGTCCCCTAGTCCCCTGGTCCCCCCGTCCCCCTGTGATGCAGGGGCGGGCGGTTTTCAGTGCCATGTTAACCGACTCGCTACTAGATGCAATCAGCTCCAGTGCGATTTTATCTCGCTCGGCGTTGTCGCCTAATGTGCTGGCATAAGCAGCGCTTTGGAGGGGTAACTGGGTTAATGTGGTCTGGGGAATTTCTCCAGCACCAGTGCCATTGATATCCCCAGAAATGCCTCCCATATCTCCGTTGGCGGGGTCTGTGGGGACCAAGCCTACCCAGGCCAGGGGGTATTTGCCAATTTGGACGATGAGCTGGCAAATGTCTTGAAGCAGTTGGGTTTCGGTTTCAGCGCGGACGATCGCCTGGTGGCAAGAACAGATGGTGGAAAGCGCCCGGTTAAGGGAGCAGAGTTCCGATTCAATCGTGGCGCGATCGCTCAAATCATGGACGACTACCGAAAAACTTGATCTAGCCCCTTTTTCATCCTGTAAAGCTGTAATCGTCATATTTGCCCAAAAATACGACCCATCAGCACGCCGCCGCCAGCCTTCATCCTCACATTGTCCCGCCGTAGCCACTAGCTGCAACTCTTGACCGGGCTTACCAGTTTTAATATCCTCTTCAGGATAAAAGCAAGAAAAATGTTGCCCCAGAATTGCTGACTCTTCATACCACAAAGTCCGACGGGCGCCCGTGTTCCAAGTCGCCACCTTCCCATCAGCGTCAAGCATGAAAATCGCATAATCTCGGATTCCTTCCACGAGGCTGCGGAACAGGTATTGATTCTGGGCAATTGATTCTACCTCTGTTGCTGTACCTCCATTTGCCTGCTGATTGATTGATTTTTCATCAATAAAATTTGCGTCCACCTCGGCATTTTTTACCTCTCTCCGTAAATATTCTCCCTGGAAATTTGCCGGATATTTCTGATGGTTTTGTAAACTATTCTGAATATTCTCTATCCGCCACAGTAACTCTTGCGCATCCACTGGCGGGCGAATTATATCGATAATATAACGTTGTCGCCAATTGATTCCGGCTAATTCTTGGGCTGTGGCTAATAATAAAATTGGCCAGAAAGATGGCAAATGTAAATCTTCAGTTTTTTGCAGAATTCTCAGAGCAGGAACATCGGCAATCACACAGTCAAAGTCTATCCCCAACTCGGCTGGTATGACTGCCAATCCGGTTGGTTTAAATTGACCGGCTGGGGCTAAGGTATTATCGACATTTTTGCTCATCCTCATGGAAGGCAACCCAAACCTTGAGGCTTCTATCAAAGTATGTTGACTACCTAAAATACTGGCAATTTTTTGCCGATTATTTCCTTTATTGACTAACAGTAATATTTTCATGGTCATTTGTCATTGGTCATTTGTCCTTTGTCATTTGTCCTTTGTCCTTGGTCCTTAGTCCTTTGGTAGGGGCGATTCGCGAAGGTTGTAGGGGCGAGAAAGCGAATCGTCCCTACATATGACCAATGACCAATGACCAATGACTATGATACATTTTAATGTTAACTCACCCAGTAAATTACTGGGTATCCGTAATTTTACGCAGACTTCTACAACCTATTGATGAGATATGGGCAACCCGCCGACAAATCACTCTGGTTTAGCAGCGGCGGACTCGGGAGAGCAGCAAGACGATTTCGTTGATAGTTTTGCGTCGATCGGCTCCTCGCAGCTCGGAGTTATTCACGATGATACCGAATACCAGGGGTTCATATGCTGGCGCCTCCACGTAACCCGCCAGAGAAGAAACCCCAGTCATGCCCCCAGTTTTTGCCTGTACCCCCACCCCAGATGAGGGCAAACCAGCGCGGTAGATGGCAGCATAGGGAGATTGCGCCATCCCTCGGAGAGTTTGCACCAAGGCTTGGGGACTGACCAGGTTTTGCCGCGATAGTCCGGAGCCGTCTTGCATAAAGTGACTCTGTGGGTCAACTCCCAGGCTCGTCAGGATGGTTTTGGCCACTTGGACTCCCACATCGGCGGTAGTGGCGTTTGCCTGGTTGCTCGCCCCTTTTAATCCTAATAGTCGCAATAAGACCTCAGCATAGAGGTTGTTGCTAGTTTGGTTGGTAGTTGTCACCAACTCAGCTAGGGTAGGAGACTGCACGGCAGCAAGTAGGGGCGATTCGCGAATCGCCCCTACATCAGGGAGGGAGACGCTGGCAGTCCCGACGGTGATGCCTTCGCGAGTTAGAGCGGCGCGAAAATGCTCGAGAAAGTTTTCTGCTGGGTTTACTACGGCTACGGCGGCGTCTTCTGGTTCTGAGCCAAACCGCAATTGACCGCTAATATACAGCACCTGCTGGCGCAAGTCTCGTCCTACTTCTACAAATTCTGGCTGGTCTGGGGAGACGGTTTGAGATTTGTTTTCTATGCGCCAGTGGGCTGCTTCTTCTGGGTTCGCCCAGGTAATGCGTAGGGGTTGGCCGATTTCTGTGGGCCAGAGCATGATGTCAATGGCGTTTTGATTGTAGATTAAACTGTTGACTGGGGCGCCGTAGCCAGACTGGATGTCTTCCCATTGCCAGGTGGGGTTAATGGTTGGGCCGGTGAAACCGGCTTCTTCGACTTGGAGCCGATCGACTGTGCGGATACCTCTGGCGGCTAACTGTTGGGCGAGGCTTTGCAGTTTGCCAGCGTCGATAGTGGGGTCGGAGCTGCCCACTAGGCGCAATAAGGGGGCGGTGGTGCCGTTGAGGGTGCCATATACGGAGGTGCGCAGTCTGTAGTCTGGCCCGATGGCTTCTAAGGCGGCGGCGGTGGTGAGCAGTTTGGTGGTGGAGGCGGGGGTAAAGTAGGATAGATGCTCTCTGGCATAGAGGGTGTTGCCCCCGGTGAGGGTTGCCACGAGGACGCCAAAGCGCGATCGTCTGTTTTGCGGTTGCTGCAAGATCTGGTCTATGGACGCTCCCACCTGGTTGGCACATATCCCCCCCCCTTCCTCTGATGGCGATTGGGCAATGGCCCCTAAAACCGATGTGGGGGTGATGTTCACCGCGAAGGCACAGAGGGCAAGGAGGACTTTTTGGGTTCTATGTGTCTGTAGTTTATATTTAGCAGCGTTTTTGCTCATAATTACCAATGACTAATCGGCTGGTGACAATAAATATTCGGTACGATAAACCTGACCCAGGGGTTTTGGCTTGGAGCGTGCGACGCACAGCGGTGGCGGAATTGCTGATTGATTTAGCACCGGACTTGATTGGGACTCAGGAGGTGACGCCGCACCAGCTACAAGATTTACAGCACCTCCTCGGCGCTTACCGTTACATCGGGGCAGACCGTAATGGCAATGGGACTGGGGAATATGGCGCGATTTTTTATCACCCAGAGCGGCTGCAATGTTTGGCGGCGGGTGATTTTTGGCTTTCTGGGCAGCCTGATAGCAGGGGGAGCATTTCGCCGGAATGGGGCAACCCCCTGCCTCGGATGACTACTTGGGGTTTGTTTGCTGATGTGGTTAATGGCCGGCGTTTGGCGCTGTTCAATACGCATTTAGATTATCAAAGTGCCCGATCGCGCCAGTTGAGCGCTCAACTGATTTGTCAGCGGATGGCTAAAATTGCCTCCGAGGATGCCTATCTCCTGTTGACTGGGGATTTTAATGATGGTCCGGGGAGTTTACCGCGTCGGACTTTTGTGCAACCTCTGAGTAATGGCGTCCAGTTGCAAGATGCCCTCTCCGGGATGCCGCAAAGCCAGCAGATGACGTTTCACGATTTCCGGGGGCGTGCTTTTGCCGCGATCGACAGTATTTATTATGACCGACGGCTGCATCTGCGGGCGGTAAAGATTGACTCCCGCCAATTTCAAGGTCTTTGGCCTTCTGACCATTTTGCTGTGGTGGCTGATTTTGATTGATGTTGTCTTTTGTCCTTGGCTTCTCCCTCGCGCAGGGGACAAGTGACCAGTGACCATTTGTTAGGAGTTGGCAACAGAGGAGGAATCATGCCTGCCACTGAGTATGGATATGTTGTAGGGTGTTAAGCAATGTTAAGTTAATCGCCCTAGAAGTGCTGTATGTTTTGGGCAGGATGTGTGTAAGGGGGAGTATGCAAGGATTGAAAGGACGGGATTTTTTGGGTTTGGCGGATTTGACGCCTGATGAGGTGAAGCGGCTTCTAGACTTGGCGGCGCAGATGAAGGCGCAGAAGGTTAAGCCTCGGTGTGAGAAGGTGCTGGGTTTGGTGTTTTACAAGGCGTCAACTCGGACGCGGGTGAGTTTTTCTGTGGCGATGTACCAGCTTGGGGGTCAGGTGATTGACCTTAACCCTAGTGTTTCTCAGGTGAGTCGAGGGGAACCGCTCCCAGATACGGCGCGGGTTTTAGACGGCTATCTGGATGTGCTGGCGGTGCGGACTTTTGCTCAGGCGGATGTGGAGACTTTTGCTCGCTACTGTGAGATTCCGGTGATTAATGCGCTGACGGACCAGGAGCATCCTTGTCAGGCGTTGGCGGATTTGATGACGGTGCAGGAATGTTTTGGTGATTTTTCGGGGTTGACTTTGAGTTATCTCGGCGATGGGAATAATGTGGCTCACTCTCTTTTGCTGGGCTGTGCTATGGTGGGGATGAATGTGCGAGTAGCGACTCCCGCTGGCTATGAACCGGATCCGGAGGTTGTGCAACGGGCGATCGCGCTGAGCGGAGGTAGCACGGAGGTAACGGTGACTTCTGACCCGATCGTTGCGGCTCAAGGTGCCCATGTCCTTTACACCGATGTTTGGGCGAGTATGGGCCAAGAGCAGGAGGCGGGAAGCCGCATCCCGGTTTTTCAGCCCTACCAGCTAAATGAGGAGCTTTTAAAGTATGCTGATGGTGAGGCGATCGTGTTGCACTGTTTACCAGCACATCGCGGGGAAGAAATCAGCGACAAAGTGATTGAGGGCTCCCAGTCCCGGGTCTGGGTTCAAGCCGAAAACCGGATGCACGCTCAAAAAGCTTTGCTCGCCAGCGTGCTAGGAGCTGCGATTTAAACCATTAAGTTAGTATTGATGACTAAAAGCATAATGGATCCGGAAAGTTTCGAGTTGGCACTGGATATCATCGATCTTTACCTTGAACTCCAGCAGCAGCGCGAGTACGTCCTTACCAAAAAACTATCCCTATCCCCTCAACCTCAATTTACCAATATCACCCCCAAACGGGATGTGAGCGGCGACAAGGACTTGATGGACAATAAGGCGATCGCGTATAAAGTCGTCAGCCAAAGCAAATACCTCAGATGGTTGCAAGCGGGCACAATTTAACTGACGACCAAGAGGCTTGCATACGGGGTGACAAAGTTTGCTGGAGGGACGTTTTATGTCCCCCACAGCGAAACGCCCCTACAATATCATCGATTTTGGGCAAAAGAAAGTAGGGGTTTGGCTCGCCAAACCCCTACTTTCGCTCTATTTCGGGATGTTGCACAAAAGTTCTTAGTTGAGCTTTATCCCATTTTGATTTAGTAATGAAACAGATATCTTCTGGGAGCGAAAAATTTTTCGCCCCCAAGAAAGACCCCCCGTCTCCCCGTCTCCCCGTCTCCCCATCTCCCCGTCTCCCCGTCTCCCCGTCTCCCCGTCTCCCCGGGATAACAGTTCTTAGTTAGGCTTTAGTCGAACTACAAACCTGTAATGGTATCATGCAGGCTAGCAATTCACACGACAATCACTTAGTAATTGCCCATGATTGACCAGCAAAGCAAGACGCGCAACCCGTGGAGTTTTATCCCTACCCTTTATTTCGCCCAAGGGCTCCCGAACATCATCATCAATAGCGTTTCGGTGATTATCTATAAAAATCTGGGCATACCCAATGAACTAATCACCTCTGGAACGAGTTTTCTGTATCTCCCTTGGGTACTAAAAATGCTGTGGAGTCCCTTTGTGGATGTCACCTCCACGAAAAGAAATTGGATCATCGCCATGAACTTAGGGATGGTGTGCTGTATGGTTGTCGCCGCCTTCTCCCTGCATCTGCCCAATTTCTTTTTAATATCCCTGATCATCTTTAGCGCTGCGGCTTTTGTCTCCGCTACTTACGACATCGCTGCAGATGGCTTTTATATGCTGGCTTTGACGCCGGAAGACCAAGCATTATTTGCGGGGATTCGCTCAGTTTTTTTTCGGCTATCGGTGATTTTTGCTTCCGGGGGATTGGTCTTTTTGGCCGGTTACATGACAGAAGCGATCGGCATCGACAAAACAGTGGCTTGGTCTCTCACCCTCGGTATTGCAGCAGTTCTCTTCGCTATATTTTTGGTTTATCATAAGGTTGTGTTGCCTTTCCCCTCTACCGATGGCAGCAGCGCCGCTACAGCAGAAGCCGAAAAAACACCTTTTGCCGAAATTATTGCCGCTTATTTTCGGCAACAAAAAATTACCGCAATTTTAGCTTTTATCTTGCTCTACCGCTTCGGTGAAGCGATGCTGGTTAAGGTTGCCCAACTTTTCTTATTAGACCCAGCAGAAAAAGGTGGTTTAGGACTTAGCACTCAGGATGTCGGTCTAGTCTATGGCACTTTTGGCGTAATTTCCTTAATTCTGGGAGGCATTACCGGTGGTGCCATCATTGCTAAATACGGCTTAAAAAAGACCATTTGGCCAATGGCATGGGCGTTAAATTTGCCAGATTTGTTTTACGTCTATATGGCTTATGCCCAGCCGCCCCTTAAATTTGTTTATCCTCTGGTATCTTTAGAGCAATTCGGATATGGCTTGGGATTTACGGCTTTTATGGTTTATTTGATGTATATTTCTAAGGGGCAGTACAAAACTTCTCACTATGCGATTTCTACGGGGATTATGGCTTTAGGGCTGATGGTGCCTGGAGCCGTGAGCGGTGCAATTCAGACCCAGGTGGGATATCCTTTGTTTTTTGTAATTGTTTGTTTCCTCACCATTCCCGGAATGCTGACGATTTTATTTTTGCCTTTGGATGAGGAGGGGCAGTCTTAGGGTGGGCATTGCCCACGCTACTGCTATGCTACCACCGAAGTTGTCAGGTGGGCAGTGCCCACCCTACTCATAACTAATGACTAATAACTAATGACCAAGGACAAAGGACTTTTGACTAATGACCCAGGACATTTTAGTGGTATGATAAGGCGGTGGCATCTGAGATAGGAATTATGGCTATTTTTCGTGAATTTATTGCTCCCCTTTTAATTCTGTTGGTGTTTCTGGTGGCATTGGTGGCTGTGAGCGCTCGCATCTGGTTGCCCCAAGAGATGATGGGACCAGCACCAATAGAAGAGCCGGTAGAAGATTTATCCTTTGTCCAATCTCCCTTGTCTAATGTCCCTTGTCATTGGGAACAAGTCCGTTGTCCCCTGAGCGCCGTCGCAGGCTAACTTGTCATTTGACAAAGGACAAATTACAAATGACCAATGACTAATGACCAATGACCAATCACCAATGACCAATGACCAATGACAAAGGACAAATGCTGATTCCGGGCTATAATTTGCGCCTAGGGTCTGTGGGGGAAAGGGTTTTGCTGCTGAAGTTTTTGCAGGCAAGTTATCAAGAGCTTTACCCGGAGCAGGATTTTTCCCACTTGAGAGATACGGTTGTGGATTATTTATCCCGGGAAACGCCCCTCTGGTGGGTGGATTTGGCTGGGGAGCCTCCATCTACCAACCCCTCTGGGGAACCGGTGGGGTGTCTGTGGGTGGGTAATGTGATCGATCAAGTGGGGGGTAGTCGCCACGCCCATATTTTTCTGGTTTATGTGTCACCTCTACATCGGCGGCGGGGTATCGGTTCGGCTCTGGTAGTCCAGGCGGAATCTTGGGCGCGACAACGGGGCGATCGTCTGATCAGTCTCCAAGTTTTCCTCGCCAACCAAAATGCCCTCAGTCTCTACCAACACCAGGGTTATCAAACTTTATCTCTGTTTATGCACAAAACTCTGTAATCACAATTTGTTCCTTGTCCCAAGGTAGCTTGTCCCTTGAGCAAGGACAAAGGACTCGTAGGACTTGTGACATCAGACCAAATCCGGCACTGCAACATCTGTGATCATCCATTCTGAAGATGGCGGCGTTTCGACAGCAGCAAAAGAGATAGATGGCACAATAAACCGCATTTACCCTGTAATTCGCCATTGATGGTTCAAGCCACCAAAAGACATTGACAATAATTTACTCCTTTAATTGAGCCAATTTCTTGGCTTGCTGAAAAGTAGATACCAAAAACACCAGCATCAGTCCCGCCGCCAGTAACCCACACATCACATCATAAATAGAAGTCAAGCCCCAGGGCAATAATACCTCCGGTTTCTCCACCAAGTACATCACCGCATTTAACAGGATAAAAATCACCCGGATTTCCGTAGGGCCGATTTTACCGTAAGAAATCTGGAAGACCCCATCAACGCAGGTGCGCACATACACGAACACCGATAACAGCAAGTAACCAATCAAGCCTAAACAAGCAATATTAAAGGAAACGTAGGGAGATAAACCCAGACCAACGGCAATTAAAAATTCATTAAACGCATCCACGGTATGGTCAATAAAAAATCCAAACTTGGGTCGCTGTATTTTCCGATACCGCGCCAAGGTGCCATCGAGAGAATCGCCAAACCAGTTTAGCACAAAACCAAAACTGGCCAGCCATAAGAAATTATGATTGACATTGGTCAAGCCATAGCCCGCAAATATGAAAACTGCCCCCAATACCCCCACGGCGGTCAATATATCCGGTGTCACCCACCGAGGCATTTTGGCGGCCAAAGTTTGCAGCAGCGGTCTTTCGAGCGGGCCCAATAAGATATCGTTAACCCTTTGGTGTGATTTGATATCCATACAACAATTATCTGTTCCCCTGACTTATGTCAAATAGAGTCAATTGCCAAAATGAGAATTTAATCTGACTAATTATAATTTCACCCCTCATATTGCTGCCATATCTGGGAAAAATTTTCCGGTTTTTTCCCACCGCCGCCACCCCCGGGGATATAGGGGTTGTCTGGACCGTGATGGCTGACTCCCCACGCCACCCACGCCTAAACCGCGTTGGGGGATTTTTTTTCTCTCCAAAGTCGTTGTTTCTCCCGGATGGCGGCGGTAAGTACCGGGATATAAGGATTAGATGCACCCTGATGGATGTTCCCCCACGCCTAAACCGCGTTGGGGGATTTTTTTTCTCTCCAGAGTCGTTTTTCTCCCGGATGGCGGCGGTAAGTACCGGGATATAAGGATTAGATGCACCCTGATGGATATTCCCCCACGCCTAAACCGCGTTGGGGGATTTTTTTTCTCTCCAGAGTCGTTGTTTCTCCCGGATGGCGGCGGTAAGTACCGGGATATAAGGATTAGATGCACCCTGATGGATGGTCCCCCACGCCTAAACCGCGTTGGGGGATTTTTTTTCTCTCCAGAGTCGTTTTTCTCCCGGATGGCGGCGGTAAGTACCGGGATATAGGGATTAGATGCACCCTGATGGATGGTCCCCCACGCCTAAACCGCGTTGGGGGATTTTTTTTCTCTCCAAAGTGGTTTTGGGTATGGAGGGGGATTTTCACCATTTAACCCGCCATATGTTATCCTGTTGGTCAAATATTGGTCAAAGTGGCACGCAACAGTTGGGGCAACAGAGCGGGAAAGGGTTTGTAAGTAAGCGTTACTGAGTAAGCCGATGGCGGGAGTCGAACCCGCGACCGTTCGATTACGAATCGAATGCTCTGGCCTCTGAGCTACACCGGCAAAAAACTCCTTACCTACTATAGCATGCCTGTAATGGTTTGCGGAGAAATTTTTTTGATTTTCTTAGACTAGGGGACGGGGGACGGGGTGACGGGGTGACGGGGAGACTGGGGAGTGTGGGGAGTGTGGGGAGTGTGGGGAGTGTGGGGAGTGTGGGGAATGTGGGGAGTGTGGGGAG
>Ga0209172_10002048_pt1 | contig 38082 bp, 40 predicted proteins | sample LarsenN4metaG_FD_184113 | JGI IMG/M metagenome (GOLD analysis project Ga0209172, IMG submission 184113) | Hot spring sediment bacterial and archeal communities from British Columbia, Canada, to study Microbial Dark Matter (Phase II) - Larsen... ... | reverse complement strand
GCGGCTGCGGCGGCGACTTCGAGTTCCTCAAGCACGTCTTCAACAACCCGCAGGGCGTGCTGGTCAACATCACGCTGCTCAGCCTGCTGGGCATCGACCATCAGGCCGAGCGCATGCAGCCGCGCGCCGGCCCACGGACCGGCGGCCAGCCGCCGGCCGGCGCGTGATTCACATCGCTACCCAATGGCTTGCACGGCAGGCTGGCGCCTGCCGCTCTGAAAGCCGGCCGGCTAGCCAATTGGAGCGGCACGCGCGAGCGACGCGCGAGCATCCGCGCGACTTCCTGCGGAATCGCGTGGGCTACAGGCACATCAGGCCGAACTGTCCCAGCAGGATGGCCAGATCGCCCAGGCCGACGGCGCCGTCGCCGTCGAGGTCGCCGTCGCAGTACTGCGCCGGCGACATTCCGTAGCTTCCCAGCAGGATGGCCAGGTCGGCCAGGCCGACGCTGCCGTCGCCGTCCAGGTCAGCGATGCAGGGGTGCGGCGGGAACTCGATTTGCCCGCGGATTTCGCCGGCCGCGTCGAAAGTCGAGTGGATGTTGATGTAGGTCAGGCCGGCCAGGAGGTTGGCCTCGTTCGCGGCGCCGTACACCCAGGTGCCGAGCTTGCGGGTGGCGGGCGACGGCAGGGGAAAGATCACGCCGGCGGACGCACCGCGCGGCGCAAAGCCATGAATGTGCGCCGCCGTCTCCATGCCCATCAGGCTGCCGTGGCGGATGTCGAAACCCAGCACGTCGGCCGCGCGGTTCAGCGAGTGCAGGCCCACGCCCGCGCCGGGCGTCACGTTCGCCGGCACCTCCTGCATGCCGTCAATGGGCGCCACGATCGGCACGATCTGGCCGCGGATTTCGCCGCCGGGGTTGGCCGCGGAGTGGATGTTCACGTACGTCATGCCGTCGAGAATCTGCCGCTCGTTCGCCTCGGGGTAGTTCCACACCCCGACCTTCGGGCTGCCGGCCGGCAGCGGATGCACCACGCCCGCCGGCGCCCCATGCGCTGCGTAGCCGTGGATGTGGGCGGCAGTCTCCGCCACCCCGCCGAACACGATGTAGTAGCTCAGCGTGTTCGTCACCGTGTCGATGTTGAACGCGCCCCAGCCGCCGGCGGCGCTCGCGACCGGGGGCGTCTCCTGCGCGCCGTCCAGCTCGGCCACGTGCGTGACGATCTGCCCGCGGATTTCGCCGCCCGGGTTGGCCGCGGTGTGGATATTGACGTATGTCAGCCCGGCCAGAATGCTCGGTTCCTGCGCGTCAGTGTAGGCCCACACGCCGATCTTGGGGTTGCCCGCCGGCAGCGCATGTACAACGCCCGCGGCCGCGCCCGGCCCGGCAAAGCCGTGGATGTGGGCCGCCGTTTCGGTCAGCCCCTGAAACACGATGTAGTAGCTCAGCGTATTCGCGCACTTGTCGATCACGAACACGCCGCCGCCGAACGCGGCACTCGCCACCGGCGGCGTCTCCTGCGCGCCGGTGAGCATGGCCACGCGCCACTCGATGCCTCCGACGCCGGCCTGGGTGGGGGGAGCCAGGAGTGCCAGGCCGAGCATGATTGCAACGATGCGGATTCGAACCGGGAACAACGATTCTGACATCGACTCGCCTCCTTCGGGGTGAGAAACACCTGTAACCGGCCCAACCCCTGGGCCGATCGGCCAAGCGGATCACCGAGCCGTCACGCCCGGCCCGCCACGAAGTCGTGATGACGACTGAACTTACGAACTGCCGCGCGATCCCTCCTCTCCCCGCGTGCGCGTGCATTTCGCCCTCTGATGCAGATGTTCCGGAGCAGCCGACGGCTTGCACGCGACCGGCCGCGAACCAAGGCAGCGGCAGCCCGGCCGGTTCACGGCCCCTTCCCGCTTCGCGATGTGAGCCCGCCCGCTCCGCCCGACCCCCAGTCGCGGAAGTCCGGCTCGGGCTCCACGCCCAGCGCGTCGACCACGCGGTTGATGTAGTTGAAGTACGCCACGATCTGGACCGCGTCGTGGATCGCGCGATCGCTCCAGCCCGCCGACCGCAGCCGATCCACGTCGGTCGCCGTGCAGCCCGCCGGCGTGCGCGTGACCTTCTCGGCGTACTCCAGCAGGCGCTGAACGCCGGCTGACAGCGGCGCCTCGCGCCAGTCGCGCGCCACCTGATGCACCAGCGCGTCCAGCGTGGCGCCTTCGGGCGGGCCGCTGGCCGCCGCTGTGACGTCGACCAGCGTGTTCCAGTCGCGGGCGACCTCCGACCGGAGGTCGTTGGCGTGGGCCTCCACTCAGTAATGGCAGCCGTTCGCCCCGCTGACGACCACCGCCAGCAGCTCGCGCTGCGCCCGCGACAGCGGCGAGTCGCCGTACATGAACGTGCGGTAGATCGCGATCGAATCCCGCAGCGCCGCCGGGTTCAGGCTCATGACGCGCACAATGTTGAACACGCGCCCCGCCCGCCGCACAGCGGCGTCGTACTGGGCCTTCAGCAGCCCTTCTGCTTGCTCGTCAGAGATCGTTTGAATCCACGCCACTTGTTGCCCTTGCTACGTTTCAGCGCTGGCCCCCGGGACGCCGAATCCGCATGCGCCCGGGTTCCAGGACCAAGGAACCGCCCCTCCTCGTTGGCGGCCGCGGCGACGACATGGTCGGGCCGGGAGAGAAGGCCCTCATCCGCAACCGTCTGAACGTCATGGCCCAGCCGCGCGAGCCCGTCCTTCAGATGCCGGGAAAGGTCGTCCAGCTTGAGCCGGCTCATGACGTGGCGACTTTCCACACATTCTCGCGCGCCAGCTCCGCAGCGTAAGCTGACGCGGCCCGGATGTCGGCGCGCGTCAGCCCGGGATAGTGGTCGAGAATCTGGTCGTCGCTGAGTCGCTGCTCGCCGCCGCACTGGCGGTCATGGTCATCGGGCCCGGCCGCAGCGTGCTGCTGGTCTGGGCCCATGCCCTGCTGTGGGCGCTGTTCGCCACAGCGATTCTCTTGGCGGTGCTGGCGTGTGTACGACTTCTGCTGGCACTGGCGCGGAGGGCGCGTGTCGCGGATCAGCAATCGAGCCGGGGGGCCTTCGCGCTGTTGGCGCTGTTCCTGTTGCCGGTGGCGGCCTACCTGCTGGCCATCGCGCTGGCTGTGGCGCTCGGGTATTCGACATGGCTCTCGAACGCGGTCGGCGTGCTGTTCTTGCCCGCGCTGCTCGGCGGGATCGCAGCGCTGTGGATGACCTATCGCCTGGTTTGCGATGTGCGCCGCGAGGTGCACCGGCGCGCGCCAACGGTGGTGGCGCACTGATTACAGACTGCGGCGAAAGCGGTGCCACGGCCGCTCGGTCACTTGTCACCTGTCACCTGTCACTTCTTCGCGGTATTCCGCCCAGGTCTTGGGCGTCTCATACACGCGCACCGCCCGCAGCCGAGCCGGGGCGAACGCGCCTTCCAGCAGCCCGTGCATCACCTGGGCGATGTTCTCCACCGTCGGGTTGAGCGCGCGGAACTGCGGCGCGTCGGCGTTCAGGTGCTGGTGGTCGAACACGTCGATCACCCGCTGCTTGACGATCTGCTCGAAACGCGGCAGCGGCAGCACCGCCCCCGTCTTCGCGTCCGGCTCGCCGACCACGGTCACGTCCACCAGGTAATTGTGCCCGTGGCCCTGCGGGTTATTGCACTTGCCGAACAGCGTCAGGTTCTGCTCGTCCGAAAGCTGCGGGCAATGCAGCCGATGGGCCGCCGAAAACTCGAATTGTTGCGTCAGCTCCACCATCGCAGGCGCCTCCCGTTCGATCGCGTAACGCACAAACGGCGTCGTCAGCAGCTCCAGCCGCACCAGGCGGGCCGGCGGCGGCGTGCGCTCCGCCACGGCGCGCCACACCGCCTGCAACAGCCGTTCGGCCGACAGCCGCCAGCCGCAGCGCTCCAGCTCCGCCGCCGCGTGCGGAATGGCGAAGCGGCGGATCAGCTCGTCCAGCTCGCGGATGTTGCACAGGTAGCCGGTGAGCGGATCCGGTTCGCCGGCCACCGTCGCCCGCAGCCGCAGGTACGGCACCAGGCCGACGGCGCTGGGCCAGCCGCCCCAGGAGTTGGTGATCGGCCGCGCAAAGTCGATGTGCCCCGCCCAGTCGCGGTCAACCGAGAAGCGCACCTCGCGCGTCAGCCGCAGCATCGGCGCTGATTGTAGCCTTCGCCGCCGCGGCAGGAATGCAACCGCAGGGGCGCAGAGGGGCATAGCGCGGCAGAGCCGCAACCAAAGGTTGCGAAGAAAACAAGATTCTGTACGTTTGCATTGCAGAGAGCGCAGAGCAGGATCGTTCACCTCCCTCTTCTCAGCGCCCTCTGCGCTCTTTGCGCCTCAGCGGTTTTCCGGGAGCGGCGGATGCAGCAGCCGGCCCTCCATGCCGCCCGCGACCGGCAGGATCGCCCCGCTGACATGCCCCGCCAGCCGCTCCGACGCCAGGAACACCGCGGCCGCGGCGACGTCCTCCGGCGTGGCGATCTTGCGCAGCGGCACGGTGGCGGTGAAGCGCTGGAAGAACTCCGGCTCGGCGACGGCGGCGTCGGTCATCCCGGTCTGCGTCCAGCCGGGGCAGATGCAATTCACGCGGCCGCGCGGCGCCAGGCGCACGATCTCGTTCTTGAGGCTGCGCGTCAGGCCGTAGACCAGGCCGGCCTTGGCGGCGGCGTAGTCGGCGTGGTCCGCCTCGCCGAACAGCGCCGCGGTCGAGCCGATCAGCACGATCGCCGCCGACTCGCGCGGCGCGGCGGCCAGGTGTCGCAGGAACGCGCGGCAGGTCAGGAACGCGCTGGTCAGGTCGCTGTCGAGCGTGCCGCGCCATTGTTCGAGCGTCATCTCGTGCAGCGGCGCGGGTTGCTCGACCCAGATGCCGGCATTGGCAATGAGCATGTCCACGCGCCCGAAGTGCCGCACGGCCGCGGCCATCATCGCTTCGGTCTGCGGCTCGTCGCGCAGGTCCGCGTGCACAACGACGCTCGGCGCACCCAGCTCGGCCCGCAGCGCCTCGGCGGCCGCGCGCCCCGTGTGATAGTGCAGCACGAGCCGGGCATGCTCGGCTGCGAACGCGCGGGCCAGCGCCCGCCCGATGCCGCCCGAGGCGCCGGTGATCAGCACGCACTGGTCGCGAAGGTCGGCGTCCATAGACACCATCGCAGTCTGCTGTCATTGCTCGTGTTCAGCGCCCGCCGCCGCGCGGACTGAAGTCCGCGGCTTCTCAGCCCCCTGGGGACTCGGCTCGATTCGGGCCGATTCTCTCCAGCGCGTCCAACAGCGGCAACAGCCCGGGCAGAATCTTCCGCCGCGCCGCCGCCAACGGAAACCACCCCGCGCGGTCGATCTCCGGGAACTCCTGCACACGGCCGGAGCGCGGCGGCCATTCCATCGTGAACGTGTTGCTTTGGACGGCGGCGGGGTCGCAGTCGCCCTCGAAGGCAAAGGCCCGCACGAGCTTGCCGGACTTCAGCTTCGCCTGTCCGAGATCGACAAACAGCCCGCGCGGCTCCAGCCCGGTCTCCTCCCGGAACTCGCGGATCGCGGCCGCGAGCGCGTCCTCCGTGGGATCGATCTCGCCCTTGGGGATGCTCCAGGCGCCGTCGTCCTTGTTCTTCCACAGCGGCCCACCGGGATGTACCAGCAGGACCTCCAGCGCCCCATCGCGCCGCCGATACATTACCAATCCAGCGCTTTTTCCGGGCACGGCGCACCTACAAGGGCGGGATCGAACGCCGCGCATCGTCGAGAAGCGCTTCGGTGCCTTGCCGGCGGCACCAATCTCGGAGGTAGTCCCAGTCGAGCCGATCCCCCTGGACGGCGATCACATTGCGCGCGTCGGCGAGATCTTTCGCGCGCTTGCCCTGCTGCGACCAGCGCAGTTTGGAGATGACCACGTCTTCGGCGGTTGGCAGGTACATCTCGTGCCCCAACACACGTACAGGCTGCCGGCGGCCGAAGCGGGCTACATCGTGCGGGTCGTTGCTGAGCAGAAACAGCTCGACACGAAAGCGACGCCCGCGTGCGCGCACCACGTGGCGGTTCGTTCCCGTGACCGTCTCGAACGAGACCTGCGGATCGAGGCGAAAGTCCGGTCCCAGCCGTTCGGCCAGCGCCCGCAAGTCAAGCGAACGCGACTGCACGACAAAGTCGGCATCCGCCGTCGAGCGCGCGATCCCCCACACGTTGCTGGCCAGCGAGCCGGTCAGCATGTACGGCACGCCAAGCTCGTTGAGCGCGTCAATCACGGCGACGACGATCTCATCGTTCGTCAAGCACCGTTCTCCAGTCGGCGCTGCAGGGCCAGCCGCTCGTCTACTTGCCGCTCGACGGCCTCCTCGTCCAGTTCGGGGAACTGGTGGCGGATGCCGTCGGCCATCAGGCGGCAGCAGAGGTCAAACAGCCGCGGGCCGTCGAGCAGCTTCTCCTCCAGCGATTGCTCGCGCGCCCAGAGGACTTGCTCGCGGTACAGGGCGTCGATTTGTTCCGGGCTCGGGTCCACCCGACGCATTGTACCTGAGTGCCAGCCCACGCGGCCGGCGACGACCGACCGCCGCGCTCGTCGTCGACCGGGGCTACGAGAACTCGCGACACCCGGTTAACGTAGAGCTCAGCGAGGTGCCGCGCATGGCCAGCGACGCGAAAAAATCGCTGCATTTCATCCAGCAGATCGTTGAGGAAGACATCCGCGCCGGCAAATGGGGGCCGCCCGGCGACGGCTCGGTCGTCCGCACGCGCTTTCCGCCCGAGCCCAACGGCTACCTGCACATCGGCCACGCCAAGAGCATCTGCCTGAACTTCGGGCTGGCCGAGCAGTACGGCGGGGCGTGCAACCTGCGCTTCGACGACACCAACCCGGTCAAGGAGGAGCAGGAGTACGTCGACGCCATCATCGACGACGTCCGCTGGCTGGGCTTCCGCTGGCCGGGCACGCGCGACGACGATCCGCACGTCGGCGTGCTGTTCGCCAGCGACTACTTCCAGCAGATGCACGACTGGGCCGTCGAGCTGATCCGCAAGGGCAAGGCCTACGTCTGCGACCTGACCGCCGAGCAGGTCAGCGAGAGCCGCGGCACGCTTACGCGGCCCGGCCGCAACAGCCCGTACCGTGACCGCGGCGTCGCGGAGAATCTGGAGCTGTTCGAGCGCATGCGCCGCGGCGAGTTCCCGGACGGCAGCCGCACGTTGCGTGCAAAGATCGACATGGCCCACCCCAACCTGAACCTGCGCGACCCGGTCATGTACCGCATCCTGCACGCTTCGCATCACCGCACCGCCGACCGCTGGTGCATCTACCCGATGTACGACTGGGCGCACGGGCTGGAGGATTCGATCGAAGGCATCACGCATAGCATCTGCACGCTGGAGTTCGAAAACCACCGCCCGCTGTACGACTGGTTCATCGACGCCATTAACGAAGGCCGCAGCGACGACGGCAGCGGCCCGTGGGGCCGCAAGATCGTCCATCCGCAGCAGATCGAGTTCGCCCGCCTCGAGCTCACCCACACCGTCATGAGCAAACGCAAACTGCTGGACCTGGTCAAAGGTGGCTACGTCCGCGGCTGGGACGACCCACGCATGCCCACCATCCGCGGCCTGCGCCGCCGCGGATACACACCCGAGGCCATCCGCGCCTTCTGCGGCGACATCGGCGTGGCGAAGTTCAACAGCGTGATCGACGTGGTGCGGCTGGAGAACGCCGCCCGCGACGATCTGAACAAGCGCGCCCCGCGGGTGATGGCTGTGCTCCGCCCGCTGCGGCTCGTCATCGAGAACTGGCCGGATGAGGGGAGTGCGGGCGTCCCGCCCGCCGTGGATGTGGCACAACAGCGGACGGCTGGGCCACACATCGATCCCAGCCGCGTTGACTGGCTCGACGCCGTCAACAACCCCGAAGACCCCGCCGCCGGCACGCGCAAGGTGCCCTTCTCGCGCGTGCTCTATATCGAGCAGGACGACTTCCGCGAGTCGCCGCCGCCCAGGTACTGGCGGCTGTTCCCCGGCAACGAGGTGCGGCTGCGCTATGCGTACTTCGTGAAGTGCACGGGCGTGGTGAAGGACCCGCAGACCGGCGAGATCGTCGAGGTCCGCTGCACCTACGACCCCGCGACCCGCGGCGGCGACGCCCCCGACGGTCGCAAGGTCAGGGCGACGCTGCACTGGGTCTCGGCGGCGCACGCGGTGGATTGTGAAGTGCGGCTGTACGACCACCTGTTCGCCAAGCCGGACCCGGAGGACATTGCCGAAGTGGCGGCGGAATCCGAGGCGCGGGCGTTGGAGGGCAGCGCGGGCACCTTGCCCGCGCGCGAAGGCATGGGGACCGAGGGACCAGGGGACCAAGGGATCAGGGGAGCGGGGGATCAAGGGATCAAGGGTCCTGCGGGCGTCCCGCCCGCGAACGTAGCGGCCGGGCTGCGACCCGGCCGTCCGGAAGCAACGGGTGGCCCGGTCGCGCACAGCCGTCCTGATGCGGCGGGTGGCACGGCCTCGCGCAGCGAGGCCGTGGCTTCTGCGGCGGCCCACGGCCTGGCTTCGCCAGAACGTGCCACCCCACCGGCGGCACCTGCTCTGCAAGCACAGCCGGGGGCGGCTGTGCCACACTGGCTGGCGTGCCTGAACCCCAACTCGCTGCAAGTGCTCACCGGCTGCAAGATCGAGCCGAACTGGTCCGCCGCCGCCGGGGTGAGCTGGCCCGACGGCACGCAGCGGGTGCAGTTCGAGCGGCTGGGCTACTTCTGCGTCGACCCGGATTCCGGTCCAGGGTTCAGGGTCCAGGGTTCAGCATCCGAACCCGAGCCCGAAGCGCAAGCCAGCGCATCCGAGCCCGAAGTGCAAGCCGGCGCATCCGAGCCCGAAGCGCAAGGCGGCGCATCCGAACCCGAAGTGCAAGCCAGCGCATCCGAGCCCGAAGTCCAAGTCATCGCATCCGAGCCCGAAGCGCAAGCGAGGGCATCGCGCGCGCCCGTGCAATCGCGCACCCCGGCGGCTCGATCCGAACCCGGAGCGGCAGCGCCGGGCCCGCCCCGCCTGGTCTTCAACCGCACCGTGACGCTCAAGGATACGTGGGCAAAGATCGAGAAGAAGCGATAGAATGCGCCGCGCCCACAGGTTGCCAAGGACACCGGCTTGTCCACGCGGCAGCTCGAAGATTACTTGAGCGGGCGGAAGAACCGCGCAGTTGGTCCATCCAGAACAGCGAAGTATGGGTGGACGCAACCGGCCGGCCTGCGTCGTGCGCCGATTCACCCGCCTACGCGGTGCGCCAGCCGCCGCGCAGCGCCTCGTCGAGCAACTCGCGGGCGCCAAGCCGCTCGGCCCATTCGCGTAAGTAGTCGAAATCCAGCTTGTCCGCCTGCGCCGCCAGGATGCCGGCCACGTCGGCCTTCTGCCGGTCGCTCGGCGCCGCCTGGATCCACTCCAGCTTCGCCAGAATCGTGTCCTCCGGCGACAGCACCCAGCAGGCGACGCCCGCGACCGTGGCGCGCCGGCGGCGCGCAAAGCGCATCGCATCCGCCGGGCGGTTCGTCTTCACCCAGAAGTCCACCTTGGTGCCGGTCGCGCCGTGAATGGCGTTGAACTCGCCGCCGCCCCGCAGCGCCTCGACAATCGCGTCGCGATCGAGGTACCAGCCGGGCGAAGGGAAGGCGTGGATCAGCTTGTCAATGTCGGCGGCGCGCAGGTCGACCAGCACGTCGGCGTCATAGGTGGCCCGCGGCTGTCCCCAGGCCATGCTGGCCAGGCTGCCGGTCAGTGCGTAGGGGATGCCCGTCTCTTCGAGCATCTGCACGAGCATCGGCAGCTCATCAGGCATCACCATCCGCGGGTTCCATGTTCCGGCGGGCGCGCAGCTGCGCCTGCTGGCGGTGGACCTTCTCCCAGTCCAGCCTGGTCACGTCGATGCCCGTGATCCGCCGGCCGATCTCGCGGTCGATCTGCTCCGGCGTCCAGTCGGGGTGGTCGTAGCGGACGCCGGCCCGCGCAATCTCCAGCGTGAACCGCGTCCAGGCCAGCCCGCAGGCAATGCGCTGCTCCGGCGTCATGCGGCCGAAGATCTCCTGTTGCCGCGCGCGCGCGCCACGGACGTGGTCCGGTTCGGTCATTGCACTGGGATCATACCACCCACCGCCGACGGGTGGGTGGCATGCTCTCGCTGTACTCAGCGTGAGCATGTAGAGCTAGCTCCGAGCCGCCTCACGCCCCCGGCTACCAACGGACGGCCCTCCGGGCCTTCAGCCGCCTCGAAGCCTACCCACTATCTTGACGCTCGCCCCCCGCATAGGCGGCAGGGGGTCTGCCATCTGTTGCTCCGCCGATCAAACCAGCGCGCGCGGCGCATGCAGGCGGATCGGCAGCCGGTGGCGGTAGCGCTCGAAGTCCCCGTCCGTGGTGAAGATCGCCGCATCCCGCCGGATGGCCACCGCGCAAAGCAGGAAGTCAATCGCCGAGCCGGCCACGCCGGCTGCGCGGCAGCGGTTGCTGCAGCGCGCCGCTTCTTCGTAGTCCTCCGTACCGAGCGGTTCGTCCTCGAAGGCGCGCAGGACCTGGCGCAGCCTGTCGAACGCGGCCGGCTCGCGCACGCCCGACAGCAACTCCTGGCGGACTGGGCCAACCATCAGCACCCGCCGCTCGCGCACCAGGGCCGCCCACTCGGCCAGCAAACCCCGCTCGGCGGCCGACAGCGTTCCACGCCGGCGGCGCAGGGCAAACGACCAGATCGGCGTGTCCAGCAGGACCTTCAGGGCCGTCTCCGGCGTTCGGCCTTGTAGCGGTAGGAGCGGTCGAACTCGATCGTGCCGGCCAGGTCCAGCACGGCAAGCTGCCTGCGGTAGCGGATGTACTCCTCCAGCGCAGCCGTGACGGCGGCGCGTTTGGTCTTGTGCCGGCCGATTCGCCGGGCGCGCTCGATAAGCCTGTCATCCAGGGCCAGATTGGTGGCCACGGGCAGCCTCCTGCATAACAAGTCTACACATGCACGTGTGTAGACGCAACCCACTGGCGCTCGCATTCCGAAGCGGGCACCCGCGTCGGCAGCGTGGCCCCTCAGCCTCGGCCGGCCGCGGTCCTGGAGCTGCGCAGCGCCCCGGCCCGCCCGCGCGCTGGGCGAACGGGCGTCGCTCTGACAGACGCCGGCGGCTCCCATCCTTGGGAGGCGATTCCGTGGCCTACCGCCGGCCGGTCCTGGCTGGCATCGGTCTACGCCCAGACCGATCTATGTTCGGCAACTGTAGGGGTTCGGGCCGCGGCATGTCAAGCAGAAAATTCAGCGTGTCCACTCCAGTCGCCTGCCGAGAAGTTTCCTACACGCCCGCCGCTGTCTGCGCCCAGTCCGGCATCGTTTCTATTGGCCGATGCGACCGGGCGAACGGCTGCGCACGAGGCGCTCGGGTCCCGCCGCCGACCACCACGCCCGCAGGTTCGACGGCAAGGCGCGCCTCTCCGGATGCGCGCGGTCAAGCGCCGCCACCGCGGGGCGGGGGTCATCACAGATCACCATCTGGTGCTGCCGCTGGGCATCCTCAAGCAAGGCGCGGATCGTGGGCAGGTCAGCGTCTTCGGGAACCCAGCCCTTGTAGGGCATCAACTTCAGGCGCGGGTCGGATCGGATTCGATCGGCGTTGTAGTCGTTCACCTCCACGACGTGGTCCCAGAGGTCCGCCTGATCGAGCGTGGCGGCGATATCGTCCTGGATAACTCACGCCGCGTCCTCCGTCTCCTCCTGGGCCAAGGCCTTGATCCCCGTCGGGTGGAACGTGACAGACACGGTTCCCTGCGCGCCGTCGTAGTTGGTCGACGGCCAGATCGAGGGCAACGTCACGGCCCGCGAGCGCGTGGAGCTGACCGCCAAGGCAAGGGTGAAGGGCGACCTGGTCGCCGCGCGGCTGGTCGTCGCCGAAGGGGCCTCGTTCATCGGCCACTGCACCGTCGGCGCGGACGCAGTCAAGACGGCCCGGACGGTGCCGACGGATGCCGGCCTGCCCGAGCTCAAACCCAGCATCGCCGGGCAGCCCCGGGCCGAACCCCGCCCCGAATCGAGAGCGGAGTCCCGGGCCGAGCACGCCGGACGCCGGTAGCAGCCCGCGGAAAGAAGCCAGCCGCCGCTCCCCGTGGCGCCGTAGAGCTGGGAAGGCCACGCGAGACCCGCCGTCCGGCACGGGGGCGCGGTTGGGCGCGCAGGCCGCGATCGGCGGCCGGCGCGTCATTTCAGCATCCCGTTGCACGTAACGGCGGCGGCGGAATGGGGCTCCCACGCATCCACTGGGGGCGGCCCGCGAATGGCCAGAAAGACCGCTCCACGCACGGTGCAGTGTTACCTCTGCGGGCACCGCTTCGAGGTCGGGCCGCGCGCGATGACGACATCGTGTCCGGCGTGCTTCAAGCCGCTGCGGGTCGATGACGTAGTGGTCAAGACGCTGGAGCAGGTGCGCAAGCTCCAGACCTGCGGGCGCATCGTCGTGCAGCGGCGCGGCCGCGTGTGTGCCCAGTTCGTCCAGGCCCAGGAGGGCGTCGAGGTGGACGGCGTGATGGAGGCCAAGGTGGTCAGCCGCGGACCGGTCCGCATCGGCCCCAAGGCCACCTGGAAGGGCGACTGCCGCGCCCCGACGCTGTCGGTCGAATCGGGCGGAACGATCGTCGGCGGGTATTTCGAGATCGCCGGGGATTCGAACGACGCGTGCGCCGTCCGGGGGCAGCGCACCTGAATCGTACTCCTCGCGCCGGCCCGGCGTTGGCGGTCAGTTGTGCGATTCCTGCCGCAGCCGCGCCGCGAAGGTCGCCGCGGCGACTGCGCCCAGCGCCGGGGGGATGCCCGGGTCCAACGCGACGCCCAAGAGCTGCGCTACGGCGACCATGCCCGGCGAGATCGCCAAGGCCAGCACAATCGAACCGACGTACAGCTTGCTTGTGGGCGACAGGTCCATCCGCCGGAGGAGTCTTCCGGCAAGCATGCCGACCTCCTTGCGATCTTGGGCGTTGCTACAGCAGCTCCTGGCGCGCGATCGCCTTTATGAAGTCCGTCTGCGTCAGGATGCCCACCAGCCGCTCATTCTCCACCACGGGCAGCGCGTGGATGTGCTGCCGCAACATCAGGTGCAGCGCCTCGCGCAGCGTGTCGGCCGGGCTGGCCGTCCGCACTTCACGCTGCATGACCTGCCCTGCCGCCCGCGGCCGCTCCACCTCGCGGCCCGCCGCGTCCACTTCGCCCATGTGCACGCTGGCCCAGCCGAGCACCCGCCGCACGTCCCGGTCCGAGAGGATTCCCACCAGCCGGTCGTTCACGGCCACCGGCACATGCCGCACGCGGTAGCGACGGAAGACGTCGATCACGTCGCTCAGCGGTTGCTCGGGCCGCACCGTCACCACCTGGACGCGCATCAGTTCGCGGACCGGGCAGTCCAGAAAGCGGGCCGCCGGGCTACCGCCGCTGGCCAGCTCCTCCAGCCAGTGCAGCAGGTCCGTCTCGGTGACAATGCCTACCGTGCGACCGCCCTGCACCACTGGCAGGGCGCCGATCTTCCGCTCGAGCATGAGGCGGGCGGCCTCGCCGGCGGTGCTGGCGCTGCTCAGGCTGACGGCCGGCCGGGACATGATCTGCTCAATCCGCGTCGGGCCGACGACGCGCTGGCCCAGCACGTCCGGCGCCTGCCGCTCTACTTCCAGCGCCCAGCCGGTGGACAGCAGGATGTCGCGGTCCGATACCATCCCCACCACGCGCCCGTCCACCTGCACCGGGAGATGGCGGAAGCCGCGCTCCTCCATCAGGCAGATGGCTTTGTCGATCGAATCGTCCGGCAAAACGCTCACAACGTTTCGGGTCGCGAAGTTCATGATGTTCATGGCAAGCTTCTCCGCTTGTGCCCGCGGCTACCGGCGGCGCGAAATCGCGCACCCTGGGTCTCTTTCCTCACCCCGCGCGGTCCGCCGCAGGCAACACCTCGTCGTCGGTCGCCCGGCAGATTCGTGGCAACCGGCGTGCCAGACGCACGGTTTTCTCTGACGCGAACGGCCGGCGGGAGGCTGCGAGTTATCGGACGACGGCGGCCGCAACGCGCTGACAAGCAAACTCCGGACTCGCCAACGCTTCATGCAGCACACGTTCCTGACGCGCCGTGAAAACTCCCGGTTGCGCCAGCACGGCCGAGTCCCGCCCGGCCGCCGCGAGCACACCCCGCCGCAGCTCTCCCAGCCTGAGCCGCGCCAACGCCGAGACCGGGATCGCGCAACGGCGCCAGGCCGGCAGCAGGCTCTCGCGCACCCGGTGGACGTCCGCGACCACGTCCATCTTGTTCAGCGCCACGCAGGCCGGAGTCAGATCGGCATGCGCGCTCAGGAAGGCAGACCGCGCGCCGGTGGCGGACGCGGTCGCGTCCAATACCACCACGATTACCTCCGCCGACGCCAGCACAGAGCGCGTACGACGGATGCCCTCCGCTTCCAGCTCGTGCGCGCTCTCGCGCAGGCCGGCGGTGTCGAGCCAGATGACCGGGAAGCCGTCGATCTCGCCTCCGACCTCGACCCAGTCGCGCGTCGTTCCGGGCACGTGCGAGACCAGGCTCACCTCGCGGTCGGCCAGCGCGTTGACCAGCGTGCTCTTGCCCGCGTTCGGCGGGCCGACGATCGCCACCCGCAGCGGGCGGGTGAACCAGTCTACGATGTGTCGGCGGCTGAGCAGCGCCTCACAGCGCTGCCGCGCGACCTCGATGTCGCCGGCGCTGGTGATCTCGTTCACCGTCTGCGTCAGCAGCCGGCTTTGCCGCAGCAGCCACTGCACGCCGCGCAGCGTGAGCATCCGTGGCAGCAGCGAGAAGGCCTCGGCCTGGATTGCGTTTTCGGCATGCCACAGCGGGGCGTCGGCCTCGCGCGCCTCGACGAAGCCGGCCGCGGCCAGCAATTCCGTGCACTGCCGTACCAGCCACGGGCTGCCGTGCAGGTGCAGGCGGATGTCTGGCGTCGGCGCCTCGCCGTGCACGGAAACGAGGATGTCATCGAGTGCCTGGCCGTCTGGGTCCAACAATTCCGCGCGGAACACCCACCCGGTGCCGGCCGGCAGTGCGTCGGGCGACCTGGCGCAGCGAACGTGCCGGCGAAGAAACTGCGGAACTGCCGCGCCGCGGAGACGAATCACCGCGATGGCAGCCGGCCCCGCACCGGTGAGAAGCCGGTACTCGCCGGAGGCGGCCCGCTGCTGCTCGTCGGATGTCATCAAGGCTGTTGGCCGCTTGCACTGGCTCGCGCCGGCTTTGACTTTACACCGGCGTCGGCGGCACTGTAACCTCGGAGGCATGGTCTTGGGCGGTCGTTGGCGCTCCTGGTCGTCGGACACTCCGCGGGACTTCCACAAGGCCGAATGAGGATACGCTCGTGAAACCTAAGCTCTTTCGCGTCATCCTGCCGGTGTCGGACATCGAGCGCGCGGCGCACTTCTACGCGACCGTCCTGGGTATGCCAGGAATCCGGGTTTCCGCCGGGCGGCACTACTTCGACTGCGACGGGACGATCCTGGCCTGCTTTGATCCCCGCGCCGACGGAGACGCGTACGAGCCGAGGCCCAACCCGGAATGGCTCTACTTCGCGGCCGACGATATCGAGGCCACGTACGAAGCGTGCCGGAAGGCGGGCGCCAGCTTCTGCGGCGGCGATGTCCATGGCGACCCGGCCGGCAAAATCGCCAGGCGTCCCTGGGGCGAGCGGTCCTTCTACATCGAGGACCCCTTCGGGAACAAGCTGTGTTTCGTCGATCGGGCGACCACGTTCACGGGGCGATGATCGGGCCTCCGGTCTTCCCGGTACCGGGGCATCCTCACGGCTGGCCGGCGGCCTTGCGGTAGGCCAGCGCCACGCCCATCAGGCACAAATCCGGCACGTGCGCGTCGGCGAAGTCGACAATCTGAGCGATCAGCGGCGCGTCCCCGCCCGTCAGCACCAGGTGCGGCCACTCGTGCAGCTCGGTCGCGAAACGTTCCACGATCTCGCGCAGCGCCCCGGCCGCCCCATACACAATCCCGTTGACGATCGCCTGGCGCGTGTTCCTGGCGAACGGCGACACGGGCACGGCCGGCTCGACCTGCGGCAGCAGCTCCGTGCCGCGGTGCAGCGCCTCGCTGCTCAGCGCCAGCCCCGGCAGGATCGCCCCGCCCAATAGCACGCCCGCGCGCGACACGCAGTCGATCGTGATCGCCGTGCCGAACGACGCGATCGCGCACGCCCCGCCAATGCGCTCGTACGCGGCCGCCGCCGCACACACGCGGTCCAGCCCGATCTCGTCGGGACGGTCGACGGCCAGCTCGATCGGCAGCGGCAGGTCCTCGCGCACGAACAACGGCTCCAGCTTGCACACTTCGGCCGCCAGGTCGGAGAACATCTGGTTCGACGACGGGTGCACGCTGGCGGCGACCACGGCGCGACGTTTGCGGCCGCGCGTCGCCTCCCACAGTTCCTCGACCGCGGGCCGCCACGTGCCCGGCTGCGCGGTGACGACGCGCCGCGTATGGCCCAGACCGTCGTCGTCCCAGACAGACAGCCCGATGCGCGAGTTGCCGATGTCCACGGCCAGCAGCGCATCGACCGGTTGAACCGCCGCGCTCAAGACGCCCTCCTGATCTCGGCCCGCTCTCGGTAGCGGCCGCCCCCTCTGGCGGCCGTAGGCGTTCTGACGGTCTATGGCCGCGGGGGCGCCACGGGGGGCCGACGCTACGGCCTGTCTGCCAGCCGCCAGGACGTTCCCTGCTACTTCACCGGAGTCTTGCCTTCGTCATCCGCCGCGTCAATCTCGTCCATGTCCGGCGAGTCAATCTCGTCCGGCGCCGCCGGGGCCAGCAGCGATCGCTGGATGTCCAGCGCGCGGGCTTCGTTCGCTGACGCTTCCGACTCCTCCGGCCGCCCGTCCTCCAGTTCGCCGAAGTCGATCCGTTCCGGTACGCGGGCCGCTTCCTCGCGTCGCGCCTCTAGCACGGTCGACCACATCGCCTCGGTCAACGCCTCCAGCCCCGCCCCGGTGACGCCCGAAATGCCCAGCACCGGCCGCGCCAGCGCGCGACGCAATTGCTCCAACGCGTCCTGCGCATCCGTCAAGTCGAGCTTGTTGCCGGCCACGATCTCGCGCTTCGCCGCCAGCCTCGGGCTGTACTTCTCCAGCTCGCGGCGGATGACGCGGTAGGCCTCGGGCGGCGCGGGCGAGCCGGCCGCCGGGCACAGATCGACCAGGTGCACGATCACGCGCGTCCGCTCGATGTGCCGCAGGAACGCGTCGCCCAGCCCGACGCCCTCGTGCGCCCCCTCGATCAGCCCCGGCAAGTCCGCCAGCACCAGCCGCCGGTAGCCCGACAGCTCCAGGATGCCCAGATGCGGCGCGCGCGTCGTGAACGGGTAGGGCGCGATCTTCGGCCGGGCGCGCGTCAGCCGCGCCAGCAGTGTGCTCTTGCCGGCGTTCGGCAACCCGACGAAGCCGACGTCGGCGATCAGCTTCAGCTCCAGCCGCAGCGTGCGCTCCTGCCCTGGCCGCCCCGGCTGCGCTTCGCGCGGGGCCTGGTGGGTCGACGTTGCGAACGCCGCGTTGCCACGCCCGCCGCGCCCGCCCCGCGCCACGCGCACCGCCTGCCTTTCGTCAACCAGGTCCTTGAGCAGCCGGCCGGTGTCGGCGTCATAGACGAGCGTGCCGGCGGGGACGTTGACGTAGAGGCTGCGACCGCGGCGGCCGTGACGATTGCCGCCCTCTCCGGGCCGGCCGTTTTCGGCCCGCCAGTGATGCCGCCCGGCCAGCTCCAGCAGCGTGTTCAGCTCCGCGCGCGCGACCAGGTACACCGAGCCGCCGTGGCCGCCGTCGCCCCCGTCCGGCCCGCCCTTGGGCACGAACTTCTCGCGGCGGAAGCTGACGCAGCCATCGCCGCCGCGCCCGCCGAGGACGTGGATGACGGCTTCGTCGACGAAGAGGCGTTCGGTGCCGGTGTGTCGCGACATCGGGGCTCGCCGGGGGTCTCGCGATTCCCGAACTGTTCGGGGCCTCAAACAGTGTAGCAGCGCGGCTTTGCGATCGTTGAACCGCGACAGCGTTTGCGTTCGAATACCGCCATGTGCGGGACGATCCTGGTGGTGGACGACGAGCCGCTCAAGCGGATCACGCTGCAGATCGAGCTGAGCGAGGCCGGCTACGAGGTCTACGAGGCCGCCGACGCCCAGACGGCGCGCCGCATCTTCGACAGCAAGCCGATCGACGTGATCGTCTCCGACGTGCGGATGCCCGGCTTCGATGGCTTGGAGCTGCTCTCACACGTCAAGCAGGCCCGCCCCGACGTGGAGGTCATCCTCATGACCGCCTACGCCACCGTCGACACCGCCGTCCTGGCCATCAAGCGCGGCGCCTATGACTACATCACCAAGCCCTTCACGACCCAGGAGTTGCTGGAAAAACTCGAGCGACTCTTCGCCACCCGCAAGCCCACCCGCGGCGACGACCGCGTCGAGACCTTCGGCGACCTCATCGCCCGCAGCGCCTGCATGAAGCGCCTCCTGGCCCAGCTCCGAGCGGTCGCCGACACCGAGCGCACCATCCTGCTCTGCGGCGAGAGCGGCACCGGCAAGGAGCTGCTGGCCGAAGCCATCCACCGGCACAGCCGTCGCCGCGACAAGCCGCTGGTCCGCTTCGGTTGCGCCGCACTGCAGCCCAGCGTGGTGGAGAGCGAGCTGTTCGGGCAGGAGAAGGGCACCTTCAGCGGCGCCACCCGCCAGAAGCAGGGCCGTTTCGAGCTGGCCGATGGCGGCGCCCTCCTGCTCGACGACATCGAGGACCTCCCGACCGACGTGCAGCCCAAGCTGCTGCGGCTCGTCGAGCGGCAGGAGTTCCAGCGCGTCGGCGGCGAGGAGCCCGTGCGGGTCGACGTGCGCCTCATCTGCGCCGCCAAGCGCGACTTGCTGCCGCTCGTCCGCGACGGCCGCTTCCGGCAGGACCTGTACTACCGCCTGAACGTCTTCAGCCTGACCGTCCCGCCGCTGCGCGAGCGGCCCGACGACATCCCCGTGCTGGCGCGGCACTTCGTGAACAAGCACGCCGCCCTGGTCGGCGAGCACAACGTGACCCTCGCGCCCCACACGCTGGAGGAGCTCATGCGCCATACCTGGCCCGGCAACGTCCGCGAGCTGGAGCACGTGCTCGAGCGGGCGCTGGCGTTCCACGGCGGCGGAGAGATCCGCCCGGAGCACGTCCTGCCGCTCTCGCGCGCGGGCAGCGCCGTCGGCCTGCCCGCGCTGGAGCTGGCCGAGTTCGGCCCGCGCGGCCTGAACGAGACCGTGGCCGACATCGAGCGGCGGCTGATCCTGATGGCCTTGCGGCAGTGCAACGGCAACCAGGCCCGCGCCGCGCAGCGCCTGGGCATCCCCCGCACCACCCTCCGCGACAAGATGGCCAAGTACAGCATCGCGGTTGCGTAAACGCGGCCCATCCGAACCCCGAGCGGAAGCGAGCGGGCCATCCGGTTCAGAACGCGAAGCGCCAGCGAGCGCCATCCGAGCCCGAAGCGCCAACGAGGGATGTCCGGACCCCGCACGCCAAATGCGGGAGCGAACGGCCGGGACGGAGCCCGGCCGCTACGGACGGCCGCACGAAAGGGCGCGGGCCGCCGAGGCGCGGGCCGCTACGGGCGGGCGGAGTCGGGCGTTCCGCAGGCGGGCGGGACGCCCGCACTGCGCATTCAGCGGCCTTCGTAGAGGCGATGGCCGAGCATGTCGTCCAGCATCGGCTCGGCCAGGATCTTGGCCACCGTCTTGTCGATGTCGTACTCGACCCGCACGAACTCCACCTGCTTGATGCTGCAGCCCAGCGCCCGCTGCGCCAGGCCCTCGGCCTCGTCGCCGTCGTCGTTGCGCTCCGTCACGACCACATAGCTGGCGCGCGGGTCCTTGTCGCGCGGCTGGCCCACGCTGCCGACGTTGATGATGGCGCGCTCTTCGTCCTCGACCTCGTAGAAGGGCGAGTCGGGCAGTTCGTGCGGGGGGTCGAAGTAGGGGTCGTCCAGGAAGACGCCCGGCTGGTGCGTGTGGCCGACGAAGCAGAGCCGCGCGTCCAGCCGCTCGAAGTTCGAGAGCACCTTCTGCGGGTTGGTGAAGACGTCCTCGGGGAAGATGTACTCGTTGATCGGGCGGCGCGGCGAGGCGTGCACGCACAGCACGTCGTTCTGCTTGAACCGCACCGGCAGCTTGCCCAGGAACTCCCAGCGGCGGTTGCGGCAGCGGCGGTCCGGGTCGCCCTCCAGCACCTGCCGCGTCCAGTAGGCGGCGCGCTCGGCGGCGGTGTTGAAGTTGAGCGGCTCAAACAGGACGGCGTGGTCGTGGTTGCCCATCAGGCAGGTGCGGCAGCGGTCGAGCACCAGGTCCATGCACTCGCGCGGGTTGGGGCCGTAGCCGATCACGTCGCCCAGACAGAGCACGTCGTCGATGCCGCGCTGCTCGATGTCGGCCAGCACGGCCTGCAGCGCCTCCAGGTTCGAATGAATGTCGCTGATGATGGCAAACATCGCTGGCGCGGCCCGGCGGCCGCGATCTCATCTCGTTACGTCATGCGCGGCTACCGCCGGCCCGCGGCCCGCCCCCCTCGCCCGGCTCCGCGTCCTCCGGGATCAGTTCGATCCAGCGCTCGGCGATGCGGTAGCGCCGCCCGCAACCCGTGCACACCAGCCGGTCGCCCCGCTGCTCCAGCCGCGCCCGGCACGTCGGGTGCGGGCATACCAGAATGGCGAGCAGTTCGGGGGCGACCTCCGGCACGTTCATATTCTATCGCGACGCGCTTTGCGGGCGCGCTTCTGCCGCGGGCGGGAAGATAGGCCGGCCGGCCGGGCAATTCAAACTGGCGGACGGCACGTGGCGCGGTCCGGGTTCGACATTGACCCTGCGCGGACTAGCCGCCGGGGGCCTGCGGGCCGGGGGCGCGTAGTCCGCTGCCCGAACAGACTGGTCACCTTGCACAGGGGTCAGTTTCGAGTTGGCCCAACGGGTGGTGGCGTCCCGGTTTGCTTCCAGGGGTGCCACTGGCAGCTTGCCGCCAGTGCTTCATGGGTGGACGAGCCGGCCCGTGGCGCCCAAACTGAGACACCACACGACGTTGGTGACTTTTCCCGCCGGGTTGGTTAGATGGTAGGGCTTGCGCGGGTGATCTGTGCGCTCGCGCGGGCAGTCATGTCCCTGGTCCCGGGTGAAGGAGAAGAGAATGGCACGACGCGAGCAGATCTCCAGGCGCCCCCGTTCCGGTCTGGCGGCGCTGTGTGCGGTCGGCCTTCTGGCCGCCGTCGGCGCGAACGCGGCCGAGCGCGTGGTCATGGTGGAGGAGTTCACCGCCACCTGGTGCGGGCCGTGCGAGTACGCCGGCCAAGCGATGGACCTGATGCTGGACAACTTCCCGGACCGGGTTGCCGGGGTCCAGATCCATATCGCCGATGCCTACGAGACAAGCTGGGGCCGGGACCGGCAGGCGTTCTACGGCGTGACGGCCATTCCCGAACACGTTCTTCGACGGCGTGGTCGAACATCTTGGTGCGAGCAACACGCAGACCACCTATAACTCGTATGTCAACACGCTCAACCAGCGCTGGGCGGTGCCGACCGACGTGACGCTCGAGATCGGTGCGGAACTGACGACGCCGCCCGACACATGGACCGTGTCGGTTCGCGTTGGCCTTGAGCCCACGGGGGTCAGCAAGACCGTGCGGGTCCACATAGTCCAGGTCCTGGATTATTACCCGGCCGGAATCCGCCATCGGAACTGCCAGATGCGCGGCCGGCCGTACGAGGACGTGGTGCTCGACCCGGGCGAGTCTCAGATCGTGACGCGCGATGTCACGATCAACGGCGTCAGCGCCGACAACGTCGAGGACGTGCGGATCGTCGCCTGGGCGCAAAAGCCGGGTGCAGCCTGGCCCAAGGAAGTGCATCAGGCCATCACGATGAACTGGCCGTTCTCGCCGCTGCCCGGCGGCGGCCCGCCGGGTGACCTGGATGGCGATGGCGACGTCGATTTGAGCGACCTGGCGATTTTCCTGAGCGCGTACGGCTCGTGCGTCGTCCACTCCGGTGCGTCGCGGGCGGATCCGGGCATTGACGGAAGCTCGTCAGAAAAAGATTTGACTTTGCTTGCGTTCGAGTTACCTTTACTGGTGGAAGCCGACGGCAAGCTTTGAGCCGAAAGGAGCGGCAGCCCGACCGACCGAGACGCACAAGCACGGACCCGACATCCGCAGCACGGCCCGCTGGATCGCCCTCATAGATATTTCGTCATCCCACCCAAAAGGCCGCTGTGGTGAAACCCACCGCGGAAGACCGCGCGCGTGAGCGCGGTCGCTTTGACCCGACAGACAACGCACGCGCTCCGTCGCGCCTCGTTTGCTCGCGCCCGATGCCGCGATGGACGTGGACGTGCTTTCAGGAGGCTTACTCATGGCGGCCGGAACTGCGGCATGGGGCGTCGAGGTCGGACAGTGCGCCCTCAAGGCCATCAAGCTGCGGCCGGCCGAGGAGGGCGCGGTCGAGCTGGCGGCCTTCGACGTGATCGAGCACCCCAAGATTCTCTCGCAGCCGGATGCGGACCGCGACGAGCTGATCAAGGCGGCGCTCGAGAAGTTCGTCTCGCGCAACGACTGGCAGGGGGACAAGTTCGTCATCGGCGTGCCCGGGCAGCAGACGTTCTCGCGCTTCTGCAAGCTGCCGCCGGTGGACGCCAAGAAGATCCCCGACATTGTCCGCTTCGAGGCCAGCCAGCAGATCCCGTTTGACATGGACGATGTAGTCTGGGACTACCAGGTCTTTCAGACCAAGGACATGCCGGAAGTCGAGGTCGGCATCTTCGCCATGCGCAAGGACCTCGTCCGTCAGCAGCTCGACTACTACACGCGCGTGGGCATCGTCCCGATCGCCATCCAGACCATCCCCTCGGCCCTGTTCAACTTCTGCCGCTTCGACGTCCGCGGCGGGGGCGAGCAGGGCGCCGCCACGGTCGTGATCGACGTGGGCGCCCAGCACACGGACCTGGTGATCGTCGAGCCGAACAGCGCCTGGATGCGCAACATCCCGCTGGGCGGCAACAACTTCACCGAAGCTTTGGTCAAGGCCTTCAAACTCTCGTTCCACAAGGCCGAGCAGCTCAAGCGCACGGCGGCGACGAGCAAGTACGCCCGCCAGATCTTCCAGGCCATGCGGCCGGTGTTCAGCGACCTGGTGGCCGAGATCCAGCGTTCGCTGGGCTTCTACGCGCAGACGCACCGCGAGGTGGAGCTGAAGCGCGTGCTGGCCTGCGGGAACGCGTTCCGCCTGCCCGGCCTGCAGAAGTACCTGGAGAACAACCTGACGATCGGCACGGTGGTCAAGCTCGAGAAGTTCGACAGGCTGATCACCACCGCCACCAGCAACGCCCCGCAGTTCACCGAGAACCTGCTGAGCTTCGGTCCGGCCTACGGGTTGGCACTGCAGGGCCTGGCGCTGGCCACCATCTCGGCCAACCTGCTGCCGCCCGAGCTGGCCCGCGTGCAGCGCTGGAACCGCAAGCGGCCGTATTTCATCGCGGCGGCGGCGTGCCTGGGGCTGGCGGCGACCTTCCCCTGGCTGCGGAACTCGCTGGATCAGCAGGCGTTGGCGGTCGAGGACCAGTCGACCAGCGCCAAACAGATCGTCGAGCGGGCCAAGAACGCGCTCAGCCGCTTCAACGAGGTCGCCAAGAACACGGAGGGCGAGCAGAAGAAGATCGAGCGGCTGTTCGAGCTGCACAAGGACCGGCCGCTCGTGCCGCGGATCATCGCCCTCGTGCACGAGGCCCTGCCCGAGGTCGATCCGCAGCTCGAGGCCGCACGCACGCCGGAAGAACTCAAGAAGCTGGTCGAGTCCAACCCGGAGCGGTTCAAGCGCACGCGCCGCAAGCAGATCATCATCGAGTCCTTCAACGTCACCTACGCCGAGGACATCAACACGCTGGAGCGCAAAGGGGTGCAGGAGCAGTCTTACGCGGCGCGCGCCGGGCGATCGTTTGGCGGCGAGGGCGGGATGCGCGGCGGGGGCGAGGGCGGCGGCGAGATGCCCTATTCGCGCGGCGCGCCGACCGAGGAGACGGAAGACGCCGCCGCTGCCAAAGGTCCGGCAGCGCCCGGCTTCTATGTGCACCTGCGCGGCCGGCTGCTGTACGGCGAACTGGAGGCCGAGGCGGCCAAGCTCGTTTTCGAGGAGTTCTACCCGCGCCTGCGACAGGTCTTCCAGACGCCGGGACTGGGCTTCTGGATGCCGGAGGAGGACCCCAAGGGCCCGGACAAACAGAACCTGCCCCAGATGCGCCTGTCGCAGGCCATGCCGCCGGGGACCGGTGTGCCGGCGTGGGCGCCCGGGCAACCGGTCGCCGAGGCTGTCGCGGGTGCGCCGCAGCAGCCGAGCGTGCTCGTCCCGGACCCGGCCACGGGTGAGGAGATGGCCAAGGACTGGCTGTTCGAGGTCGGCTTCAAGCTCAAGCTGGGCGAGCCGCCCAAGGACGAGAAGAAGAAAAACGACTGATGCGCGTGGCACGGCCGCCGCGGCCGTGCCCACCCCCCGGCCCCGCAGGGCCGGCGGGCCGGATGAACAGGAGTCTGCCATGCAAGCGCTGCAACCCGTGCTGCAATTCGTCCGCAACCACCTGGTGACGCTGATCTGCGGGCTGGCGGCGATCGGCTTCATTGTCATCGCCGTGCTGGGCATGACGTCCGAGACCGTGCCCGACGCGATGCGCAAGATCATCCAGGAGACCGGCGCCGGCAACATCGGCAACCTGAAGCGCAACGCCAAGAACGACGAGCTGATCCAGAAGAAGAAGCTGGAAGGCGAGCTGTTCTTGCGGGAGTACAGCGAGACGGTCGAGGTCGCCAAGGCCGTCAACAAGCGCGAGCCGCTGATGGCCGGCGTGTTCCCCACGCCCGAGCGGCCCTCCACGCCATTCGAGTTCCGCGAGGCGTACAACCGGGCGCTGCGACTGCTTCCGGTCCGCATCGACGCCGGCACGCTGCCCACCCAGGCTGAAATCAACGAGGAGCAGGCCAACGTAATCGACCTGCTCGAGCAGGAGAAAGCCAAGGCCGACGAGGCGGCCCTGGCCAGCGCGGAAGGCGGCCGGCAGCCGCCCGCCAGCGTGCGCCCGGGCGCCCGACCGCCCGTGGCGCCGCCCACACCGCGGCCTGGCGGCGAGATGGCGGGCCGCGAAGCGCGCGGTGGGCGGGTCGTTTTTCGCGGCGGCGAAGGCGGCGAGGCCGGCGGCTACCAGCGCTATGCGGCGGGCGGCGAAGGCGGCGGTTACCCGCCGGCTGGGTCGCCGGCCTACGCGTACACCCCGTCGCCCGGGGGCGAGCCGAAGTACGACGCGCAATACCGCGCCCGTGTGGCGAAGGCCAAGAGCATCCGCTGCTACGTGGACGAGCAGTTGCCTCAGTCGTTTCACGTCAGCCCGATCGCGATGGGCGGCGACGCGCCCAAGCCGCTGGACATGTGGTTCGCACAGGTCAGCCTGTGGATCCAGCAGGACGTGATCAATGCCATCGCCAAGCTCAACCAGCAGGCCGCCAACGCGGTGGCCGACGGCGACGCCTTTGTCGAGCACATGCCGGTCAAGCGCATCGTCGCGCTGCGCGTGCACGGGTATGCGCTGCCCAGGAAGAGCGGCGAGGAAGCTGCACGGGGTGCGAGCGGCGCGTTCGACTATCTGGCCGGCCCGAGCGGCGGGGCGACGGCCCTGCCGTCGGCCTTCACCAACCGCACCTGCAACGAGCAGTACGATGTCGTGCGGTTCACGCTGCAGGCGGTCGTGGACCAGCGCGAGCTGATGAAGATCGTCGACGCGCTCTGCCGCGAGAATTTCTATCAGTGCCTGAACATCAGCTACGAGGCGGCGAACCGCGGCGCCGAGGAACAGGCCGGCTACTTCTACGGCACGGCGCCGGTCGTGCACGCGACGCTGGACTTCGAAGGCTACCTGCTGCGCGAGGTTTACCAGCCGCTCATGCCCACGGAGGTCAAACAGCTCCTGGGTATCGAGAAGAAGAAGGATTGATGCACAGTTCGAAGCTCAAAGTTGCGAATTCGGGGGTTGAACACCGGGCAGCTCCCCTTGTGCTGCCCCGCAGCGGAGGCGCGCCATGAGCAACAAATGGCTGGAGATGATCGAGGCGCACGTCGAGAAGGGCATTCTGGCGCTCAGCGGCGTGTTTCTGGTGGGGATGCTCGTGCAGTACTTCATCCTCACGCCGCACAGGATCGACTTCGAGGGCCGGAAGTGCAGCCCGCGCGAACTGAACCAGGCCATCACGGAGGCGGCCCAGGAGCTGGAAGGCCGCATGCGCAGCGCCACCGCCGACGACCCGAAGATCGCCAAGTTCGGCGACCGCCTCAAGCAGGAACACAACGAAGGCATCTTCGCCGCGGCCGGGGGCGCTCCCGTGCTGCCGGTCGCGCTGCGCCGCACCGCGTTCCTGGGCGGCAAGATCGAGGTCCCCGGCCTGGAGGACTTCGAGAAGGCGGCCGGCAGCGTCACGCTCGTCAGCCCGCTGCCGCCCTCCACGCCGCGCGTCCGCACCGGCGTGAGCGTGGTCTACCGCCAGCCGCTGGAACTGTCGGTGGGGCCGTCGCCCGCGGCGGGCGTGCCCGCGGCCGCGCCGCAGGAACCGACCAGCAAGGAAGCGGCCGCGGAGGAGGACAAGCCGCTGTCCTGGATCTCGGTGGCCGCCTACTTTGACACAAAAAAGCAGAACAAAGCCATGCTCGACGCGCAGTACGCCCTGCACCGCTCCAAGGCCTACTTCGCCGGCGCGGAGGCCGAGCGGCAGGAGCTGCTGGCGGGCGGGCTGTGGTCGGAGTGGAAGCCGGTTGAGTCCAAGGCCATGCCCAAGCTCGACATCCGCGCCCCGAAGTTCGAAGACGGGCGTTACGTCAACCGCGACGAGGTCGAGCAGACCTTCGCCCTGCTCAAGCAGTGGCAGGTCGCCCTGGCCCAGCCGCCCTTCTACGCGGTCGAGAGCGGCGACGATTGGAAGATCCCGCCCATCGAGGGCTTCGAAGACAAGCCGGCCGAGGAGGATGTGGTCGCAAAACCGAAAAAGCCCAAGGAGCCTCCGAAGCCGCCCACGCCGGTGCGCCAGCCGGGCGGGCGCTTCGGCGGCGAGGGCGGCGGCCGCCTCGGTGGTGAAGGTGGAGGCCGCTTCGGCGGTGAAGGCGGCCCGCCGATCGGCGGCGGCGAGGGTGCTGGCCCAGCGGCGCCTGCGGTCCCCGCAGAAGCCGACCCGAAGGTCGCCGCCCGCAAGGAGATTCGCGAGTCTTTCAACGAGATCAAGAAGTTCGTCCGCGACAACGAGTGGCAGAAGGCCCACGAGCTGGCCTTGCGCATCCGTGATCACCAGCACGCCACGCCGGGAGAGGAGAAGAAGGCCAAGGGGCTGGTCGAAGCGTTGGAGAAAAAAATGAAGAAGAGCCCCGGCGCCGGTCAGTTTGCCGCCGCCACGCTCGGGCCGCCGCCGCGCACCAGCCTCATTCCCGCCGAGCTGGTCACGCGCCCGGACAGCGCCAACGAGACCGCCGTCTGGTTCCACGACGACACGGTGGAGCCGGGCAAGACCTACCGCTACCGCCTGCGGGTCAAGCTGTGGAACCGCTACGTGGCCCACACGCGCGCGCTCAAGAAACCCGAGGACGCCCGGCTGGCCGTCATCGCCGGGGAATGGTCGGAACCGAGCGCGGCGGTGACGGCGGCGGCGCCGACGAACTTCTGTGTGGTCGGGCCGAAGACCGGCACGTCCCAGGCCAGCGTGGAAGTGTTCCGCTTCTTCAAGGGTGAGTGGCTGAAGAAGGGTTTCGAGGTCGGCGTGGGCGACCGGGTCGGTGACAAGGTCAAGGAGTTCCCGACGCCGGACTTCGACGACGACCTCAAGCCCAAGAAGCAGGATGTCGACTTCTCGACCGACGCGGTCGTGCTGGACATCCGCGCGGAGGAGAAGGTGCGCATGCGCGCGACGGGCCGCGGCGAGACGTTCCGCTACGACGAGCGGCCGTCGATGCTGGTGATCTACCTCGACCCGGTGGACGGGCAGGTCAAGGAGCGCGTGCAGGCCTACGACCGCCAGGAAGCCAAGCGCTACGAGGAGGAGAGCTGACGTTCTGGCCCAGAATCGAGCAGAACGAAGCGATCCACAGACTACGCAGATTCACATAGATTATTTGCGCAGAACATGCCGGTGGGGCATCTGCTACAGTCAAATCTGTGTAAATGTGCGTAATCTGCGGACCGATTCTACTGGCGGTTGTACCGCTCCAGCTCCCGCCGCTGCCGTTCGCGCGTCGCCCGCTCCAGCGTCTGCTGTTCGACGTACGATAGACTTTGAATCCCCTTGTCGTGCACTTTCTGCAGGATGCGGTCCAGCTCCGCTTCCGTCCGCGCCCAGTCCGCCTCCTCGGCCGACCACGCCGCGGGCGGCGGCGTCTCCGGCTCGATCACACGCGGGCGGCGACGACGCGAGAACCACCGTTTCCAGAGGCTCGGCCGGTCGCGCCGTACCCAGTCGTACGTGCCGATGCGCTCGTCGACGATCATGCCGAAGCGCAGCATCTGCAACCGCTGGTAGCAGGTGAATCCGCCGAAGATCGCGATGAAGATCAGCATTCCGCCGCCGCCCTGCAAGCCCCACAGCCCCAGCAGGATGCAGCCGATGATTCCGACCTGGCAGGCGATGTACATGGCCCGCTGCAACCCCGCGAACGGCCACAGGATCGTCTGGAAGAGTTGCCCGCCGTCCAGCGGGTAGATCGGCAGCAGGTTGAACGCCAGCAGCATCAGGTTGACCTGGTAGAAGATCCACGCATATGCCAGCAGGCCGAGTTCCAGCGGCGCGACGAAGATTCCGCGGAACGGATTGAGCAGCACCAATTCGAAGGAGCCGGTCACGGCGACGAGATATGCGCCGCTGACAAGACAGAAAACGAGGTTCACCAGTGGGCCGCAGGCGACCGTGACGAACTGCGGCCAGGGCCGCATGGGCGCGTGCGCGAACGCCAGCCCGCCCAGCGGCCACATCAGGATCGTACGCGCGTCGCCGCCGACCGAGCGGGCGCCGAGGCAGTGCCCGAACTCGTGGATCAGCACGATGCCGAACAGCATGCCCAGGAACCACGCCTCCTGGACCCAGCCCTCGCGATCGCTCAGCAGCCGAAACGCGATCCAGATTACGAACAGGATGTGGACGCGGATCTCGATCCCCAGCAGCCGCCCGACGCGGAATGAGGCGTTCAACAGGTCCATGCCGCCCTACCCTCGCGCTCGTACGTCGCGATCGAGTACGGAAGCCCCACGAACGTCCTGGCGTCCGGTCGCCGATCGCCCGCAGCGCCAGGTCATCCACCGGGACAATGCGGATGCCCTGGTCGGCCGCGCGTGTGACGCCGACGGCGCGCAGCGGATCACCGCGACCAGCAGGGGCCGTTGCCGCGGCGGCGGATTATACTCGCCCGGGGAAGCCGAGCGGGCGCGCGCTTTTGTCTATGAAACCTATGAATCGTATGGATGCTTCGGTGGGGCGCTGGTGCGTGTCCTGAGCCGCGAACTCTTTCCGAACCATCGCAATGGGTCCGGGAGAGACGGCTCGGCGACTGTAGGAAATACCCAAGGCCGGACGAGAGCATAGTCCCCCGAGCTCTCGGTGGCCTGGCGGGCTGCCGCGCCAGGTTGCGCTTTGTCCGCCCGGTTGCGCTTGTCAGAAGCGGGCGTTCCACGTGAATCTAAGGTCGGGACCCAAGGTAGCCGGCCGCCAGACCCTGTCGCTGTTTCACGTGAAACGCATCGGGATGGTCTCTAGCGGCCGTGCGAATGCTACTCGGGAATCACGAAGACGCCGGCCTCGTACCCGACGGAATTCAACGGGTGCTCGTGGATACGCCATTCCACGTCCGCGCTGCTGATGTGCTCCAGTTCGCGGTATGCCGTCGCCCCCGCCGCGCAAACGGCCGCGATCGTTGCCGAGACTGCCCCAGCACCGCACGCGTTACGGTTCAGAACGGCCTCAGGCACAACGCCATCGGCATCGAGCTCCGTCACGCGACGAATGAACCCGCGGTCGTTCACTTCCTTCGCCCACCGCAGCCCAGGCTTCCCGCGGCCGGCAGGCTCGAACTCAAACGCCGGTCCATAGTGTGTCAGGTCCGTTGAGGCCACGAACACAACTCGCCGGCCAAGCTCCAGCGCCTCGGCCGCCGCCACCTGCCCGAGCTCGGTCGCCCACGGCCCCGGGCGCACCATGATCGGCAGGATGCGAAGATCCTCGCCAAGGTAGTACTGGATCAGCGGAAGCTCGACCTCGATCGAGTGCTCGCGCTCGTGTGCGACTGGATCAATCTCGGCATCTCGCGAGCGATTGGCGATTCGCCGGGCAAGTTCGTCGTCAACGCGCAGGCCTCCCAGAGGCGTCCGCCAGATGCCAGTCGGAAAGATACTGGCCCGGTTCCGGTCGTGGCCGTGAACGGCGCCAAAAACGACGACGGTCTCCGGCTTTTGCGGCGCGATGGAACAGAGACTGAGCGCGGCCGTCGGACCGCTGAACCGCCAGCCGGCGTGCGGAACAACGCCTCCAAGAATGCGACCGCGGATTTCTGGCCGTCGCCGCATGGCCTCCAGTTCGCGCCTGCATTCCTCTGGGTCGCTCGGGTAGAATCGCCCGGCCACAGAGGGCTCGCGAACGGGGTTCATGGTCACTCCAAGTATACGCTTGCTCCGAGCCGATCAGCGACGCGGTCGAATTCCTCCAACCCATTGTAGCGAATAATGATACGCCCGGAGTTCTTCGCGCGTCCAGGCAGCAGCCGAACGGCCAGCCCAAGCGCCTTGCAGAACGCACGCTCAGCCTCTTCCAAGTGGCTGGGCCGGTCTGTTGACGCTGGAGTGTCCGGTGCGGCGGCACATGTGTCCGATTTGGCCAGGGCTTCGACCTGGCGCGCAGAGAGGCGGCGGCGTGCAGCCAAGCGCGCTACGGCGAGTCTGCGAGCCGCATCGGCGATCCCGGCGATTGCCCGCGCCTGTCCCATGGCCAACTCGCCTGAGGCGATCATCTCGCGGATCGGGTCTTCGAGCTTCAGCAGACGGAGGTAGTTCGAGACGTTCGCTCGACTCTGGCCGAGACGCCGCGCCAACTCCTCAGGGGTTACGCCGAACGTATCGAGGTATCGCTGGTAGCCCGTCGCGCGGTCCAGCGGCCCGAGGTCCTCGCGCTGCAGGTTCTCGACCAGAGCGGCTTGCAGCGACTCGGAGTCGCTCAGTTCACGGACCACGGCAGGAACACTCGGCAGCCCCGCCAGTCGGGCGGCGCGCCAGCGGCGCTCGCCTGCAACCAGTTCGTAGCGACCGTCCTGGCCGGGTCGCAGGAGGAGCGGCTGGAGTACGCCGTTCGCACGAATCGAATCGGCCATCTCCTGAAGCGAGCTCTCGTCGAATGTAGTCCGCGGCTGAGCTGGATTGGCGGTGATTCGGTCGATGGGCACCTGCCGGATGGTTTCGGCCGACGGTGGCGGCGGAGCGGGCGGGGGGATGGTCATGAGGGTCGTGGTGCTGCGGGGTCCGAGGATGGCATCCAAGCCGCGTCCCAGGCGGCGGGGGGAGCCGGACATGGGGCACCTCCTTGTGAAAGCTGAGCCTACCCCGCGCCGCGCGGGCTGTCAACTCGTGCCGCGGGCGCGTTCTACTAGTATGTCTATGCTACCTATTCCTGAGTTCCGGGGTGTGCGCGTAGCGCAGGTACGCGGCCAGCAAGCGCCGGTGCCGCCGGCGCCGGATGTTGAACCCGAGCCGATCCATTTCCTGCAGCGCCTGCTGCGGATCCACGCCCTGGACGTGCACGCGGTACAAGGCGCAGAACAGTCCCGTGCGCTGCTGCCCCAGCCGGCAGTGCACGAGCGCGGGGCGGCGGCGCTCGTCACGCAGCAGGTCAAGAAACCGCCGGACCTGCTCGAGCGTGGGCGGGTTGCGGTGGTTGCACGGCAGCGCGATGAACTGCACGCGCTGGCGCTCGCAGGCGCGCTGCTCGGCGGCCTGCCAGGCGTCGCCGTCGCCGGAGCGCCGGCTGCCGCGGAGCGCGATCACGGTGCGGAGCGAATGCCGCCGGATCAGCTCGGCCAGTTGCGCGGGCGTTGGCTGGCCGCAGCGATAGAGCCCGCCGTCCTCGACTACGCCGAAATGCTTCAGCCCGTCGAAGGGGGCGCGAAAGAGGCGGCGAACGAAGCGCGGGATGATCACGGCGGGCGTCACCCTTGCGGTCGCGGCAGTTCCCCGGCCGTGCGCGCGAGGGCTACGAGCGCACGATCAAGCGGAACGGGGCCCGCTGCTCGGCGACCTTGCCCCCAATTCTATCGATGATCGTGACCTTGAGCACGTACGTGCCGGCGGAGAGGCTGGCCGGCAGGCGGAGCAGGCGGGGGATGAAGCAATCACGGCGGCGAGCGCGGCAGCGGTCCTCGACCGGGTCGTCGGTGATGTCCAGCAGCACGTCGCCAGCGGAGTTGAGCACTGCGCTGCGCATCGAGAAGCGAGCCAGATAGCTGGCATCGTCCTGTTTCTCGCTCTGAAAATCGGCGATCTCACAATAGGCGACAAACTCGTTCTCGCGTCCGGCGACGAATGTCGCCGGCTCGATCAGCTCGTACTGGCCGAAGCCGCGCACAGCGCGGCAAATGTGGAGCGCGGTGATCCGCAAGTCGGCCGTACGCACCAACTGGTCGCGCAGCTCATCGAGTTGCGAGAGGATGCGCGCCGCCTCGGCGCGCGGATCGCCGCCCTGGGCCTCGCGGGCTGCCGACAGCAGGTTCAGCATTGCGGCCACGATCGCCGACTGTTCCGGGCCCGCGATCTCCAGCGGCGCCTGGGCGGCGTCGAGGTTGCCCGCCAGGAGCTGCAAGATGCGCCGATCAAGCTGACTTCGGAAGGAGCGGTCGGCGTCGTCGACCAGCCATTGCTCGACGAACTCGCGCAGGGTGAGCGGGTAGTACGTCGCGGCCTCGGGCGCGTTCGCGGCCGGACGCGGGAGCGGGAACGCGCTGCGCGGCGGGCTGTGCCCGGCGGACAGGCTGACGCCAGCGAGCGCGGGCGCCGGCGGCGGAGCTGCCGCGGAGGCTTCGTGGGTGGCAGCGCCGGACGGCTCGGCGGCGGGGCGGGGCTGGGACGCGGCGGCGGACCGCAGCGGGTCGGCCGCAGTGGGCCTTTGCTCACTTTCGCCTACAATATCTGTCTGCGGATTGTATTTGTCATCCGAGGAGGCCGGGGCAGGCGGCGGGGGCGCGCCGCGCTCGATGCGGCTGCGCAGGTCGTCGCGGCGCTGGATCTCGCGCGCCCAGCGCTCAACCTCCAGCAGCTTGTCGTCCGCCGCCGCGCCGGCTGGCGCGCCGGCCGCCGCGTCGCGCACGATCTCGACCGGCTCGGCGGGGCGCGGCTTTTCGGTCGGCTTCTGCTGGACGGCCGGGTTCCCCGGCGGCAGCTCGCAGCCTGCGAGGGCCAGGGCAACCGCCGCCAGAACGAGCGGAAGCGGGCGTACCTCCATGCACAGCTCCGTGGTCGCGGCGCGGTCGCTGGCGGCGCTGCGGGGACGTGCTACGCCGCGGAGGCCAGCTCGATCAGCAGCGCCTCGACGCCTGTTTCTATCGACCGCCGGCCGAGCTTGGCTTGTGCGTCCAGCTCTGCGATCGCCGCCAGCAAGCGGCGCAGCCGGGGCGTTGGCAGGCGCCGCAGCAGCGCCTCCAGCTCCGCCTCGCGGCCCCACATCATCACCTTGGAGGCGATCGCCGAGAGCGGCAGGCCCTTAGCGCGCATTTGCTGCGCGGTCAACCAGCGCCGCACCATGTACGCCATCCCGCCCACCACCTTGTAGACCGCCGACGGGTCGCTCGCCAGCACCTGTTCCCAGAGTTGCAGTGCCAGCGGCAGGCGGCCGACGGCGGCGGCGTCCATCGCCGCGAAGATCTTCTCTTCGCGGCTCTGTTCGACCAGTTCGCTCACGTCGTGGAGCGTGAGCGCGGGGCGGTCGACGGCGTAGAGTGACAGCTTCTCCACCTCCGCCGCCAGCACGCCCGGCTCCGGACCGACCAACTCGATGAGCCGGGCCGCAGCGGCGGAGTCGAGCCGTTTGCCCTGCCGCTCGGCCTGTGCCAGGACGAACTCGGTCAACTGCCGACCGACCAGCTTCCTGCACTCGATGAGCTGCCCGCCGATCGCGCCAGCGGCTTGAAACAGGCGCGTGTTCTTCGGGAAGGAGCGGCAGGTCAGCACCAGCGTGCCGGTGGGCGACGGCGCGGACAGGTACCGTTCCAGCCGCTCGCGATTGGCGGTGATGAAGCGGTCGGCGTCGCGAACCAGGACCACGCGCCGCTCGGCCAGGAACGGCAGCGTATTCAGGTCGTCGAGCACGGCCGCCAGCGTCGGCCCGCCCTGGTCTTCGCCGCGCGTGCCGTCGTAATCGCAGAAGGCCAGGCTGCGATCGATGCTGGGCGGCAGCAGCGCGGCCAGCGCCTGCCGCAGAGCCGCCGCCTTGCCGTATTCGTCGTCGCCGAAGATCACGACGACGGCGGCGACCGTCTTGCGTGCGGTTCGGGCCATGGGCGGCGCTCGCTCGGCGGGATTGTAGCCCAGACCGTCATTGCGAGGAGCGAAGCGAGTGAGGAATCTGGCTGGCAGGCACAGCCCGGAGCGTCGCAGGCAGATTCGTCGTCGCTTCGCTGGTCGGCGTGACGTAGTGAGCGCCGCCCGGAGCGCCCTCTGGAACGATTCCTACTTGCCGCTCGCCGTGCGCAGCCGTTCCTGCGCGGCGGCGCGGACCTCGGGCGGGGCGGCATGGATCTGGAGCACGCGGCTCCAGGCGTGGCGGGCGGCGGCGTGGTTGCTGAGCTTGCGTTCGACATCCCCCAGCCGCAGCCAGGCGCGGGCGTCCTGTGGCTCAAGCTCGGCCAGCTCCTGCAACCGGCGGCGGGCGTCGTGGTAGCGGCGCTGGCTGACGGCGACCAGGGCCAGGCCCTCGAGCGCGCCGCGCTGCTGGGGTGACCGCGCCAGCGCGTCCTGATACCGACGTCCGGCGTCGTCGAAGCGCTTCACGCGTACCAGTGCGTCGCCCAGTTCGACCAGCAGGCTCGCGTCCTGCGGGGCGAGCTTGAGCGCCTCGCTGAACTGCTCGATTGCTGCAGCGAATTCACCGCGCTGCACGAAATCCGCCGCCTGCCGGCGAAGGGCCGCCGCCTGTTCCCGCTGGCGCTGCGCGGATTCGGCCTCCGCGACGACCGCAGGCTGCGTCGCCGCCGAGTCTGCCTTTGGCGCAGCGTGCTGCTCTCCCGTTGCAGCAGGCGACGGGATCGAAACGGTCGGCGCCACGGCCGGATGCGAGACTGCCGGCGGCGACGGCGGCACAAGCGTCGCATCGGCGGCCAGCTCAACATCCGCCGCTCGTCGCCCCCGCACGTCGCGCATCTCGGCGACCGCACGGTTTCCGGCCAGGTCCGTCACCACCACGCGCACGTCGATCGGCGGCGCGACATCCGATGGCAGCGGCCAGTCGATCTGGCCGGCGCGCACCGGCATCGGCCCGGCGTCGCGCCAACCCAGCGCGTCGGCGGTGCGGTAGAAAAGCCGCGTCCCCGCCGAGCCGAGGTTGTCGTCGATCACCGTGACCGGGAGTCGCAGCGTGGCCGGCGGCGTGGACTCGTCCACGTACGCCGCGGCGCGCAGATGCAGCGTCGGCGCGGTGGTATCCACGACGACGGTGACGAGCGGCGGCGTGCCGGGTTCGGGCGGCTCCGCGCTGCGTCCCGCCGCGTTCTCCAGCACCAGGTAGAACCCGTAGCGGCCGTCGCGCGGGGCCTCGAAGCGGACGGCGGTCGGCCCGGCCCGCTCGGCCTCGATGAGCTGCCAGGTGCGGCCGTCGTCGCCCGTGGCCCACAGCGCGACACGCTCCACCGGCGTCGGTTCGACCGTATGGAACGAAATCAACACCGTCCGTGAATCAAGGTACGTCGGCGGCTTGGCGACCGTTACCGCCGGCAGAACCGTCAGCAGGATCAGCGGGCTGGGGGAACGGTGCATTATGCCGAGGTCCGTCTCGGAGCGGCGCGCCTCCTGCTCCAGCGCCTCTATCGGATGCGTCTGCGCCGCGGTCGCACGCCGTCGTCAGCGGCCGCGCGGCCCGTGCGCCGTTGGCCTCCCTCCGCGGGCGTAGCGTCGCCCCCCGTGGCGCCCCCGTGGCCGACGTAGGCCGTCAGAAAGCCTGCGGTCCGCCACAGGGGGCGGCCGCCCCGCACCGCGTTTGTGAGTGTCTCAGCGACCTGCTAGGCTGTCGGCGGGCGTGATCCGTGATGACCCACAGACCCGCAACGTCACACGCTCGCCGCGATCACTCTCGAGCGCAGTTGTCGCGCCTGCTGGCGGCTGCGGTCTGGCTGGGGACCCACGCGGCGGCACAGGCGGCGGACACGACGGAGACCCTCACGTATGTCCTCACGCCGCAGTTTGAAAGGGGCCGGCTGCGGGTCGAGCTGTCTTGGGAGACGGGCCAGCGGCGACGTTCGACGCTGCGCGTCGCGTCGCGCTGGGGCCGGATCGACGACGTGACGCAGTTTCTGCACGGGCTGGTGTTCAGCGGGGGCACGGCCCGCCAGGACGGCCCCATGTGGATTCTCACCCATACGCCGGGCGCCAACGTGAGTTGCACGTACGAGGTCTATGCCGGGCGGCGCGCGTTCGACGACTGGGACTACACGCACCACCCGCTCACGACGCCCGAATTCTTCCACGGCATGGGCAACGCCTTCCTGCTCGCGCCCAACCCCGGCGACGACGCGCCCGAGGAGTACGAGGTCGTGCTGCGCTGGCAGCTCCCGGCAGGCTTCAAGGCCGCCTGCTCCTGGGGCGTCGGCCGCAGCGTCGGCGCGCGGCTGAAGGCCGGCGACATCCGGCAATCGGTCTACCTGGCCGGCCGGCTGGCGACGCACACCATGCCGCAGGAGGGCCGCAGCGTCACGGTCGCGATGGTCGATGCCTTCGGCTTCACGCCGGAGCAGCTCGCCCAGATGACGACCGCGATCATCAAGCAGCAGTGCACGTTCATGGATGAGCGGGCGTTTCCGGATTTCGTGGCGACGGCGATCCCGGTCGGCCAGCCGCTGAAGCCGGGCGATTCGCGGCTGGCGGGCAGCGGGTTGTACAACAGTTTCGCGTTGTGCCTCGCGCCGCAGTCGAAGCTGAGCGACGCGGTCGAGCACCTCTTCGCACACGAGCTGTTCCACTACTGGAACGGGCGGTTGCTGGCGGCCGCGGACCCCGAGCGGCTGGTGTGCTGGTTCACCGAGGGGCTGACGGACTACTACGCGCTGCGGGTTCTTTTCGAGTCCGGCCGCTGGGACGCGGCCACGTACGCGCGCTGGATCAACAAGCACGTGCGCGAGTACCACCTCAACCCGGCCATCCACGCCAGCAACGAGGACATCAACCGCGACTACTGGAACCAGCGCGACACGGTGGGCGAGGTCGCCTACCAGCGCGGGCTGATGCTCGGGCTGCGCTGGCACAAGCTGGCCAGGCAGAACGACGTGCCGGACGGGCTGGACCGGCTGTTTCAGACGCTGGTGCGCCGCGGCCGCGCGCGCGGGCTGAAGCTGACCAACGCGGCCATCCGCGACGCGGGCGTGGAGCTGCTCGGCGCCTGGTTCGGGCCGGAGTTCGACCGCTACGTCAAGCAGGCCGCGACGGTCGAGCTGCCCGCGGACGTGCTGGCGCCGAAGCTGGTCGGTAAGTCGACGGACGTGTACGCGTTCGAGCTGGGGTTTGATCGGGCCAGCTCGCTGAAGGACAAGAAGGTCCGCGATCTGCTGCGCGGCTCGGCCGCCGAAGCCGCCGGCCTGCGCGAGCGCGACCTGCTGGCCGGCTGGAGCATCCCCGCTGACCCGGACCAGCCCGTGCGGCTGCAGGTGCAGCGCGGCGGTGAGACGCAGACGATCGAGTATTACCCGCGTGGGCGGAAGGCCAGCGTGACGCAGTTCGCCCCTGCGGGCGACTGATGCAACCGCCCAGACGCCGAGGAGGCCGAGACCGCCGAGCCGTGCTGCAGCGGATTCGCTTCTGGAATCTGCGGATCAGTC
>Ga0209172_10002046_pt1 | contig 38121 bp, 40 predicted proteins | sample LarsenN4metaG_FD_184113 | JGI IMG/M metagenome (GOLD analysis project Ga0209172, IMG submission 184113) | Hot spring sediment bacterial and archeal communities from British Columbia, Canada, to study Microbial Dark Matter (Phase II) - Larsen... ... | reverse complement strand
GCCTCATCGCGCGGGGCAAGCTGCCCAAGGTCGCCTTGATCGCCGCGATGCGGAAGCTCCTCCACGCCGTCTACAGCGTCGCCATTCACCGCCGCCCCTTCGTCCCGCTGCCCGTCGGTCACGAGGCTCACCCATGAAGAAAGCGCTTGACACGCGTCACGGTATCTCACAGCGTCGGGGACGAGAACTCGCCTCCCATCACCACCAGGCCCCACGGCGCCGCCTGCGCGTCCCAGCTGAAGCCGATGTGGGCGGCCAGCGCGTGCTGGTCGCGGAACAGCCGCTGGATCGGGTAGCGGTCGTAGATGCCGTTGGCGCCGGCGAGCGCGTGGAGCAGGTCGACGGCGCCGGTGCACAGCTCCATCGCGTAGGCGACGTTGCGCTTGAACCGGAGCTTCTCCTCGATCGTCGGCGCCCGGCCCTCGGCCGCGATGCGCTCGGCCTCCACGCAGTCGGCGCGCGCGACGAGCCGGGCGGCGTCGACCATGGCGGCGGCGCGGGCCACCCGGAGCTGCACGGCCTGGAAGTCGCGCATGCGGGCCGCCGTGTAGCTCGTGCTCCGCTCGCGCACGGCCTCCACCGTCTGCTCGACGGCGGCCTGGGCGTTGCCGATGCCGGCGCCGACGAGACAGTGCGAGCCGAGGGCGGCGATCGGGATGCGGTAGAGCGGAGCGGGGTTCACGCGCGCGCCCGGGAAGCCGTCGCCGCCGCGCACCAGCGCCATGGAGAGCGCGCGGTGCTCGGGGATGAAGACGTCGGTGGCGCGGACCGACTTCGAGCCGGTGCCCCGCATGCCGAGGACCTGCCAGTCGTCGACGATCTCGTAGTCAGCGCGCGGCACCAGGCACATGCGGTGGTCGACGACCCGCTCGCCGTCCCGGACCGTGACCGCCAGCATGTTCCAGCCCGCCGGGTCGACGCCGCTCGAGAAGTTCCAGAAGCCGCTGATGACGAAGCCGCCGTCGGCGCGGCGGCCGCGGCCCTGGGGGAAGGCGATCCCCGACGCGATGAGCGCGTCGGGATCCTCGCCCCACACCTCGGCCTGGGCCCGCTCGTCGTAGAGCGCGAGCATCCAGTGGTGGATGCCGAGGTTGCCCACGTTCCACGCGGTGGAGGCGCAGCCCCGGGCCAGCTCCGCCGTGAGATCGACGATCGACACGAACGGCAGCTCCATGCCGCCCCACCGGCGCGGCTGGTGGTACCGGAGGAGCCCCGCGCGGTGCAGGTCCTCGAGCGTCTCCTTCGGCATCTGGCGCCCGGCCTCGGCGGCTTCCGCCCGCCGGCGCAGGGCGGGCACGAGCTGCCGCGCCCGGCCGAGCGCCTCGTCCGCGGTGACGCCCGCGAAGCCGCGCTCCGTCACCTGGCCATCCCGGCGGCCTTCGGCATCCTCGAGTAGTCCTCGCCGCCCCAGTCCTTCTGGTCCTTCAGACCGAAGAAGTTCAGCTCGATCGTGAGCCCGTTCGGGTCCTTGACGAAGATCTGGTAGAGGTCGAACTCCGGCAACGAGCGCGGGTGGTACTCGATGCCGCGCTCCTCGAAGCGCCGGACGAACGCCGCGGGCTCGGTCGCCACGAAGGCGATGTGGTCGACGACGCCGGCGTGGTCGGTCGCCGCGTTCTTCGGCGTGCCCAGGTAGTAGAGGTCGGCGTTGTCGATGCCGTCCTGGCCCATGTGCACCTGGATCTTGCCGTTGACGCCCAGCCAGTAGCCGGGGAACGGGAACGACGGCCGCGGCATCACCTCGAAGCCGAGCACGTCGCAGTAGAACTCCTTGGTCTTCTCCAGGTCGTTCGCGCGGACGAAGTAGTGGTTCAGCTCGGTCACCGGCATGGGGCCCTCCTCCAGGTCAGCGTGAGGGGATGGTACGACGGGGGATGCGCGCCGCGCAAAGCGCGGGTATCCTTTGCGCGGAACCACCTCATGTTCCCGTACCACGACGAGAACAGGACCGAGCGCACGGCATTCGTCACGCTCGCCGTGATCGCCGCCAACGTCGCGGCGTGGCTGCTGGTGCAGGGGGCGGGCTCGACGCTGGCGCTCGCGCGGTCGGTGTGCGAGTACGGCCTGATCCCGGGCGAGCTCACCGGCAGCCTGCCGCCGGGCACGCCGTTCCCCATGGGCGAGGGGCTCGTCTGCCTCACCGACCCGGGCCGGCAGGTGCTGAACGTCTTCACGTCGATGTTCATGCACGGCTCGTGGATGCACCTGCTGGGCAACATGTGGTTCCTCTGGGTTTTCGGCAACAACATCGAGGACTCGATGGGGCCCGGCCGCTTCGTCGTCTTCTACCTGCTGTGCGGCGTGGCGGCGGCGCTGCTGCAGGTCGCGTTCAGCCCGGCCTCGCGCATCCCGATGGTCGGCGCCTCGGGCGCCATCAGCGGCGTGATGGGGGCGTACCTGGTCCTCTACCCGCGTGTGCGCGTGTTCGCGCTGGTCCCCATCGGCCTGTTCTTCACGACGATCGCGCTGCCCGCGTGGACGATGCTCATCTACTGGGCGGTGATCCAGGTGCTGGGCGGTCTCACGGGGCTGCTCGCCGAGGAGCGGGGCGGCGTCGCGTTCTGGGCGCACGCCGGCGGCTTCGCGGCCGGCCTCGTCCTCATCAAGCTCTTCGCCCGCCGCGAGGACGTCGTCGCCCACCGCGCCCGGCACTGGGAGCCCCGCCGCCTCTACGGCCGCTGACCGGTCGCCGCCGCCCCGGCGCCGGCCGCCGGTCCCCGGACCGCCAGAGGAGCTGGAACTCCAGCTCCTCGCCGCCGGCCACGCGCTCGTGCTCGACGTTGAAGGTCGCGTCGGCGGGGACGTGCAGGCGCTCGCCGCCGACCCGGATCGTGAACGGGTGCCCGGCGTCGAGGGCGTCGGCCAGCCGGCGGAGCTTCGCCGTGAACGCCGCCCGCGGATAGTGCCGCTCGAGGTCCCGCTCGCCGCGACGGGCCATCGCGCCCGCGCTACATGTGCTTGCGCAGCTCGAGGCGGCCGATCTGACGCCGGTGCACCTCGTCCGGGCCGTCGGCGAAGCGGAGCGTGCGCGAGTGCGCCCACATCGCCGCCAGCGGGAACGCCTGGCTCACGCCTCCGCCGCCGTGGAGCTGCATCGCCCAGTCGACGACCTGGAGCGTCATGTTGGGCACCGCCACCTTGATCTCGGCGATCGCCTGCTTGGCGGCCTTGTTGCCCACGGTGTCCATCATCCAGGCGGCGTGCAGCACGAGCAGCCGGGCCTGGTCGATGACGATGCGGGCCTGGGCGATGCGCTCCAGCGTGATGTCGTTCTCGCTGAGGCGCTTGCCGAAGGCCACGCGCTCGTTGGCGCGCCGGCACATCAGCTCGAGCGCCCGCTCGGCGACGCCGATCTGGCGCATGCAGTGGTGGATGCGCCCGGGACCCAGCCGGCCCTGGGCGATCTCGAAGCCGCGCCCCTCCCCGAGGAGCATGTTGGACGCCGGGACCCGCACGTTCTCGAAGATCACCTCGCCGTGGCCGTGCGGCGCGTGGTCGTAGCCGAAGACCGTGAGCAGGCGCACGACCTTGATCCCCGGCGTGTCGCGCGGCACCAGGATCATCGACTGCTGCTTGTAGCGGTCCGGGTTGTTCGGGTCGGTCTTGCCCATGAAGATGAGGATCTTGCAGCGCGGGTCGCCGATGCCGGACGTCCACCACTTGTGGCCGTTGATGACGTAGTGGTCGCCGTCGCGCACGATCGACGACTCGATGTTGGTCGCGTCCGAGGACGCCACCCTGGGCTCCGTCATCGCGAACGCCGAGCGGATCTTGCCCTCGAGGAGCGGCTCGAGCCACTGCTTCTTCTGCTCGGGCGTGCCGTAGCGCTCCAGGACCTCCATGTTGCCGGTGTCGGGGGCGGCGCAGTTGAAGACCTCCGGCGCGATCGGCGAGCGCCCCATGATCTCGCAGAGCGGCGCGTACTCGAGGTTGGTGAGCCCGGCGCCGCGCTCGCTCTCCGGCAGGAAGAGGTTCCAGAGGCCGCGCTCCCGGGCCCGCGCCTTCAGCTCCTCCATGATCGGGGGGACCTGCCAGCGCGTCGGCCCCTGGTTGAGCTGGTCCTCGAACGTCTGCTCGTTCGGGTAGACGTGCTTCTGCATGAAGTCCTGGAGCTGCTCCATGTACATCTTCGTCCGGGCCGAGTAGGCGAAGTCCATGCGGCTCTCCTGTGCCGGCTCAGGCCGGCGGGGTGATGCGGTCGGCGGCCAGGGGGCGGGCGAGGCGGACGGCGAGCGCGGCGCCCGCGACGCCGGCCAGCGCGGCCAGGGCGGCGGCGGCGGCGACGTCGGGGAGCGAGGGGAGCGCGTGGGCGTACGCGGGCGCCCGCCAGAACACGGCCCCGCACGCGGCCAGCAGCGCCAGCCCCAGCGCGACGGCCGCCGCGCGCGGCCGCCGGCGCGCGTCCACCAGCGCCATCAGCGCGATGCCGGCGAGGGGCACGATCCGGAGCGCCGACGAGCGCCCGGGCGTCGTGCCGTTGCGGCGGGCCATCTCCTGGGCGAGCGCGATCGGCGAGTCGGGGCCGGCGGCGATGGCCTCCTCGAGCGCCGGCACGGGCCGGAGCAGGGCGAAGCCGGCGTCGCCGACGGCGATGCCCATCCAGTGCACGGCGAGCGCGACGACGCCGGTCGCGACCGGCGCCAAGCGCCAGCCCGACAGCCGGGCGACCAGCGTGAGCGTGAAGGCCGCGGCGAGCGCGCAGAGGATGGGCCACGTGAAGAAGAAGACCCCGCCGCGCCGGAACGCCGTCTGCACGCCGGGATCGACGGTGATGTAGAAGGCGCCCAGCAGCAGCGCCCCGGCGCCGACCAGCGCGACCCGCCGGACGGCGGCGGCGGGCGGCCAGAGCTCGAGCGCGATGAGGAGGCACGCGACGCTGTTCACCTGGGCGCCCGCGAGCCCGAGCAGGTGCGGCGGGCTCCACAGCGTGACGTCCAGGCCGAAGAGGCGGTGCCAGAGGTCGTCGACCGGCGCCGCCAGGATCGTCAGCGCGATGCCCCACCACGCGAGGTGGAAGCCCGGGGTGCCGGTCAGCCCGAACACCCGGACGCCGCCGGGAACGGGGCGCCCCGCGCGCTCCCGCCAGGTCTCCGCGGCCAGGATGCCGAGCGACAGCGCGGCCACGAGGACGACGCCGGCGTAGGTGAGCAGGTGCGGGGCGATCCAGAACGAGTCCCGCCCGATCACGAGGTGCCAGCGGATGTCCCACTGCACGCCCCAGCCGCCGGCCAGCTTGGCGAGCAGCAGGCCCCAGAACGCGATCACCCGCGCCTGGCGCAGCCCGAGAGCGACAGCAGGGCGCGGCGCGGCCTCGATCACCGTGCTCATGGGTGTCGCCATTCTACCTCTTGCCGGGGCGCGGCGGCCGGGGCGCTATCCTGGGGAGGTGACCGAACTCGCCCTGCCGCGGTTCCTCGCCCTCGCGGTGTTCGTCGGAGCCTACGTGGGACTGAGCCTCGGACGCATCCCGCCGTTCAGGATCGACCGCACGGGGGTCGCCGTCGTGGGGGCGGCGGCGATGGTGCTCACGGGCGTGCTGCCGTGGGCCGACGCCGTCGCGTCCGTGGACGCCAGCACGCTCGTCCTGCTGTTCGGGATGATGATCGTCGCGGCCTACCTGCGCCTGTCCGGCTTCTTCGGCATCGTGGCGACCTTCGCGATCCGCCGGGCCCGCACGCCGGCGGGAGCGCTGGCCGCCGTCGTGCTCGCCTCGGGCGTGCTCTCGGCGCTCTTCGTGAACGACATCGTCTGCCTGGTCCTCGCCCCGCTGGTCGTCGCCGTCACGCGGCGGCTGGGGCTGCCGCCGGCCCCGTACCTGATCGCGCTCGCGACCGCCGCCAACGTGGGCAGCGTCGCCACGCTCACCGGCAACCCGCAGAACATGCTCGTCGGCTCGTTCTCGGGGATCGGCTACCGGACGTTCCTGCTCCGCGAGGCGCCCGTCGCGCTGGCGGGTCTCGCCTGCGTCTTCCTGGTCGTCCTCGCCGTCTACCGGCGGCGCCTGCCCGCGACGCTCGACTCCACGCCGGAGGCGCCGGCGCCCGTGCACCGCGCGCTCATGACCAAGACGGCGCTCGCCGTCGGCGTGATGCTCGTCGCCTTCCTCGCCGGGGTGCCGATCGCGGTCGTCGCCATCGCGGGCGCCGCGTACCTCCTGCTGACCCGCCGGGTGAAGCCCGAGAAGGTCTACCGGGAGATCGACTGGCCGCTGCTCGTGCTCTTCGTCGGCCTCTTCGTCATCACGGCCGGCGTGGAGCGGGCCGGCCTGGCCGGCGAGATCCTGGGGCCCAGGGTGGTCGCGTCACTCGACCGCCCGCTCGTCTTGACCGGCGTCGTCGCCCTCCTGTCGAACCTCGTCTCCAACGTGCCCGCGGTGCTGCTCGTCAAGACGGTGGTGCCGCAGCTGGCCGACCCGCAGCGCGCGTGGCTGATCGTCGCCATGGCCTCCACGCTCGCCGGCAACCTCACGCTGGTCGGCTCCGTGGCCAACCTGATCGTGGTCGAGAGCGCGCGCGGCGCCGGCGTCCGCATCGGCCTGGGAGAGTACTGCCGCGTGGGCGTGCCGGTGACGGTGCTCACGCTGCTCGTCGGCTGGCTGATCCTCGGCATCCTGCCGGGCTGACCCGCCCTTCGCATCGCGGCGAAAGTGGGGGACAATAGCCACCACATGGCCGCCCTCCGTCGTCTGTCCGCCGCCGCGGTCCTCCTCGCCTCCGTCACCGGATGCGGGCCCGACCGGTCGGCCACCGCCTCGCCGCAGAAGCCGGCCGGTCCGGCGCCGCGCGAGGTGCGCGTGGTGCCGGCCGCCCGGGAAACGGTGGCCCGGACCGTCGTGGCGACGGGCACGCTCGCCGCCGAGGACCAGGTGACGCTCGGCTTCCAGGTGCCCGGGCGCGTGAGCGAGATCCTCGTCGACCTGGGCACGACCGTCCGGCGCGGCCAGGCGATCGCGCGGCTCGATCCCACCGACTTCCGGCTCCGAGTCGAGCAGGCCGGGGCGGCGCTCCGCCAGGCGCGGGTGCGGGTGGGCCTGCCGGCCGAGGGACGCGAGGACCGCGTCGTCCCCGAGGAGACCGCGCTCGTGAAGCAGGCGGAGGCGGTGCTGGTCGAGGCGCGGCTGAACCGCGACCGGATGGAGAAGCTCCTGCAGCAGCAGCTCGTCGCGCGCGCCCAGCTGGACGCCGCCGTCGCCGCCCACGAGGTGGCCGAGGCGCGCTACCAGGACGCGGTCGAGGAGATCCGCAACCGCCAGGCGATCCTCGCCCAGCGGCGCTCGGAGCTGGAGCTGGCGCGCCAGCAGCTGCAGGACACGGTGCTCGTGTCGCCCATCGACGGCGCCGTGCGCGAGCGCCGGGCGTCGGTGGGCCAGTACCTGGCCGCCGGCGCGGCCGTGGCCACGGTCGTCCGGATGGACCCGCTGCGGCTGCGGGTGGCCGTCCCCGAGCGCGAGTCCGCGAACGTCAGGGCCGGTCACCACGTCCGCGTGGCGATCGAGGGAGATCCGACCACGTACACGGGCCGGGTGGTGCGGCTGAGCCCGGCCATCGAGGAGCAGAGCCGGACGCTGCTCATCGAGGCCGAGGTGCCCAACCCGCGCGGGGCGCTGCGCCCGGGCGCCTTCGCGAAGGCCGAGATCGTCACCGAGACCGCCCAGCCCGTCGTGGTGGTCCCCGGCGACTCGATCGTGACGTTCGCCGGCATCGACAAGGTGATCACGGTGGCCGACGGCCGCGCCGTCGAGCGGCGTGTCCAGCTCGGCCGGCGCCTCGGCGACCGCGTCGAGGTCGTGGAGGGTCTCAGGGCCGGCGAGCCGGTGGTCGTCCAGCCCGGCAACCTGGTGGGCGGCCAGCCCGTGACGATCGCGGCAGGCGCGCCGGCGTCTCGCGCCGGCGGACGCCCGGCCGCGAGCGACGAGACCCGCGGCCCGACCTCCCGGAAGCCGTAGATGCCGGGCCGAACAGCCCGGGATCGCGGAGCGCCGCCGGCCGGGCCGGCGCGCTCCGAGCGTGGGGGGGGCCGGGGGCCATCTCGAAGCCCCCGACCTTCATAGGACGATGCAGAAGCTCGCCGAAATCTGCATCAGGCGCCCGGTCTTCGCCACGATGATCGTGCTCTCGCTCGTCGTCGTCGGCGCCGCCGCCTATCCCCAGCTCCGCGTCGACCGCTTCCCGTCGGTCGAGCTGCCGACGGTCACCGTCAGGACCGAGTTGCCGGGCGCCTCCAGCGAGGAGGTCGAGGTCCAGGTCTCCCAGGTGATCGAGGAGGCGGTGAACACCGTCGAGGGCATCGACGAGCTTCGCTCGATCTCGGCCCAGGGCCAGTCGGTCGTCATCGTCAACTTCAACCTCAAGCGCAACATCGACGTGGCGACCCAGGACATCCGCGACCGCGTCGCCGCGGTCCTGAAGAACCTGCCCCCCGACGCCAAGCCCCCGGTGATCTCCAAGTTCGACAACGACTCGGCGCCCGTCATGACGCTGGCGCTGTCCGGCGACCGGACGATCCGCGAGCTGACCGAGATGGCCGACAAGATCGTCAAGGTCCAGCTCGAGCGCTCCCCGGGCGTCGGCGAGGTCAAGATCGTCGGCGGGCTGCTGCGGGCGATCAACGTCTGGATCGACGCCGACCGGCTGGCCGCCTACCAGCTGCCGATCACCGCCGTGCGCGACGCGATCGTCCGCCAGAACGCCGACCTGCCGGGCGGCAACGTCACCGCGGGCGCGCGCGAGCAGACGCTGCGCACGATGGGCCGCCTCGTCGACGCGCGCGCCTTCAACGACCTGGTCATCGCCACGCGCGACGGCTCGCCCGTCCGCATCCGGGACGTCGGGCGCGCCGAGGACGGCACCAAGGAGCAGCGCTCGGCGGCCCGCCTGAACGGCGTGCCCTCGGTCTCGCTCGAGATCCGCCGCCAGTCCGGCGCGAACACGGTGGCCGTCATCGAGGGCGTGAAGGCCCGCCTGCCGCGGGTGGCCGAGCAGCTGCCGCCCGACGTGCGGGTGGAGGTGATCGCCGACCAGTCGCGCTACATCTACGCGGCGCTCCACGAGATCAACGTGCACCTGATCCTCGGCAGCGTGCTGGCGTGCCTGGTCGTGCTGCTCTTCATGCGCTCGTGGCGCTCGATGGTGATCGCCGGCGTCGCGATCCCGGCGTCGATCGTGGCCACCTTCGGCATGATGCGGGCGCTCGACTTCTCGCTGAACAGCGTCACGATGCTCGCGCTGGTCCTGATGGTCGGCATCGTGATCGACGACGCCATCGTCGTCCTCGAGAACATCTTCCGGTTCATCGAGGAGAAGAAGATGTCGCCGTTCGAGGCGGCGCGGGCGGCCACCGCCGACATCGGCCTCGCCGTCATGGCCACCACGCTCAGCCTCGTCGTCATCTTCGTGCCGGTGTCGTTCATGTCCTCGATCGCCGGCCGCTTCCTGTACCAGTTCGGCATCACGGCCGCCGTGGCCGTCCTGGTGAGCCTGCTCGTCTCGTTCACGCTGACGCCGATGATGAGCGCCCGGTTCTTCAGGACGACCGACGCCGGCGGCCACGCACCGCAGGGCGAGGCGCGGTCGCGCCGCGGGTTCTACGCCTGGCTCGACCGGGGCTACGCGGCCACGCTCGGCTTCTCGATGCGCCACCGGTTGCTGATCACCGTGCTGTCGGCGGCCGTCGTCGCCACGTCGGTGCCGCTCTACGGGATGCTGCGCCAGGAGTACGTCCCCGGGAACGTCGACGAGGCGGAGTTCGAGGTGCGCGTGGTGGCCCCGCAGGGCACGAGCCTCGCGTCGATGGACGGGATCATGCGGACCGTGGAGTCGGAGCTCCGCGCGACGCCGGGCATCCGGCTCGTCCTCGCCACGGCCGGCGGCGGCTTCCTGGGCGGCGTCGGCGAGGGGCGCGTCTACGTGCGGATGACCCCGCACGACGAGCGCACGTTCTCGCTGTCGCGGCTGTGGCGCGCGACGCTGGCGGGCCGGCCGATGGCGGCCTTCGAGGGCAACTACAGCCAGCGCGACGTCATGCAGGACGTGCGGCGGCGGCTCCGGAAGTATCGCGACCTGCGCGTCTCGGTCCTCAACCTGCCGTCCTTCCGCTTCCCGGGCAGCTTCATCGACATCGACTTCGTGCTGCGCGGGCCCGACCTCGAGGCGCTGGCGGCCTACGCCGAGCGGCTGCGGCAGCGGGCGCCCGAGCTGGGGCTCATCGACGCCGACGTGACGCTCAAGCTCGACAAGCCCGAGCTGCGGGTGATGATCGACCGCGCCCGCGCGGCGGACCTCGGCGTGAGCACGCAGGACGTGGCGACGGCGCTCCGGCTCATGGTGGGCGGCGACGAGGAGGTCTCCAAGTTCCTCGATCCCCACGTCAACGACGACTACGACGTGCAGCTCAGGCTCGCCGAGGACGACCGGGGCGACCCGGGGACGATCTCGCGGCTCTGGGTGGCGCGACAGGGCGGCGGCCTGATGCGCCTGGACAACCTGGTCCAGATCGAGCAGGCGCGCGGCGCGTCGCGGATCGACCGCTCCGACCGCCAGCGCGAGGCCCGGCTGCGGGCGAACGTGGCGCCCGGCTACGGCCTCGCCGACCGCATGGCGGCCCTGCGCGCCGAGGTCGCCGCCATGAACCTGCCCGCCGGCTACACGACCGACATCTCGGGCAAGGGGCGCGAGCTCGAGCGGTCGTTCGGGGAGTTCCTTCTGGCGTTCGCGCTGTCGGTCGTCTTCATGTACATGATCCTCGCCTCGCAGTTCGAGAGCTGGATCCATCCCGTGACGATCCTGCTCTCGCTGCCGCTCTGCGTGCCGTTCGCGCTCTTCTCGCTGTGGGCCTCCGGCAACACGCTGAACCTCTACTCCGCGCTCGGCATCCTGGTGCTCTTCGGCGTCGTCAAGAAGAACTCGATCCTCCAGATCGACCACATCAACAGCCTCCGCGCGGGCGGCATGCCGCGGCTGCCGGCGATCATGCAGGGCAACCGCGACCGGCTGCGGCCGATCCTCATGACCACGCTCACGTTCGTCGCGGGCATGATCCCGCTGGCGGTGGGCACCGGCCCGGGCGCGGAGGAGCGGCGGGCGATCGCCGTCGTCGTCATCGGCGGGCAGACGCTGTCGCTGCTGCTGACGTTGCTGGTGACGCCGGTGGCCTACTCGCTGTTCGAGGACGCGGCGGCGGCGCTCAGGTGGCCGCGGCCGAGCCTGGTGGGCGGCTGGCGGAAGGCGATGGGGCGGAAGCGGCGGCTGCGCTTCCGGCGGCGCAGGACGAAGGCGCCGGTCGAGGCGACGAACGGCCCGGTCCAGGTGGGACCGGCGCTGCCGTCGGGCAACGGCGAGGCCGGCGACGAGCTGCTCCCTGCGCCGAGGCCCGCGGCGCCGGCGCGACGCGGCGACTGAGCCGCGCTTCTACCAGCGGTAGCCTTCCTCGCTCCGCCGTCCCTTGTCGCCGGCCCGCCGCTCGCCCAGCGGCTTGCCGCCGCGCTTGCCTCCCGGCTTCCGCTGCTCGCCGTCCCCGGACCGCCGGTCGCGCCCCTGGCCGCGCCGGCCGCCAGGGGGCGGGCCGCCGAAGCCGGCCCGCGGATCGAAGCCGCCGCCCACCGGAGGCCGCGGGGCGAAGCCGCCCCCGCCGCCGCCGTAGCCGCCGCCCCCGGGGCCGCCCGGCCCGCCCGGCCGCCTGACGGGGCCGGCGCCCCGCGGCGTGGCGCGGTCCACCCGGATCATGCGGCCGTCGAGCTGAGAGCCGTTGAGCCCGCTGATGGCGCGGGTCGCCTCCTCCTCCGTGGACATCTCGACGAAGCCGAAGCCGCGCGACCGGCCCGTGGCGCGATCCGTCATCACGATCGCGGAGGTCACCGCTCCGAAGCGGGCGAACGCGTCGCGCAGGCTCTCGTTCGAGGTCGTGAACGAGAGACCTCCGACGAACAGCTTCACGGGCATGACGGGGCTCCTTTCCTGGGGGAGGCGGCGCCGGCAGCGGGTCGGTCAGGGGTCACGGTCGGCCCACGCGAGCAGGTCGGCCAGCGGCCGGGCGTTCAGCACCTGCGCGGGCGCGAGCCAGGCGCGGCGGGCGACGCCGAGGCCCAGCTCCAGGTTCTCGAGCTCGGAGAGGACGTGGGTGTCGGTGCTCACGGCGATGGGGATGCCGAGCGCTGCGGCGCGACGGGCGTGGCCGTCGGCGAGGTCGAGCCGGTCGGGGGACGCGTTGATCTCGATGGCCTTGCCGTGGTCGCGGGCGGCGGCGAACACGGCGTCGAGGTCGACATGGTACGGCTCGCGCGAGCCGATGAGCCGCCCGGTGGGGTGGGCCAGGATGTCGACGTGGGGGTTCTCCAGCGCGCGCACGATGCGCGCCGTCATCTCCTGGCGCGTCTGCTCGAAGCGCGAGTGGACGGCGCCGAGGACGATGTCGAGCTCCGCCAGGACCTCGTCGGGGAAGTCCATGGTCCCGTCGGCGAGGATATCGCACTCGCACCCGGTGAGGATGCGGACCCTGAACCGGGGCTGCAGCGCGCGGATCGTGGCCACCTGCTGGCGCAGGCGATCGATCTCGAGGCCGCGCGCGATGCCGAGCGACCGCGAGTGGTCCGAGACGATCACGTACTCGTAGCCGCGCGCCTCGGCCGCCCCGGCCAGGCGCTCGATGGGATGGCGGCCGTCCGACCAGTCCGTGTGGGCGTGGAGGTCGCCGCGGATGACGGCCGGCGTGAGCGGCTCGGGCAGCCGCCCCAGCCGCGCGGCGTCGATCTCGCCCGTGTCCTCGCGCAGCTCGGGCGGGATCCAGGGCAGGCCGACGGCGGCGTAGACCTCCTCCTCGGTGGCGCCGGCGACGCGCGTCCCCGTCCGCTCGTCGAGGACGCCGTACTCGCTGATGGTGAGCCCCGTGCGGCGCGCCAGCTCCCGGAGGCGGACGTTGTGGTCCCTGGAGCCCGTGAAGTACTGGAGCGCGGCGCCGAACGCCTCTGGCGCCACGACCCGGACGTCGATCGTCAGCCCCTCGTGGTGGCGGACCGTCGCCTTCGTGTCGCCCCGGCCGAGCACCTCGACGACCGACGGCAGCGCGACGAGGGTGGACAGCACGCGGGCGGGCTCGCGCGAGGTCACGAGGATGTCGACGTCCTTCACGGTCTCCTTCAGGCGCCGCAGCGAGCCCGCGACCTCGATGCGGTCGACGCCGCCGTGGGCGCGCAGCGCCTCGACCACCCGGGCGGCGACGGCCCGCGCGCGGGGCAGGAGCGTCCGCGTCCGGCCCGCCTTCCACTCCGCGACCCCGCGCAGGATGTTCTCGCGCGTCTTCTCCCGGACGCCGGGCAGCGAGAGGATCGCGCCCGACCGGCACGCCGCCTCCAGCCCCTCGATCGAGTCCACGCCGAGCCGCTCGTGGAGGAGCCGGGCCGTCCGGGGTCCGAGGCCGCGGATCTCCAGCAGCGAGAGGAACCCGGGGGGCCGGCCGGCCCGCAGCCGCTCGAGCTGCTCGATGCGCCCGGTGGCGAGGTACTCCTGGATGCGGGCGGCCAGGTCGCGTCCGATCCCAAGCAGCGTCTGCAGCGCGCCGCGCGCCGCCAGCGCCTCGACGTCCTCGGCGAGCGTCTCCAGCGTCTGGGCGCCCCGCTGGTAGGCCCGCACCCTGAACGCGCTCTCGTCGTTGACCTCGAGGAGCGTCGCCATCTCGTAGAAGAGGCGCGCCACGTCGAAGTTTTTCACGGGCACATGATACACTCGGGCCGTCGTGATTGCCCCCTGGTGCTGGGAGCTGGTGGAGCCCTACCTGCGTCGCAACCTCGTGAATCGCGGCGTCGAGCGCCCGACGCGCAAGCAGGTGCTGGAGGAGTTCGTGCGGGTGTGGCCCGAGATGACGGCGACCATCGGCGTCCAGGAGCCCTATGCCGGCACGATCCGATTCAAGTGGCTCGTGCGGCTGTCGTCGTCCGAGATGGGGCCGTTCCTGGAGGATCCCGCCGGCTGGATCGCGGAGCGCTTCGGCGGCGGCAAGTACAAGATGAACCTCCACCACGGCATGCACTTCGTGAACACCAGGAACTTCAAGCCCGAGGGCGAGCCGCGCTGGCAGGAGGCGCCCGAGCTCGCCCTCGATGCCTGAGGCCGGCGATGGCCAGTGACGAGACGCGCAAGCTGCTGAAGACGTTCGGCGTGGCGGTGACGAACCTCGAGGAGGCCCTCGATCGCCACGCGTCCGTGGACGAGGTGGCCCGGCTCGACGCGGAGCTGGCCGCGCGCATGCGCGAGATCACGTCGATGGTCGAGCGCCTGCGGAGCCGCCGGATCGCGTGAGGCCGCCGGTCGACGCGTCCGGCGTCGCGCTCGCGGCGGCGCGGCCGCCCCGCCGGATCGTCTCCCTCATCCCCAGCACGACCGAGACGCTCTGCGCGCTGGGCCTGGCCGACGCGCTGGTCGGCGTCACCGTCTACTGCCGCGAGCCCGCCGACGTCGTCCGCGACAAGACGCGCGTGGGCGGCGAGAAGGACCCGGACCTCGAGAAGATCCGCGAGCTGGCTCCGGACCTCGTCGTCGCCAACGTCGAGGAGAACGTCCGCGAGCACATCGACACGCTGCGCGCCTGGGGCATCCCCGTGTGGGTCACGTATCCCCGCACGGTCGCCGGCGCGATCGCGATGGTCCGCGAGCTCGGGGTCGTGACCGGCGCCGAGGCGCGGGCGGCGGCCCTCGCCGACGCGCTCGAGGCGCGGCTCGCCCGGACGCTGGCCGCCGCGGCGTCCCGGCCGCCGGCGCGCGTCTTCTACGCCATCTGGCGGGACCCGTACATGACCGTGGGGCGCGACACGTACATCCACGACGTGCTGCGGGTGTGCGGGGGCGTCAACGTCTTCGCCGACCGCGACGAGCGCTATCCCGTCGTGACGCTCGACGAGGTGGCGGCGCGCCGCCCCGACGTCATCCTGCTGCCCGACGAGCCGTTCCGGTTCCGCCGCGCCCACCTGGCCGACTTCGCGCCCTACGCCGACGTGCCCGCCGTGCGCGGCGGGCGCATCCGGCTCGTGGACGGCAAGCCGTTCTCGTGGCACGGGCCCCGCATCGCCGACGCCCTCGCCACGCTGCCGGCCCTCCTCGCCGCGTAGGCGCCCGTGACGGCCGCTACGCCTCCGGCGACGCCGAGCGCCGGAGATCGAGGATCGACCACTGCTCGATGTACTCCAGCCGGGTGATGCGGCCCATGTGGGCGATCATCTCGGCGATCCGCTTGCCCGCGATGACGGCCTGCTGCAGGTGATCCAGGACCGCCGGGTCGTCGCGGAAGCGGCGCTCCAGGAGCTGCAGGCGGCCGACGATGACGGCGAGGGGGTTGTTGATCTCGTGGGCGGCGGCGTTCGCGAGCTGCGCCACCGTCCTGAGCGTCTCCGCCTGGCGCTCGGCCTCCGCGGCGCGCCGGCTCTCGGTGACGTCGACCAGCGACCCCTCGTGGTAGAGGACGCGGCCGAGGGGATCGCGGACCGCGCGGGCGCTGGCGCGCGCCCAGATGTCGGCGCCGTCGATGCGGCGCAGCCGCACGTCGAAGTCCCGCACGACGCCGTCGCGCTCGAGCTGGGCGATGAGCTTCACGCGGTCCTCGGGGTCGACGTGGTGCGCGCCGAGGCCGGTGCCGGGGAGCGCGTCGCGGGCCGCGTAGCCCAGCATCTGCGCGAGGGCGGGGTTGGCGTCGAGGATCTTGCCGTCGGCGTCCGTGCGGAACAGGCCGACGGGGACGCGGTCGAAGAGCGTCCGGTACCGCTCCTCGGCGATCTCCGCCGCCTTGCGCCGCTGCTCGGCCTCGTCGTAGAGGCGCGCGTTCTCGAGCGCGATGGCCGCCTGGTCGGCGAAGGCCTGGGCGGCGGCGAGCGCGGCCGGCTCGAAGACGCGCCCGGCGCGGTCGCCGACGGCGAGGGCCCCGATGACGCGGTCCTGGACGACGAACGGCACCGCGAGCACCGCCCGGTAGTCCGAGCGCTGCACGTACTCGCGCGCGGCCGGCGCGAACATCACCCGCGGATCCGAGAGCACGTCGGCCGTGGCCACCGGCGCCTTGGCCTCGACGGCGAGACCGGCCACCCCGGTGCCGCGCGGCAGCACGAGCGCCCACTCGAACGTCGTCGACGACCCCGTGGACGTCGCCATCACGACGAGGTCGCCGGTCTGGTCGTCCAGGCGGTACACGCCGGAGGACAGGCCGCCGACGACCGTCCGCACGCTCTCCGCGATCCGCTCGGCGACGATCGCGGGGTCGAGCGTCTGGGACAGGAGGCGCCCGACGGCGATGAGCGCCTCGGCGGCGCCGCGCCGGCGCTCGCTGTCCTCGAAGCGCCGGGCGTTGCTGATGGCGCCGGCCGCGTGCGCCACCACGTTGTCGAGGAAGGCCTCCTCCTCGGCGTCGGGGCGGAACGGGGCCGCGCCGCCGAGCTCGACGACGGCGAGGAGGCGGCCGTCGAGCTCGACGGGGAGCGCGAGGCACGCGCGCAGCCCGTGGGCGCGCCACCAGGCCGCCGCCCGGGTGCGCGGGTCGGCGAGGACGTCGGCGACGTCGAGCGGCTGGCGCCGCTCCGCCACCCAGCCGACGAGGTCCTCGCCGCGCGCGACGGAGCGCGCCGGGAGGTCGGCGGCGAGCGTCGGGTCGGCGAAGCCCCGGGCCTCGAGCCGCGCGCCGTCGTCGTCGGCGATCCAGAACGCGACGTGGCGCGCGTCCAGCGCCGCGCCCGCCGCTCGCGCGAGCGCGTGGAGCACGTCGTCGACGTCGCGGGCGCCCGCGACCAGACGGCCCAGCGCCGCCAGCGTGCGGAGCCGGCTCCGCGGGGCGCCCTCCTCTCGGCTCGCCATGCCGTGCGCGGCCTGCCCCGCGCTACTTCTTCCGGCGGGCGGGGAGGATCCAGTCGAGCCAGGGCGCGGCGGCCGCCAGGAACAGGCCGGGGATGGCGACGCCCGAGATGACGCCGAGGATCGACAGGAACACGAGCGAGATGGCGGCGATGATCAGGTCGAGGACGACGTCCATGGCTCCTCCTGGCTGGACTTCCGGATGTCGAGGATCGGCGGCAGCGTGCCGCGCCCGGGCTCGCTCTCGATGCGGGTGATCCGCTGCATGCGGGCCACGATGTCGCGGATGCGGCGGACGGCGCCCTGCGCCTGCTCGAGCCACGTGCGCTCGCGCGTCTCCGCCCCGAGCCGCGGGGCGATCAGGTCGAGCGAGCCCATGATGACGGCGAGCGGGTTGTTGATCTCGTGGGCGGCGGCGCCGGCCAGCAGCGTGACGGCGCGCAGCTCGCCGGCCTCCCGGCGCGCGGTCTCGGCGGCCTCGCGCTCCGACGCCTCGCGGAAGATCACGATCTCGTAGCGGCGGCCCCCGTGGTCGACGATGCGCCGCGTGGAGTCGACGCGGATCAGGCTGCCGTCGCGGCGCCGGTAGGGCAGCCCGAACGCGCGCGAGGCGCCGTGGGCGCGCGCCTCGGCGGCCGCCGCCTCGCGCGGCGTCCGCAGCTCGGGCTCCTCCGGCCAGAACTCGCGCGTGTCGCGCCCGATCAGCTCCTCGCGGGCGTAGCCCGACAGCTCGCAGTCGCGGCGGTTGACGTCCAGGATGCGGTAGCTCGCAGGGTCGACGATCCGGATGGCGTCGGACGCCTCGTCGAGGATCGCGCGGAAGCGCGTGTGCTCGGCGCGCAGGCGCGCCTGCTCGACGACGTCGTGCATGAGGCGCGCGGTGAACGCGATCCCGACGACGTAGGTGGCGAGCAGCGGCAGCCACACGCGGCCGAAGAGCGCGGCCGCGTAGGGGCCGGCCGCGAGATAGGCGAGATACGTCGCGGCGTAGACGGCGCCGGCGAGGGCGAGCGCGTGGCGCGGCCCGAGGCGGCCGTCGCGGCGCGCCCACGCGAACGCGAGCCCCCCGAGCACGCCCGTCACCAGGACGGCGGCGGTGCCCGCCGTCGCGCCCGCCCCGCCGAGCGCGAGACGGTAGGCGGCGGGGAAGAGCGAGGCGAGGACGCCGGCGCGCCAGCCCTCGAGCAGACCGACCAGGGCGACGGGGACGGCGCGCGCGTCGATGTGGGGCCCGTCGCCGACCTCGATGCGCGCGAGCATCAGCGCCACGGAGAGGAGCCCGAACACGACGCCGTTGGCGAGCTGCCGCCACCGGCGGCTGCCGTCGCGTCCCGGGGCGAACCACTGGTAGGTGTAGGAGTAGAACAGCACTCCCAGGACCACGACACCGGCGGCCTCGACGACGTGATGGAGGTCGATCGGGGCCTCTACTCGACCTCGAGGACCATCTCGATCTCCACGGGGATGCCCATGGGAAGCTCCGCCATGCCGACGGCGGAGCGCGCGTGCTTGCCGATGGCCTCGCCGAAGACCTCGACCATCAGGTCGGAGAAGCCGTTGATCACCTTCGGCTGATCGCCGAAGCCGTCGGCGGAGTTCACCATGCCGAGCACCTTGACGACGCGCTTGACCTTGTCGAGGCTGCCGAGGGCGGCGCGCGTCGTGGCGAGCAGGTTGAGCCCGACCTCGCGCGCGGCCTGGTAGCCCTGCTCGAGGGTCAGCTCGCGCCCCACCTTGCCCCGCACCGACGGCTTGCCGTCGGTGCGCAGCGGGCCGTGACCCGAGACGAACAGCAGGTTGCCGGTGCGGACGGCGCCGACGTAGTTGGCCACCGGCGTGGCGGGCGTGGGCAGCGTGATGTTCCGTTCTTTGATCCGGGCTTCTGCGCCCATCGCTGGTGCGTCCTCCTCACCGGGAAAATGACACGGGCCGCTGCATCGTGTCACACTGCCCTGGTGTCCGTCAAACCATCCCCTGCGGTCCCGGCCCCGGCGGCCACGCTGGTGCTCCTCAGGGACCGGCCGGGCGGCGGCTGCGAGACCCTCCTGATCCGCCGCCACGAGAAGAGCCGCTTCGCCGCGGGCGACTTCGTCTTCCCCGGCGGCAAGCTCGAGCCCGAGGACGCGCCCGACGACCCCGCGCGCTGGTGCGGCGGGCTCTCCGCCGCCGACGCGGCGCGCGCGCTCGGGCTGCCCGACGGGGCGCGGGCCCTGGCCTACTGGGTGGCGGCGATCCGCGAGGCGTTCGAGGAGGTCGGGATCCTGCTGGCGCGCACGGCGGACGGCGCCCCCGCGGCGCTGGACGGCCCGCGCTGGCTCGACTACCGGCGGGCCTGCCAGCGCGACCACCGGGCGTTCCGGGACATGCTGCGCGCCGAGCGGCTCACGCTCGACGCCGGCGCGCTCGTGCACTTCGCCCACTGGATCACGCCCGAGGAGAACCCCGTGCGCTTCGACACGCGGTTCTTCGCGGCGGCCACGCCGCCCGGTCAGGAGGCGGCGCCGGACGAGCGCGAGATCACGGCGGTGCGCTGGATGACGCCGGCCGAGGCGCTGGCGGCGCGCGAGACGGGGGAGATCTCGCTGCGACGGCCGACGATGGCGAACCTCGCGCTGATCGACGGCGCGCGGACGACCGCGGCGGCGCTGCGCGCGCTCTCGGGTCGCGTCGTGGCGCCCATCCGGCCCCGCATCGTCGTCGAGAACGGCGTCCAGCGCGCCCTGCTCCCCGGCGACCCGGGGTGGTACTAGACCGCGCCGCTCTCTCCCGACGGCTCTTCGGGGCCGTTCCCCGCGGCGAGGCTCACGGCGGTCGACATCCGCGAATCGGGTCAGCGCCCGCGGGTCGCCGCCGGGCCGCGGCCGACGAGCGGGCCGAAGCGGGCGACGAACTCCTCCTCGCCCAGGTTGCCGGCCTTCGCCAGCGCCGAGACCTGCTGGGGATCGTCGAGGTCCTCGGGCTTGAGCCGGATCATGTACGCGTAGAGCGTCTGGTACATCTCCGAGTCCGTGTCCACGTAGCGCACGCGGATCTTCCCCGTGCGCGGGTCGATCATGAGCCCGAACGGGATGGGCACGAGCCGGCCCGCCTGGATCGTCACCATCGCGTTGCTGCCGCCCTCCAGCAGGAAGCGCGTGGCCCAGTAGCCGAGGCTCCGGCAGTACTGGATGTCGTGGGCGCCGGGCGGCGCGCAGCGCAGCTCGTAGCCCAGCTCCTTGTCGACGATCGTCACGTCGATCCCGCGCGACTTGAGGCTCGCCGCCACCCGCTGCTTGAGCATGCGCCCCAGCTCGAGCTCGGTGAGCCGCACGTTGCCGTACTGGTCGCGCTCGACGGGCCCGAGGGTCTCGGGGTCGAGCTTCTCGGCGAGCCCCTCGGAGAGGATGGCCACGCCGTGCTGGCGGCCGTGCAGGCGGCGCTTGATGATGGCGCCCTCGAGGATGTCGACGAGACGGTCGAGCGGCACGTGGGGCTCGGGGAACTCCTCGGCGATCAGCGTGAGCGTCGCCGCGGCCGAGCCTCCGATGCCGAGCGCCAGGTGCCCCGCGTGGCGGCCCATCACGGTGACGAAGAACCACCGCTCGGTCGTCGCGGCGTCCTGCATGAGGTTCCGCACCAGCTCCTTGCCCAGGTTGCACGCCGTCGTGTAGCCGAACGTGACGATGTCGCTCGGCAGGGGCAGGTCGTTGTCGATCGTCTTCGGGACGTGGGCGACGGTGAGTCCGGGCGAGGCCTTCGCCAGGCGAGAGGCGGCGAAGGCGGTGTCGTCGCCGCCGATCGTGATCAGGTGCTCGACGCCGAGGCTCTGCAGGGCCTGCGCGGCGCGCTGCACGCCGTCCGGCGTCCGCGCGGGGTTCGTGCGCGAGGTCCGGAGGATCGAGCCGCCCTCGAAGTGGATGCGCGAGAGGTCGTCGATGCCGAGCTCGACGACGTGCTGGGTGTCGCCCTCCACGAGCCAGCGGAAGCCGTCGTAGCAGCCGAGGACGCGGAGGCCGTGGTTGCGGGCCTCGATGGTCGCCGCCGCGATCACCGCGTTGATGCCGGGCGCCGGGCCGCCGCCCACCAGGATCGCCAGCGTCTTGTGATTGCGCGCCACCGTCGCGAGCCCTCCCGTCCCATGCTACGTGATGCGTCAACGGAGCCGGTCGCTCTTTCGGACGCCCGGTAGTATGCTCCGGCCATCCGTCGCAGGGTCGGTCCGCACACCCGGAAAGGAGCAGGGTGATGACCCCTCGAACCGGCGCGACCACCGTCGTCTCCGCCCCCACGGAACTCGACGCCGCCAGGCTCTACCAGGAGGGCATCGTCGCGGGCGTCATCGGGGCCGCCATCGTGGCCATCTGGTTCTTCATCGTGGATCTCGCCAGCGGACGGCCGCTCTACACGCCGACCGTCCTGGGGACCGTGCTCTTCAGGCGCGGAGCCCCGCTGGACGCGCTCGACGCCATCGCGCCCTCCCCCGGGGTGGTGCTGATGTTCACCTGGGTCCACGGCCTCGTCTTCGCGGCGGTCGGCGGCGTGGCGTCCCGGCTGCTCGGCATGGCCGAGCGGAACCCGAGCCTCGGCTTCGGCGTTCTACTCCTGTTCGTCGTGTTCGAGGCGGGGTTCACCGTCGCCGCGATGGTGCTCGCCGCGCCGGTGCTGCACGCGCTGGCCTGGCCGTCGATCCTCGTCGCGAACCTGCTGGCCGCCGGCGGCATGGCGCTCTACTTCCGGCTCCGGCATCCGGCGATGCGGGTCAGCCCCTAGGCCGGCGCCGGAGCCGCGGGAGCGCGCGGTTGACAGCGGGCGGTTCTGCCGCGACAGTAGCGGCAGGCTGCACACCCTTCCCGGAGGAGGCGCGCGTGCCTCGACGACTGAGCTCGGCCGCGGTCGTGGCGCCGCTGCTCGCGTTGCTCGTGATCGATCCGTCGCCGGCTCTCGCCCAGCGCGAGCGCTTCCAGCTGAAGCTCGGAGCGAGCTACGACCAGGGCGACTTCGGCACCGACGACACCACCCACACGCTGTTCGTGCCGGTGACCCTGCGCTACCTCGGGGAGCGCTGGGACTTCGGCGTGACGACCTCGCTGATCTACCTCGACGCCCCCGAGGAGATCGCCATCGTGGACGGCGTCCCGGTGCGCACCGACCAGAGGACCGGCGGGCGCGAGACGGCCACCGGCATCGGCGACGTGATCCTGCGAGCGCGCTGGTTCGCCGTCGACGATCCCGGGCCGACCGCGTGGTGGCCGTCGCTGACGCCGTTCGTCCGGCTCAAGATCCCCACGGCCGACGAGGACCGCAACCTGGGCACCGGCGAGTTCGACGGCGGCCTCGGCCTCGAGTGGGACAAGACCTTCGGCCGGTTCTTCCTGTTCGGCGATGCCAGCTTCACCTTCATGGGCGACCCGCCGGGCCGGAACTTCCGCGACCGCCCGGCCGCCAGCATCGGCGCCGGCTACCGCCCCACGGACACCGTCACGGTCGCCGGGCTCCTCGACTGGCGCCGCGCGCTCGTGGAGGGCAACGACGACCCGCTCGAGCTGCTCGGCGTGGTGATGTTCAGGATCTCGCCGGCGGTGACCGTGAGCCCCTATGCCTTCGCGGGCCTCACGGACGGCAGCCCCGACTTCGGGAGCGGCTTCGAGGTGTCGTACCGCTTCGGTCGCTGGTGACCGCCACGCCCTGGCGCGATTATTGCGCCGGGGCAGGGCTGACATGGACGCCGTCGCACGCTACGCGCTCACGGGCGCCGTGGTCGCCAGCGCTCTGGGCGGCATCGTCCTCTGCGCGCTGATCCTCAACGGGCTCGCGCCTCCCGAGGAGGACGAGTTCGGCCCGCTCGCTCGCCGGCGCGTCTTCGCCGTGAGGATCGGCCACTCGATCGCCGCCGTCTGCTTCGCCGTCACGGCGCTGCTCGTCGTCATCCACCTCTCACGGGTCCCCCGCGTGGCCCCCCGCGCGGCGGAGGTCGAGCGCCTGAACGAGGAGATCGAGGCCCTCCGCGGCCGTCTCGACGGCGTGGAGCGCGTGCTGGAGCGCGTCGGCGCCGCCGTGGACGAGCTGGCGGGCCGCCTCGACCCGTCCGCATCGCCCGGCTCCCCCGGGCGCGCGCCGGCCCGCTGACCACCACCCGGAGTTCGCTGGTCCGCCCCTTGCTCGCGTGGTGAGGTGCTTCACCGACCCCGAAAGGCGGTGGTCCCTGTGAACGCGGTTGCGCATTTCGCACTGCTGACGTGCATGCTGGCCGTGGTCCTCGGCGCCGCGCTGGTCTGCATCCTGATCCTCGCTTACGGCCTCGCTCCCTGGGACGAGCAACCCGAGGGCGAGCGGAGGCGGCGGCGCGCCGCGCGCCGCGTGCGCGGCGCCGCCACGGCGTGCTTCGTCGTGGCCGCGCTCTCCGCCGTCGTCGCGACCGCGTCCGTCGCCCGCTCCTCGGCGCCGCTCGCGCCCGGATTCGTGTCGGGGATCCCGGGCGTGGGCTCCGCGCTCGACAACGTCGCGGGCGCGGCGGAGCGCCTGCGCTCGGCCCTGGCGCGCCGGCAGCTCGTCGCCACGCGGGAGGCCGACCTTGCCCGAAGCGACGACCGTCGTGGTCGCGCCGCGCTGCCGCAGCGGCCGCGTGGCGACTCGGCGCTGCAGGAGCGCGCGCTGCTGCCCGGGCGACCGAACCGGGAGCCGCTCGATGCCTCGATCGCCGTCGGGCGCGGCGCGCGCGGTGACGTCGCCGCGGGCGGCGCGCCTCCGGCGGCCGGCGCGAGGGACGTCGCGCCGGGATCTCGCGAGGCGGCGGGCGCGATGCCCGGCGCTGAGTCGAGCCAGGCGGCGGCCGCTCCGCGGGCGGTCGTCGAAGCGCCTCCGCGAGATCCGGAGCCGGCACGCGTCGCGTCTCCGCCGACGGCGCCCGCGGAGCTTCCACCGGCGCCGCCTCGCCAGCCGCGCGGCGAGACCTTCGCCGGCGTCGCCGCGCTGCCGCCCCCGCCGAGGCCCGGCGTTGCCATGCAGACGCCTGGGCGCCTGCAGCGACCGCCGGGCCGGGACGATCGCGAGCCGACGCTGCCTCCGCGCCAGCCGTCGGGAAGCGCCCAGGCTGAGCAGCCGGCCCTGTCGCCTGGAAGCGGGGGGGCCGGACGAGGGACGGCGAGATGCGAGGAGGGCGGAGCCGACGGCGGCACCGACCGTCCAGGCGCCTCAGGCGCCGTCGCAGGGCGACGAACGTAACAGCACGAAGGACAGAGGCAAGTCCGTGACGGATTCACCGGTCTCGGCGCCGTCGGCGCCGACCGTCCAGGCGCCCGCGACGCCGGAGGTGCCCGTGCCGAAGGACCCGGCGCCGTCCGTTGTGGCTCCGCTTCCGCCGGTCCAGGCGCCGCCTTCCGCTCAGGGTCCCGGCCGGGTCGTCCCTCAGGCGCCGCCCGTCCAGGTCCCGGCGGCGGTGGTCCCGCCACCGTCGAATCCGGCTCGGGCGGCCGCTCCCGGGTCTCCTTCGGGAAGCGCGGCCCAGCAGGTCGCTTCGCCTCCGCCGGCCGCCGCGCCCGCAGTCGTCGCGCCGCCGGCGGCTGCGCCGCCGGTCGTGACGCCGCCGGTGGTCGCGGCGCCGTCTCCTCCGCCGCCGCCGCGGAACGCCGGACAGGGCGCAGGCGGCGGCGCGCGCATCGCCGTCCCCGTGGTGCCGGAAGGCCAGGGCCTCGAGGCGACCGTCGAGGCGCCCGCGAACCGCCAACGCCGTGGCAGACGGGCGGACCGCGCGCCGGTCGCTCAGCCCGCCGAGCCGAGAATCCGCGTGGAGACGCGGATGGGAGAGCCGCCGGCGCGGCCCGACGCGGCGGTCGTCGTGATCCCGCTGGAACGGCCGGGGAGGCCCGAACGGCAGGAGCGTCCCGACGCCGTCGAGCGCACGGCGCCCGAGAAGCTCGAGCGGGCGGCGCCCGTGGAGCGTCCGCTCCGGCCCCAGAGGCCCGACCGGATCGACAGGGCGGAGAAGGTCGAGCGTCCGGACCGCGCAGAGCGGCTGGACGCGCGTCCCGAGCGCCCGGACAGAGCCGATCGCCTGGAGCGGCCGGAGGCGCCGGAGCGCCCGGAGCGGCCGGAAAAGCCCGAGCGCGTCGAGGTCCCGGAGCGGATCGAGAGGCTCGACCGGGTGGAGAAGATCGAGCGCGCGGAGCGGCCGCCGCGACCCGAGCGCCCCGAGCGCGTCGAGAAGCTCGAGCGCCCGGAAAGGATCGAGCGCCCGGAAAGGATCGAGCGCCCGGAAAGGATCGAGCGCCCGGAGAAGGTGGAACGCCTGGAGCGTCCGGAGCGGGTGGAGAAGCTCGAGCGACCCGAGCGCCTCGAGCGTGTCGAGCGTCTCGAGCGCCTCGAGCGTCTGGAGCGCCCCGAGCGGGTGGAGCGCCTCGAGCGTCCCGAGAAGATCGAGCGCCCGGAGCGGCCGGCCCGCCCGGAGCGTCCCGAGCGCGTCGAGAAGCTCGACCGCCGCGAGAAGATCGAGCGCCCCGAGCGCGGCGGCCGCCGCTGAGCCGGAGGGCCCTCGACGGCCCGCGCGCGGATCAGACGCGCAGCACGATCTTGCCGAACTGCTTGCCCTCGGCGAGCCGCTGCTGCGCGGCGGCGCCGTCCTTGAGCGGCACGACCTCGTCGACGATCGCCCGGAGCTTGCCCGCGAAGAAGAGCCGCATCACGTCCTGGAACTCCCTCCGGTTCGCCATCGTCGAGCCGATGACGTGGATCTGGTTCCAGAAGACGATCCGGATGTCGGTCTCGCCGATGGGGCCCGACGTGGCCCCACAGGTGACGAGGCGGCCGCCCTTCCTGACGCAGCGGAGCGACTGCTTCCACGTCGCGGCGCCGACGTTCTCGATCACCAGGTCCACGCCGCGGCGGCCGGTGATCTCCGACACCTTCTTCGCCCAGTCCTCCCTCGCGTAGTTGATGCCGACGTCGGCGCCGAGCTGGCGGGCGCGCTCGAGCTTGGCGTCGCTCGACGACGTGACGATCACGCGCGCCCCGGCGAGCCTGGCGATCTGCACGGCCGTGGACGACACGCCGCCGCCGACGCCGAGGATCAGCACGTCCTGGCCCGGGCGCACCTGGCCCTGCGTGACGACCATGCGCCACGCCGTCATGTTCGTGAGGATGAACGACGCGGCGTCCTCGTACGACACGTGCTCCGGCAGGGGCAGCAGGTTGTCGGCCCGCACCGTGACGTACTCGGCGAGCCCGCCCGGGACGTGCTCGCCCAGGATCCCGTAGCGGATGCAGAGGCTGTCCTCGCCCTGGATGCAGAACTCGCAGCGCCCGCAGGTGAGGTTCGGGTTGACGCAGACGCGGTCGCCCGTCTTGACGCCGTGGACGCCGGGCCCCACCTCGGCCACGTCGCCGGCGATGTCGCAGCCCGTCCAGAAGGGCAGGGGCGTCTTGAGCGCCGGGATGCCCTCGCGGACGAAGAGGTCCAGGTGATTGAGGGCGCACGCCCGCACCCTCAGCACGACCTCGCCGGGGCCCGCCTGGGGATCCGGGACGTCACGCAGCGCGAGCTTGTCGGGACCGCCGAACTGGTCGAACGCCAGAGCCTTCATGCGTCGCCGTCTCCTATCCGTTGAACTGCTTCACGACGCGGGGCAGCCGGGGATCGTCGAGCCCGGGCTGGTGCGGCTGGTAGAACGACGTCCGGTCGAGCAGCCCCGCGTAGCGGTCTCTGATCGCGTCCGCGATCGTGTCCCACGTCCCCGTCACCGCGTAGGCGTCGACCATCTCGTCGGTGATCAGGTCGGCCATGCCCGTCCAGTCCCCCTCGACCGACTTCCGGTGGAGGTGCGGGACGAGGTCCTGCCAGCCGTGGGCCGCGAGCACGGGCTCGTACGTCCGCGTGGAGGCGTAGAACGCGATCTGCTGGCGCACGGCCCGGCGCGCCGCCTCGCGCTCCTGCTCCGTGTCGCCGATCACGACGAAGGTCGCGGTGACGTAGGTGAAGTCGGCCCGCGAGCGCCCGGAGATCCGGAGGCCTTCCTCGACGGCGGGGTGGACGTACTCGCGCAGGTACTTCGGGCTGTTGAACGGGTGCACGTGGAGGCCGTCGCACACCTCGCCGGCCACGCGGCACATGAAGCGGTTCACGCCGGCGATGTACACGGGGATCCTCGGGTGCTCGATGGGACCGGGGTTGAAGAACGGCGTCATCAGGTCGAACCGGTAGAACTGCCCCTTGAACTTCAGCGGGGCGCCGTTCTGCCAGCAGTCCCAGATCGCCCGCATCGCCAGCACCGCCTCGCGGAGCTTGGGGCCCGGCGACTCGAACTTCACCGAGAAGCGGCGCTCGTTGTGCCCCTTCACCTGCGTGCCGAGCCCCAGGATGAAGCGCCCGCCGGAGGCCTTCTGGAGGTCCCAGGCGATGTGCGCGGTGATCATGGGGCTGCGCGGGAACGCCACGGCGATGGCCGTCCCGAGCTTCACCCGCGACGTCACGGTCGCGGCGACGGCCAGCGGCAGGAAGGGGTCGTGCTGGGTCTCCGACGACCAGAGGCAGTCGAACCCGAGCGCCTCCACCTTGCGCGCGTACGCGGGGATGGAGGTGAGGTCGTGCGTCAGCATGCCGACGTCGAGCTTCACGCGATGGTCTCCTTCGTTCGGGGTGCGCCGGGGCCTCGCCGCCGGTCGTACGGAGTGTACTCCCGACGGGCCTCGCTCACGTGCGGGCGCCGGCGGGCCGCCGCCCCGGCAGCGACTCGATCACGGCCGCGGCCTCGCGCACGATCGAGGTGACGACCTCGCCGGCGCCCGGCAGGTCGCGAACCAGCCCGACGCTCTGTCCCGCCCACATCGGGTAGTACTCGCCGTCGCCCTGCTTCGCGGTCGCGGCGTAGACGTCGTGGGCGGCGCTGCGCTGCAGCAGCGGCGGCAGGACCGCGGCGCCCGACGCCTCGTACTCGCGGGCGAAGGTGTTGGCGACGGCGCGCGCGTGGAGGCCGGTGAAGACGTCGGTGACCGCCGTCGCCCCGGCCTCGATCTCGAGCAGCCGCTTCTTCCAGAACTCGGGGGCGGTGGACTCGCGCGTGGCCACGAACCGCGTGCCCAGCAGGACGCCGGCGGCGCCGAGCGCGAGCGCGGCCGCGAATCCCCGGCCGTCGGCGATGCCGCCGGCGGCGACGACCGGGACGCGCACGGCGTCGACGACCTGCGGGATCAGCGCCATCGTCCCGATGCTCGCCGCCTCGACGCCGCGCCACTCCCACACCGACCGGTGACCGCCCGCCTCGCCGCCCTGGGCGACGACGACGTCGACGCCGGCGTCGGCGACCTCCCGCGCGTCCTCGACGGTGGCGACCATCGCCATGACCGCGATGCCGCGCTCGTGGCAGGCGCGCACCATGTCCGGCTCCGGGCAGCCCAGGCCGATCGACCACACCGGCACGCGCTCCTCCAGGATCACGCGGAAGCCCGCGCCCACGAGGTCCGGCTGGGCGGGCGGCCGCGCGGCGTTCGGGGCCACGCCGAGGCGCGCGCGGAAGACGTCGAGCTGGCGCTGGGCCGAGCGCAGGTCGGCCTCCGGGATCGCCGCGGGGTCGAGCGGCGGCCGCAGCGCGGGGTGGAGCCAGAGGTTGACGCCGAACGGCCGGTCGGTCAGCTCCCGGACGCGGCGGATCGACCTGCGCAGGTCCTCGGGCGGCACGTTGAGGCCGGCGAGGATGCCGAGCCCGCCCGCGCGACACACCTCCGCGACCAGGTCGGGGCCGGCCACGCCGCCCATTCCCGACTGGACGACCGGATGCTCGATGCCGAGCCGCTCGCAGAGCGCCGTCCGCAACGTCATGTCCCGAGCTCCTTCAGCGCCTGCTCCCTGAGGACGCCGCGCTGCACCTTGTCGCCGTGGGGCCCCGGCGTGCGGGGGACGTCGGCGACGAACCGCACGCGGCGGGGGATCTTGTACGAGGCGATCCTGCCACGGCAGAAGGCGAGCAGCGCGTCCTCGGTGAGGTGGGCGCCCTCGTTCACGATCACGTAGGCGACCGCGGCCTCGTTGGTCCTCGGGTCGGGCACGCCCACGACGAACGCCTGGCGCACCGCGGGGTGCGACATCAGGAACGCCTCGATCTCACCCGGCGACACCATGTGATGGCTGATGCGGAGCACCTCGCGCAGCCGGCCCCTGAACACGACGTGGCCCTCACCCGTCCGCACGCCCAGGTCGCCGGACCGGAACCACCCGTCGCCGGTGAAGGCCCGGGCCGTCTCCTCGGGCTTGTCGAAGTAGCCCCGCGTGACCAGCGTGCCGCGGAACTGAAGCTCGCCCTCCTCGTCGGCCTTGCACGGCGCGCCGGTGTCGGGATGGACGACGCGGACCTCGAGGCCCGGCGCCGGCTTGATGCCGGGCACCGCGCGCAGCGCGGCGGGCTCGTCGAGGTCGTGGTAGAGCGCCATCGCGTTGACCTCCGTCATGCCGTACGGCTGGTAGGCGCCGGCCACGCCGATGCGCTCCACGACGGCCTCGAAGAGGCCGTGGCCGCCGCCGCCCGTCGCCGCGAACCCTCCCGTGCGCAGCGACGACCGGTCGTGGCGGTCGAGGTCGGGGTGATCCAGGAGCGCCCGCGCCATCTGGTCGACCGCGTTCCACACGGTGCAGCGCTCGCGCTCGATCAGGTGCAGCGCCTGCAGCGGATCGAAGGACTCCATCAGCACGAGGCAGGCGCCGTGCGACCACGTCGTGAGCGGGATGTTGACGCCGCCCCACGTCCCCGCCGCCGGCAGCGCGTGCAGCACGCGGTCGTCGGGGCCCAGGCGCAGCACCTCGGCGATGTTCCAGCCGTGGGGCACGCAGTTGCGGTGGGAGATCATCGCGCCCTTGGGGAACGAGGTCGTGCCCGAGGTGTAGAGCACCGTGAAGACGTCGTCGGCGCCCGGGGCCGGAGCGACGGGGCCGGCGCCCGCCTCGCGTCCGGCGTCGGCGACGTCCTGGAGCCGGTGGCAGCCCGGGTACGGATCGTCCGCGTCGACGATCACGTGCCGGAGCCGCGGCAGCGCGGCGCTCTCCAGCTCGCCGGGCGCGCAGCGCGGCAGCTCGGGGATCACCTGGTGCAGCGTCTCGAAGTAGTCGACGCCGCCCAGGTGATCGGCGAGGATCAGCGCCGTCGACCGGGACTGGCCGAGGATGTACGACAGCTCGTGGGCGCGGTAGCGCACGTTGAGCGCGACGACCGGCACGCCGAGCCGGGCGCAGGCGTGCTGGGCGACGAACCACGCCGGGCGGTTGGGGAGCCAGAGGGCGACGGCGTCGCCCGGGCCGAGCCCGAGCGCGCCGAGGCCGCGGGCGAGGGTGACCGACCGGTCGCGCAGGTCGGTGAACGTCAGGCGCTCGTCGCCGAAGACGATCGCCTCGCGTCGCGGCCAGCGGGCGGCGGCGTCGTCGACCAGGGCGCCGACGGTCGCGTCGGCGAAGGGGTTGCGGCGCACGGTCACTCGAGCCGCAGCAGCCGGGCCGCGTTGCGGTGGGCGACGCGCTCGGCGACGTCCGGCCGCAGCTCGCCCAGGATCCTCCTCGTCCACGTCATGAGGCGGTCCAGCATCTTCGGCTCGAACAGCCGCGGGGCCCACACGTCGATGCCGGCGAGGAAGCGGTCGGGCATCGCCTCGATGAGGGCCTTCCACTGGGGATCGAGCGGGCCGGTCTCGGTCGCGAGCGCCGGCTTGCGCTGGAAGTGCATCCCCGAGAGGTCCACGAGGAGGTTCGGGTTGCGCTCGAGCAGCCCGCGGATGCGCGAGGCCGGCCCCTCGCCGGCGTGGGCGAGCACGACGGTCGCCTTCCGGTGCGCCGCCAGCGCCCGGTCGAGCGCGGCGGCCGCCTCGTCGGTCAGCTCGTAGTGGATGACGAGCGGCACGCCGTGCCTGGCGACCGTCTCGAGGATCCTGCCGAAGGCCGGGCTCGACGGGTCGCGCTCGATGCGGCGGCTGCCCATCTGGCGGACGTGGACCTCGCCCGCGATGCGTGCCCGGCCCTTGCCGAGCGCGGCGTCGAGCGCCGGGGCGGCGCCGGGCGCCATCGGATCGGGGACGGGGACGCCGGGCACGACGAGGTCGGGATGCGTGCGCGCCGCCCCGGCGATCCATGCGGCGTCGTCCTTCTGGACGCCGCCGACGCCGAGGAGCACCACGCGGACGACGTTGTGGCGCCGGGCCGCGGCCGCGTAGGCGTCGATCGCCGCCGGGCTCGAGAGGTGCGAGTGCACGTCGATGATCGGGCCCGCGTACTCCGCCGCGGGCGCCGCGGCCGGCGCCAGCGTCGCGGCGACGAGGGCGAGCGCGGCGGCGATCGGGCGCCGGCGGTCAGACGACGCCATCGCGCCTCAGCGCCTCCAGCTCCTCGTCGCCGATGCCGAGCGCCCCGTAGACCTCGCGGTTGTGGGCGCCGAGCGCGGGCCCCGGCCAGTCGACGCGGGCCGGCGTGGCGCCGAGGCGCGGCGTCGGCGCCACCATGCGCACCGCGCCCAGCTCCGGATCGGGCACGTCGAGGAGGATGCCGCGCGCCGCCACGTGCGGGTCGCGCGCGATGTCGGCGACGTCGTAGACGGGGCTCGCCGTGAGGTCGGCGGTCTCGAAGAGCCGCTGCATCTCGTCCATCGTGCGCGCGCCGATCGCGGCCGCGAGCAGCCGCTCCACCTCGTCGTTGTGCTTGACGCGCGCGTCGTTGGTGGCGAAGCGCGGGTCGTCGAGGAGATGGCCGAGCCCGAGGCCCCTGAACAGCGCGGCGGCCGAGGCCGGCGTCGAGGCCGAGACGGCCACCCACTTGCCGTCGCGGGTCCGGTACGTGCCGCGCGGGCTCGCGTTGTCCGAGCGGTTGCCCTGGCGGTGCCGCACGCTGCCGTTGGCGGCGTGGCGCGTGACGTCGGGGCCCAGCACCGCGAGCAGCGGCTCGTAGAGCGAGACGTCGACGACCTGGCCCCGCCCGGAGACCTGGTCGCGGTGGCGGAGCGCGGCGAGCACGGCGCCGACGCCCGCGAGGGCGGCGACCATGTCGGCCATCGGGAACGAGGGAAGCGTCGGCGGGCCGTCCGCCTGGCCGGTCGTGTGGGCGAAGCCGCTCATCGCCTCGACCATCGTGCCGAAGCCCGGGCGCTCGCGATAGGGGCCGTCCTGGCCCCAGCCCGAGACGCGGGCCAGCACGAGACGCGGGTTGGCGGCCGAGAGGGCCTCCCAGCCCAGGCCCCAGCGCTCGAAGGTCCCCGGGACGAAGCTCTCGATGAGCACGTCGGCGTCGCGGGCGAGCCGGCGCAGCAGCTCCTGGCCGCGCGGGTGGGCGAGGTTCAGCGTGATCGAGCGCTTGCCGCGCGCGTAGACCTTCCACCAGAGCTGCCCCTCGTCGCGCAGCCAGGTGCGGAGCGGGTCGCCGCCGCGGGGGTTCTCGACCTTGACGACGTCGGCGCCGTGGTCGGCGAGCGTGGTGGCCAGCACGCCGCCCGCGATGAGGCGGGAGCAGTCGACGACGCGGAGACCCTCGAGCGCCCGGGGCACCGTCACTTCCCCGCGCGCTTGAAGTGGAGCGAGAGCGCCTCCATCACCCGGGCCAGCGCTTCCTTCTCGGTGGCGCCCCGCGCCGAGACCTTGTACTCGACGGCCTCGGCGACCCACTCGCCCGCCTCGGTCCGGTAGACCTCCACCTCGAACTGCACGGCGGCGGCGCTACGGCCGGACGACGTCGCCGACGCGGATGACGCCCCCGGTGAGGATCTGGGCGCGCAGCCCGCCGCGGTGGACGAGGCCCGCCATCAGGCGCGGGCGGCCGGTGAGGTCCTCCAGGTACTTGCACGGCTCGCAAAGCCGGGTGCCGCGCATCTCGACCGACCCGACCCGGAACGTGGCGCCGACCAGATGGTTCAGGGGGACGCCGGTGACCGCGATGTTGCGGCGCGTCTCGGCCGCGCCGATCTTGATGCCGAGCGTCTCGCCGGAGGAGTTCTCGACGCCGTCGAGCAGCGCCTGGATCGTCTCCATCTCGATCAGCGTCACCTCGCGGCCGCCGGGGCTCGGCCGGCCCGAGTAGTGGCCGCGACCCAGGAAGTAGCGGTCGCCCTCGAGGCCGCGCCCGGGGACCGCGCGCGCCTCGTGGACCACCTGCATCGGCGCGCCGGCCTCGGGGGCGAGGTGGATGGAGACGACGCTGCCCTGCCACATGGCGGCGATCATAGTATGATCCGCCCACGGTGGCCAGGCCTCTGCAGACCCGCGACGACGCCCTGCCGCCGGCCTACTCGCGCGCTCTCGAGTCGGGCGCGCTGCGGCCGCTGTGGACGGCGATGCGCAGCCTCCTGCCCCACGAGCGCCAGACGCGGGTCGTGCCCCACCTCTGGCGCTGGGCGGCGGTCCGCCCGCTCCTGCTCGAGGCGAGCCGCCTCGTGGACATGGACCGGGCCGAGCGCCGCGTGCTCGTCCTGGCGAATCCCGGCCTCGACGGCGCCTACGCGATCACCGCGACGCTCTTCGCCGGTCTGCAGATCATCCGGCCCGGCGAGACGGCGCCCAGCCACCAGCACACGCCGGCGGCGCTCCGGCTGATCGTCGAGGGGCGCGGCGCCTACACGACCGTCGAGGGCGTGAAATGCGTGATGGAGCCGGGCGACCTCATCATCACGCCGGCGATGACGTGGCACGACCACGGCCACGAGGGCGCCGAGCCCGTCGTGTGGCTGGACGGGCTCGACATCCCGATGGTCCGCGCCTTCGAGGCCGCCTGGGCCTCGCGCGCCCGCCCCGCCAAGGCGCCGCAGACCGAGACCGACTCCTCGCAGGACGAGCACCTGGCCGCGGGGCTCGTCCCGCGCGCCTCGCGCTACCCGGACACGGGCTACCCCCAGGTGCGCTGGCCCTGGCGCACGGTCCGGCGCGCGCTGGAGTCGATGGCGGCGACGGCCCCCGCGTCGTCGCCGGTGGCGGTGCGCTACGTCGACCCGACGACGGGGCGGCCGCCGCTCGCCACGATGGGCGCCGAGTGCCAGTGGCTGCGCCCCGGCGAGCGCTCGCGCACGCCCCGGCGGACGGCCAGCGCCGTGTTCCACGTGCTGGAGGGCGAGGGCGAGAGCCGCGTCGGCGACGCGACGCTCGCGTGGTCGCGCGGCGACACGTTCGTGGCGCCGCCGTGGCACGCGGTCGAGCACGCCAACGGCGCGCGCTCGGCGCCGGCGTGCCTGTTCCAGTTCAACGACGAGCCCGCCGTCCGGGCCCTCGGCCTCTGGGACGAGGAGCGGGAGCCGTGACGCCGGCCGAGCCGTCCCCGGGCGTCGCCGCCACGCCGCCGGCGGCGTTCGACGACCGGCGGCGCTACGAGGCGCTCATGGAGGTCGTGCGCGCGCGGCGGACCAACCGCGCCTTCGCGCCGCACGAGGTGCCGCGCGAGCACTTCGAGCTGATCCTGGAGGCGGCGCGCCACGCCCCCTCCGGCGCCAACTCCCAGCCGTGGCACTACGTCGTCGTCACAGATCCCGCCGTCAAGCAGGCGATCGGCCAGTGCTTCGTCGACGAGCAGCAGCACCGGGCGCGGCTCCGGATGGGCTTCCCGACGCCGAACTACAGCGGCGTGAAGACGGCGCCGGGGCTCATCGTGATCGTCGCCGACTTCCGCTTCGTCCGCGCGTTCCCGGTGCTCGGCGACGGCTCCGAGGAGGACCGGCGCTACCGGCAGAACGCCGAGCGCATCCTGATCCAGAGCGTGGCGGCGTCGACGATGTGCGCCCACCTGGCGGCCGCGGCGCTGGGCTACGCCGTCTGGTGGATCACCGCGATCGGCCAGGAGGACATCCAGCGCAAGGTGAAGCCGCTGCTCGGCGTCCCCGACGCGCTCGACATGATCGACGTGATGTGCTTCGGCCCGCCCCTCAAGCCGTCCTACAAGCGCTGGAAGAAGCGGCTCGACCAGATCCTCTCGTGGGAGCGCTTCGATCCGGCGGACTTCATGACGGACGCCGAGATCGACGAGTGGGTGAGGACCCAGCGCCACAAGGTGATGTACCGGGACGAGTCCCGGATCGACTGAACCGACTGGATGGGGGGCTCCGGGCGCCCCCCATACCCCCCGCTCGCTCGGACCGCCCCGGCGGAGCCGTGGCGGTCCTCGGTCTCGCGCTGCGGGCTCGGGGGCTCCGGGCGCCCCCATACCCCCCGCTCGCTCGGACCGCCCCGGCGGAGCCGTGGCGGTCCTCGGTCTCGCGCTAGCGCCCCCAGACGGCGCGCGCCGTCGCCGCCACGACCGCGAGCTTCCGGCGCTGGTCGTCGGGGCTGATCCGGTTGCCCTCCATGGTCGAGGCGAAGCCGCACTGGGGCGAGAGCGCCAGCCGCTCGAGCGGCACCACCTGCGCCGCCTCCTCGATGCGCTTGCCGAGGACGTCGACGGTCTCGAGCCGCGGGCGCTTGGTGGTGACGAGCCCGAGCACCACGATCCGGTCGTCGGGCACCGCGCGGAGCGGGCCGAAGCCGCCGGACCGCTCGTCGTCGTACTCGAGCAGGAAGCGGTGGAAGCGCGTGCGCCGGAACACGCGCTCGATCGGCTCGTAGCCGCCGCTGGCGTAGAACATCGACTGGTTGTTGCCGCGACAGACGTGCAGGCCGAAGACGACGTTCGTGCGCCCGGCGATGACGGCGTTGTCCATCTCGATGCAGGTGTCCAGCATCCGGTCGGGGTCGCTGCCGCGCTTGCGGTAGCCCTCGCGGATCTCGGGGTCGAGCAGCGCCGCGTACTGGGGGGCGTCGATCTGGACGTACGTGCAGCCGAGCCGTTCCAGCTCCTCCACCTCGCGGCGTGTGATGTCGACGATGTCCGCCAGGTAGGCGTCGCGGGTCGGGTAGGCCCCGGCCGACTTCTCCGGGTCCCAGTACGCCGCCGCCTGCTGGGCGCTGATCAGCGTGACCTTCACCGGCCGCCGCGCGCGGGCCCGCGCGTACACGAACTCCTCGGCGCACATCGACCGCCGCCAGCGGAGCTTCTCGACGACCACCGGCCGCTTGAAGACGAGCGTCTCGCCCGCCTCGTTCCGGAAGGGGATCGCCCAGCCGCCCAGCCGGTCGAAGCCGTCGAGCGCCTCCACGAGATGGCCGAAGAACGCGTAGCGCCGCAGCTCGCCGTCGGTGACGACGTCGAGGCCGACGTCCTCCTGGAGCGCGATCGCGTCGTCGACGGCGCGGTCCTCGACCCGCTTGAACGCGGCGGCGTCGAGCCGGCCGGCCTCGTGGTCGGCGCGCGCCTGGACCAGCGCCGGCGGGCGCAGGAGGCTGCCGACGACGTCGGCCCGCACCGTCACTCCGGCAACGGAAGCGCCGGATCCCACGGATAGACGATCCATGCGTCGGTCTCCTCGGCGTAGAAGTCGGGCTTGTCCCCCGGGAAGCGGCTCCGCGCCGGCTTGTAGTGCAGGACGCAGACGTCCGCGCGAGCGCCCGCCCGCCGCAGCCGCTCGCGGACGGCGACGATGGTGCTGCCGCTGTCCCAGACGTCGTCCACGACCAGCACGTGCCGGCCGCGCATGTGCGCCTCGTCGGGGAACTGGATGAACACGGGCTCGGGGTGCCGGCGCTCCTCGCCCTCGTAGAGCATGACGGCGGCGCACACGATGTGGCGGATGCCGGCCCGCTCGCCGATGAGGCAGGCGGGCACCAGGCCGCCCCGGGCGACCGCGAGGATGCAGTCGTAGCCCTCCGGCAACGCGCGCATGAGGCGGGCCACCAGCCGCTCGACGTCGGCCCACGTCACGTGCTGCCGGTCCATCAGCGCTCCTCGTCCCGTCCGCTCACGGGTGACGCCAGTGCAGGACCCGTTCCGGCACGATGCGGATGACCGGCGCCCGGTCGTCCAGCGGGTAGCCGGTCCGGTACTGGACGTACTTGGCGGCCAGGAGCGCCAGCGCCCGCTCGTGCTCCTCGCCCGACTCCAGGACGTCCGCGCTCCCCTCCACGACGACATGGCGGAGGCGCGCCCAGTCCTCGTCGTACTCGTCGACCACCAGCGCCGCGCGCGGGTTCTCGGCGATGTTCCGCAGCCGGCGCAGCGAGCGCGTGCGCTTGGGCTTCGCGTCGACCGCCGAGTAGAGGCGGGCGCCGTCGAAGACGAAGCACACCGGCACCACGAGCGGCCGCCCCCGGGCGTCGGCCGTCCCCAGCCGGGCGACCCGAGCCCGGGAGAGCAGCTCGAGCGCCCAGGCCGGGACGTCCGCCGTCACCCGAGGAGCTTGGCGTGCTGGTCCAGCAGCGGCAGCACCTTGTCGCGCGGCTCCGAGGGCAGCCGGATGATCGCCCGCGTGAAGCCGGCCGCGCGGTACCGGTCGAGCATGGCCGCGTCGCCGGGGACGCCGAAGATCGAGGCGCTGATGGTCTTCATGTCGCGCCCGGCCCGGGCCGCCCGGCGCTTCAGCTCCTCGTACCCCGCGAAGACGCGCTCGGCGTTCCGGTGGCGCGGGAACCAGCCGTCGCCCACGTCGACCACCCGCTGGATCGTGTGCTCGGTCTCCCCGCCGAAGAGCACCGGCGGGTGGGGCTTCTGCACCGGCTTCGGGTACATCCAGATCGGGTCGAAGTCGACGAACTGGCCGTGGAACTCCGCGACCTCCTTCGTCCAGATCTCCTTCATCGCCCGCACCTGCTCGGCCAGGCGCTTGAAGCGGGTCTTGAACTCGGTGCCGTGGTTCTCCATCTCGTCCTGGTTCCAGCCGCCGCCCACGCCGAAGAGGAAGCGCCCGTTCGACACGAAGTCGAGCGAGGCGACCTCCTTGGCCGTCGTGATCGTGTCGCGCTGGATCAGGAGACAGATCCCCGTGCCGATCCGGAGCCGGGTGGTCACCGCGGCCGCCGCCGCCAGCGCCACGAACGGGTCGAGCGTGTGCTTGTACTCGCGCGGCAGCTCGCCGCCCCCGGGGAACGGCGTCTTGCGGCTCGTCGGGATGTGGGTGTGCTCGGGCACCCACAGCGACTCGAAGCCGCGGTCCTCGCAGGCGCGCGCGAGGTCCTCGATGCGGATCGCGTAGTCCGTGTTGAACATGCAGACGCCGATGTGCATGCAGCCCTCCTGGCCGGGGCGGACGCCCCGCGTGGCGACAATGTACATCATGATCGGGGGGGCGAGGCGCCCCCCCGATCGCCCCCCGATCCGCGCGAGGCGCGACACGCGCCAGCGGTGGGGCCGGCGCTGCCGGCGGGCGACGGGGGCCCGCGCTGGAAGGCGTGTCACACCGGGGGGGCGAGGCGCCCCCCCGATCGCCCCCCGATCCGCGCGAGGCGCGACACGCGCCAGCGGTGGGGCCGGCGCTGCCGGCGGGCGACGGGGGCCCGCGCTGGAAGGCGTGTCACACCGGGGGGG
>Ga0209172_10002044_pt1 | contig 38134 bp, 40 predicted proteins | sample LarsenN4metaG_FD_184113 | JGI IMG/M metagenome (GOLD analysis project Ga0209172, IMG submission 184113) | Hot spring sediment bacterial and archeal communities from British Columbia, Canada, to study Microbial Dark Matter (Phase II) - Larsen... ... | reverse complement strand
AACGGTTTCCCTTCCGGAGCACCGTGGAGAGCGTGCTGAGATGGTCGGAAGCATTCGGAGGGGTTCACAACATGCGGAGGAGCTTATCTTGACGGTCTCTGCGGGATTGGGCTCGGCGACCGGGGCGAAGATCAAGGTGAGCATGTCCTTCTGCTCGTCCTTCGTGTGTGCGTCGGGCGAGCACACGTAGAGGTCCCCCGGCACGCCGGCCATCTTGAGCTTCGCAGCTCTGAACTTGTGCCAGAAGGCCCGCCACCCCTTGTCTCCGAGCTCCGAATAGGGGCCACGGTACACATACCACGCCACGCGGCCGCGAATCCGCGTCCACGAGGGGAGCTCGCCGACCCGAAGGTCTCCGCCTGCTAGGGCACCGAACTGTCGGTGCATGTCATCGCATTCCGCCACGAGGATCCCGTAGCGCGAACTCGATAGGCTTCATGAAGCTTCCGCAAAGGCCGTCAGCACGGATTCGCGAGCAGATGGAGCGCTTCCTGCGCCGCTCGGGCCACGGCGGGCCGGGGATCCCTGCTGGCGACCCGCAGTGCGGCGAGAGCCCGGGAATCCCCCAGGACCCCGAGCGAGGTGCATGCGGCCTGGCGGACGTACCATTTCGGGTCTCGAGTCGCGCGGATTAGGGCTGGGACCGCACGACGTCCGCCCAATCGGCCCAGCGCATGTGCGGCAAAGACACGGACTCCGCCCGACGGGTCGCGGAGCAAGCGGGCGATGACCGGCACACCCGAGACATCGTGAAGTCGCACGGCTGCGGCGATGGCCGCCCGTCGAACGACCATGTTCGGATCAGCAAACGCCCGGCGCATCGCCGGCCGGGCCTGGGCGCCATCGATCCGGGCTAGTGCATCAAGCGCCGCTCGCCGTTCCACCGCGGTGTCGCCGGACCGCGCCAAGGCGAGGAGGCGAGTCACCGGAGGCGATTCGAGGGAAGCGAGACATGCCACTGCCTCGTTCCTCGCGGCGTCGTACCGCCAGCGCAGCGCTCCAAGGAGGGCGTCCAGGCCGCGCGGATCCCCGCGCGCGGCCGCGGCACGCGCCTCGCGCACCTTCCGCTTCCATGCCGGAGGGGCACGAGGCACCCGCCGATCACTCCAGGGCCTTGATGATGGTCCGGCAAAACGCGGGGAGATCGTCGGGATTCCTGGAGGTGATGAGGTTCCCGTCCTGGACGACCTCCTTGTCCACCCAACTCGCGCCGGCGTTGATGCAGTCATCCCGGACGCTATAGAACGACGTCAGCGTACGGCCCTTCACGAGGCCCGCGCTGATCGGCACCCAGGCCGCGTGGCAGATCGCCGCGACGACCCGACCGCTCGTGCCCATCGCGCGGACGAAATCGAGAATCTCGCGGTGACGCCGCATCCGATCCGGACCCGCGACACCGCCCGGGATGACAACCCCGTCGAAGTCCATCGCGTTGAGCTCCGAGAACGTCGCATCGACCTCACAGGGGTAGCCGTGCTTCGACCCGTAGACGCGCTTCTCGTGGCCCGCGAGGACGACCTCTGCACCCTCCTCGATCAACCGGTAGTATGGATACCACAGCTCAAGGTCCTCGTAGCCCTCCTCCACGAGCTCCGCGATTCGCTTCCCGCTCAGCGTCATGGCCTCCGTGAAGGCGGAACCTCGGGAAATCCCTTACGAATCCCCGACGGCGCAACGAGCCTCGGATCGTGCTCCGACCACAATCGATAAGAGACCGGTCGGCGTCCGTCGGCCAACCGCCAGGTGTGAGATCATGACCTCGATCGACAACTTCGAGTTCGCCCACCAGCACCGGGATGAGGTCGCGTGGATGTCCCAGAACACGAACACCCTGCCGATGCATCCGAAGGTCCTCGAGGCGATCCAGCGGAGCGTGGATGGGCGGGAGTACAACCTCTACCCGTTCAAGCGCGGGGTCTTCGGCCTCCCGGAAGCGATCCTCGAGGACCTCGGCCTCGAAGGATTCGATGTCCTCCTGACGAACGGAGGGATCGAAGGGGAGTACATCGCGACCCGTGCGCTGCTCAAGCCCGGCGACGAGGTGCTGTCGACGGACCCGTCCTTCCTGCCGATCCATGACCAGATCGCGATGACGGCCGCGAAGGCGATCGAGGTCGACATCTACCGCAAGCCGTACGTCCTCACGCCGGAGATGGCTGAGGCCGTCGTCACGCCGGCGACGAAGATGCTCTTGCTCATCGATCCCAACAATCCCTTGGGCAGCGGGTACTCGCGATCCCAGGTGAAGGGGCTCGCGGAGGTCGCGCGGGACCACGGGCTCTGGCTGGTCGACGACATCACGTACCGGGACTTCAACCCGGACCACGTCTTGGCGTCGGAATTCTATCCGGAGCGGACCCTCATCTCCTATTCGTTCAGCAAGGGCCCCGGCCTCGCGGGCATGCGCGTGGGCGCCCTCCTCGCGCCGGCGGCCGCGATGGAGGCAATGAAGCGGTTCGACACAAACGTCCTAGGGGTCAACGTCGTTGCGCAGCGTGCGGCCCTCGCGGCCCTGCAGACGAAGGCGGAGTGGCTGCCGGGCGTGCGGAAGGTGTGCGAGGCGAATCAGAAGACAATCAAGGCGGCCGTGGACCAGGTGAGCGGCGCCTTCCTGCCCGTGTATCCCTCGAAGGCGAACATGTTCGTGATCGACCTGAGCGAGACGGGCGTGAACCCGGAGGCCGTCGAGGAGAAGCTCCTCCACGAGTACCTCGTCCACACCCGCGCGGGATCCTACCTCTCGAAGCGGAACGGCGGGAAGTTCCTCCGCGCCTCGTTCACGGTCCCGGAGAGGGACTGCAGGCGCTTCACGGAGGCGTTCCCGAGGGTCGTCGAGACGCTCCGTACGTAGGCCGCCCACGAAGAATTGGGCCATAGAGCGGGAGGAGGCCGGCGAGGGCTCTAGTTGCCCTTGCCCAAACCCAGGGCAACTTCGCACGGGCGCGGGCGGACCTTGCCGTGGCCTTCGCCCGCGAAACCTACTTAGGGGCTCCCCGCTTTCTCGGAGAGGCCTTCTTGGGGAGGATCTCGTGGCGAAGGCGGAGTTTCTCAACTACATCGGTGCGGAGTGGGTCCCGGCGGAGAAGGGCGAGACCTACGCGGTGATCAACCCGGCGAACGGCTCGAAGCTCGCAGAGGTTCCGAAGAGCAGCGAGGAGGACGCCCGCGCGGCGATCGACGCGGCGCGCGAAGCGTTCGACAAGGGCCGGTGGCCGCAGATGACGCCGTCGGACCGTGCGGCGGCGCTGCTCAAGCTCGCGGCGATCATCGAGACGGACATGGACCGCCTCGCGGTCCTCGAGACGAAGAACCAGGGGAAGACGATCAAGCAAGCTCGGGACGCCGACATCCCCTTCAGCCTGGACAACCTGCGCTTCATGGCGGGCGCGGCCCGCGCCCTCTCCGGCTCGGCGTCGATGGAGTATGCGTACGGTGCCACGAGCATCCTCCGACGGGAGCCCATCGGCGTCGTCGGCTCGATCACGCCCTGGAACTACCCGTGGATGATGGCGATTTGGAAACTCGCGCCCGCGCTCGCGGCGGGCAACACGGTGGTCCTGAAGCCCGCGTCCCTCACGCCGCTCACCTCGCTCGAGCTGGGGAAGTACGTTGAGAAAGCGGGCTTGCCCAAAGGGACCGTGAACGTGATCACGGGCCCAGGCTCCGTGATCGGCAATGCGATCGCGTCCTCGGACAAGGTCGACATGGTCTCCCTCACGGGCGACACCGCGACGGGAAAGGAGATCATGCGCGCGGCCTCCGGGAACGTGAAGAAGGTCCACCTCGAGCTCGGCGGCAAGGCGCCCTTCATCGTCTTCGACGACGCGAACCTCGAGGCCGCGGTCGAGGGGGCCGTCGCTGCCTCGATGGTGAACGGCGGCCAGGACTGCACGCAAGCCGCGCGGTTCCTCGTGCATGAGAAACTCTACGTGAAGTTCGTGCAGAAGATGGCGGAGCGCCTCAGGACGATCCGCATCGGCGACCCGCTCGAGCGGTCCACGGACCTCGGCCCGCTCGTCTCGGAGCGGCAGCGGGAGAAAGTCGAGAAGTACGTCGGACTGGCGAAGGAGGAGGGCTGCAAGCTCGTCCTCGGCGGGCAGCGGCCGAAGGGCAAGCCCTTCGAGAGGGGTTGGTACTACCTGCCCACGTTGTTCTCCGACGCTACCCCGGACATGCGGATCTCCTGCGAGGAGGTCTTCGGGCCCGTCGTGACCGCCACGAAGTTCCGCACGGAGGCGCAGGCGATCGAGATCGCGAACGACGTCGTCTATGGCCTGTACTCGAGCGTCTGGACGAAGGACGTGCACCGCGCGTTCCGCGTGGCCAACGCGATGCGATTCGGCGCCGCGGAGATCAACGAACACCTCCCGCTCGTGAGCGAGATGCCCCACGGCGGGTACAAGCAGAGCGGGTTCGGGAAGGATCTGTCGATCTACAGCCTCGAAGAATACACGAACATCAAGCACGTGTATGTCGACCTGACGGACACCGTGCGGAAGGGATGGCACTACCTGACGTTCGGCGAACCGACGTGAGTCGCTAGGCGGCGACCGCGCGCTCCGTCCGGACGATGGTCAGGTCGTGCGATTCCCAGGCCCGAAGCACCCGTTCCGGCTTCAGGACTTCCGACGGGTACACCCCAGGGCCGGGCAGCGCCTTCGCACCGAGCTCCGACACGCCGATCGCCGCGCCGACGGCAGTCAGGTAGTACACCGCGGTCGTGCTCCGGCGGCGGTTGGCCTCCTGATGCGCCAGGGTGATGTCCGAGCGGAGGACCTTCCTCGCCTCGCCCTGGGTTCCCTCGACCTCGACGGACACGGCCTTCGTGCCCTCCAGGGGCCGGAGGATCGCGGAGGGCTCCGGGAAGGCGGCAATCAGCGCGCGGCGGAACGGGACGGCGACCCCGCCGACCTTGATCAGACGGTCGTCCCGCAAGAGGCCGAGCTTTTCCAGAGACATCAGCGCCCGGACCAGGTTCGGATCGAGCGCATACTTGAAGTCCACCCGGCGGACGGGCGTGCCGAGGAACCGGGGGAGGGTCTTGACCTCCTCGTGGGACGTGAGGAACACCCGCTGCACGCCGACCGGCGGCGGAAATGCGAAGTCCTCCTCTTCCCCCATGGGCTCGCGGTCCTCCAGCTTGCCATCGAGCCAGACCGTCGGGCGGAGCAGGATGTCCGAGAGGAACGCCTCCCGCGAGTAGAGCGGGAAGGACGTGAAGCCCGGGAGCTTCACCGTGCCCCCGGACCGGATGCGGATTGCGTCGACCGCATCGAGTCGATCCGCCGCGTCCCGGGCCAGGACGTTCGAAATCCCCGGATCCAGGCCCATCGAGAGGAGGGCCATCAAGCCCGCGGACCGGAACGCATCGTGCAAGTCTAGCTGGACGAGGATGCCCGGACGGTCCCCCGGCCCCACCGCGCCGAGGGCCGCGAGGTCAAGGTAATTCACGCCGGCATCGAGGGCCGCCTGCATGACAGCCAGATTGAACTTCGGCAGGGTCGCGTTCACGACGACGTCGCACTTCTTGAGCGCCTTCGCGAGGGCGCGGCGATCCTCCACGCCGAGTTCCTTCGCCTCGATCGGGACGCGGCCGCGCATGCCGGCCATGACCCGAGCGCGATCGCCCATCTTGTCGATGAGGACGAGGGAGTCGACCGTCGGGTCCGAACGAAGCTCCGTTGCCAGGGTGCGCCCGACGCCGCCGACCCCGAGGATCGCGACCCGCATTCGCCAACGCAGGGAGTCTGTGTGGCTTTAGCTCTTTCGCGCCGATTTGCAATCGCCGATGTCCACGCCGGCCCGGAATGCGATTTCGTCCGTCGCGGCCGAGCGCTCAGGGCCGTTCCGCATGCGAGGCCTTCGCCCAGTGGACGATTGCATCCGACGTGGCTTGCGGCGCCTCCCACATCGGCATGTGGCCGACGCCGGGGAGGAGGATCAGCCGCAGCGAGCCGGACGTCCGGGCGGGCTGCGCGGCCTCCCGCACCGGGATCAGCGCGTCGGCGCTGCCGTGGACGATGAGCACGGACGCCGGAAAACGCTCGAGGACCGCCGTGCGGTCGGGCCGGGAGGCCATCGCGGCCAGACCTGCGATCACTCCGTCGGGTCGGGACGTCGAGACGAGCGCCGCGGCACGATCCCGCATGCGGGCGCTCGCCTTCGGCCCGAGGAGCTTGTCGGCCAAGCTGGGCAGGAGGGCCTCCGTCCCTTCCGCCCGGACCTTCGCGATTGTTTCGTGCCGCCCGGCGCGCGCGACCTCGGAGTCCGCAATCGTGCGGGACGATATGAGGGCGAGCCCGCAGAGGAGTTCCGGTCGGCGCTCCGCGAGGGCCAGGGCCACGTACCCGCCGAAGCTGTGCCCCGCCAAGGCGACGCGGTCGCCGAACGGTTCCAGAAACGCGGCCAAGTCGTCCGCATAGGCCTCGACGGATGCCCGCTCGAATCCCATGGGCGGGCTCTCTCCGAATCCAGGAAGGTCCGGCGCGAGGACGTAGAAGCCTGCGGACGCCACGAGAGGCGCGACCTCGGCCCAGATGTCGCGGCGGAGGGGCCACCCGTGGACGAGGACCACGCGAGGCCCCGTGGGTTCGCCGTACGCGTCGAAGGCGAGCATCCATGCCCCGACCTGGGTTCGGGGCGATAAGCGTTCGCCCGGCCCGGCGACGCGAGGGCTTAAGCCGGGTCGCGGTCTCCCGCACGCGATGACGGAAGCGTCGCCGGTGCCCGCGAAGCGCTCCGCCGCGCGCATCGAGTCCCTCCTGTCCGCGCGGCTCTTCGTCCGGCCGCAGGTCGTGAGAAACCGAATCTACTTCGTGAGCAACCTCGGCGGCCACCTGAGCCTGTACGCGATGGACCGCGGCGGAAGCGTGCCGGAGCCGCTCGTGCCCCCGGACATTGCCCTGCAGAACCCACACCTCATGATCGGCCCGCCGTTCGTCGTCTTTCCGAAGCTCGGGAAGATCCTCCTCATGCTCGACGACAACGGGGACGAGAACTACCAGCCCACGTTCGTGCCCCTGGACGGCGGGGTGCCCGAGCCGATCTTCCAGGAGGCGTTCGCGGGCCACCGGGTCCATGCGATCAAGCCGGACCTCCGCCGGAACGGGGTGTACTTCCTCGCGGAGTCGCGGAAGGAGTCGATGTACCTCGCGTACCGGGCGGACCTAGCGAAGTCGAAGCTCGTGAAGCTCGGGCAGTCCCCCTGGACCTGCTACGTCGACGGGACAAACGAGCGGCACACGAAGGCGGTCCTCATCGACGGATACTCGGCAGGGGACAACGTCCTGTACCTCTGGGAGAAAGGGACGAAGGAGCGGCGCCTCCTGTACGGGAAGCCCATCGAGGCCCGCGCGGAGGGCGAGGTCGTGCCACCGAACGGGATTTCGGCGACCCATTTCGTCGAGGAGGACCGGGCGCTGCTCTTCATCACCTATCAATTCGAGGACACGGGCGGCCTCGGGATGCTGGACCTTGCGGATCCCCGGGAGGTCCGTCCCGTGGCAATCGAAGGCGTCGTCCACCAAGGACTCGGGAACCTCGACGACCTCGAGCGTCTGAAGGGCGATCGATACCTGCTCACCTACAACATCGACGGCTGCTCGTGGGTCTACGAGGGTACGTTCGACCCAACCGGGCCGGCCATGCGCCTCGACCGCGTGCTCTGCGGCCGGGGGGATCTTTCCGAGGGCGTCCTCGAGTCCCTGCGCTTCGATGAGGGCCGCGACCGCTTCGCGCTGTCCTTCTCCACGGCGACCTCGCCCACGCAGATCTACACGGTCGAGGGGAAGGACCGCCGGATCCTGCGGCACACCCGCGAGCGCGTGCTCGGGATCCCGCAGACCTGGATGTCGGGCGGGACGGACGCCTCGTTCACCTCGTTCGACGGCACGCGGATCTCCGCGCGCATGTACGTCCCGGCGCCGGACCTCGGGTTCGAGGGGCGCCGGCCCCTGGTCTACTACGTCCACGGTGGCCCGCAGAGCCAGGAGCGCCCGGACTTCGCCTGGTTCTCCATGCCTCTGATCCAGTTCCTCACGCTGAACGGCTTCGCGGTCTTCGTGCCGAACGTGCGCGGGAGCTCCGGGTACGGCATGCGTTACATGAAGCAGGTGGACCGGGACTGGGGCGGGAAGGACCGCTTGGACCATGTGCACGCGATGCGGGAGGTCCTCCCGAACGATCCGCGGATCGACGCGACGCGCACGGGAGTCGTGGGCCGTTCGTACGGAGGCTACATGAGTCTGACCCTCGCGGGTCGACACCCCGAGCTCTGGTCTGCCGCCGTCGACATGTTCGGTCCGTACGACCTGCTCACGTTCTCCCAGCGCATCCCCGAGACCTGGAAGCCTTACTTCACAGTCGCCCTCGGCGACCCCGTGAAGGACCGCGACTTCCTCGTCGAGCGTTCGCCGCGCACGCACCTGGACAACCTGAACTGCCCGCTCCTCGTGATCCAGGGGAAGAACGATCCGCGCGTCGTCGAGGCGGAGTCGAGGGACCTGGTCGAGCATCTCCGGTCGATCGGGAAGGACATCGAGTACCTGATGTTCGAGGACGAGGGCCACGACGTCCTGAAGTACAAGAACCGCGTGCGATGCTACAACGGGATCACGGAGTTCTTCAAGAAGCACCTGCGGCCGTGAGGACCTTCGCGTGGTGGCGTGACGAAAGGGCCGCCGAGATTGCATTGGAGTAGTACCGGGCGGATTCGGACGCTCCACGGTGAATTTCCTGCTGGTGCGCGGGCGTCGCACGGGGCGTGGTGTTGGCAGCGGCTCGCTCCGATTCTGCGGGCCGCTGGACACGACGTGTACAACCGACCTGACGGGCCTGGGGGCAAGCTCCCATCTTCTGACGATGATCGACCGGATCACGCTGCCACCCGCATCGAGGATGTGAGGTCGACGTGACGGATGCGCGTGCGGAAGCCCGTGACCATGGGGGAGCGCATGGAGCCGCGGGAGTTCCCTGCGCCTGACCCCGATATTCGACCACGACGCGATCGACGGCGCCCCCATAGCGATGTTCCTGCAGCCCTTGCGGGAACTTGCCGAGAGCGGATATGGCCTCTGGATGCTCCCGCCAACCGCGTGGGAGTGCCCCCGGCGGGGAGTGGACTCCCGTGGGTTGCCTCCAGGATTCCCCGTCAGAAGGCGAGAGGGCTGGGCCTCACCGGCGTCCCGCCGCGACGAGTCGATTGTGCAGTTCCGGCGATAGGTAGTAGCCGACTCCGAGAAGCCGCCGCAAGGCCGCCTCAAAGTTCTCCTGAGACAGGCGTCCCGCACGACGCTCCCGGAGCAGGAGGAAAGGAACGCTCACGGGCCGCAACCCGAGATACTTCGCGACGCTCATCGCGGCTCGGTCGTCCGTGACAACTTCATCGACGTTCGCTCGGCGTGCGAGGGCGAGCACGGCGGCCTCCCCACGGTCGAGGTTCCACTCTGTCCGCGGCCGACCGCCCTTGCGGATCCGCAGGCGCCCTTTCTCGATGAGCCCTCTCACCTCGAGAGCCTCCGGATGTCCCGACGCAAGCCCGCGTTCGATCTCGGAAATGACTTCGGGGGGCACCAGGATCTCCTGATACTGATCCAGAACGCCGAGCTGACCGATCTTCATCAGGTAGATGAGGGGCGACGCATCGATCGCCGCCCTCATCCGAGTTCCTCGATGAGACCGTCGAGGTGCCGCTCATCCGTGCGGAAGGGAACGCCCCGTCGTTGAAGTTCGTCCAAGAACTCCCACAGACCGACACCCGCGTCGGATGCTGCCCGCCAAGCGCTGCACTCTCCGCGCTGGTAACGGGCAATCGCGTCCGACAGCAGGATCTCGCGCACCCCTTCCGCAATCGCCCGACGCAAGAGGACGGCTCGATCGACGCCCTGCTGCCCGGCGATCCGGTCAATCCGCTGGAGTTCATCCTCGGAGAGACGCAACGTCGTGACGGGCACGGTACACTACAAAGGACTACGATGTATTTGAACCTTCGGCCCCTGCCCACCATATCGGATGGATTGGCGCGGCATACGCCGCAGAACGGTCCGGTCGAGATGGGCCAGGGAAGCCGCTCATCCATGTCCTACCGCGATGACTCGAGTGTCCAGTTCTTGCGCCAACTGAGTCGTGGAGTAAACCCACGTGGGAATGCTCCCGGCGGGATTCGAACCCGCGTCTGAGGCTCGAAAGGCCCCGATCCTTGACCGGACTAGACTACGGGAGCGCGGGCTGCGGGTTAGCCCTGGGGGCCATAAATCCTTTTGCTGGCGGACGACGTAAAGCAGAAACTACTTGCGCAACCCGCGCTTGCATCCGGATCGATGCGCTGGAAGCTCCGGCCTACGACGGAGTTCGTATTCGCCCTGAGCGGCCTGCTCATCATCCTGCTCGGCTGGATCGCGGATCTCCTCGGCGCCCTCACGGTGCCCGCGGAGGAAGGCCACGGGGCCTCGTCAAGCCTCAGCCTCCGCCTCCTCGTGACGTTCATGGGCGTCGGCTTCGCCCTGATGGGGGTCGTGTACGAACACCTCGAGCGGTTCCTCAAGGACGGCATCCTGAGCCTCCGGTACGTCGTAGGTTACCTGATCCTCGCGGACGGCGCCCTCCATTTGTATGCGCTGAACGACCACCTCTCCGAATTTTGGACCGCCGCGTTCTTTGCGACCGTGGCCGTCGTGGAGATCGCGGCCGGCCTCGCCCTCCCGCACCTTGCGATGGATTTTGACCCGCTATGGCTCTGGCTCACCGGGTTCCTCATCGCGGCCTACGTCGCCACACGCATGATGATCGTGTGGCCGAATACGGAGGTCGAGGTGGTCAGCGGGCTGGATCTAGCCTCGAAGCTCGTCGAGGTCCTCGCGGTGCTGGCCCTCGTGCAGCTCCTGCGCAAGGAGCGGGCCCTTCGCACGCGTTCACAGAAGGCGGACTCCGCGGGGACTGACTCCAGTCACTCCTGACCCCGCCCGATCAGATCTCCCCGGCCATCTCCCGCGCGAGGAGCTTGTACTCCTGCTCTTTCAGCGCCGCGGGGTTCGCGGACAGCAGCAGGTACGAGTCGTTGAGGACGATCTTCTCGTTCACCTTCTGGAGGAATCGCATCACGGAGTCGAAGCCGTTCTGGGCAATCATGTACTCGAGACCTTCGAGGAGGATCGCCGCGTGGCCGCCGTCCGCCGCGAACTCCGCGATCGCGGAGGCGATGTCCACGAGGGCTGTCGGCTCGACGACCGCCATGCCCTTGCCCTTCTTCCCGACCGTCTTCGAGAGCCAGACGAAGCCGGCCTGGTCGATCGCATATCGCTTCCGGTAGTCGTCGGGATGGATGCGGGTGATGCACAGGCCACGGACGTCCGACTTCAGCATGCCTTCGAAGAGCTCGAAGATCCGCTCCGCCCGCGGCTCCCTCACGAGGTAGGCGCCGCGGCCGCCGATGGACCCCCTCGGCAACGGTCCGGCGGTGGTCTCTCCGCCTTCCTCCGCGAGCCGCGCCGCGATCGCCTCCACGTCCCGGTACAGGACGGCCATCTTGGACTTCGCCATTACGCTGAGCTCTGTCGATGAATAGCCGCGGCTCGTGAGGGACCCGATCTCCCGCCAAGCAGCCTTGAGGCCCTCCTCGTATCCCTTGAGAAAGGCCTTGCGCCGCTCGTCTTCGCCCATCCCGCGGCGGTTATGCCCAATTCAGGGTATAGACGTTGCGGCCTCACCCGATGTACCCAAGGTCCTCGCGCTTCTCCGGCAGCTCCGGCGCGGCCTCGATGTCCCTCAGCTTCGACGTGATCTGGTCGATCTGCTTCGCCTTGTTCTCGAGCTCCTCGAACGAGATCGTCACGTCGAGGACCTTCGTGAGCACCTCGAGGACCGCCTGCGCGCTTTTCGGGTCGACGAAGTAGCCGGACGTCTCGCCCATCAGGCACACCGCGCGGATGTCGTACAGCCGCCCCAGGCCGAGGAGGAGCCCGCTCGCGCCGACGATCCCCGCGCCCGGCTCGCCTCGCGAGAACACGACGCCGACCTTCTCCATCTCCTTCACGAGCTCCGGGTCCGTCGCGGCCCCGAGGACGCGGGGCTTCGTGACCATCCGACCCATCCCGTACCCCCCGAGGGTGTACACCCGCCGCGCGCCGAGCTTCTTAATCTCCCGCAGGATGAGGTCGCTGAGCTCGTACTGGCCCTCGGGCGTGAGCCCCTGGTAGTCGCCCGTCAGGAGGATCAGGTCCTTCCCCGGGCCCCTCTTGACGTAGTGCATCTCGTTGTTCACGAGCTTCACCTGGCCGTCGTCCTGCACGAGGACCTGCGGCGGGAAGTACTTCGAGAAGATTTCCGCGAACTTGACCGCCTTGAGTTCGTCCTTCAGGTGCTCCGCGGCGAGCTTGCCGACGTTCCCGATGCCGGGCAGCCCCTCGACGAAGATCGGGTCTTCGAGCTTCGGGTGGTCGAGGTATCGGACTACGATGTTTTCCATGGGCGTTCACCTTCCCGTTTGAGCCGGCGCCGGTACGCGCCATACCGGTCCTCCGGGGAGTAACGAGGCGGCATCGGGTTGCCCGCGGGCTCGCCGCACGCCGGGCATCGATCCTGGAGCGTGTACCGCCCGCAGGAGCGGCATTTCTTCAAGAGGGATCGCATGGGGATAAACCTTCTCAGTCCTTGCGGTGGAACTTCGCCTGCCCGCCCTTCGCCTCAAGGGCCTTCGTCACGCGGCCCGCCGCCTTCTGGATCTCGTCCTCCGCGGTCTTGTAATCCGGTGCGCGCACGACGAGCCGGTAGCGCGGGGCCCCGATGTACTGCACCTTCACGGTGATCTTGTCATCCTCCTTCGCGGCCTTCACGAGCGCGTCCCGGAGGTGGACGGCCCCGTCCGGGGAGAAGTCCGTCGCCTCGAGGTAGCCGTCGATCGTCACGTAGGGCGGGACGATGTTCTCCCGCGCGACCTCGACGAACGTCTTGACCCAGGCGCCCTTGAAACCTTCCTGCTCAAGGGCCTTCTCATCCATCACGCACTCCTCGAACGCCCGATAGAGCGTGCCGAAGGAGTCGAGGAGGTCGTATCCGAACTCGGTCCAGCAGTCCTTCACCGACTTCCCGATCCGCTGCGCGACGATCCCGAGGAGGTTCTCCGCCTTCTGCTCGTTCTTCCATTCCTGAATCTTCTCCCGGCGCTGGTGCTCGTTGACCGCCTTGAGGCTGAGGTCGATGTGGCCCTTCTCCCGGTCCACGCGGAGGACCTTGCAGACGACCTTCTGGCCTTCCCGGATGTAGTCGCGGATGTACTTGATCCACCCCGACGAGACCTCCGCGATGTGGATGAAGCCCTCCTTCGCCTCGTACTCGTCGAGGGTGACGAACGCCCCGAAGTTCTTCACGTTGGACACGGAGCAGACGACGAGTTCGCCCTCCTCGGGCCAGTCGTATCCCCGGTCCTCGGCCATTACTCGAGGACCCCCAGGATCTCGCCCCGGATCGCGGCCTTGCCCCCCGTTGGCTTCGCGAGCGTGGCCCCGCAGACCTGGCAGAGGACGTCGCTCGCCGCCCGGTCGAAGACGACCTGCTCGTTGCCGCAATCCTCGCACTTGACCCTGAGGAACTGGCTCGTCGGCTTCGGGATCACGCGTGCACCTCGACGAGTTCGAACTTCTTGGCCCGAATGCCGACGCGCTGGTGGGCCTTCTTGCACTCCTTGCAGCGATACCGAAGGTGGATGCGCTTCGTGGGCTTCTCGCGCCCCTCAGGCTTCGGCCGAGGGAAGCCCCCGTACCCGGCCGTCACGCGGCGGAAACGCCGCTGGCCCGCGCGGAGCTCCGACCTCGGGCGGTTCTTCACCCGCTCGACCTCGAGTTCCGTGTGCTTGTTGCAATGCGGGCAGTACCCGCGCACGATACGGGGCACTTTCATGGAGGGGACACCGAGCGGCGTTACAGAGGGGAACTGCTATTAAAGGGTTGCTGGCTTCCCGTCCCCCGACCGCGTGTCGTCGAGCCGCGGACCCGCGCCCACGGAGTTTGCCGTGCGTTCGAGGAACGCCTTCCTAGGGGGCAATAAATATATATATCGAAATTAATAATGGGTGGTAGATACAACCCGAGAGCCCTCCGGGGGACGGGCGATCGAATGGCGAAGGAGACGCGGCTGAGCCGCCGGGACGAGGTCCTCGTGGACCTGCTCATCGAGACCGGCATGCCGAAGAACCTTTCGAAGACCCTCGTGTTTCTGTCGAAGCGGGACGAGACGACTTCCGTGGAGATCGAGAAGGCCACGGGCCTCCGGCAGCCGGAAGTGAGCATCGCGATGCAGGAGCTCCGGCGGAAGAAGTGGGTCGAGAAGCGGGACATCAAGAAGGAGGGGAAGGGCCGCCCCGTCCACGCGTACCGCCTGAGCGTCCCTTGGTCCGAGATCCTATCCCAGGTAGACCGAGACGAGCAGGCGAAGATCGAGCGAATCGAAGGGAATCGGAAGAAGCTCAAGTCTTTCGTGTAGCCCGAAGGGTGCGCACGCCTTTCGCCGTGCCGACGAGCACGACGTCCGCCAGGTCCAGGAACAGACCGTGGCCGACGACCCCCGGGATCGCGTCCAGGGTCGCCGCGAGCTTCGCGGGGGACCGAATCGGCCCGAAGTGCGCGTCGAGCACGTGGTTGCCATTGTCCGTGCGGTAGGACTCCCCATCCCGCCGGCGCAGCTCGACCCGGGCGCCGTGCGATTCGAGGCGGGCCGCAACGGTCTTCCATCCGAAGGGGTGGACCTCCACGGGCACCGGCGCCGTCGTCCCGAGGCGGGAGACGAGCTTCGATGCATCGACCACGACGACGAAGCGCTTCGCGGCCGCGGCCACGATTTTCTCGCGGAAGAGCGCCCCTCCGAGGCCCTTGATCAGGTCGAGCTTCGGATCCACCTCGTCGGCCCCGTCGATCGCGAGGTCGATCCGCGGATGCTCCTCGAGGGACGTGAGCGGGATGCCGAGGAGCCTCGCCGCCTCCGCGGTCGCGAGGGAGGTCGGCACGCCCTTCAGGTCCGCCCCCCCGGCGACCATGCGGGCGACGCCCTCGAGGACATGCCGGGCGGTCGACCCCGTCCCGAGACCGAGGACCATACCGGTCTTGACGAACCGCAGGGAGGCCTCCGCCGCGCGGCGCTTCATCGCCTCCACGGGCTCGGCCATTTCACGGCCTCCGTCGCAGCTCGTCCACGAGCCTCGCGAGTCCGTCGACGATGAGGCGGTCCAGCTCCTGCCCGTAGTCCTTCGTCGCCTTCGATGGATCGCCGGTCACGCTCGGCCAGTACGGGCGGGCGTCCGCGACGACCGCGTAGGGCGGCGTGCGGTTCTCCCCCTTCGGGCTGACGCCCTTCACCAGGTCCGGGCGGTGGACCAGGAGGCGGGAGGTCTCCGCCATGCCCGCGTGGCCCTCGCCTTCCGGCACGAGGCCGGACGCGTAGATGAGGTCGTAGTCGGAGAGGACCGTGGCCCGTAGGGACCCCTCGTCGACGACCTCCTGGGCGGCCTCCCGCAGCGCGGCGAGGTGGGCCCCCGCCGCGTGCCCGCTCACGATCATCACTCGGCGGACGCCCTGGCGGACGAGGTCCCGCAGGAGGTCCCGGACGAACGCCCGGAGGGCGTCGAAGGACACGCCGATGGAGCTGGGGAACGGCCGGGTCGACGTCAGCACGCCGTACGGGATTGGGGGCGCCACGAGCGCGCCCGTGCGTTCCGCGACCTGTGCGAGCGCGTGCATCGGCTGGATCGGATCCGAGCCCAGGGGCAGATGCCGGCCGTGGGCCTCGATGGACCCGATCGGCAGGATCACGACCGTGTCCGGGCGGACCGAGGACGCGAACTCCTCGGACGTCAGGTCGTCGAGCCGCATGCCGCGGGAATCGCTGGGCGGGGCCATAAAGCGCGCGCCCGCGTGCTAACCTCATCTACATCTAACATCTGAGGTTAAGAAGATCACCGCGGCCCGCCCGGCCCGTCGGTCGCGTCCGTCCGTCCGCGGTGAGATCCCGAGAAACCCTTTTCGAGTCGACGGCCCTTCGAGACTCGTGCGCGTCGCGGTCCTCTTCTCCGGCGGCAAGGATTCCACGTACTCCGCCTACCTCGCATCCCAACTTGGATGGCAGGTCACGCACCTCGTCTCGATCCGCCCCGAGGACCCGGCTTCGATGATGTTCCATGTGCCGAACCTCCAAGTGACGCCGCTCGTCGCGGAGGCGATGGGTCTCCCGCTCCTCGAGGAACGGGCCGGGGTCGGCGAGGTCGAGGAACTCGACGCCTTGCGCCGGGCGATCCGGCGGGTCGAAGTGGACGGCATCGTGGTGGGCGCCGTCGCGTCCGACTACCAGCATCGCCGGGTGAACCGGGTGGGCCACGAACTCGGAATGCGGGTCTTCGCCCCGCTCTGGCGGCGGGACCCCCGACGGCTCGTGCGGGAATACCTTCGGGCGGGCTTGCGGATCGCTTTCTCCGGCGTGTCGGCGGAGGGCTTCGATGCCTCCTGGCTCGGCCGAGTCTGGGACGACCGCGTCGTGGAGGACCTCCTTAGGCTCCAGGATCTCCGTGGGGTGCACCCGTGCGGCGAGGGCGGGGAGTTCGAAACCCTCGTCCTCGATGCCCCGTTCTTCTCGAAGGCCGTCGACGTCGTGCGCGCGCAGCCGAAGTGGAGCGGCACCTCAGGGGTATGGCAGATTCTCGAGGCCCGGCTCGTCCCGAAGACCGACGGGCGAGCCCTCACCGAGGCTTGACCCGTGCGACCGTCTTGAGATCGCTGAAGAACCGCTTCCGATCGTACGCCTCGCCGATCTTCAGGCCCGCCTCGTACGCGGAGGCCAGGTGACGGCGGAGGTCCCGCCTCCGACCCGCGAGGGCGTCTGCGCGGGCGAGGGCTTCGTAGGCGTACGCGAGGAGGAAGTCCCCAAGGCGATTCGCGTTGCATAGCTCGAGGCATCGATTCGCGTGGTACGAGGCGGACTCCTCGCGACCCAGGACCGCGTAGACGTGGGAGATCTGCCACTCCCCGATCGCCCACTCCTTCGGCCCCCCCGCGATGCCCCAATGGAACCGCGACGCGTGCGCTGCGTGGACCATCGTGTCGTCCTCGTCGCGCGTCCGCCGCTGCTTCCCGAGGAGCGGCCACACGAGATTGAACTCCTCCACTCCCAGCGTCCGATGCAATTCCTTCTCCTTCCTCGGCGCCTGCTTCACCGGGGTGCCCCTCCTCCCTCAGATATCCGCATGGGGCTGGGCAGATTTGAACTGCCGTCGCAGGCTATCTTGCCCCGAGAGGGTCCCAAAGCCCGAAGGATGGACCAAGCTACCCCACAGCCCCGTGGCCGGCGCCATACCGACCCACGCGATAAATAGGTTGCCTCGAGGCTCAACGCCACCGTCCCTGGGAGGGACGCAGCCCGAGCCGGGAGACGAGCTTCAGGCCCCGCGGAAGGGAGACCGGCGGCTTGAACCGCACGCGGATCTCAACGGACTCCCCGTCCCGCAGCCGCACCTCGACCTCGGCGTCTCCGAACGCCCTGCGATAGGTCAGGGTCCTCGCCGCCGGCAGCGGCCCCGGGGGCTGCCGGCGGGACCCCACCCCGCCACCCCGCGCGGGCAGGAACTTCAGCCGCGCCAGGTTTCGGATGATCCGGCTCTCCACGGAGGACGGGTACCGAGCCACGAACCGCCGGAACGTGGCGGGCCGCTTGCGACGGACCTTCCGCGGCCTACGTCGGCCCGCCGTGGACCCCAGCCATTCCGCGACTTCCGAGGGAGCGTAGGACCACGGCGGCTGCGGGAGGCGGGGAGCCTCCCCTCTGCGGGTCATCTCCAAGGCCCCCGTGTTATCGGACGGCTCCTCAAACCCTTCGACGCTCCGGGACGGATCCGCCGGACCGCGGGTTCGAGAGCCGGGCCCATAGCTCCCGCGCGGCCTTCCGGACCGCCTGGGCGCTCGTCATCCTCGGCCGCCATCCCGTGGCCCTGAGCCTCCGGATGTCGAGGCGCATCGTCCGGACGTCCCCGAGCCAGCCTCGTCCGGCGCCGGATCCGCCCGTCCACTCGTACTCGACGTCGGGCAGGCGAAGTTCGTCGCAGATCGAGTCGGCGATCTCACGGACCGTGATCGCGTCCTCGCTCCCGAGGTTGTAGACCGTGAGCGGTCCTTCGGCGGCCGCGAGCCCCGATCGGAAGCCGGACAGAACATCGTCGACGTGGACGTACGACTTCGACGTGCCCGGGTCCGCGCCGATGATCTCGAGCCGCTTCGGGGCGCGGTGGAGCTTCCTCACGAGGTCGTGCACGACGCCATGGCCGCTCCTGCCGCCGAGCACGTTCGCCATGCGGAAGACCACCGCCTGGATGCCGTACGTGTGGGCGTACGCGGACACGAGCGCCTCGGCCGCGAGTTTCGACGCCCCGTACAGCGAGATGGGCGTGGGCGGGCCGTAGTCCTCGGGGGTGGGCACGGTCCGCGCTTCGCCGTAGACCGTCGAGGTCGACGCGAAGACGACCCTCGGTACCCGCACGGCGCGGCAGGCCTCGAGGACCCGATGCGTGACGACCACATTCTGATCGATGTGGACCTTCGTGCCTCCTTTGCCGATCCGCACGTCCGGGTTCGCGGCGAGGTGGTACACGATTTCCGCACGGCGAAGGAGCGGGCGCAGGTCCCCCCACAACAGATCTCGCTTCACGAGCCTCGCGCCTTGCGCGAGCGCGCCGGCGACGTTCGCCCGGGTACCGGCCCGGAGATGATCGATCAGGACCGTGTCCGCAGCGGCAACGAGCTCGTCCGCGAGGTGGCTGCCGATGAAGCCGGCGCCCCCCGTGATCACGACGCGCGGCCGGGCCATGGTACCGCGGCCACAACGGGCCGCCCGATAATCAAGGTTCCTTCCTCACTCCCTTCAGGTGTGCGACGAGCGCGTCGACCGCACGTCCCCGGTGCGACGTCGCGTTCTTCTCCCGGAGGCTCATCTCCGCATACGTCCGCGTCTCGCCGTCCGGGATGAAGATTGGGTCGAAGCCGAAGCCGCCTTTGCCCCGCTCGCGGTCCGCAATCGTGCCCGGGGCCTCGCCCCGGAACATGAAGTGTTCGCTGCCCCGCCGGAGGAGGAACACGGCCACGAACACCGCCTTCCGGTTCGCGGCGCCCTCCAGCAGCCGCAGTATCCCTGCACACCCGATCTTCTTGAACGCGTACGAGGAGTACGGCCCGGGGAAGCCGCCGAGGTCGTCGATAAACAGGCCGCTGTCATCGATGAGGTAGTCGCCCGGGACCTCGTCGTCCAGGACGGTCGCCCCGAAGCGGAGGATTTTCTCGAGGCTGTCCGCCTGGATCTCCGGATAGGAGCGGTCGAGGTGCTCGATCCGGATCCCGTGCTCTAGGAGCCGGTCGAAGACCTCGCGGAACTTCCCCTCGTTCGTCGTGACGAACTGGATCACGTGTATCGACCTCGGGACTCGATCTCCCTCACCTTCGCGATGACGGCGGCCGCCTCCGTCTTCATGATTTCCCGATAGCCTCGCAGCACCTCTCGATAGTACGTCGGCGCGCGCGCGTGCGCGCTCGTGAGGGCCTCGCGGAGGAGATGGAGGTCCACCCCGCGGGACTCCGCGTCGTCCGCCTTGCCGCCCAGGCTGAAGTCGATCATCACGATCCGGCCTTCCCGGAGGATCATGTTCGACGTCGTGAGGTCGCCGTGGATGATCCCCGCGCGGTGCAGCCGGCCGACGATCCGCCCGATCTCCCGGGCGACCTCCACGGCCGGAGGCCCGCCGCGCTCGAGGACTTCCTTTGCGGTGGGGCCATCGATGAACTCCATCGTGATCGTATGCCTCGCGACGTCGATGTCATACAGGATGGGCACCGCGACGCCCGCACCCCGGGCGTCCGCCATGAGCCGGGCCTCCATCCGAATCCGCGACCGGCGGAGCTCGTCGTCCAAGGCGGGGAGCCGATACTCCTTCGGGACGCGGACCTTCGCGACCGCGGGCCGACCCAGGAATTCTGATCGGCGGAGTTCCGCCTCTGCGCCGCGCTTCAAGAGCACGTCTGCGGCATCCCTGGACTCGGACAAGAACATTGCCGCGGCATGCAACCGATGGACGAATCGAGGACCGGGCGCAGAGCTCGTCTGACCGTCCCGCGTTAGAAGAGCGTCGGGACTCCCTCGCAACGCATTTATAGAGAAGCAAGTTAGGCCGGTATGTGTCCGCGGACCCGGCCCTCTCCGTCGACCATCTCGCGAAGACCTTTGACGGCCTTCGGGCCGTGGACGACCTCTGCCTCTCCGTCCGGCGTGGCGAGATCTACGGGTTTCTCGGTCCGAACGGGGCGGGGAAGACGACCACAATCAAGATAATCCTCGGTCTGATGTTCCAGGACGCTGGAGCGGTTCGGATCGGGGGCCGCGACCTCGCGAAGGACCCCCATGAGATCAAACGGCGCATCGGCTTCCTCCCCGAACACATCGCGTTTTACAACAACCTCACTGCCCTCGAGACGCTCCAGTTCTACGCGGAGTTGAAGGGGGCAGTCGACGAGCCATTGCTCGACCACCTGGAGGCGGTTGGGCTCCGCCCCTTCGCGGACGAGAAGGTGGGGACGTTCTCGAAAGGCATGGTGCAGCTTCTCGGGATCGCTCAGACCCTGATCGGAGATCCTGAACTGCTCATCCTCGATGAGCCGACCACGGGACTCGACCCGAACTGGGCGCGGACAGTCAAGGACCGAATTCAGGCGGCGAATGAGCGCGGTGCGACCGTGTTCTTCTCGTCCCATATCCTGGGCCAGGTTCAGGAGCTCGCGGACCGGGTAGGGATCGTGGACCGGGGGAAGCTCATCGCGGAGGACACCGTCGAGAACCTCGGACGGCGCCTGGACCTGAAGCCGCGCTTGCGCCTGACCGTTGAAGAATCGCTGGGGGCGGCAACGCGTGCGGTCTCGAACGTCGAAGGCGTCGTGTCCGTCGAATCCAGCGGCGCGGAGCTCGTCGTCCTGTGCGACCGAGCCGCCAAGGCGCGCGTGCTCGGGCGGCTCGAGGCCATGGGCATCTCCGTTCGGGACTTCCGGACGGAGGAGCCGGGCCTCGAAGAAGTCTTCATCAAGCTCACGGGCGCCAGGAGGTCCGTCCGGTGAGCCCCGCACCTCGCCTCGCCCGACGCTCCGTCTGGGCCGTGGCGAAGAAGGAATTCATGGACAACGTGCGCAGCCGATGGATCGTCGGCCTCTCGGGACTGTTCCTCGCGCTCACCCTCGTGGTTTCGTACTTCGGCGCCGCGCAGACTCAGGGGCGGACCGGCTTCACGGGCCTCGGGGACACCGTCGCGGGCATGGTGTCGATCGCCGCAATCCTCGTACCCATCCTCGGCCTCATGCTCGGGTATGCCGCCATCGTGGGGGAGCGAGAGCAAGGCTCTCTACTCCTCCTCTTGGCGATGCCCGTGACGCGCCTGGAGGTCGTCCTCGGCAAGTTCCTGGGCCTCGGATCCGTCCTGGTCGTCGCCGTCCTTGCGGGCCTCGGGGTCTCCGGCGGAATCATCGCTGTCCTCGCCGGCGCGGAGGGCCTCGGGGCCTACCTCGCGTTCGTCGGGGGGACAATCGTCTTCGCCCTGGCATTCGTCGGCCTCGCCCTCCTCCTGTCCACGGTGGCGAAGCGCCGGAGCACCGCAATCGGCCTTGCGGTCCTCACGTGGTTCCTGGTCGCGGTCATCTTCGACACGGTCCTGTTTGGCCTTTTCATCGCAACGGGAGGGACGTTCGATTTCCTCGCCGGCACGGTCGACTTCCCCTGGTGGGTCTACGCGTTCCAGATCGCGATCCCTCCGGATGCATTCGGGTACTTCGCCCTAACGGTCTTCGGGCTGGAGCGGACGTTCGGGTTTCGCGTCATCCTCCCGGGATTCGTCTCGCCCGGAATCACGCTCCTCTCGCTGACAGTTTGGACCGTGGTCCCCCTCCTAGCTGCGATCTGGCGATTTCGTCGCCAGGACCTCTGATCCCTCGGGTCGGCTCGGCGGGCGAAGGACGTCCTTGGGCGCGAGGAAGCGTCGGACCTCCCCCGCAGGCGACCCGCAGGACTGCGGGGCGAAATCCGGTGGAAGGCACCGCGCGTACCGCGGCGTGAGTAGTCGGTCCTCCATGAGGACGACCGCTGCACGATCGCGCTCGCTCCGGATCGGCCGGCCCGCGGCCTGGAGGACCTTGTTCACCGCGGGGAAGACGTACGCATAGTCGTACCCCTTCCCGACCCCGAACTTCCGCGTATAGTAGTCCTTGAGGGCCTCGACTTCGACGTTCGGGGGGCTCAGGGGCAGTCCGACCACGAGGACCGCTGCGAGAAGATTGCCCTCGTAGTCCACGCCCTCGCTCAGGGATCCGCCTTGCACGCCGAGGAGGACCGCCCCGCCGTCCGCCTTGGCGATACGCAACGCCTCGAGCGCGCCGTCTCGGCGGGCCTTGTCCCAGTCCGGTCGCTCCACGAGGAGCCTCTTCGCCATGCGTGCGCCGCGAATCCGGTCCAAAGCCTCCGCGAGGAGTTCATACGAGGGGAAGAAGATCGCTACGTTTCCCGCGACGCCGGACACGATGCGCAGGATCTCGCGGGCCATGAGGTCGTACATTCCCGGGGTCCGCTTCGTGTACAAGGTCGTCACGTGCGGGTGCACGAGGAGGAGACGGTTCTCCCTCGGGAACGGAGAGCAGTAGACGCAGATCCGGCGACGATCCGGTGGGATCCCGAGGAGGTCCGCGTACATCTCCGCGGGATGCAGGGTCCCAGACATGAGGAGACTCGCGTGGACCTTCGCGAACACGGCGCGGCTAAGGACGCTCGGATCGAGGAGGCGGAAAGCGAACTTGCCCTCGTTGCCTGGCACGACGAGGCGCAGGATGCCCTCGTCGACGGTCCGCCAGCGGTCCAGGAACTCCGCGACCTCTGGGAGGGCCGTGGTCCGTCCGCAGCGAACGGCCTCCTCGCCCGCCCAGGTGACCATCTGCACGAGGTCGACGTATCCGATCCTTCGGCCGAGCCCCTGGCGGAGGCCCGCCTCGACGACCTCGATGAACTCGTCCTTTCGCGCGACCCGCTCCCCGCGCAGGGTCGAGAGGAAACGATCCATGGACTTCGCCACGCCGAGGAGCTGTTGCGCCGCTTCCGGGTCCACGTCCCGTGCCTCCTTCGCCGCTCGCAGCACGTCCGGGACCGTCAGGTCGCCGCAGAGGTGCGAGCGGATCCGATCCGGCAGGTTGTGGGCCTCGTCGACGACGAGGACGAGGTCCTCCATAGACCGCCCGAGGCGTTCGAGGAACGTCTTGAGGATGTCGCTGAACACGTAGTTGTAGTCGCAGACGACGACGTGCGCGCGGGCGGCGGCATCCATGGCCGCCCGATGCGGGCACACCCGACACGCCGAACATGCCTGGATGAGCTCTTGCACGTGCAGGGCCCGCTGACGGAGGGCCGCCACGACGGCACTATTGTCCCGAAGGAAGAAGGAGCACGCGTGAGTCCGGACCTTGAGATCGCAGAACTCGTGGAACGCGCGGCCGAACGAAGGCGCCGATTCCTGGAGACACATCGCCTGCTTCGCGATCACATCGACGGAGGCGATCCTCGCGCCGCGCGCCTCGAGGCGCTTGAGGGTCTCAATCGCGATCCGATGCTGGCTCTGCCGGGAGGTGAGGAACAAGACGAGCTTGCCCTGGCTCACGGCGGCTTCGAGGGTGGCGACGAGGGCGACGGCGGTCTTGCCGATCCCCGTGGGCGCGTAGGCCAAGAGGTGCTTCCCCTCCGCGATCGCGCGTCGGGCATCGTCGAGGAACTGCGCCTGGCCCTCGCGGATCCGGTCGAAGGGCCAGGGCACGCGATTCGCAGGATTCACCAGTGCCGCCTCGACCTCCACGCTCTCCATGGGCCTCCTTCGCAGAAGGGAGACGACCAGGCCCACGGGACTATGAACCGGTTCCGGAGAGAGGAGAGCGAAAGTATTCCCTTCCGCCTCTCGGCCGCACGGCTCCGCCTCGAGATAATCGCGGGCGCGGCCTTAAGTAACGCGCCACGGCTGCGCGCGCGTGGCCCGCCGCTGCGAGGTCTGCGGCTTCGATACGAAGGAGGCCGTGTGCCCACGATGCAGCACGATTCTCCTCAAGGACAAGGCGATCTGCCGGAAGTGCGGGAAGATCTTCAACGGCTGGATTGCCTCCTGCGATGCGTGCGGTTCGACCCTCGGCGAGGCGCCCGGACCGGCCCCGAGCGAGGCTTCCGTGCGTGCGCTCGCATCCGTCCCCGGGATTTCGAGGGAGCGCGCGGTGGAGCTCGCGGCGCGCGGGTTCCATGACTTCTCGGACGTCGTACGACTGGCCCTCCCCAAATCCGCGATCTCGAAGGGTTTGCACCATGCAATCGCGCGGAAGGTCCGCTTGGCCGCGATCGGCGGGACGCGGGAGCGGCGGGAGCCCGACGTCCGCTGCCCCACGTGCGGCGCGCCGTGGCTGCCCGATCTGGACCAGTGCTTCGCGTGCGGCTCCATCGCGGAGCCCGGCGTGGATCTCGACGCGCTCGAAGAGAAGGTCCGCGCGGTCACGGAGGAGATCGTCGATTTCACGAGCGATCCCGACTTCCGGGGGATGCCCGATGACGCGCGGAAGGAATTCCTCCGGGTCTTCGGCGGCATCGACGAGACGCAGCTCCTCCGGGAGGATTTCCGACGACAGATCGAGGCGTGGCGGCGGAAGGGGTTCGACGTGCGGCCGCTGGAGCGACTCCTCGAGGAGGACATCGCGACGTTTCAGGAGAAGAGCGTGCGGATCATCCGAGCGCAGATGATGAAGAAGGCCGAGCGCGGTGGCTTTCGGTGCCCCCTGTGCGAGGTCCGCGTGACGGCGGACACCATCGAGTGCGACAATTGCGGTGCGAAGTTCGCCTAAGCGCGGGCGCAATCCTAAATATGATAGGGGCTTGACGGGGGCCCGTGCGCGGTCCCTATTCGGAATACGCGGCGCCCCCCATCTACATCTACCCAGAGAAGCCGAAGGCGGGCATCCGATTCAGCCGCGTCGAACTCGTCCAGCTCACGATCGCCATCCTGGCCCTCAGCACGGCCCTCACCCTCCTGTACGCCCGCGGGCTCATGTTCGCCGGAATTCCGTATAGGCTCACGGGACCCGTCCTCGTCGTACTCTTTGCGACCTCGCTCATCGCGGTCGCGACGGGGGTCGGCCTCCACGAAATCGCACACAAGGCCGTCGCACAGCGGTACGGCCTCTGGGCGGAATTTCGATACAACCCCATGGGGCTCGTCCTCGCGTTCATCTTCGCGGTCGCCATCGGATTCATCTATGGGGCGCCCGGCGCCACCTGGATCTCGGGATATGTCAGCGCGGATCGAAACGGGAAAATCAGCGCCGCTGGCCCGGCGACGAACCTCATCTTCGCCGGCGCGTTCCTCGGACTCTTCGGAATCCTGACGACCGTAGATCTCGGAGGAGGCCTCGCGGGGATTGCGGTGGTCTTCGTCGCTCAGAACGTGGCCCTCATCAACGTGATCCTCGCAGGATTCAACATGGTCCCGATCATGCCCTTGGACGGCGCGAAGGTCTGGGTCTGGAACAAGCCGGTTTACATCGGCATTGTCGTCATCGTGGTCGCACTCCTCGTCGCCGGCGCCTACCTGGGATTGTTCTGACGCACGCCCAGGGGAGAGCGCCTGCAGCCCGTCTACGGCCCGCGATTGATCACGCTGGCGAGGTACCCAGCGCCGAACCCATTGTCGATGTTCACGACGGCAACGCCCGGAGCGCACGAATTCATCATCGCGAGGAGCGCCGCCAGACCGTCGAAGCTCGCGCCGTAGCCGACGGAGGTGGGCGCGGCGATCACGGGCACGGACACGAGCCCCGCGACCACGCTCGGCAACGCGCCCTCCATGCCCGCAACGACGACGATCACCTTTGCCTTGCGCAAGAGCGCCTGCCGGTCCAATAGCCGATGGACCCCCGCGACGCCGACGTCGAAGAGACGCTCCACGCGGTTACCGAGGAGCTCTGCGGTGACGGCGGCCTCCTCCGCGACGGGGATGTCCGAGGTGCCCGCAGTGACGACGAGGACGTTGCCACGCTGCGCCTTCGGCGGCCTCCCGACGGCCACAATCTTCGCGACGTCGTGGTAGACGACCGGATGGCCCTTCAGGCTGCGGCGGAGCCGATCGTAGATCGACGGCGACGCGCGCGTCGCGAGGACAAGTCCGTGTCCGCCCGCCAGGGTTCGCACGATCTCCACGATCCGCGCGGGCGTCTTCCCCGGACAGTACACGACTTCGGGATAGCCGCGCCGGAGGGCGCGGTGGGAGTCCACCTTCGCGAAGCCGAGGTCCTCGTACGGTAGCCCTTGGAGGCGGTCCATCGCCTGGGCCACGGTGAGCTTCCCCGACTTGAGATCCGAGAGGACAGCCTCCAGCCGACGGCGGTCCATGGGTCTCCCTCAGCGGATCTGCTCCCACTTCTCGAGCTCGAGGACGGAGCTCAAGGTCCCGCCGCGCTTGATTTCCTCGCGGATCCTGTTCTCCCGCTCGAGGACGTCGAGCGCGCGGTTCGCCATCTCGACCGCCTGGTCTCGAGGCACTACAACGATCCCGGACTCATCCCCGACGATCCAGTCGCCCGTGTGCACGGTCTGCCCGCCGCACTCGATCTCCCCGCCGATCTCGCCGTGGCCCTTCGGCTCGCCGGCATGGGGGGCCACGTGGCGGCTGAAACAGGGGAACATGAGGTCGACAATCGCGTCGAGGTCCCGGACCGCGCCATCGATCACGATCCCCGCGACGCCCTTCACGATGCAGGAATTGGCGGCGAGTTCACCCCAAACCGCCGTCGGCCCCCCGCCTGCGTCGACCACGATCACGTCGCCCTCCCGCGCGCGGTCGATCGCCTCCACGGGTTTGGCCCAGTCCCCGTCGGCGGTCTTCACGGTCAGCGCCCGGCCGACGAGCTTCATTCCGTGCGTAATCCGAGGCACGATCCCCCGCATGACTCCCCGCTTTTGCATCGCGTCCGCGAGGTTCGGCGTGGAGACCTTGCGGAACGCCTCGAGGATGTCCGCCTCGGTGTACTTCTTGTAGAGTCCCGTGGGAATTGCCTTCCTCTCCAGGATCGCCTTCTTGATCGTCCGCGTGGCCTTTGCCACGTCCGGGGCCTTGATGATCGCGCCGCCGACGATGAGGATCGTGGCCCCGGCCTTCACCGCCTGCGCGACGGTCTCCGAATTCAGTCCGCCCGCGACGGCCACGGGGAGGCGCGAGGCCTTCGCAACCGCCTTTAGCTCCTCGAGCGGCGTCCGTGCGATCATCTGTTCGTCGATCGACACGTGGAGATTCAGGTAGTCCACCCCGAGCTTCTCGAGCTCGACCGCGCGCTTCGGCTTGTCCTCGACGCGCATGAGGTCGACCATGATCTTCGCGCCGTAGCGACGTGCGGCCTTCACCGCTTCCAAGATTGTCGCGTCGTCCGTCACGCCCATGATTGTGATTACGTCGGCGCCGGCCTTCGCAGCAATCTCGACCTCGAGCGCGCCGGTGTCCATCGTCTTCAGGTCCGCGACAATCGTCTTGCTGGGGAAGGCCCTCTTGAGAGCCCGCACTGACTCCATGCCTTCGGACTTGATAAGGGGCGTGCCCGCCTCGATCCAGTCGGCCCCGCCCTTCACGGCCTCCTTCGCTGCTTGGACCGCCCGTTTCAGATGCATGAAGTCCAAGGCAACGTGCAGGATCGGTTCCATGGTACCGCCGAAGTACCTCCCCCTCGCGATAAAAACGTATCGTGGCCGGACGCACGACCGGACGAGAAGTGCAGCTACGGGAGCAACCGTCGCCGTCTGCCCCGGCAAGCCCCGGTCGGAGGACCGAGGCACCTTCCCTTTTCGACGCCGTAGGATCCGGGTCTGAGCCTTCATGGCGGCCCCCGTGTTCTCACTTCCGATACTCGTCGCGGTCATCTCATATAGAACGCGTCGGGATGGGCGAGCGGAACTCGAGATGCCCGCGAAGGAACGCGAAATCCTCGGCGAGCGAGAGCGATGCCCCACGGGGATCGACGGGCTCGATCACATCCTGAACGGCGGCATCCCGAGGGGGAACACGGTCCTCGTGACCGGCAGCGTCGGCACGGGCAAGACGTCGATTTGCGTCGAGTTCCTCGTGCGGGGGGCTGTGACCGGAGAGACCTCCTTGTACCTGAGCGTCACGGAGCCGACCGCGAAACTCCTCAAGAACGTGATCCCGTTCGACTTCTTCGACGAGCGCCTCCTCAAGCAGGGGAAGCTACACTTCATCGACCTGCCGGTCCTCTACGAGAAACTCGGGATTGAGAATGTCGAGTTCGACGTGGGGGAAATCAAGCTGCTCGTCGACGGGATCGCCGAGATTGTCGAGGAGCGAACGATCAAGCGATTTGTCCTCGACTCCATGACCTCCGTCTCGTACCGCCTCAAGGACCCCGAGAAGATTCGGGAGTTCCTCCTCCGCCTTGCGACGGCCCTCAGCGCGAAGGGCTGCACGTCCCTCCTCGTCTCGGAGGTCAGCACCTCGGGCGAGAACGACGGCCATGGCGGCGGCATCGAGGAGGCGATTGCGGACGGGGTGATCGTTACGGGCAACCTCGAGCGGCGCGGGGACCTGCTCCGGACGCTCCAGGTCGTCAAGATGCGGGGGACATCTCACAGCCGCGCGAAGTACGTGCTCGATCTCACGACGGGCGGGGTCCTCCTCGTCCCGCTCCTCAAGGGCGGCAGCATCCCAGGAGGCGGATAGGATGACCGTCGCGACGGAGATCAGCGAGAGGCTCCTGGAGCTGCCCGAGGCCTCCTCCGTGGCCCTCCGCCTCCGGACGGACCAGTATTTCGATGCGATCCAGGGCATGCTCGACCTGTTCGCGTCGAAGAAGGACCTCGACGTGATCTACGTGACCTCGACGGTCCCGTCGCAGAGCATCATCAACGCGCTCGAGGTCCTCGAGATCCCGCTGGACCACATCTGGTTCGTGGATTGCATCAGCCAGATCATGATGTCCTCGTCGAAACGTCACCCGCATTCGATCGGCGTCGAGAGCCCGACCATGCTCGAGAACATCATGCTCAAGGTCGAGTTCCTCATGCGGAAGCGAGCGGGTCGGAAGGCCCTCATCGTCTTGGATTCGATCAACTCCCTCGCGATCCACAACAACACGAAGATCCTCAGCGAGTTCCTGCATATCCTCGTGAACAATCTACGTGCCCGCGAGGCGTACACGGTCATCTTCTCGATGCAGGAATACGAGTCGGACGAGATCCGAAACATGCTCGTCCTCGTAAGCGACGAGACCATCGAACTCGGGGAGGAAGCCGCCGCATAGCCATGCCATGGGTATTTGAGGGGGAGGGCGGCCTCAGGAGAGGCCTCGCCCGATCGAAAGAGAGGCCTGGAGAAATCTTCGCTATACCTTGAAAAACGCCGATTCTCAAGAATGGATTTCACTTCGAAACGTTTAAACCTGCGGAAACCGGGGTAGGGGCTCGGCGGCGAAAGCCGCAGGAGGACAGAACCCATGAAGACCATCATCCGCAAGGATGAGGAAGCCGTGTCGCCAGTCATCGCGACGATTTTGATGGTCGCGATCACGGTGGTGTTGGCTGCCGTCTTGTACGTGATGGTGTCGGGCCTGCTGGGTCCGGGCACAACGACGAAGCCCGTGATCACCTTCGGGGCCGTCACCCTCGGTTCGGGTACGGCAACCTTCGCCATCGCCGACACGTCGCAAGCCGTGAGCTATTCGAACTACAAGGTGAACCTGAAGGTGAACACCACCTTTGGGTCCGCGAAGGCTCTGGCCGCATCCGGGACTCAAACAGCGATGGGCACGATCCTGGGCGACGCGTACACGGTGACCTACCAAGACGTCGGCGGAGACAACACCGTTAACGCGGGCGACCAGTTCACCGTCGGCGGACTCCAGTCGCAGACGACCTATCAGTTCCTGCTGCTCTGGAGCGACGGTAGCCAGATCCAGGAAAAGACTTGGCAGACGCCGTAGACCGATTGAGGGCCTCACGGCCCTCCCCTTACCCTTTTCCGATTCCCTTCCTTCGTGATGACCCATGCGTCATGACCGTCGCGCCCTAAGTCCGATCGTCGCGGTCATGCTTCTTCTCCTGATCACCGTCGTCCTTGCCTCCGCCGTCTACCTGATCAGCTCCGGGCTCGTCGAGAGCATCCACGCGAGACCTTTCGTGGCCCTGTCCATCACCCAGCTGAACACGACGACCGCCGAGGTCCGGGTGGTCGAGGTCTCTCAATCGAATGTGGACCTCGCGAACTTCCGGTCCGTCCTGATGGTCGACGGGTCGCCGGACCACTCGAATGACATCACCCCGCTCGCATCGGGGACCCAAGGCGTAGTGACCTTCTTCTCCATGGACAACGTCCTCAACGCGGGTGACGAATTCACCGTCCAAATCGTCGAAGGACACACCTACGCCCTGCTCGTCCTCTGGTCCAACGGAGGTGCCCAGGTGGGGGCGACGAGTTGGAATACCTGAGGGATTGACGTGGCCGACGCAACCGCACTCGTGTGGCTCCTCGTGTTCGTAATCGTCATCGAAGGCGTCTGGCTCGCGGGATTGACCTACCTCATGTGGCACGGGCGCGCCGCGAAAGCCCAGCGCGCCGAGCCCCCGGAGAGCGAAGAGCCGCCGAAACCGACGTAATCCCGCGGAGGACGCGAGGGTTCACCACGTCCACTTGAACTCCTCGATCGGGAGGGCCAAGGAAGTCGTGGTCTCCGCGACCCGCCCGAACTGCACCATGAAATCCGCCGCGGTGGCCGCGTCCGGCGCCTCGAAGATGACGACCGCGTCGGGCTTCCCGAGCAGCCCGAGGAACTCGTGGACCATCACATTGTTTGGGATCTTTGGGTGCTTGAAGAGACGGGTCGCCTCCTCGAACTGGCCGGGGAGGACCTTCAGCATCGTGATGAACAGCATCGCCGCACGACCGCGGCTGCGATGAGGCGCTCGATATTTAATCGTTGGTCCCTTGCTATCGTGTGCCTGCATCCGAGGGCTCGAGTCGGTGGACGCGCACGTGGATCAGGTGGGACTGCGCAACCGTCGTGCCGAGGACCTTGTCGGACCACCGCTGCCGCGGATCGCCCTCGACGATGAGCCCCGCGAGGGTGTCGATGGCGGGGAACGCGAACCAGAAGAGCTTCGGGAAGCTGCGGACCGCCGCCTTGGCTAGGGTCATCGGTCCGTCAAGGGATCGCACCTCGAGGCCCGCGATGAGCTTCCCGACGGTCCGCCGGAAAACCGCCTCGCAGACCGTCGAATAGACGAAGAGGATGACGCCCCCCAAGATGCCGTAGATCTCCGGCCTCCGAATCCCGTCGAGGTAGAGGGTGGACCACAGCGGGGCGAAGACCGCTGCGAGATCGATGGCGAATGCCGCGACCCGACGGGCCCAGTGCATCTGAAACGTGCGGTTGTGGCCGAGGAGATCGAGGCCGTTCACCATGGGTGCATCCCGTCGATTTCATCGACGTCTCGATATAAATACATGCGTCCGCGAGCCCCGGGTTGACAAAGGTCGGCCACTCAGATCGCCCATCACTCATCACGGGTCAGCGTTGGCTGAGTCATCACGGTGGCGGGAGGACGAACGCCTGCGTGGGGATAGCTTTTGCGGGCTCCGGGACCCATCGGACGATACGTATATGCGGAGGCCCCGGTTGTGCGCCCGACGATGGCGTCGAGCCTCGAGGGACGCCCTCCTGTGGAGGACGCGGCGATCGAGCGGGTTCTGGAGGAAATCGTCCGGCCGGTCGGGTACGTCCCGTGGGAGTACCTGTCCCGGCAGCAGCTCCTGGCCCAGAACATCGCGCGTCGACGCCGAGGCCGCCCGACGCGGGTGCTCGACATCGGATGCGGGGACGGAGCCCTGACGCTCACCCTGCGCGAGGCCGCCGGGTTCGAGATCGCCGCGATGGACATCCTGCCGGAGCGCGTGGCGGCGGTCCGCGCGCGGAGGAGGGCCCGGGCCGAATCGTCGGTGGAACGCCTGCACCTCGTCCTCGCGGATGCGGAAGCGGGGCTGCCCTTCCGGGCGCACGCGTTCGACGTCGTCGTCGCGACGGAGGTCATGGAGCACCTCGACCGTCCGGGGAGTCTCTTCCAGGAGATCCGACGGGTACTCCGGCCTGGAGGCCGGTTCTTCATGACGACCCCGAACCTGGAAGCGCTGCCGCTCCGCCTGCTGAAGATCCTCCCGAGGCCCGTCGTGCGGCGGTTCGCGGCCTCCCTGGCCCAAGAGCACCTCCACCCGGAGCTCCTTTCCCGTCGGCCCTCGCACCCCGACGAGCACCGGCGGGAAGGCTTCACGCTGCGGGAACTCACGGACCTCGGGAAGCAAGCGTCGTTGCGCCTCGTCGAGGGTCATGCGTACCGCATCCCGCTCCCGGACAAGCTGATGCGTCGAACGCCGAAGCGCCTTGCGAGGCGTCTCGCGCGGATGGGGACGAGGGAGATCCCCCTCGGGCTTCAGCTCTACTGCGAGTTCGCGAGGCCGGAGCCGCCAGGAGGGCCCGCCGCGACATGAGCGGCTCGGGGGTCCGGAGCCCCGCCGGCGAGATCCGCCTCGTCGCCTACCACGCGGGGCAATGCGATCCGAAGCGCTGCACGACGAAGAAACTCGCCCGGTTTGGAATGGTCCGGCTGGTCCCTCGGGTCGACGCCCTGCCCCCGGGCGCGATCCTCCTCACGCCCCTCGCGGAGACGGCCCTGTCTCCCGCGGACCGGGGCCGAGCGGAGCGCCGGGGCCTCGCGGTCCTCGATGTCTCTTGGAAAAAGGAGGCATTCCCGCGCGCCCCGCGGGCAGTCCCGAGGGCGCTGCCCTACCTCCTCGCCGCGAACCCCGTGAACTTCGGGAAGCCCTTCGTCCTCTCGAGCGTGGAGGCCTTCGCGGCCGCCCTCGAGATCCTCGGCCATGACGCGGAAGCCCGCGGACTCCTGGCGAAGTTCGCTTGGGGCGGCCAATTCCTGGCGCTCAACCGAGAGCCGCTCGAGGCGTACCGAGCCGCCGCCGACAGCCGCGGGGTCGTCCGCGCACAGGCGCTGTTCACTTGAAGTCCGGCGGCAGCAGGTCCGGGATCCCGTCCTTGATCTCGTAGCGGTGGTTGCACGTCTTGCAGAACAGCGAGCCCTCGAGGATCTCGTCTTTCTCCACGTCGACCGTGAGTTCGAGGTCGCCCTTGCACACCGGGCAGCACAGGATCTCCATGAGGTCTCGCTTCATCGGACGACCGCATGAGGCGCGACCGATTTAAGGCCTTCGCGCGCGCTCCGCGTTCGATGCGTGTGCCAAAATCCTTTTCGCCTGCGGGCGAGTCGCACGGGACTGCGCGGTCCTCCGAGTGGACCGAATAACCCATATATAGAGGATGTCGCATGGGCCACACTCTTCCCGGTCGGTGCGCTCTTGAATGAAGGGAAAGGCTGGTGGCGAGCGAACTGGCGGACCGCCGTCTCCCTCGCGCTGATCTTCGCGATCGCGCTGTTCCTCCGCTTCTACTTCGTCTACGGCCTCGCGTTCCCCGCGGGGATCTACAGCGGCGGAGCGGACTACAGCGGCGGCTCCGACTCGTTCTACTGGGAACGGGCGATCAAGTATACCTTCGACACGGGGCGGGACCTGGGACAGGACGTCACGCTGAACTATCCGCTCACCATGCCGAACCCTCGACCACCGCTGTTCGCTTGGTTCTCAGTCCTCATGGGCCGGCTCATCGCGCCTCTGATTGGGGATGCATGGCAGGGCGTCGTCTTCGTGTTCCTCGCGTCTACGGGCCTGTTCGGGGGCCTCACGATCTTCCCCACGTACCTCCTGACGAAGGAGGCGTTCGGTCGCCGGGCCGGACTCGTCGCCGCGCTCCTCCTCGCGATTAGCGCAGCGCACCTCCAGCGGAGCCAAGCGACGGACGCGGACCACGACGCCTTCACGCTCTTCTTCGTCGTCTCGACCTTCTACTTCTACCTCCGGTCCCTGCGGACCCTGACGCTCCGAAGGTGGGTCGACAGCTGGTCGAAGGGGGCCTCCATCCGCGCGGGACTCCGCGCCTTCTTCCGGGAGAACCCGAAGAGCATCCTGTACGCCCTCCTCTCCGGCCTGTGCATCACCGCGATCGCGCTCTCCTGGCAAGGGTGGGCCTACGTCCCCGTGATCCTCCTGGCCCTCTTCGCGGTGGAACTCTTCCTGGACCGCCTCCGGAACCAGGACACGATGGCCGTCACGATCCTCTTCACGATCGTCCTCCTCACGCCCCTCCTGCTGGCGCTCCCGTGGTACCTCGAGCGGAACCAGGTCCGCGTGTGGTTCGACGTCCCGGCCTATCTGTTCCTCGTCGCCCTCGTGCTGGGCATCGTGTTCACGATCACGCGGGACTATCCGTGGACCCTCGTAGTCCCGAGCACAATCATCGCGGGCGGGGTCGGGCTCGTCATCGGAGTGCTCGTGAACCCGGCCCTGGCGAACGCCTTCGTCAGCGGTGCGGGCTACTTCGTGCAGACGAAGGTCGTCTCGACAATCGCAGAGGCCCAGGCGCCCGGCCTCTCCCAGCTCATCCTCAGCTTCGGCTGGTTCACGTTCTTCTTCAGCCTCGCCGCGGTCGCGTACATGCTCTGGCAGATTCCCCGGCGCCACGACCCGTCGTACACGATGATCGCCGTTTGGGTGTTCGCCTCGATCTTCATGGCGATGTCCGCGGCCCGATTCATCTTCAACGGGTCCCCCGCGTTCGCGGTCGCGGCCGCGTACGCGATCGACCAGCTCCTGATCCGGGCGGACTTCGCGGGCATGCGGCGGTCCTATCGATCCCTCGTCGAGGGGAGCTGGCGCAACGCAATCCGGAAGTCCGTCAAAGCGCGGCACGTCGCGACCGTGATCCTCCTCATCGTGATCGTCCTCCTTCCGAACGTGTGGTTCGGGATCGACGCGGCCATCCCATATGAGCTCAAGCGGACGTACGACCGACAGGTGAACGACCTCCTGCCGTCGTTCCTTCGCGCGCCGGGGTACTCGCAGGCGGGCACGGGCGGCAGCTTCTACTTCGGGGCATTCGGATACTCCCTGCCGCAGCCCACGGAGTACTACCCTGCGGCCTGGCGATGGTTCTCGGCTCAGGATGCGGACGTCCCGCTGGAGGAACGGCCCGCGTTCCTCTCCTGGTGGGACTACGGGTTCGAGGCCGTGGACCGCGGGGGCCACCCGACCGTCGCGGACAACTTCCAGAACGGGGTGGCCTTCGCGGGCCAGTTCATCACCGCGCAGAGCGAGACCGACGCGATCGCCCTCCTTGCCCTTCGCCTCATCGAGGGGGACGTCCGCGCGCGCGGGTCGACCTTCAGCCCGGCCGTGGAGCAGGTCCTGCGGAACTTTGGCCTCCCCGTGAACGAGTTCCTCGGCGCATACATGCGCCGAATCGACATGCCGCGAATCATCTCCGAGAATCCCGAGGCCTACGGCACCTGGGACGCCCAGATCGAGCCCGCAAACGCGCAGTTCATCTACCTGACCCGTCGCCTGACGAGCCTGCTGAGCGCGGACGAGATCGTCGAGTTCTACCGGGCCGTCCGCGGGGCGACGGGAGAGGAGATCGGCTACTTCGCCGTCGACGCGCGCCTCTTCCCGATCAGCGTGTCGAACACCGGCATCTTCTACGCGCCCGTGAAGCTCTCGGACCACCGCGTCATCAACCTGCCCGACGGCCGCGTCCTCCCGTACGAGTTCTTTCAGATCTTCGTAGACACCTCGCGCGCGTCGCGCCTGCCCATCCAGTACGTCCAGCCCGGAGACACGGTCACCAGCCAGACGATCGAGTACCAGCCCATGTTCTACGCCTCCATGTTCTATCGGGCGTACGTCGGATACTCCCCGACGGATCTCGGATCCACGGACAAGGGCATCCCCGGGTTCAGCCAAGCCCTGCAAGCCTCGCCCCCCATGCCCGCCTGGAACCTGTCCCACTTCCGTGTCGCCTACCGGACCGCCTACTACAACCCCTTCACCGACGTCGCGAACCACACGGACGCCTGGCGGGCGATGAACTACGCGGACGCGCAGGAGCTCCAGGAGGACATCTCCGCAGGACGGGCGACGGGCGTCGTGGACCTCTCGACGCAGGCGTCGATCACGAACGGAGTCGTCTTCTTGCGGTACTACGACGGCGCCTGGGTGAACGGCACCCTCACGGCCGCGGGCGAGACGCCCCTCTCCGGCGTGCGGATCACCGTCGCGGACGAACTCGGCACGCCCCACTACGTCACGAAGACGGACGCGGCGGGCCGGTACAGCGTCCTCGTGCCGTTCGGGGACGTCGTCCTCACCGCCTCCGTCGGAACCGTGAACAATCGCACCCTCATCGGCGCCACGGTCCTCACAAGCACGACGATCCCCGTCACCCTGGACCAGGCGATGCGGGTCAACGAGGATCTGAACGCGGACGGCATCGTGGACTGGATCATCCGCAAGGATCTCACGATCCCCGGCCGGATGCTCCGTGGGGCCGCGTACTTCGACGTCAACCGGGATGGCGCGTTCAACGCGGGCGATATCATCGTCCCCGGCGCGACCGCTCGACTCAGCCGGACGGACATGCCCTTCGAACGGACGTTCGCGACCTCCGCGGACGGCACCTTCTCGGTGGGCCCGCTGCCGGACGGCACATATCGGCTTGAGGTGACGGCCCAAGGCCGCACGATCACCGCGGCGAACGTGACCGTCTCGTCCGCGTCGGAACCGCGGCAAGACCTCCCGGTGCCCTTCACCCACCTCTTCGGCTTCGCGGCGACGCGCGACTTGGCGGACGTCACGGACGCAACGATCCGCATCCGCGACGAGACGAACGGCGCCGTGTTCGAGACGACGACCTCCGAGACGGGCCTGTACGAACTCCAGCCCCTCCTCGCGGGGAACTACACGATCACGGGGGAGAAAGGCGAGCTCGCGGCGATCCCCCACCGCTTCCAGGCGACGCAGGGCAACGCATACGCGAACCTCTCCTTCGTCCCATCCGGGCACGTGACTGGAGTGACGCGGCTCTTCGGCACAACGATCCCCTTCGCGACCCTCGACTTCCAGGCCGCGTCCGATCCGCGGACGATGCGCACCGCGACGTCCGACGGGTCGGGTGCCTTCGACATCACGCTCCCCGAGGGTGAATGGGACGTGAACGGGCGGATCTACTATGGCGGCGCCCTCTACGCATCCCTCGGTCGCGTCTCCGTCCGTGCCGGGGAGACGACCTCCTACAACCCGATCTTCCTCGACGGCGTCCGGATCGAGGGCGCGACCACGAGCGCGGCACTCGGCGGCTCGCCGACCCAGGCGACGGTCACTTTCCTCACTCCGGCAGCGGAATGGCGGGTGCAGTCGGGGACGGACGGCAATTACCTGGCCTTCCTCCCGGCCGGGACGTACTCCGTCCACGGCTTCTCCACGTCCGCGGGCTTCGTCGACACCCTATCCCTCGCGTCGAGCCGGCGGCTCAACCTGAGCCTGGCGCAAGGCACGTCGGTCACGGGCGTCGTCTATCGGGACATGGACGGGAACGGGCTCGTGGACCTGAATGAAGGGATTGTCGGCGCCCGCGTCGCCCTCACGGATGACCAAGGCCACTCGATCCTCGCGGTGACGAACGAGTCCGAGAGTTTCTCTCTCGTCGGCTTCTCGGACCGCACGTACTCGGGGACGATCTCCGCGCCGGGGTACGTGACCCGCCTTCTGACGTCGGTGTCCGCCGACGCGCTTCGGTCCGGGAGCCCCTGGGCACTCGACCCGGTGCCCGTACCCGTGACGGGGTCCGTCCTCCTGGACGGCAGCCCATTCTTCCAGCGGTCCCTGACGGTCCGGGCCTCGGCCGTCGGCGGCGGCGCGGTCACCGCGACGAACCGGACGGACTGGAACGGGAACTTTGCGCTCGCCCTCCGACCGGGGACGTACGAGCTCGTCGTCGACGAGAACGTCTCAACCTCCGGGGACTTCCGGTATCAGACCCTCCGCGCGGACCGGATCAGCGTGGAGGTCGGCAGCGGCGGGATCCTCCACGACCTGGCAATCGTTGTGCGGACCCGTGTGATC
>Ga0209172_10002043_pt1 | contig 38154 bp, 29 predicted proteins | sample LarsenN4metaG_FD_184113 | JGI IMG/M metagenome (GOLD analysis project Ga0209172, IMG submission 184113) | Hot spring sediment bacterial and archeal communities from British Columbia, Canada, to study Microbial Dark Matter (Phase II) - Larsen... ... | reverse complement strand
GGGTCACCAGTTCTCGAGCGACACTGACAGCGAGATCATCGCCCACCTGATTGAGTCGAATCTGAACGGTGACCTGGCGGCTGCCGTGCGCAAGACCGCCGCAGAACTGCGGGGCTCTTTCGCCCTAGCCGTAATCTGCGGGGACCAGCCCGAAACCATCGTTGCAGTGCGCATGGGCGCACCGGTGATTGTTGGCCTCGGTGAGCGGGAAGCACTGGTTGCCTCCGACGTGCTGCCTGTCCTGCCGTATACGCGCCAAGTCGTGTATCTGGCCGATGGAGAAGTGGCGCTGCTGCGCCAAGGCACCATCGAGGTGCAGGGCTTCGACGGCGTGCCGCGACGATTCCGCGTCGAGCCGTTCCAGTGGGATGCCCAGCGCGCCGAAAAAAGCGGCTTCCGCCATTTCATGCAGAAAGAGATTTACGAGCAGCCCTGCGCGATCCGCGACACCCTGCAGGATCACCTGGACTGGCGAGCCGGCCGCGTCGAGCTTCGCGAACTAGCTCCCGCAGCCAAGCGGCTGAGCCGTCTGAACAAGGTTCACTTGGTGGCCTGCGGGACGTCGTTCCACGCCGCGCTGGTCGGCAAATGGATGCTCGAGTCGCTGGCGCACGTCCCCGTGGAAGTGGATCACGGCTCGGAGTACCGCTACCGCGACCCGCTGGCTGACCAAGCCACCCTGAACGTGCTGATCAGCCAGTCCGGGGAAACCGCCGACACGCTGGCCGCAGGCCGCGAAGCGCGGGAAAAAGGCGCGCTGACCTTGGCCATCACCAACGTCCCGGGCAGCACCCTGAGCCGGGAAAGCGACCTGACGCTGCTGACCCACGCCGGGCCGGAAATCGGCGTTGCGGCCACAAAAACGTTTTCAGCCCAACTGACCGCGTTGCTATTGGTTGCCTTCGACCTGGCCGAGCGGCGCGGTTGCCTGGACACTGCCCGGAGCCGGCGACTTCTGGCCGAGCTGGCCTCTGTGCCGGCTCGCGTCGAGCAGGTGCTGGAGCGCGATGCAGCGACGGAAGCCATCGCGCGGCGCTTCTACCGGGCGCACGACTTCCTCTACCTGGGCCGCGGGATTCACTACCCCATCGCGCTCGAAGGCGCCCTCAAGCTCAAGGAAATCTCTTACATTCATGCCGAGGGTTATCCCGCTGGCGAAATGAAACACGGCCCCAACGCCCTGATTGACGGCCAGTTGCCGGTCGTCTTCCTGGCCACGTACGAGCCCGGTTCGGCGGCTTCCGAATTGCGCTACTTGAAAACTCTGAGCAACATGGAAGAAGTCAAAGCGCGTGATGGCAAGGTGATCGCTGTCGTAAACGACGGAGACGAAGAAGCCGGCAAGCGCGCGGATGCCATCCTAGAAGTGCCGCCAGCCTGCGAACTGCTGCTGCCGCTGCTGGCGGTGGTGCCCCTGCAGTTGCTTGCCTACCACATCGCCGTCCTGCGAGGATGCGACGTGGACCAACCGCGCAACCTAGCCAAGAGCGTCACGGTCGAATAGCAGCAGGTTGCGCCGCCCGCCGGGATAAGCCGGAGGTTGCATCTTTCACGGCAGGAAGCACGCCGGCCGAATCTGCTTCGAGGATTTCTGATATAGTGCGTCGCTGGTCGCAACCGTCCCCTTTCTTGAGGGTCAAGTGACTGATCGCACTCCAGAATACTTTGCCGGAAAAACCAGAGTCGGGATCATCGGGCTGGGATACGTGGGGCTCCCGCTGGCCCTGCGCTTTGCCGAGGCCGGGCACCGCGTGTTGGGCTTCGACACCGATCCCACCAAGGTCGAAAAACTCAACCAGGGGCAGACCTACATCAAGCACATCCCGTCCGAGCACATCCAGCAGTTCGTCCACTGCAGCCATTTCGAAGCCACGGGCGACTTCGCCCGCCTGCGCGAAGTGGACGCCACGCTGATCTGTGTGCCCACTCCTCTGGACGAACGCCGCGAGCCGGACCTCTCCTACGTGGAACAAACGGCCCGCTCCATTGCGCCCCACCTGCAGCGTCACCAGCTCGTGGTTCTCGAGTCCACCACCTATCCCGGAACAACCGAAGAACTCCTGCTGCCTATCCTCGAACAGAGCGGCCTGCGCTGCCCGATTTCGGCCCATAGCGAAGTGGAGACGGACTTCTACCTGGCCTTCTCCCCGGAGCGAGAAGACCCCGGCAACAAGCAGTACGGCTTGGCGCAGATTCCCAAGGTGGTCGGAGGCGTCAATCCGCCCAGCCGACGGGCCGCCGAGGGGCTCTATGGCCAGATCGTCGCCCGCGTGGTGCCGGTGAGCTCCACGCGCGCCGCGGAAATGACCAAGCTGCTCGAGAATATCTTTCGCTGTGTGAACATCGCCCTGGTCAACGAGCTCAAGATGCTTTGCCAGCGCATGGGCGTGGACGTCTGGGAAGTGATCGACAGCGCTGCCACCAAGCCCTTCGGCTTCATGCCCTTCTACCCAGGCCCCGGCCTTGGGGGACACTGCATTCCCGTGGACCCCTTCTATCTGTCCTGGAAAGCGCGGGAATACGACTTTGCCACCCGCTTCATCGAATTAGCCGGGGAGATCAACACGGCTATGCCTTACCACGTGGTCGTCGGGATTGCCGACGCGTTAAACGAGCGGCAAAAGGCCCTGAAGGGTTCACGGATACTGGTGCTGGGCGTGGCCTATAAGAAAGACGTGGACGACCTGCGCGAATCGCCTACGCTCAAGATCATGCAACTGCTCCAGCAGCGCGGCGCCACGGTGGACTATAACGATCCCTACTTCCCCGAGCTGTACAAGATGCGCCACTACGACTTCTCCGGGATGCGCTCGGTTGAATTAAAGCCGGAGGCCATCGCGGGCTACGACTGCGTGGTCATCACCACAGACCACTCCAGTTACGACTACGCCAGCATTGTACAAGCCGCCCAGCTTGTCGTTGATACGCGCAACGCAACCCGCCAACTCCAGCAGGATCGCCACAAGATTCTCCTGCTCTGAGACTAGCTCCGGGCGAGCTGCTCGAGGAGGATGTTGACGATGCGTTCGGCAGCGCGGCCGTCCCAGAGCTGCGGCACGCGACCGCGCTTGCCGCGCCCGGCTAGGATCTCCTGCGCGCAGCGCACGATGCGATCCATGTCACGGCCAACAAGCGTGTTCGTGCCTTCTTCCACCGTGATCGGCCGCTCCGTGTTTTCCCGTAAAGTCAGGCACGGCACTCCCAGCACGGTGGTTTCTTCCTGAATCCCGCCGGAATCGGTCAGAACGAACGTCGCCTCACTCATCAGGTGCAGAAACTCCAGGTAGCCGATGGGCGCCGTCATCCAGACCCCGCAGTCGCCCGGCCCCCAGTCCGTGCGCACGCGGGCTGCCAAGCCGAACCGCTCCATGTTCTGCTGCGTTCGTGGATGCGCCGGAAAGATTACCGGGAGTTGACGGCCGATCAGGTTCAGCACGTCAAGCAGCCTGGCCAGCTTCTCTTTTTCATCCACGTTGGATGGCCGATGCAGGGTCAGCAGGGCGAAGGGGCGGGCGCGTTTCCCAGGGCCAGCGGAACGGCCCGGGCCAGTGGAGTCACCCATCAAACGCATTTCCTGCAGCACATTCGACCGCTGGGCAACCGGCAGAAAACTTCGCAATGAATCAATCATTACGTTGCCGACGAGAAAGATCTTCTCCTCGGCGATTCCTTCGCGGCGGAGATTGCGCACGCCACTCGGCTCGGTTACGAAAAGATAGTCGGCCGTCGCGTCGGTCAGCAACCGGTTAATTTCCTCGGGCATGGTGCGGTCAAAGCTGCGCAGCCCTGCCTCCACGTGCGCGACCCGCACGCCGAGCTTCACCGCCACCAGCGCGCAAGCCACCGTTGAGTTCACGTCGCCCACCACAACCACCACGTCGGGCTTCCATTCGGCAACCACCGGCTCGAAGCGCACCATGATTTCGCCGGTCTGCTTGCCGTGCGACCCGGAGCCTACCTCCAGGTTGATGTCCGGCCGCGGAATGCCAAGCTGCTCAAAGAAAAGGGCAGACATTGCATCGTCATAGTGTTGGCCCGTATGCACGAGCAGCACGTCAGCGTGCGCTTCGCGCCCAGGCGGGCGCAGTTGCGCGGCGAGCGGGGCAATCTTGACAAAGTTTGGCCTGGCGCCGGCGACCAGCAACACGCGTGGTTTCTTCAATGGGATCATCGTCTCGCGGTGCGGAGGGAAGGGGTGCCCCGCAACCTGGCGAAGATACCTCTCCGCCTGCAGGCGGGCAAGAAACAACCGCGGCACAGGTGCATATCGGAAACTCTTTCCCCACGCGTTGCACACCGGCAACACCGCCGATGGCGCGAATTGCGCGACCGGCCGGAGAAAGCTATAGTCGAACCCTTTGCGGCTTGCTGCCTAGGAGCCCTCGCATGCGATACTTAGTCACCGGCGGCGCCGGATTCATCGGTTCCCATATCGTAGACGAGCTGGTGCGCCGCGGGCACGAAGTGATCGTGCTCGATAACCTCAGCACAGGCAAGAGGGAAAATCTTGCCGGGGTGCTCGACAAAATCGAGCTGATCGTGGGCGACATCACAGAGCTAGACCGGGTGAGGGCTGCCTGTCGCGGCGTGGACTACGTGCTGCACCAAGCCGCGCGCACTTCGGTGCCGCGCTCGGTGGAGCAACCGATTGAAACCAACCGAGCAAACGTGGACGGCACGCTGAACGTGCTCGTTGCCGCCCGCGAGGCCAAAGCGCGCCGCGTGGTCTACGCGGCTTCTTCCTCGGCCTACGGCGACACACCGACGCTGCCCAAATCAGAGAGCATGGTAGCCACGCCCATTTCCCCTTACGGCGTCTCCAAGCTGGTCGGGGAACTTTATGCGCAGACCTTCGGCCGCGTGTATGGGCTAGAGAATGTTTCGCTGCGCTACTTCAACGTATTCGGGCCGCGCCAGGACCCGAACTCGCCGTATTCCGGGGTGCTCTCTCGGTTCATCACGGCCATTCTGCGCGGGGAAACCCCCGTCGTCTTCGGCGATGGCGAGCAGTCGCGCGACTTCACATACGTTGCGAATGTGGTGGACGCCAATCTGCTCGCCTGCGAGGCTCCCCATGTTTCCGGAATGGTGTTCAACGTGGGCGCCGGCGGCCGATTCACGCTGAATGCCGTGCTGAAGCTGCTCGAGAGAGTTTCCGGAAAGCCGGTGCGCGCCGCATACAAGCCTCCGCGGGTCGGGGACATCCTGCACTCCCAGGCGGATATCCAACTGGCGCGGCGGAATCTCGGCTATGAGCCCCGAGTCGGCTTCGAAGAAGGCCTACGTCGCACCTGGGAATGGTACGCCGCAACCCAATAAGCGTCCCTTCGAACGGGCAGCGACTCCCTCTGGCTCGCGACATCTTTCCCCGCCATGGCCAGGCCCCTGTCGCATCGCGACGGACAGAAAAGCTGTGATATAAACGCACGGAATCCACACAAGGGAGGGCTCATGCACGTCCGATTCCGATGGGGATACTTTCTTGGCGTATTTATCGTTCTTCCCGTAATCGCCTCTGCAGCGCAGGCCGAACGAAAAGTCTTCAGGCCCACGCCTGGGTCGGGCGTACAAACGTTCGCCGTACGCGAACCCATCCTGCGCGTCAAACCAGGGGACGTCGTAGAGACAGAAACGCTCTACGGCGGGTACTACGAGCGCGAAGGGGGCGTCTGGCCGGGTGAGGTCGGTCCTTTTTACATCGAGGGAGCAACGCCCAACGATACCCTGGTAGTGAAGATCCTGCGCCTGCGGCCCAGCCGCGACCACGCCGTGTCCACGCATACGCCCGGCTTCATCAGCGCCATCGCCTCCGACCGCTACACGCGCATGCTCAACGAGCCCATCCCGGCGCGGCGGTACGTCTGGCGAATCGAAAAAAACGGCACGGTGGGCGTGCTCGACTTGCCCAACAGTCGCAAGCGGCTGGAGATTCCGCTCAGCCCCATGCTTGGCCGAGTGGCCGTAGCCCCGGAGGGCGAAGAAGCGTTTGGCGGACTCTGGCCAGGGAACTTCGGCGGGAACATGGACGCCAGCGACGTCCGCGAAGGCGCAACAATCTACCTGCCCATCTTTCATGCGGGGGCCTACTTCTATTTCGGCGACGGCCACGCCCTGCAGGGCGATGGAGAGATCTGCGGCTCAGGCCTGGAAACCACGATGGAGGTTACTTTCGAGTTTCAACTGATCAAGGGCAAGAAGATTGCCTGGCCGCGTATCGAGAACGATGAGTACATCATGACGGTCGGCAGCGTGCGACCCTTAAGCGATGCTCTGCGCATTGCCGCTGTCGAGATGGTGGAATGGCTCGCGGCGGAATACGGCTTCGAGAAATGGGACGCTTACCAGACGGTGTCCCAACTGGCACAGATGCGCGTGGCCAACATGGTCGATCCTAACTACTCGGTGGTCGTCAAGATTCCCAAGCGGCACCTTCCGCGGAACTGAGGCCGACGCCGCTTGGGCCGGTCATGCCCTCGCAAGGGTCTCGTCCAGGCATCTGCTAGAATGCAGGCATGCCGCCCGAGCGCGAACGGCTGCACGCCGATGTGCTCATTGTGGGCGCGGGCCCGGCCGGTCTGGCCTGCGCGCTGCACCTTGCCCGCCTGATCCAGCAACACAACCAAGCCGGCAAGAGACCCGAACTTTCCGCGGAAAACGTCTATGTCCTGGAGAAGGCGCGTGAACTGGGCGCCCACCAGCTTTCCGGCGCGATCATGGATCCGCGCGGCCTGCGCGAGCTTGTGCCGGATTTCGAGCAGTCCCTCGTGCCGGGGGTCACGGACACACCGGTCAGTGACGATGCGGCATACTTCCTGACAACTTCTCGGGCGTGGAAGTTCCCCCTCACGCCCGCGCCGCTGCGCAACCACGGCAACTACGTCGTCTCGCTGAACAAGCTGGCCAAATGGCTGGGCGGGCTCGTGGAACAAACGGGCACCAACATCTTCACGCAGTTTGCCGGAGCCGAATTGATCTGGGAAGCAAACGGCATCGCCGGTGTAATCACCGAGGACAAGGGGGTGGGCAGGAACGGCCAGGCGAGGGACAACTACACGCCCGGCTATGAACTCCGCGCGAAAGTCACTGTGCTGGCCGAGGGCCCGCGCGGGTCACTCACAAGAGAGCTGGTAGGCCGCTACGGCCTCAACGGCCTGAACCCCCAGGTTTACGGGCTGGGGATCAAGGAGCTCTGGGAAGTCCCGCCGGGGCGCATCCCGCCGGGGTTTGTGGCGCACACGATGGGCTGGCCGCTGGACTCGCGCACCTATGGCGGCGGGTGGATTTATGGCCTGAGCGGGAACCGCGTGTCGCTGGGGCTCGTCGTTGCGCTGGAGTACGCGAACCCGCAGTTTGACCCCCACGAAGCCTTCCAGCGATATAAGACACATCCGTTCCTGCGCCGCATCCTCGACGGCGGAAAGATGGTGCGCTACGGCGCGAAAACGCTGCCGTACGGCGGCTGGTACTCGATGCCGCGCCCCTATGTGGACGGCGGGCTGGTGATTGGTGATTCCGCAAGCCTGCTGAACGCGCAGCGGCTGAAAGGAATCCACACCGGAATCAAGAGCGGGATGCTGGCCGCCGAGACAATCTACGAGGCGCTGTGCGCAGGTGACTCGTCCTCGAAAACTCTCGCAGCATTCCAGAAGAAACTCGAACGGAGCTGGGTCCGCGAAGAGCTATGGGCCGTGCGGAACTTTCACCAGGGGTTCCACCGTGGCTTGTGGGCGGGCTTGTTCCACGCGGGAATCCAAATCTTGACGGGTGGACGCGGACTGACCGACCCGATGCGCACCCGCGCGGGCCACGAAGCCTACCGCAAACTCGACCGCGCGTTGCGAGCAGCGGAACGGTTCAAGGGCGACGGTGTGTTGACCTTTGACCGCCTTACGGACGTCTACCACTCCGGCACGCGCCACGAAGAGGATCAACCATGCCACCTCGTTGTGGCCGACACTTACATCTGCTCGACACGCTGCGCTACCGAGTATGGCAACCCCTGCCAGTATTTCTGCCCGGCGGCTGTTTACGAGATTGTTGAGGAAAAGGGCGGACCGCAGTTGAAGATCAATGCCTCGAATTGCGTGCACTGCAAGACCTGCGACATCATGGACCCTTATCAGATCATTACTTGGGTTCCCCCGGAAGGTGGCGGCGGACCAAACTACGAAGGCATGTAGCTGGCTCGGATCGTCCCATTTCCCACTGCCAATAAGCTGGTCGGGTGCCAGCCTACCGCCCTCCCGGAAGGGCAGTTGGCCTTGCTCCGGGCAGGACCGAACCTTGCGGGCAGGCAGCTTCTCCTGTGCCGGGCCGCCCAGCCGAGGACCCCGCTGCTCTGCCGTTACGACTTCCGGCGGCCAAACAGGCGGGCAAAAAAGCCTTTGAGGGCACCGAGGAGCCCTCCCGACTTCACTTGAGGCGAAGCGCCGAAGTGCCGCACTTCCTGCAAGCGGCCGCCGCGGGAGGGCTGCGGACGCCGCGATTCCACGCAGCCCTCCAATACCAGTTCAGGCTGCACGCGGATTTCGCGCACGAGCAGGATCGTCTCCGGACTTGGTCCCGCAGCAGGCTCCGGGAGCGAGGCGTCGAAGGTCAGCGGCGGCATCACCACCGTCCAGCTCGGTTTCTCGGGCGGGGCGGGCCTCGGTTTTTCCGTTTTCTCTGGTTCCGGTTGAGTCGAGGCCGGCGCGCTCACTTCCACAAGTCTGCCGGCCAGCCTGAGCTGCTCGCGCGGCACAGTAGCCTGGCAATCGCAGGAGCGGCTGGCCTGCCGCAGGGGCTCGAGCAGGCCGTCGAAGAGAAAGAACTCACCGGCTTGCGGAACCAGAAGAGCCTCGCTCGTGAACTGGTGCTCGAGCCGGACGGCACCTCGCGCCGCCCAGACGCACATGGCCCCGCCGGCCTCCAGGCCCACGACGGTCTCGCGCGGACCTCCACCGATCGCCAGGGGAGTAACTACGATGAAGGGGGAGTAGATGGTGACCGGCAGCGAGTTGTCCACCGCGACGCGTACCCGGCCCGAGCTGATCGCCAAGGTCAGACTGCCGCCAGACTTCAGCGCCGTGAAGCTGGCCGGCCCGCACACGTCAATCGTGCCGCCCTCGTCCAGCCAGATGCGCGCAGAGCCTGAGCGCACGGTCACTTCGCTGCCGCTGGCAAGCCAGGTGCCATGCGCTCCGGCGCCCTGAAGCAGGCCGACCCGGCCTTTGATGGCCACATCGGTGCCTTCCACGCGGCCGACCCTTTGCAGGGCGGGCGCTTGTGAGCCTGTACCAGGAGCAAAACCCAGGGCCGCGGCTAGGATGCCTGCACCAAGCAGACCCGGCCCTAGAATGCCGCGGCGCTTGCTGAGGGGCGAGCTCATCGTAGCTGCGGGAAAGGCCCTATACTATAGCGCGATGAGCGAAGTCGCGCCATCCACAGAAGGCCGGAATGGGGCTCGCATCAGCATTTTCTACGACACGCGCCCGCCCGAATTGAGCGCGTGGCGACGCATGCAGATTCCTGTTATTGGCTTGCTCGCTCACGCCTTGGTCCGGCTGATCGGCCCCACGCTGCGCTTTGAGGTGGTGGGTGGCGCGAACTACCCGAAATCCTGCAATCCACGGGAACCGGCCATCATCGCCTTCTGGCACCGGTGCATCTTTGCGGCCACGTGGTGGTGGCGAAATCGCGGAATCGTTGTACTGAACAGCACGAACTTCGACGGCCAATGGACGCGGCGGGTGATCGAGCGGTTCGGGTTCAGGACGGCGCAGGGCAGCTCGTCGCGCGGCGGGCTGCGCGGCCTGGTGGTGATGGCACAGCGGCTTGCGGAGGGCCACGACGTGGCCTTCACGATAGACGGGCCCCGCGGCCCGCGCTATGTGGCCAAGCCGGGTCCCGTCATGCTGGCGCGACGCACCGGACATCCGATATTGGTCTTCCACATCGGCCTGGAAAGCGCCTGGACCCTCCGGCGAACCTGGGACCTGTTCCAGGTGCCCAAGCCGTTCTCGCGCGCGGTGGTGGTTATTCCGCCGCTCATCGAAGTGCCGCCGCACGCAGACCGCCAGACGATGGACCGCAAACACGCGGAAATGCAGGCCGCGCTGGAACGGGCGCGGGACGTGGCCGAATCATGGTTCAGCCTGCGGCCCGAGGAACAGGAGCGGCTGCGCGGCGAGTTCCGCAGCGCGCCAGCGCCCCCCGCGGCGTGATGCTCAAGCTGCGGGCGCAATGCTGACCAGCAGCCGGCAGGGCGCGTGCCGCGCCAGGTACTGGTGGGTTGTGCCCAGCAGAATCTCTTCCAGCGTGCGCTTGCGGTGGTAGCCCACCACCGCCAGCTCGATTCGTTTTTCCTTTAGCTCTTCCACCAGCGCTTGCCCCGCAAAACGCGCCCGCAAGACCAGCGGGCTGGGCTTCAGCCGGTGCCGTCGGACCACGCGAGCCGCAGCACCGACAATGGCTTTGGTCTGGGCGTCCAGGCCGGGGACTTCCGCGTCGAGGGGCGTGGCGGCTGGCAAGTCGACCACGTGGACCAGCCAGAGCCTAGCGCCGCGCGCGGCCAGGCGGCAGGCCAGCTCGGCGAGTTCGGCGGCATGGTCTTTCTCCTTCAGGCCCACCAGGATTCGCTTGAACGCTTTCATGGTCACCTCCGAAGATGATCACGGGAAACCGTACCGCCGAAAGCCGCGGCAGCTCAGCGCTCGCCGAGCCGGACGCGGACCTCGCGTTTGTCGCGACCACGGAAGATGGTCGCGGTGACCTCGTCGCCGGGCCGCTTGCGGTTGAGGATCAGGTTCAGGTCGAAGGAATTGGTCACCGGCTGACCGTCAAGGGCCACGAGCACGTCACCTCCGACCACCAACCGGCGCAGGCCGGCGATGACCGCGCGGTTCCCGCCCCGGATGCCCGCGGCGGCTGCCGGGCCGCCCGGAGTCACTTCCTCAATCAGGATGCCCTCGGAGACGGGCAGATCAAGAGCCTCGGCGAGTTCGGGGAACAGCGGTGTGCCATTGATGCCCAGGGAAGCGCGGCGCACGCGGCCTTCCCGGATCAAATCCTGGGCAATGCGCCTCGCCGTGTTGATGGGGATGGCGAAGCCGATGCCCGCAGCCGTGCCCGTGGGGGAAAAGATGGCCGTATTGATGCCGATGACGCGGCCATGTGAATCGAGCAAAGGACCGCCTGAGTTGCCCTGATTGATGGCGGCATCCGTCTGGATGGCCTCGTCAATGAAGGTTTGCGGCCCGGTGCGCACGGTCCTTCCCAGGGCGCTGATGACTCCCGTGGTGAGCGTGCTCTGAAAGCCGAACGGATTGCCGATGGCGAGCACGCGCTGGCCGACCTGCAGGTTCGCGGAGTCGCCGAACACGAGCGGTTTGGCTTGCCTTCCGCGCAGGTCAATCTTGATGAGCGCGACGTCGTTGCGCGGGTCGCTGCCGATGATGCGCGCCCGGTAGCGACTCTGACTCCCGCGGTCGCCCAGCGTAACTTCAACGATCTGTGCACCTTCGATCACATGATGGTTCGTCAGGATGTATCCCTGGTCGTCTATCAGGAACCCGGAGCCGGCGCCGCCCTCGACGGGCACCGGATTCAGGAAAAAGTCGTAGGCAATCGTTTTCGTAATGATATTCGCCACAGAAGGTGCTGCCTGGCGATAGACGCGGACGTTGGTCGTTTCGTCCGGGGTCAGTTCGACCGATGCGCCCTGCGGCGGGTCGGGCACGGCACCCACCGTAGGAGCTTGGCGAGGCCCCCAACGGCTCCCCGCCCAGAACGCTGCCAGGGCGACCAGCAAGCCAAGTGCCCCGAGTCGCACGATCAGAGACTTCGCGCTAGTTGTGTTCATGACGCATTCTGCCTTCCTAGGGCTCGCTGACCGGCGCGGACGGTTGCTTCGCGTTCGAGGGAAGCCACGACGAGTTCAACCTGCCGGCGTGTTTCGTCGAGGGCGCCAGAACAGTCAACGACGTAGTCAGCAACCCTACGTTTTTGGTCCACGGGCAGTTGTGCGGCAATGCGCTGTTCCGCTTGCTGGCGAGTCAGGCCGCGAGCCAACAAACGCTCAAGTTGCTGCTCCGGGCGACACCAAACTACGACCAGGCGGTCGAGCTGGTGGTGATAGCCAGCCTCCACCAGCAATGCGGCTTCGACGACGGCCAGCTTAGCTCCGTTGCTCTCCAGCGCAGCGAACTGCCGTTCGACTTCTTCGATGACGCGCGGGTGAACAATGCCATTCAGCCGTTCGCGCCGCTGCGCGTCGTCGAAGATCAGTTTCCCGAGCCTGACCCGATCCACATGCCCGTCAGGGGCCAGGACCTCACGACCGAAGGCCTGCACGATCTCTGCATAAGCGGGCTGGCCGGGCTCGATCAGGCGATGCACGAGAGGGTCGGCTTCGATGATTGGAAGCCCCAGTTCGCGGAGCATCACCGCGACCGTGGTTTTCCCACAGGCGATCCCGCCGGTCAGGCCGACGCGCAGCATCAGCTCCCGGCAACCGGGGCCGGCTGAGCCGCGCGGTTGCCGCGCCGCAGCCGAGCCGCCCGCACGGTGTTCGACATCAGCATGGCAATGGTCAGCGGGCCAACGCCCCCCGGCACCGGCGTGATGGCCCCGGCCGCTTCCGCAACCTCCGGATGCACGTCACCAACAAGCACGGAACCCTTTTCCCGAAACGTGGCGAGCTTTTCGGGGAACTTAGCAAAAATGCGCTCGGCCTGTGCCGCGTCTGTGATGACGTTCTGCCCCACGTCAATCACAGTGGCACCGGGGCGGACGTAGTCCGGCGTGACCATGGCGGCGCGACCCATGGCCGCAACGACAATGTCGGCTCGCCGCACCACTTCGGGCAGATCGCGCGTTTTCGAATGACAGATCGTCACCGTGGCATGCGCGTGCATCAGCAGCAGCGCCATGGGCTTGCCGACGATGTCACTACGGCCCAGCACCACCGCGTTCGCGCCTTCTATCCGTATCTGGCTGCGTCGGAGGATCTCCATCACCCCAGCCGGCGTGCAAGCCACTAGCCCCAGCCTACCCGCGACCAACTTGCCCATGTTCACCGGGTGAAAGCCGTCTACGTCCTTGACAGGATCCACTGCTTCCAGGATGCGCTTGCTGTCCACCTGGGAAGGCAGCGGCAACTGCACAAGGATTGCGTCTACGTCCTCCCGGCTGTTCAGGTCGGCAATCAGCTCCAGAAGCCCTTCCGTGGAGATGGTGGCAGGCGGCGTAATGCGCATGCTGCGCAGGCCCAGCTTCTGGCAGGCGGCAATTTTGCTTTTCACGTAAAGATGCGAGGCGGGGTTATCCCCCACCAGCACCGCGGCCAGCCCAGGACGGATTCCCACCCCTGCCAGCTCGGCAATCTCTTTCTCAAGTTCAGCGTAAATCTGGTTCCGGATGGCATTTCCGTCGAGAATCCGTGCGCTCACGTAAGGCTCCCCGGCGCGTGCAGTCCCTCTGCCCGCAAACGCGCATGATAACACGTGACCCGCAGACGCCGCAGCCCGCCGCTTCACGGCGACTTGTTGACTACTGGGGAACGGTTTGTGCTAGCATGCGCCCATTTTCGCAGCCCGAAGGGAGCGCACAATGCAGGCAATCAAGCGAGTGGACCCCATTTCCGCAATGAAGGTATCTGCCGTGCTCTACGCTGCGCTGGGAGTGATTATCGGCGCGATCCTCAGCCTCATCAGCATGATGGGCTTCTTGGCGGCGGCTGGAAGCTTCGAGGAGGCCTTCGGCTTCCTCTTCGGCGCAGGCGCGATCATTATCTTGCCGATTATCTATGGCGTGCTCGGGGCGATCGTGGGGCTGATCGGAGCTGCCCTCTATAACCTGGCGGCCAAGTTCACGGGCGGACTCGGAATTGAACTTGGTTGAGAACACTCGAGCGCGTCGGTGCTCCGGGCGTCAAGAGGAGTAGCGATCCCCCGGGCCTCTCTCTCGCCGGCAGCAAGCCTGGACTGGTGCCGTTCCAACGACTTAGACCAGTGCCGCATTTGCCAAAGTGCAGCCAGGAGCACCGTTAAGAGGGACGCTTACCAGCGGCAACGAATTGCAGCGGCACTAATGAATGTCGTATTGCTCCCAGTGCAGGCTGGGGTCGGCCTGGATGATGATGCTCTTATGCGTCCACTGTTCGAGCTCTTCGACCAGGACCGAATCGCGCGTCTTGAGCGCCTTGGCGATTTCCGGGTGGACGCGAAGCGTGATGGTCGGTGAATCGAGTTCCGCGGCCATTTTCCGCGCTTCGGCCTGAATCTCATAACAAATGGTCGGGACGGATTTCACCATGCCCGAGCCGGTGCAATACGGGCAGGGCTGGCAGAGCACCTTTTCCAACGCCTGCTTGGTGCGCTTGCGCGTTATGGTCACCAGGCCAAACTCGTTGAACGAAAGCACCTTGAAGGGGGCCCGGTCGGTGCGCAGCGCTTCTTCCAGCGCTTGCATGACCTTCTGGCGGTTGCGCCGCTCCTCCATGTCAATGAAGTCCAGGACGATGATGCCGCCTAGGTCCCGGAGGCGGATCTGGCGGACAATCTCCTTTACCGCCTCGAGGTTTGTCCTGACGATAGTATCCTCCAGGCGAGTCGAGCCGCGACCAACAAACTTACCCGTGTTGACGTCAATGGCGACCAACGCCTCGGTGTGGTTGATCACGATGTAGCCGCCCGACTTCAGCCAGACCTTCGGCCGCAGCGCCTTGTCAATCTCCTGCTGGATGCCGAATTCCTCAAAGATGGGCGTGTCCTTGCTGTAGAGCTTGACGCGGCCCACCAACCCCGGCTGGAAGCGGCCGACAAACTCCGCGACCTTGGCGTATTCCTCCTCGTTGTCCACCCAGACAGCCGTATAGTCGGTGCTGAGCTGATCGCGGAGGACGCGCTCGACTAGGTTGAGGTCGCGGTGAAGCAGGGTAGGAGCTTTGCGTTGCTCGGCACGCGCCAGCATGTCCCGCCAGGTGCGGCCGAGAAACTCCACGTCGGACCGCACTTCATACGCGGAAGCGCCTTCAGCAGCGGTGCGCACAATGAATCCGCCCGACATGTTTCCCTTGGCCTCCAGAACGGTCCGGCGCAGACGGGCGCGCTCCTCGGCCGAGTTGATCTTGCGCGAGACGCCGATGTGGTCGAGTGTGGGCATGTAAACGAGAAAGCGGCCGGGCAGTGCGACGTGACTGGTTATGCGCGCGCCCTTCTTCCCTAGGGGCTCCTTGGCAATCTGGACGATGATCTCCTGGCCGGGTTTCAGAAGCTCGGCGATGGAAGGCAGCGGTCGGCGCGGCACATGGCGATGCGGGACGCGATGTGGGTGGCCGCGGCGACGGCCGCCGCGCCGGGCGGGCCTCTGCATGCGGGCACGGTAGTCTTCCCTGACGCGCGCGGTTCTGTCGTCGGGCTCGACGGCTGGCGGCGGTTCCGGTGCAGCCTCCGCGGGCGCAACGCCGCTAGTGCTTTCCGTCAATTCGGTTTCCGCAAGTTCTTCCTCACCCACGGATGAATCGTCAGCTCCCTCCACTTCCACGTCCCGTTCGGCGGCGCCCTCCGCCCCTTCGATCTGAGTCTCGTCGTCCGCGTGAAGGTCTGCCATCTGCTCGACTACAGAAGCGGCTTCCTCGGGCGTCAGTTGGAGATCTTCCGAGGTGAAAGTCTGGGCATCTTCAGGGGTCGGCTCGAAACCCTCGGGGGTCGGCTCCAAAGCTGGTTCTGCGCGCGAGGGAACCAACCACTCGCCCGAGACCGCACCGCCCAACTCCTGCTCGGGCTGGGCTACACCCGAGCCCTGTCCCGCAGCCCCCGGCGTGTCGCTACTCAGCGGTTCCTCCGGATGGAAAACTGTGGGAGCTTCAGCCGGCGCTGCCGAGTCACCTGCCTCGGCGGCAGAGACATCTAGCGTCGGAGTCGCAACGCGATCTTTGTACTTGGCGAGTGATTCGCCGGGAAGGATCAAGGGCGGCTCGTCGTGGTCGGCTGGCTCGTCCTCCGGGCGCAGGACATATTTGGACGGGGGAAGATCGCGCCGGTGATCCCGGCGATTCCTGCCGCCCCGCCTCCGCCAGCGCCCGCCGCGATCTCGACCGCCGCGGCCGAAGTCCCGCTGCGGGTCGTGACCGGAGCGCGTCGGGCGGCTGGACTGTGCCGAACCTGCCTCGGCCTGCGAGGCGATGCCACCCGTAGCCGTTACTTCAGGGGGTTCCACCAGTACCGGCGCGCCCCCGGAAGAGGCAAACACTTCGCCCCCCTGCTGTTCCATCTTCTGGACTTTTTCCTCGACGGTGCTGACGATGTGGTCAACTTCCTCGACATCTTCGAGGAAATCGGTCACGTAGAGGAAGGCGTCGCCATCGAGCCCGATATCTACAAAGGCCGACTGCATGCCGGGCAGCACGCGCGTGACACGGCCTTTGTAGATGCTGCCAACCAAGGAGAACTCTTTTTCGCGTTCTACATAGATTTCACAAAGTTGACCCTCTTCGACGATCGCGACCCGCGTTTCGTGCGGGGTCGCGGAAATGACCAATTCCTTTGCCATGGAAACTCCTCGGAGCGCATCGCCAAGCGCACAGGTGCATCCGGAGACCGGCCGCGAAGGAGGCAGGCCGTTTCAAACCGAGGGATGCTGTCCCGGGTGTGATCTCCTTCCGCATGCGATGGGGCGCTCCCGCAGCAGAATCAGCGACGGCCCGTTCCGGGCCCGCTTTCCATCCGTCAGGACCTCAGTTGACGAAGCGGCGCATCCGGACGCTCATCACCAGGCCCAGAGCCATGAACACAAACAGGGTGGCCGAACCGCCGTAGCTCATCAACGGCAGTGGGATGCCGGTGACGGGCATATAGCCAATCACCATGGCCACGTTGATCAAGATGTGGAACCCCAGAATCGCCGTCACGCCCATCACGATGAACATCCCGGCGCGATCTCCGGCGCGCTGGGCATGCTGAACCAGGCGCAACAGCAAAGCCATGTACAGCAACAGGGTCAGCAGCACTCCGCTGAAACCCATCTCCTCGGCCAGTGCGGCAAAGATGAAATCCGACCAGCGCACCGGCACGAATCCCAGTTGATTCTGGCTCCCCTTGCCAAAGCCCTTTCCCCAGAAGCCGCCGGAGCCGACCGCAATCTTGGACTGCAACGTCTGGTAGCCAGCGCTTTGCGGGTGCTCGTCCGGCCGGAGGAACGTGAAGATGCGTTCCTTCTGATACGGCTTCAGCAGCGACCAGCCCACCGGCAGCAGCACAACCGCGAGCAGAACCAGCGCTAGCGCATGTTTCCACTGCAACCCGGTCAGATAAACACCCATCAGCGCCGCCGGAATCATCATCATGGCTGTGCCGAAGTCCGGCTGGAGCAAAACCAGCCCCACCGGCACGCCGGTGAGCACCGCCACCCTCACCAGATCCGGCAGCAAAAGCCGGTCGGTGCGCACTTCTCCGAAGAAGCGCGCCAACGCAACAATTATAGCCAACTTCATGAATTCCGACACCTGCAAGTTCACGCCGCCAATGACCAGCCAGCTCTTCGACCCGAAACGCGTGTGCCCGAAGAACAACACCGCTACCAGAGAAGCCAGGCCCAGCAGGTAAAGGACGGGGGCCTGATCCAGGATCGAGTGGTAGTTCACAAACGCCAGGGCCAGCAGGCACAACACGCCCACGCCGACCCAGGAGAGTTGCTTCCAGTGCAGGCCAGCCAAGTTGCCGTTGTGCGTGGCGGAGTAGATCTCCAGGATGCCGAGAGCAGCGATAGCCAGAGCGAGGCCCAGAAGCCACCAGTCAAAATCGCGAATCCAGCTCCGTTCCTTCACGGCCGGTTGCGCCTCCCAGCCAGAAGTTCAACAGGCGCACCCTGGCTTGCCGGCACGGATCGGCGTTCCACGGTCGGTGCATCAGCGGGCAGCTCGTGGAACTTGTATTGAACGGTGAACTGCTGCTTGCTGCGCGCCGACTTCTTTTCGTAGTAAGCCTTGATAATGTCGCGGGCCACTGGGGCAGCGGCCGTCGAGCCGTGCTCGCCATGCTCAACCAGGGCAGCCACGACGATTTCGGGACGGGTGCGCGGGGCGTACCCGACAAACCACGCATTGTCAGTCAACCGCTTCGCTGCCTTGCCCGCAACCTTCTTCATGCCTTCGGCACTAATGAGCTGGGCGGTCCCCGTTTTGCCACAGAACTCGATCCCTTCGAGGCGAACCGAGGCGGCCGTGCCGCCTTCGTTCACTACGCCAAACATGGCCTGCGTCAGCTTCGCTGTGGTCGCTTCCGAGAGCGGGAAACGGGTTTCCGCGACGTTCCCACGGTTGAGCAGCAAGTGGGGTTGTTTGAAGACGCCGCCCATCGCAATCCCGCCGATGGTGTGGGCCAACTGAAGCGGCGTGGTCATCGTGGCTCCCTGACCGATGGCCACGGAAATTGTCTCGCCCGGATACCACTTCTGCTTTAAGACGCGTCGCTTCCACTCAGACGACGGGACCAGCCCGGCTTCTTCACCGGGCAGGTCAATGCCCGTCTTCTGCCCCAGGCCCAGCGCTGTCGAATAGTAGGCAATGCGGTGAATGCCCAGGCGCTTGCCGACGTTGTAGAAGAAAATGTCGCAGGATTGGACGATGCCCCGGTGCAGCCCCACGACTCCGTGCCCGCCCTTCTTGTACACGTGACAGCGGAACGGCCGGCCATAGAAATCGGCGATCCCGCTGCAGAACACCGTGAAGTCCTCGGGGATGGCTTTGGATTCGAGCATGGCCACGGCCATGACAATCTTAAACACCGATCCCGGCGCGAGTTGCGCCTGGATCGCGCGATTCAGCAAGGGTCGGTCCAGGTCTTCGTTTAGCTCTCTCCATTGCTCGCGCGGGACGCGCACGGCAAAGATGTTGGAATCCGGCGCCGGGTGGCTGGCCATGGCGAGCACTTCGCCAGTCCGCGGATCCAGGGCTACCACGGCGCCCTTCTGCCCCGCCAGGGCGGCTTCGGCCACAACTTGCAAGTCGTAGTCAATCGTCAACTGGATGGGCTTGCCGGGGATGGCTTCCTTCTGGTCGAGCCGTCCGACTTCACGCCCCAAGCTGTTGACGATGACCCGCCGCAGGCCATCCGTGCCCATCAGGACGCTGTTGTACTGTCGTTCCAGACCGCTCTTGCCGATGATGTTGCCGGGACGATAGCGGCCGTTGCTGCGCTCGATTTCGAGGTCGCTGACCTCGCCAACATAGCCCGCCACATGGGCAAGAAAGCCGTCGCGGGGATAGCGCCGCCGATGCACCATGATGAGCTCGAGGGCTGGCAGGTCGGCCCGGTGAGCTTCGATGAAAGCAATGTCAGCGGGGCTGGCCTCCGGCTTGAGCACGATGGGCTGGAAGCGCGGCATCTTCCGAGCTGCTTCCACCTGTGCCTGTAGCTCTTCCAGGGGGATGCCCAAGCCCGCGGAGACTTCGGGCAGGCTGCGCTCCACTTCTGTCTCATCATCGCGCAGCAGCAGCACGCTGAACGAGGGGTAGTTATCCACGAGCACGCGGCCCTCGCGGTCGAGCATGCGACCCCGCGCGGCGATCAGCGGAATCGTGCGGATGCGATTGCGCTCGGCCAGCTCGCTGTAGTAGTCCGACTCGACAACCTGGAGCTTCCAAAAGCCCAGCAAAAACAGCAGCGTGACCCCGACAATCAGATAGGAAACAAATGCCAGGCGCGAGCCAGGGAGGCGGTGCTCGTTCTCGAACCAGTACGCCATGGCCATCCTTCGGGGATTGTCTTCAGGCTCGAGCGCCGGAATCAGCAGAGGGCTGGCTGCGGCGGGGCCTGTCCAGACCCGTACCAGGGCCAAAGCGCTTGGAAACCTACCACTTGCCCTGTTTTGGTGCAAGCCGCTTGCCCTGTCTGCTAGTGCCGCTTTGGGATGCTCCCCAGGCGGTCAGGAGGATTTGCGCAGGCGGTCGAGCAGGGAGAACAGCGCCAGGGCCAGGACGGCATTGGCGAGCGAGGCGACGAAAAGATTAACGGAGAAGAAGACTTCGGGCTCGGCCAGAATGAGCCTTTTGACCGTGGCCAGCACCACATGGTGGAAGTGAAAGAACAAGAAAGTCAGCAGCAGCCGGCTGATGGGATGATCCACGTCGAGCCGGGCTCCAAAGGTGGAAGCCCCGTAGCCCACCAGCGTCTTGGCAATGCCGTATAAGCCGATGGCCACGCCGCTGACGGCATCCTGCAATAAGCCGATGACCATCCCCAGCAGCAGGCCTGTGTTGGGGTTGCGCCGGCTCAGGCCGAAGTACAACGTCACAAGGAACGGCAACTCCAACAAGTCCGCGCGCGCAAACCGGTAAGAGAGGAACGCCTGCAGCACGATGGCCAGGAAGGCCGCTCCGGCTACGGCGCCGGAGCGGAACTTGTGCACCTCGATATGAGGCTCACTCTCTGCTCGAATGGCCATCCCCGGTCGGTTCAGGTTCACAATAGGCACGGCTATGGCCGGCTCCCCTGCATCTTGCCAACTTCAAGCTTCTCTCCCCCCAGGCCGGGAATCAAATCGTTCGTCGTCAACAAGACAATCACCTCTTCCAGCCGATCCAGTCGGGCCGCGGGGCGCACCTGGATGCGCTTGAAGGGGTTCCCGTCTTCCGCACCGGCCACAGTTCCCAGGGGGAGATCCTTGGGGAAGATGCGATCCTGCCCGGAAGTCAGCACCCGGGCACCGACGGTCACCTTCTCGTCGTTCACGATGTAGTGCAGAAGCACCAGCGGCTCGCCCGTTCCGCGGATCACGCCCTGGGTGCGCGAACCTTCCAGCAGAGCCCCGACGCCGCTCTCCCGGTCGGTGATCAGTAAAACTTGGGCCGTGGTCGGAAAAACCTCAGAAACCCTTCCCACCACACCATCCGGCGTGATGACCGCGATGTTCTTGCGCAGGCCATCCCGCTCGCCGCGGTTGATGTAAACGGTTCTGCTGCCGCCGACGGGGCTGGCGCCGATGACTCGGGCGACAACCATCGGCGTTTCGGAGTAGGACTGGCGGAAACCCAGCAGCGCCCCCAGCCGGTGTACCTCCGCTGCCTGGGCCTCCCGCTGCGCCAAGCGCATCTTCAAATCGGCGTTCTCCTGGCGGAGCTGCTCGTTCTCTTCCCTGGCGCGCCGCAGGTCCACGTAGCCGTGCCAAGCATCGTTTATGCGATCCATGGCCCACGCGCCGACGCGTTGCAACGGCGTTATGGCCGCGACGGCCCAGACGCGAATCAGGCGCACATCGCCGCGCTTGATCTGCACGGCCAGCAGCAGCACCTGGGCCAGCACGGCCGCAGCCAGCAGCACCCAAGAACGATGGCGGAGCGGAACGGTCAGCATCGTCAGGGTTCCTCTGTCCTCAGTCGCGAGAGGAGAGTTCTAGGATGATGGTCCCTTTGCTTGGCTCAGCCTAGTCAATACACACCTGGCGGAGCAGGTGGAAATCGGTGAGCATCTTGCCGGTGCCGAGCACGACGGAAGCCAGCGGGTCGTCGGCAATGGAGACCGGAAGGCCGGTCTCCTCCCGGATGCGCTTATCGAGGTTCTTGAGCAGCGCGCCGCCGCCGGTAAGCACAATGCCGCGGTCGCTGATATCGGCCGAAAGCTCGGGCGGGGTGCGCTCCAGCGCGACGCGGATGGCGTTCAGGATCGTGGCCACGCATTCGGAAAGGGCTTCGCGGATTTCGCTGTCGTCAATCGTAACCGTGCGCGGCACGCCCTCGATCAGGTTGCGGCCCTTGACTTCCATGGTCATGGGTTTTTCGAGCGGGTAAGCGGAGCCGATTTCCATCTTGATCTGCTCAGCAGTGCGCTCGCCGACCAGCAGATTGTACTTGCGCTTCAGGTAGTGCATGATGGCTTCGTCCATTTCATTGCCAGCCACGCGCACCGAGCGCGAGTACACAATCCCGCTCATGGAAATCACGGCGATGTCTGTGGTGCCGCCGCCGATATCCACGACCATGTTGCCCGACGGCTCTTCAATGGGCAGCCCAGCGCCTATCGCCGCGGCCATGGCCTGTTCCACCAGGTAGACTTCGCTGGCGCGGGCCCGGTAGGCAGAGTCCTGCACCGCGCGCTTTTCCACGGGAGTGATTTCGCTGGGCACGCCAATGACAATGCGCGGGTGAACCAGCATGCGCCGGTTGTGCGCCTTCTGGATGAAGTAGGTGAGCATCTTCTCGGTGACTTTGAAGTCGGCAATCACCCCGTCCTTCATCGGCTTTATGGCCACCACGTTGCCCGGTGTGCGCCCGAGCATTTCCTTGGCCTCGCGGCCCACCGCTACCACCTCGCCGGTGTTCTTGTTGATGGCCACAATCGAGGGTTCGTTGACCACGATGCCCTTGCCCTTCGCGTAGACCAGCGTATTGGCAGTGCCCAGATCAATGGCCAAGTCGGAGGAAAACAGGCTGAAGATTGACCGGAAGTTATAGCCGTTCCTGCTCATAACCCCCCTCAGTCCCCGGGCCGTCCGTGAACCCGCTCAAGCTCGGCAGCCTGCGGATCAGGCAGGGTCAGGGGATGACGACCGTAATATCCTTGCTCGCCGTAGCCCCTCGACGGTTCTGCCCCACCATCCTGATCGCGTGGCTCCCCCGGGGCAGCGGATCAGTGAAGTGCCGGAAGCGACCGTCCGCTTGAATACTGGCCACCGTCTGGCCATTGACCAGCAAGGCGGCACCCGGCTCCGTGCGACCGATTACCTCGACCACGTTGCCATGCAACTGCGTGCCTTCGATTTCGAGCACCATCTGCTCGGTTTTGCCCTGGGCAAACAGCGTGAACTTGTACACGTCGCTCGGATCACTGCTGCGATCCTGGGCGTCAATGGCGGTCACCGTCCAGAAATAGTCGCCCGGCTCCAGGCCTGCGAGAACTACATTGGGGGCGGTCACGCGGCGCTGTGCGACCATGCTTGAAAACATGGACGATGTGCTCACGCGCACCTGGTAGGCAACGGCCTCCGGCACCGGCCTCCAACTGAGCCGGATGGGTTCGCGCTTGGGTTCCGGCGCGGTAATGGCCTGATAATTCACCGGCTCGACCGGTTCCGGCGGGGCCAGCACGCGCGTCTTCTCGACTGGTCCGCCTTGGGCGAAGCTCAGCTTTTCATAGCGCTCGACAGGGATGGTCTCGTTGCCGCGCACAATGTCGGCACCACCTGCCCGCACGGTAATCTCATGCTGGTTGCTGCCCGGACTGCTCCGCACGGCCGCCCTGGTATTCTCACGCAGGGAAGCCATCGCGTCAGCAAACGAAACCTTGGCGCTCGAGCCTGGGACCTCCCAGGCACCGGTGGACAAGTCCACCGCGCCGGTGTTCACACGAACGCCCACATGGGTGGCGCGGTTCTTCTCCACCGTGTTTTCCTCGACGGTTACCCAGGTGTCCGGCTTGGCTATGTAAGTCGAACCGTCAGCGAAGGTGATCCGCGCCATCCCGTCCGATCCGGTCTGGATCAGATCCCCCTTGTCGAGGATCATCCCACTCTGCGCATTGATCCACTCGACGGAATTCACCTTTTTCACCTGCACCCGGCCGACCACGTTTACGACGCGCGCCTGAGCTGCGGCAGGACCTGTGGCCGACGAAGCCCTGCTGTACAACGAATCGGCAATCCGATCGAACGCGGTTGCGAACGCTCCGGGACGCATCAAGTACAGGCCCAGCAGCACAACCGCTAGCAAGATAGCCGCCCATAGAACCACGGTGCGGTACGTAACCGCATGCCAGTAGACTTCCACGCGCGGGATCTTGGTTTGGCCGCCGGCGCTGTGCCTTGCTTCCGTCATCGACACCCAACCGGCTCGCAATCTAACACAGTAAGCAGGGCCTTTCAATGAAGCCCGCCGCGGGGAGTCCTATCCGGCAACTGCCCGAGGCAGAACAGCTTGGGTGTCTTCAGGCGGAGGATTAGGATTGAGCAAGGGGGGCGGCTTCCCTATAATCGCTATTCTGAGTGGCTGGCAAGGAGAAGGCCTGAATGCTGGATTTCTTCCGCAGGAAAGACCTGCTGGTACGTATCCTGCTGGGAGTCGTCGTGGGACTCTTGGGCGTAGGGATGCTGCTGTACTTGGTGCCAGGAAACTTAGGTCCGGCGGCTGACGCGGCAAATGTTGTCGCCACGGTCGAAGGAAGCCCGATCACAGTGGATGCTGTGAACCAGTTCCTGAGCCGCGTCGAGCGGGACCGAGCGATTCCCGCAACCCTGAAGGCGTTTTACGCGCGGCAAATCGCAGAGCAAATGATCTTCGACAAGCTGCTTCAGGCCGAAGCGAAGCGGCTCGGCATCCGCGTCAGCGACCAGGAGCGCGCCGACCGCATCAAGCTGCTGCTTCCGACTGTGTTTGAGGGGGGCACATTTGCCGGTCTGGACCGCTACACCTCCGAAGTGCAGGAACGCTTCCGCATGGGCGTGGCGGAATTCGAGGAGCGGATCCACCAGTCCGTCCTGGAAGGAAAAATCGTTCGCCTGGTCACGGATGGCGTCGCGGCCTCCCCCGAAGAAGTCGAGCAGGAATACCGGCGACGGAACGAAAGAGTGAAGATCGAGTACGCTGTGTTCCGGCCGACGCTGCTCGAGGCCCGCATCACACCGAGCGAAGCGGACCTGAGCGCGTACTTCGAGGCGAAGAAGGCCCAATACCAGGTGCCGGAGCGCCGGGCCATCCGCTACGTGCTGCTGGACCCGACCCAGTTGCGCCAGCGCGTCTCCGCCACAGAGGAAGAACTGCGCGCCTACTACATCCAGCACACCGACATCTACCGCGTGCAGGATCGCGCCCGCGTCAGCCACGTCCTGTTCAAGACCGTCGGCAAATCCGAAGCAGAGGTCGAAGAAATCCGCCGCAAGGCTGAAGAGACCCTGCGCAAGGCCAAGCGCGGGGCAAAGTTCGAAGACCTGGCCAAACAATACTCGGAGGACACCACGAAGGATGCTGGCGGGGACCTCGGCTGGATTATTACCGGCCAAACGGTTCCGGAGTTCGAGCGCGTCGCCTTCAGCCTGCCCAAGGGCAGCATTTCTGACCTGGTCAAAACGCAATATGGCTTTCACATCATCAAGGTGGTAGACCGCGAAACCGCCCGCACCAAGCCGCTCGACGAGGTGCGCGATGCGGTGCGCAACGCCGTCCTGGAGGCGAAGTCTCGCCAGCTGGCCGACCACCTGGTGAATCAATTGAATGCCGCGGTCACAAAGTCGGCTCGGCGGCCACTGGAAGAGATCGGCCGCGAACTTGGCCTGCCGGTCGCAGAAGCCTCCCCGGCAGCCGTCACGGAGCCCGTTGGCGAGCTAGGCGCTGCAAGCAACCTCCTGGATGCGATCTTCCGTCTTCGACCGGGCGAGCTCAGCTCCGTGGTGCGAATCGACCGCGGCCACGTCGTCCTCACGGTGACGGCAATCCAACCGGCTCACCAAGCTACCTTGGCCGAGGTGCGTGATCGGGTGATAGCGGACTACCAGAGAGAAAAGTCGCCGGAACTGGCTCGCAAGCTCGCGGAGGAATGCTCCAAGCGGGCTAAGGCCGGTGAGGCACTGGCCGCTGTGGCTAAAGCTCTGGGCGTCGAAGCCAAAACCAGCGAACCTTTTGCTCGAACGGGCTCTGTGAATGACTTGGGTAGCGCCCGCCAACTCTCAACAGCCTACACCTTGGCGGTAGGTCAAGTGAGCGGGCCCACTCAAGTGGGAGATAGTTGGGCTGTGTTTCGCGTGACGGCGCGGGATGAACCCAAGCCTGAGGAGTTCGAAAAACAACGCAAGTCGCTCGAACAACAGGTGTTACAGGCCAAACGCGACCTCGCCTACGAAGCCTTCCGCTCAGCTTTACGCCAGCGCATGGAACGCGAAGGCAAACTCCGGGTCAACGCGGAGGTCCTCCAGCAACTTAGCGCACCTGCGGGTCCTTCATCTAACTAGTTGAAAACACAAGCCTTACTTGAACAGAGGTTCACATTGCTTCCCACGCCCGTTTCCGCTACCATTGCAATGCCGCAACGCCAGACCCTGCCACCGGCAGGGCGCAGAAGCTAGCGTTCTTCCCCGACCAAACATCGCTAGGTTCGCCGAGGTGGCGTATGCCCCAAAACCAGAAGAGCAAGCCCCGCCGGAACCAATACCAATGCGCTATTGAAGTGAACAAGAACGGAAAATACTGTGTCCGCCTCCAGGTTCTCTACGCGCGACGTGATTGGAGGCTTTCGGTATACTTTCTGGCATCTTCGTTTGACCGAGCGATAAAGAAGCTCGACCAGACTCTGCAACTGCTCCAGCGGGACGAAGAGCGGCTGTGGTTCTGGGGCGTGGATCGAACCGACGACCCGCACCTCGCCGAGGAACTCCTGGGAGAAATGGGACTGCGGCGCGACCGACGGGCCGATTTCCCGCGCAAGTGTGCCGTCCTCTCCGTGCCTCCTGAGCGACCGGTGCCAGCTTTCCAACTCGCCGGTGTCCGGCGGGCCCTGGCCGAAGCGGTCGCGGGCACGCGCGCGGCCGTAGCCAGCGACTGAGTTCCCACTTTCTCAAGCTGCACATCCGAATCCTGAATGAGCTCGGTGCCCGCGCCTAAGACTCGCGGAGGATGACTTCCCCGGTTCCTATGACCAGGTCGTTCAGCGCAATGCGGTACTTGTAGGACCCCGGCTTCGTGCCGGGACGAGGTGTTCCGCTGGACAGCCGCACACCGGGCGGCGCTTGAAAAACATTCGAAGAAAACGGACAGCGCTTGGGGTCAAACTCAACCTTCAGGTTGCCGGCGTCGGAAAACCACACCACCTGCTCGGTCTTCGCGATAACGATCACCTGAGGCACCACACCCACGAGCACGAGCTTTTCCGCCATTTGCCTGCCGGCCTGCTGGTCTGACAGTCCGAGCGAAAAGATAACACGAATCGGCGGATATCGCAGGCGGGTGGGAAAGCCCCGCGTGGAGCTAGAGTTGCTCAACGGCGGCCACGATGTGGCGTGCGGAGATGCTGAAGGCGTCGAGCAACTCCTCCGGCTTGCCGGAGCGCGGCAGGCCGTTGATGGCCAGACGGCGGATCCCACCTGGAACGCCGCCCGCGTCGTGCAACGCGCTGAGCACAGCTTCGCCGAGCCCGCCTTCCGGGTAGTGATCCTCGACGGTGACGGTCTGACCGCCGGCGGCACGAATTTCCTGCGCCAGCGCCTGGCCGTCGATCGGCTTCACGCAGTACAAATCAATCAGTCGAACCGAAAAGCCTTTGGCCTTCAGCGTCTCATATGCCTTCAAAGCTTCGTGCACTGTGATCCCGGCCGCAATCACAGCGCCGCGGTCGTTGGCGCTTCGCCGGAGAACCTTGAAGCCCGGTACTGGAAAAGTCTCCTTGTTTGCGTAGAGCACTGGGGTCTTCGACCGCGTGGTGCGCAGGTACGTGATGCCCGGCAGGCGGGCAGAGATCTCTGTGAGGCGCTCCGCGGCAACGGCGTCACAAGGATAGAGCACGGTCGAGCCGGGGATCGCGCGAAACAGGCCCAGGTCCTCCAAGCCCATCTGCGAGGGACCGTCTTCGCCGATGGAAACCCCGCAGTGTGAACCACATAGTTTGAGCGAACTGCGGCTGACCCCGGCCATGCGGATTTGGTCACAGGCCCGCTCCAGGAAGCACGCAAAGCTGGCCACAAAGGGCACGTGGCCCCGCGCAGCCAAGCCCACCGCGACGCCGATCAGGTTCTGTTCGGCGATGTAGCCCTGGATGAACCGGTCGGGGCACGCACTGCCGAAAAACTCCGTGAATGTGGAGTTTTTCACGTCTCCATCAAGCACCACAACGTGCGGGTTGACTGCCGCCAGCTTCACCAGGGCCTGGCCGAAGGCCTCACGGGTCGCCACGGACTGGCTGAGCCGGTAATTCGGCGCAGCACACGGCGGAAAACCGGGCGGGGCGGGCAATGGGCCACGTTCGTACGAGTGCTGCCCGTCGTCGTCTACGTCCAACTGCACATACTCCCCAACGAGCCTTGCGAGCTCCTCTTGCGAAGCAACGTGGGCGCCCAGCAGCTCGGCCAGCGCTTTGGGCAGGTCTTCTCTGGGCACGGCTTTGCCGTGCCAGCCGTCCTTGTCCACCAGAAAGCTGACACCATGGCCCTTCTGGGTTCGGGCGATGACAGCTTGCGGTCGTCCCGAAACGGACTTGGCGCGCTCGAGCGCCGCCACGATCCCGGGCACATCGTGGCCGTCAACTACCTCGGCGTGCCATCCACACGCCTCGAACCGCCGCCGGTACGGCTCGGTGTCGTGGCGGTGCATCGTCCTTTCGCTTTGGCCCAGCGCGTTCACGTCCACAATGGCCGTGAGATTGTCCAGTCCGTAGTGTGCCGCAAAGGCCACCGCCTCCCACACATTGCCTTCCGCGAGCTCACCGTCGCCCAGCAGCACGTAAGTCCGCGCGCCAGTCGCTTCCAACTTTTTTGCGCCATAGGCGAGGCCCGCTCCAACGGAGAGCCCCTGACCGAGCGAGCCGGTCGCCGCGTCCACAGCGCGGACGCGAGGCGTAGGATGGCCTTCCAGTTCGCTGGTGAGTTGCCGCAACGTGGTCAGGCGGGAGACTGGAAAAAAGCCCGCTTCGGCCAGGGCCGCGTAGAGCAGCGGGGCCGCATGCCCCTTGGAAAGCACGAACCGGTCGCTCGCAGCCGAATGAGGATTCTGGAGGTCTATCCGCATGACCTGGAAGAAAAGCGCCGCCACGAGATCGGCCGCCGAAAGACAGGAAGTGGGATGACCGGAGCCCGCCGCTGTGGTCGCGCGCAGGGAATGGATGCGTAGCCGGCGTGCCTTCTCCCGGATATGCTCGAACGCAGCGGACATGGGCGGCTCCTTCGTTGCGCTCATCGCGCCCTCTCCCAGGATCGTTGTGCGGGGAACGAGCGGGGCATTGTACCGGAGATGCCTGCCAGTGTTAACAGCAGTCCACGGCGAGGATCAGATGACTTGAGAACTTGATACCCAACCCCTGTCTCCAGGCAGGAGGCCTGGTGCTAGTCGTCGCTGCCGTGGACAGGGGCGAGCTCACGGCGCAAGGAGAACTCCTTGTCGAGGGCGTTCAGCGTGTCAATGATCCCCGTATAGGCCAGTTCGGCGTGGGAGGCCATGGTGGGCCCCAGGAACCCCTGGCGGCGCCACTCGTCAGCCTTCTGCTGGATCTTCAGGCGCGCCGCGTCCCAGACCACATTCCCGAACAAGTCCACCGCTTCCTTCGTGAAGCTGCCGTTCGCATCCATGGAGAACGCCATGCAGGAAACCAGCGGCAGGCAGAAGGGCCCGGCAACCGGCGTATTGATGGCCACGGGCATCAACGGCATGACGTGGGAGCCGCGACAGTCGCCAGTGACAAAGTGGCCCAGCGTGAACGGCTCAACCATCTCTTCCGGGGCTGGGAAGATGCCCTGCGTGCGCACGATGGCGACGGGGTCGTCCTTGCCCGTGTACTTGCCTGCGATGTTATGCAGGCGGGTTGCCGAAACGGCCGCAATCTGTTCATCCGGCTTATACCGCGAATGAATCGCCTCGATGGCAAACCGGTCGGGGTTCTGCAGCAAGCAAGCCACGTCCCAGACGCGCTCTGGGACATCGAGCCGGATAACCCGGTCGCTGTCCTTGGCTTTGTGGTCCATGTCAATGACGGTGATCGTGAAGCCCAGGTGAAGCTTGGGGCTGAGCAGCAGCCCGCCGTTGTGCATCGGGTCGCAGAAGACCGCATAAAGTGGATAGTTGTACGCGCCGGGACCGCACTTGTCGGCAGCAAAGATCAGAAACGCTTCGGCTGGACGATCCTTGCTGCGCGGGTCGCGCTCGAATTCGATTTCGGCAACTGCGGGGCCTGCGCCGCGCACGTTGCCAGAGGGCGCATCCACGAGCAGGTCCTGTCCGGCCCCGTACAAACCGGCGGATCTCGCCTCATTGGTCGCCGCCAGAAAGCAATCCCACGCGAAACGGTGGATATCCACCGCCCCGACACCTTTCTTGTGGCTCATCAGCAGGGCAATGTCATCGCCCGTATAAGTCACCATGCCATCCAGCAGGACTCCACTGCGAATGGCGCCCTGCAGGCGTTGCGTGACTTCCTCCAGCATGCGCTCCGAGGGTTTTGTGTGCCCTCCGATGGAGCCCACGTCTGCCTTAATCACCGACAATGTGACTTTCATAACCCCTCCAGTCTCAGGGCTTCATAACCCGGGCGCATCGTTCGGCCGCAACCATGTCACGCAAATAAACCATCCTATCGCTTCCGGTAGCACAGTCAAGACTGCACCCCCCGCGTACCGAGGCGCTCAGACCACAAGCGTCCTTTTGGCTGCCAGCAGAGGGGTTCGACGGTCGTCTTGCAAAGCAATTTTCCTGCCACGCCCCGTGCGCGCTTTGCTAGCGCAGGGTTGCTCCTTCCAGCGAACTTCGACCTGACCCCGCGCAGGAAAGAAAACGACTTACCGCAAATGCGCAGACGATTGCTCATCGCCGGCCTGCTCTCTCAGCGGAGCCGACGGGCTGAGGCCGCCCTGCCCTGGACGGCGTAGAGGTGTTTCAGCCCACGGACAAAAATAACCCCTTGAGACATCGCTGGCGTCGCCATCAGGACTTCACCCATTGGATTCACGGCAAGCAGCTCGTATCGCGGACCTGCGCGAACCACGAAGACCTCGCCATCCTCGCTGGCCAGATACAACTTGCCGTCTGCGGCGACTGGCGATGCGCTGAACGCGCCGCCGCGATCGCCGATGCGCTGCTGGTAGACGCGCTCACCGGTCTTTGCCTGGTAGGCGGTCAGCACGCCGTTGTTGGACACCGTGTAGAGATAATCGCCGTAAACAACGGGTGTGGGCGTGTAAGGCCCGCCGCGCTTCTTGCTCCAGGCAACGAACTTGTTCGATTCCTCGTTGTCTTTCAGGGAGATGTCGCCGGTGGCGCCAGGGCGGATGGCGTAAATCGGCTGGATGCCTCGATACCCATTGGTGACGAAGATCAAGCCGTGGGCCACGACGGGCGTGGGCGTAGTGATCTCGGAATTGCCGGAGAGGCGCCAGAGCTCCTTGCCGGTCAGCGGGTCGTAGCCGCGGATGAATTTCGTGGCGTGAGTGATGAGTTCAGCGCGACTCGGGCCTTCGTAAATCGTAGGCGTACCCCAGGACGGGATTTCCTCGCGCGCGGTGCGCCAGGCCTGCTTGCCCGTGCGCAAATCAAAAGCAGCGACGAATGAATTCTCCTGGATGTCGCACTGCACGATCACCAGGTTCTTATAAATGATCGGGGAACTAGCGACACCCCACTCGTAATCCGGATCGTAGAACCAGCCCGCACTGAGCCGGCCGAGATCCTGCTTCCACAGCAGCCTCCCGCTCCGGTCGTAGGCGTACAAGCCCTCGGATCCGAAGAACGCCACAATCACTTCGCCGTTAGTCACGGGCGTTGGCGAAGCCTGGCTGGATTTCGGGTGACGCCTCGACCGCGGGATACCTTCGTGCGCGACGCGTTCCCAGACGATTCTGCCGGTCTGCCGGTCGATTGCGTAAACCTTCCAGGTGTGCTTGGAGAGATCGTTGGACGGGGTCACATCGCCGTAGAGGCCGTGGCGGAGAGTTGCGTTCGGGTCGCTGCTGATGGCCGTCGTCACCCACACGCGACTGCCCCAGATGATGGGGCTCGACACCGCCAGCCCGGGAATGGGGGTCTTCCAGAGGATATTCGAGCCGTTCGTGGCGTCCCACTTCACCGGAGTCGGATAGCCGTCGGCCACGCCTGAGGCGTTCGGTCCGCGGAATTGCGGCCAGTCCTGCGCATGCAAAATGACGCCAAAGAGCAGGCAGAACACAAGCGTGACGATGCGCTTCATGGCTGCTTTTCTTCCACGCACTTCCACTTGGCTTCTTCTCGCCCCTGCTCGACGAGTACGGCCACCACGCGATCGCCCTCCCTCAGAAAAACCAAAGTGACACCGGGAGAATCGCTCACCCGGAACTCGAACGCGCCCATGGCTTCCAGAGCGAAGGGAGGCTGAGCTGCCGCCACGCCCGTAAGCTGCTCGTCCCGGACCGCAAACCTCAGTTCGCTGCCGGATTCATTGCGGTACATTCCCGCGCACTTACGCAATGCACGAGGTCAACAGAAAGTATCCTTGACGTTGACGTCAGCGCCTTTTTCGAGCAGCAGGCGCACGATTTCCGTGTGGCCGCGGTCGCAGGCCTAGGACAATGCCGTGGCGCCGTAGCGAAACCGCGTGTTCACGTCCACGCCTTTGGCGAGCAGCGTCCTAACCGTCTCGAGGTCGCCCTGCCGTGCTGCTTTCCAGAACTCGTTTTCCTGCTGCCGAGCGACCACAAAGACAGTCCCAAGTAGAAAGCAGACGAGCAGAGCCACCAAGCGTCCCCAAAAACGGCAGGCAGGAAACCCGGCAGCGGGGCATTGACGTCTTACGGTGTTGGGCGCGGACAGCATGGGTTGTGGACCAAACCGAGGGCAGATTATACTTCGCCAGTTGCACCGTCAATGACATCGCTAGCGTGATTGGGGTGGGATTTTTTCTGAATCGTCGGCCTTCCTGCCGCCTGGCCTGGCTTCTGTCGCTGGCGGGCTGGCTTGTTGTCGTCTCCTTCGCCGGGCCCACTCCGGCCCCAACGGCGAGGGATTGGCCGGAGTGGCGCGGGCCGGCCCGCGATGGCACATCGCCAGAAAAGAGTCTGCCTGTGCGGTGGTCGCCTTCCGGCGAGAATCTGTTGTGGAAGGCGCCCCACGGCGGCCGCTCAACTCCCATCGTGATCGGCGACCGGCTTTACTTGCAGAATGCTGCCGGCGAAGGCGAGAGGCGGCAGGAGCGCGTGATGTGCTTCGACGCCAACACGGGCAAACTGCTCTGGCAGCACAGTTTCAACGTCTTCCTGAGCGATGTTCCCCCGCATCGCGTCGGCTGGGCCTCGCCGGCCGGCGACCCGGCCACGGGGAATATTTACGTGTTCGGAGTCGGCGGAACCCTGCTGGGCATCTCGCCCAGAGGAAAAACGCTCTGGGAGCGGTCGCTTTCGGAAGAGTTCGGCCTGATCACCACGCACGGCGGCCGCACGGTCTCGCCGGCCATTGATGGCGACCTCGTGATTGTCAGTGGACTTTCCTCCGGCTGGGGCAACCAGGCCCGCGCCGCCCATCGTTTCTTTGCCTTCGACAAGAAGACAGGCGAGACGGTGTGGGTGAGCGCACCGGGCGGGCGCCCGTTCGACACGGTTTACTCCCCTCCGCTCATCGCCGTCATCAACGGGACACGATTGCTCATTGACGGAGCCAGCGACGGAGCCATTCACGCCCTCAAGCCGCAGACCGGCGAACCGGTGTGGCGCTTCGAAATGAGCAAGCGCGGGATTAACACCGGCGTCGTGCTGATCGGCACAAACGCGATCGTCTCGCACAGCGAAGAAAACCTGGATACCAACGAGATGGGCCTGCTGGCTGCGATCGACGCCGCGGCAACGGGCAACCTTGGCACCGCGCATGTGCGCTGGCGCCTGAACGGCTTCCAGGGAGGCTACTCTTCGCCAGTGACCGACGGCCAGCGCATCTACCAAGTGGATAATGGCGCCAACCTGTTCGCCTTCGATGCCACAAACGGAAAGCAACTCTGGACGATCAACCTGGGGACCATCCAGAAGGCTTCCCCGGTGCTGGCCGACGGCAAACTCTATGTGGGCAGCGAAAACGGGCGATTTTTCATCCTGCGGCCGCGCGCTGACGGCTGCGACATCCTGGACGAAGACCAGCTCGGCACGGAAGCGCAGCCGGAGGCGATCATCGCCTCCGTGGCCATTTCCCGCGGTCGCGTATTCCTGGTTACCAGTGACGCGCTCTACGCCATCGGGAAAAGATCAGAACCCGCTGCTTCCGCTCCGCCTGTGGTCGAGCTTCCACCGCCGGGGGCGTCGCCTGCCTGGGTGCAGGTGGTCCCGGCAGAAGTCGTGTTGGAACCTGGGCAGAGTATGCGCTTCCGTGCGCGGCTGTTTGATGCGCAGGGGCGCTTCCTGCGCGAGGAAGACGCCGCCTGGTTGCTCGAGAAGCTCTCCGGCACCATCGGTCCTGACGGCACATTCCAAGCTGCGGCGGAGCCAAAAGCTCAAGCGGGTCAGGTGAAGGCCACGGTCGGCCAGCTTTCCGGGGCAGGCCGCTTGCGCGTGATCCCGCAGCTGCCCTGGGAAGAAAACTTCGAATCCCTTGTGCCACATACGGCGCCGGAGCACTGGATCAACACTGCGGGCAAATACGCCGTCCGGGAAATCATGGGCAGCAAGGTATTGGTGAAGCTTGCCGACAACCCGTTCACCAAGCGCGCGCGCTCGTTTTTTGGCCCGACGCACTGGTCTGACTACACCGTGGAGGCCGACGTTATGAGCACGCAGCGGCGCCGGCAGATGGGCGATGCCGGGGTGGTGGCGCAGCGTTATTCGCTGGTGCTGTTCGGCAACCACCAGCGCGCCGAGCTGCAATCCTGGCAGCCGGAAACGGCGCGCACGGTGACCGCTCCCTTTCCCTGGAAGCCGGATACTTGGTACCGCATGAAGCTGCGCGTGGACGTGGCCGACGGTGGCGTGCGCGCCCGAGGCAAAGTCTGGCTTGCATCCGAGCCCGAACCCAAGGAATGGACCGTGGAACGCTACGACCCGATACCCAACCTCAAGGGCAGCCCGGGAATCTACGCGGATGCCCCGGTAGAGGTTTTTTTCGACAATCTGAAGATCACGCCAAACGGAAGCCGGCCTCGATGAAACGAACACACGCACGAATGGAGCGGAGGCTTTTCGCAGGAGTTCTGATGGTCGGCCTCGCCGGGATGCCGTTGGGGATACGCGGGGCGCCCTCCGAGCCCGGCAGCGGCGATTGGCCCATGTGGGGCGGCAGGCCGGACCGCAACATGGTTTCCGGGATGAAAGGGCTGCCCACCTCGTGGGACGTCGCCACGAAGAGGAACGTCAAATGGGTGGCAGCCCTCGGCTCGCAGACCTACGGCAACCCGGTGGTGGCCGGGGGCATGGTATTTGTCGGCACGAACAACGAAGGGCTGCGCGACCCTAAGCAGCCCGGCGACCGCGGCGTGCTGATGGCTTTTCGGGAATCGGACGGCGAGTTTCTCTGGCAGGCCACGCACGAGAAGCTTCCGGCGGGCCGCGTGAACGACTGGCCGTACCAAGGGGTGTGCTCATCGCCGCTGGTGGAAGGCGACCGCGTGTACTACGTCTCGAACCGCAGCGAGGTGCTTGCACTGGACATCCACGGCTTCCGCGATGGCGAAGACGACGGCCCCGTGACGAACGAGAAGTTCACCGGGCAGTTTGACGCCGACGTGATCTGGAAGTTCGACATGATCGAGGAGCTCGGCAACCACCCGCACAATATGTCGAACTCCTCGCCGGTCATCTGGGGCGACCTGCTCTACGTGAGCACTTCAAACGGCCAGGACGAAAGCCACGTGCACATCCCTTCGCCCAATGCGCCGAGCATCATTGCTCTTGACAAGACCACCGGGAAACTTGTCTGGGAAGACAACTCGGTCGGCGAGCGCATCCTGCACGGACAATGGTCTACTCCCGCGGTCGGGGTGATCGGCGGCGTCCTGCAGGTTGTCTCGGCGCAGGGCGACGGCTGGGTGCGCAGTTACGAAGCGGCCACGGGAAAAAAGCTCTGGGAGTTCGACTCGAATCCGAAAGATTCCGTCTGGCCCAAGACGCGAAACGAGCTGATCAGCACCCCGGTCATCTACGGGGACTATGTATACATCGCCAATGGCCAGGATCCGGAACACGGCGAAGGCGTCGGGCACTTGTACTGTATCGACGCCACCAAGCGCGGGGACATCACCGAATCCGGCCGCGTCTGGCACTACGAAAGGATCCGCCGGTCTATCTCCACGGCTGCCGTGCACGATGGCATTGTGTACTACGCCGACTTCAGCGGGTTCCTTCACGCGCTCGACGCCAAGACCGGCAAGGTCTTTTGGATACACGACATGCTCGGAGCCGTGTGGGGCTCGGCGCTGGTGGCCGACGGGAAAGTCTATCTGGGCGACGAAGACGGAGACATCGTCGTGCTCCAGGCCGGCAGAGAAAAGAAGGTGCTCGCGGAAATGAACATGGGCAGTTCCGTGTATTCGACGCCCGTGCCGGCCCATGGGGCGCTGTTCATCGCCACGCGCAACCAGCTTTTCGCCATGGCCGAGAACAAAGCTCCCGCACAGCAATCGCCGAGCAAGATCCCCTGAAGGTCGGCGTTCCCCGAACCTGGACTTCCGAACGGATGAGGCCGCGAACCATGGAAAGGATGGAATTCCATGTGCGCACCCGCGCGATATACGGCGAAGGCGCAATCGCGCAACTGGGCGCGGAAGCCCGCGCCTTGGGCTTCCGCCGGACGCTGCTGGTGGCCGATTCGGGATTGGTGCAGGCGGGCCACGTGGACCGGGCAATCGCTCTGCTGCGAGCGGCCGGGATTGAAGTCTTTGGATTCCACGCTTTCTCTGTGAATCCCGACACGGCAGCCGTCGAAGCCGGCCGGGCTTTTGCTGCCCAGCAGCGCGTGGATTCGATCATAGGCCTGGGCGGCGGCAGCTCGATGGACTGCGCCAAAGGAATCAACTTCCTGCTGACGAATGGCGGCCGCATGCAGGACTACCGGGGCTACGGCAAGGCCGTGAAACCTTTGCTGCCGATGCTCAGTATACCCACGACAGCCGGAACGGGAAGCGAAGCACAATCCTACGCGCTGATTAGCGACTCCACCACTCATGTCAAGATGGCTTGCGGCGACCCGCAAGCGGCGTTTCGTGTGGTTATCCTCGATCCCTGCCTGCTGGTTTCGCAGCCTCGGATGGTCCGCGCGGCTGCAGGCTACGACGCAATCTCGCACGCCGTGGAAACCCTCGTAGCCACGACGCGCAATCCGTTTTCCGAGTGTTTTTCGCGCGAGGCCTGGCGGCTGCTGGAAGCCAACTACGAACGGGTTCTGGCCAGGGGCGACGACCTGGCCGCGCTCGGTGCCATGCAGCTCGGCGCGTTCTTTGCGGGCGTGGCCATCGAGCACTCCATGCTCGGCGCCACGCACGCCTGCGCCAACCCGCTCACCGCCCGCTATGGCACGGTCCACGGTGAAGCCATCGCCATGCTGCTCGCCCACGTAGTTCGCTGGAATGCCCGCGACTCGCGCGGCGTGACCATCAACCAGTATGCCGAACTCCTCCGCATCGCGGCCAGGGAGGCGGGCACCGACCCCGCCGAGAGCCTCGCGCGACGGCTGGAGGAACTAGCCGCCGCGGGCGGGCTGGCCACACGCCTCCGCAGAGCTAACGTGCCGCGGGCGGACCTGCCCTTGCTGGCTGACGAGGCAGCACAGCAGTGGACGGGCCGGTTCAACCCGCGTCCGTTCAACGCCGCCGGAGCACGTGAGGTGTACGAGTGCGCGTACTGACGGCCCCGCTGCTGCTCGCTCTGACGGCTGCAGGCCTGGCTCTGCCGCAGGCCCCCGCCGCGAGGGACGAGTGGCCGCAGTTTCGCGGCAATCCCAGACTCACCGGCGTCGCTCAGACAGCGGTCTCCGCGAACCTGAAGCTTGCCTGGACGTACGAGGCTGGCGAGTCCATCGAGTCCTCCGCAGCCATCGTAGATGGCGCAGTGTACGTTGGCTCGCATGCGGGCGAACTTCTGGCCGTGGATCTGGAGACCGGGCGGCTCCGCTGGAAGTACCGCACCAGCGAAGCCATTGGCGAATCTTCGCCGGCGGTGGCCGAGGGCATCGTCTACATCGGCGACCTCAAGGGCGTCGTACACGCCGTGCAGGCAGCCACAGGAAAAGCGCTGTGGACGTTTCCGACCACGGGCGAAGTGAAGGCGTCGCCCGTGGTGGTGGATGGCAAGGTCCTGATCGGCTCCTACGACGAGCACCTCTATGCTTTAGCCGCACGCACAGGCGCGCTTGCCTGGAAGCTCAAGACCGAAGGGCCGGTGCACAGCACGGCAGCGGTGGCCGATGGTATCGCGTATATCGCCGGCTGCGATGAGAACTTCCGTGCCGTGCGTGTGGCGGATGGTCAGGAAGCCTTCCAGGTGCCCTCGGGAGCGTACATGGGCGCCTCGCCCGCGCTGGTCAGGGGCACAGCCTATTTCGGAACCTTCAACAACGAG
>Ga0209172_10002042_pt1 | contig 38166 bp, 25 predicted proteins | sample LarsenN4metaG_FD_184113 | JGI IMG/M metagenome (GOLD analysis project Ga0209172, IMG submission 184113) | Hot spring sediment bacterial and archeal communities from British Columbia, Canada, to study Microbial Dark Matter (Phase II) - Larsen... ... | reverse complement strand
CAGAGTTATTTGCTCAGGTGCGCTCGCTGGTCAACACCGCCAAACGTCAGGGCATTTCTGCCTTGGATGCCATTTCCCGTGCCCTTACCTCACAGCAGACTGATTGGCTACTGGGTTGAGCAATTACAAATTTAGTTGGTACATAAAGTTTGTGGTTTCGTATTTCTCTTCGCCTGATACCGCTCGATTGCCCCAGCAACGCTGGCAGATTGCTTCCCCTCAGCCTGATCAGGCTAAGCAACTGGCTCAAGTTAGTAACCTGTCGCCTATCATTGCGCAGGTCTTGCTTAATCGCGGCATTAATACACCCGAACGGGTCTATACCTTTTTGCAGCCCGATTCTCAAGAATTGCCATCGGCCTTAACGGCTTTTGCAGATTTGCCTCTGAGCCTGGAATTACTGATCAACGCGATTAACCAGGGCGATCGCATTGCCATTTGCGGTGACTATGATGCCGATGGGATGACTAGCACAGCTCTGTTACTGCGAGCCTTACGTAGCCTCGGCGCACGCGTTGATTATGCGATCCCCAGTCGGATGACGGAGGGCTACGGGATTAACCAGCGGATCGTCGAAGATTTCTATGAAGAAGGGGTCAAGCTGATTCTTACAGTGGATAACGGGATCGCCGCCTATGCCCCGATCGCCCGTGCCCGTGAACTAGGTCTTACTGTGATCATCACCGATCACCACGACCTGCCGCCTGAGTTACCTCCTGCAAATGCCATTCTCAACCCTAAACTGATTGCCGAGTCGTCGCCTTACCGGGGCATGGCAGGGGTTGGGGTCGCCTATTTGCTGGCGTTATGTTTGGCTGATAGTTTAGGCCGCGGCCAAGAGTTGAAAAACACACTGCTGGAGCTATTTACCCTCGGCACGATCGCCGATCTAGCACCCCTGACAGGGATTAATCGGCGTTGGGTTAAACAAGGTTTGCAGTGCTTACCAAAATCGAAATTGGCTGGGGTGCAAGCCCTGATCCAAGTGGCAGGCTTGAGTGATGCTAAGGAATTGAAACCCGAAGCGATCGGCTTTCGCTTAGGACCACGGATTAACGCGGTCGGTCGGTTGGCGGATCCTCAGATTGTGATCGATTTGCTGACGACGGATGATCCGGGTGTGGCACTTGAGCGAGCAATGCAATGTGAGCAGATCAATCAACAACGCCAACGATTGTGCGAAGAGATTGAGCAAGCCGCGATCGCCCACTGCGAAGCGGAGCTGTCCGACTCGATTCAGAGCGATCGGGTGCTGTTGGTGGTGCAACCTGACTGGCATCATGGCGTGATTGGGATTGTGGCTTCTCGCTTAGTTGAACGCTATGGGGTTCCGGTTTTTATTGGCACCTACGAAGATGAATCAATGGATCTGGTGCGTGGCTCGGCGCGGGGCATTCCAGAGTTTAATGTGTTTGACGCACTCCAAGCCTGTAATGAACTGTTGGGGAAATTTGGCGGACACCATGCTGCTGGTGGTTTCACATTCGATGCTGAAAATCTAACAGATGTGCGATCGCGGCTACGCGACTTTGCCCATACCTGTCTCGACGTAGAACATCTCAAGCCACTGGTGCGAGTGGATGCCCAGGCGCGGCTAAATCAGGTCGATCATAGCCTCTATGCTCAAATTGACTTGCTGCATCCCTGTGGTATTGAGAACCCTGCCCCAGTATTTTGGTCGGCTCAGGTTGAAGTGTGTGACCAGCGTGTGGTTGGTGGCAAACATCTGCGCTTAAGTGTGCGAGATGCGTCGCTTCGAAAAGGAGAAAAACAGGAAGCGATCGCGTGGCGCTGGGGCGAATACTATCCCCTGCCGAAGTTTGTGGATTTGGCCTACCAACTGCGAACAAACGAGTGGAATGGGGAAATTACGCTGCAACTGGAGGTTGTTGGTGTCCGGTTAGCGCAGGCTACTTCCCATACAGTAGAAGCTCCAGCCTGTGAAGCTGAAACAACCATTGGTGAGTTGGCTGATTTCGTCTATGGCGATCGCACTTACCAATGCAAACGGTTGCCTCATCCGTCGGGCGAAGAACTGCGGATTCGCAATGACCAGGGTAAAGTGCTGACAATCCGACGCGGTCAACGATACGGCACTGTGCGGCAGAATGGCTCGGAAGTCAACCAGGTCGATGTGTCTCAGCCCTATTACTTCAACCTGATTCGGACAGCAGTGCAGGCGCTCAACGAGAAGCAATCTTCAACGAGCAGGTGAGGGGTTTCAACGGTCAAACGCTGATGTTGTTGGGTATCGATAGGATTTTCAGAGAGGTATTCCCACATAAGAGGCATATCGCGAAGTAAGGCGTTGTCTCCGATGGAAACGCTGCACGAACGCGAAACGCCCCTTCAGTATTGATATATCCGATTAGCAACGCCCAAACTATATGGGACAAGGGAGAGAAGCCCGGAAAAGTTTCCCATCGCTGAGTTGTCAAATGCCTTCTTCAGAAAACTTTCACAGTCTCCAGATATCCCAAGAAAGCACAACAATTTTGGGGCAATTTTGGGGCATAGCGGATTGGCTAAGCTATCCTGTGCTTAGAGCAATGAACCTTTAAGTGGAGACCAATGCAATGACCTGGCGCGGATCAACAACTGCCCTTGACCGTCTATACGCCGCTCTTCCCTATTCCCTTCCGCTGATCGAAGGCTTGAGCTTTGGGGCGTTGCTAATCGGTGTATTTCCTTTGCTGGGAGTAATTCTGGTACCGCTGGTTCCCTTCTTAACGGCCTATGGTTTCTTAAACCAGCTCTTTGGCAGCTATACCGGGTTGATTATTTTCTTTGCGCTCTATCTCTTAGTCGTGCGCAACCAAAAAATTTCTCATTTCATTCGCTTCAACACAATGCAAGCGCTGCTCATTGGCATCGCCGCTTCACTGATTCGCATTGTGCTTGAGTTGTTGGGCTTGACTCAGGGCTTAGTCGCCCCTGGCGCACTTCCACTCCCACTAACGATTCTGTACAGTCTAATTTTTATCGGTATTCTCGTGGCATCCATCTTCTCGATTGTGCAGATTGTCCGCGGACGGTATGCCGAGCTACCCTACATCTCTGAGGCTGCCTACGCCCAAACGCGCTTCTAATTGCTGGTCTTTTGTTCAAAAACCGGGGATCTTGAAGATCTCCGGTTTTTTTGATGGACGCTTTGTTACAACCAGCATTTTTGAAGAATTTGTAAATTTGACGGGCCTTTCAAGGGCGATCGCGCCCATCTTTCACCTGAAAAAGTTGCTGAAGATGACTTTTTGTATCGGATTGTTTCGAGTCGCAAGGCTTACCATGCCTGGGTTTCCTCTCCGTAGTAAGCTGTAGTGCAATAATGCTGCGTGCGTTGAAGCAATAACAATAGAAGGAAAACACACTCATGGTTCAGCGTGGTTCTAAAGTACGTATTCTTCGTAAAGAGTCCTACTGGTTTCAAGATGTAGGAACCGTTGCTTCCATTGATCAGAGCGGTATCAAATATCCCGTTATCGTTCGTTTCGATCGCGTTAATTACGCTGGTATCAACACCAACAACTTCGCTACTTCAGAAGTTGTGGAAGTCGAAGGACCTAAGAAAAAAGCTCCCGGCGGTACAACAACCAATGCACCCGCTCGTAGAACTGGTTCTACAACTCCCTCGGGTACCGCAGAAGCCCCTGGCGGTAGCGGTTCTGTTGAGGGCGACCCCAACCAGGGAACTGAGCCTCGCTAAAAGAGGTTAGCAATTGTGACCGCAACGCTGGAAATAGAACACTCAGGCTCGCTGAAAGCACTAAGATCTTCTAGTGTCCTAAGAAAGTGATTTTTCATTTAAGTAGCTGTGCCAGAGTTACCAGAAGTTGAAACGGTCAAGCGGGGGCTTAACAAAGTCACCCTGCACCAAGTTATTCAGGGTGGGGAGGTGTTGCTAGAACGCACGGTTGCCCACCCTGTTTCTATTGATGGCTTTTTAGCCCCCCTTGCGGGGCAGGCGATCGCCCAGTGGCAACGGCGCGGCAAGTACTTGCTAGCAGCCTTAACAGATGTCCATAACGCTTTACCAGAAGAACCGCTGATGGCTCCATCGGGGGGGTGGTTGGGGGTTCACCTGCGCATGACGGGACAATTGCTCTGGCTTGACCCAACGGAGCCTGTGCAGAAGCACACACGGGTACGCCTGTTTTTTGAGACTGGCAAGGAGCTGCGGTTTGTTGACCAGCGAACCTTTGGGCAAATGTGGTGGGTGCCACCCGGCATTCCGCCTGAGCAGGTGATGACGGGTTTACAACAACTGGGGCCAGAGCCTTTTTCGGAAGAGTTTTCGATCTCTTATCTCTACAATCAGTTGCAGAATCGCCAGCGCCCGATTAAGAATGCGTTGCTTGACCAGGCGATCGTGGCGGGAATCGGCAATATCTATGCGGATGAAGCTCTGTTTTTAAGCGGCATCCGACCGCAGACCTTGTGCAGCAAGATCAACCGCAAAAAATTTCAGCAACTACACGGCAATATCCTGACGGTGTTGGCAGCGAGTATCGAGGCCCAGGGCACCACGTTTAGCAGTTTTCGCAACGTCGAAGGCGTGAATGGTAATTATGGGCGGGTTGCCTGGGTCTATGGGCGCGATGGCGAGGCATGTCGCACCTGTGGGGCCGTGATTGAACGCCTCCGTTTAGCTGGACGCTCGGCTCATTTTTGCCCTAAGTGCCAGAAGTAGGGAAGGCATGGAATGATGATGGGTGGCACGAATCTGGGGGAGTGAAGATGAGCACAAGGATGCATTGGGGATTGATGATTGTCGGTGTATTGTTGACAGCCCCAGCGATCGCGGCTCCAACAGCGGCAGAGTATCGCCAGATGGGGTTGCAGCTTCGCAATCAAGAACGCTACACCGATGCGATCGCGGCGTTGCAAAAGGCAGTAGAGCTAGAACCCAATAATGTCTCAGGACGCGTCTTGTTAGGCTGGACACAACACAAAGCTGATCAACGGGTTGAAGCTGCCGCAACCTTAACCCAGGCGTTCTACCTCAATCCGTTTGATGTGCCGACCTTAAATGCTCTGGGCATTGTGCAGTTGGTAGAGGGGCAACTGGGAGGGGCGATCGCCAGTCATGGCTGGGCAGCAGTGCTTAAGGCTGACAATGAGATTGCTTATTACAATCTGAGTCTGGCATTTGAGCGGATTGGACAATACGATTGGGCGATCGCGGCGGCTCAAAAAGCAGCCACGCTAGAGCCAAATAACCCGCACCCACTGGTGGCTGAGGCGGTCGCTCACTGGGGTAACGGCGAAAAAGAACAGGCACAAAGAGCTTATCAGCGCGCCCAAAGCTTGAATGGAGCGTATGCGGATCCGGGCTATTTGGCAATTGATTTGCCGAGAGCGGGATTTAGTGAAACGCAGCTTGGCACCAGCCAACAAATCCGCAAAAGCTTATAAGGTTAGGGATCACCTAAAAGGGGAAGTGTTCTTCGTCGTCAATTTGGGCATCCCAACTGGCTGATAAGACCTCAGCGACCATGGCTTCTAAAGCAGCAGGATCAAAGCTATGACTGCGTTGCTCCTCTAAGAGGTTGACAAGCGGAATCAGCCGCAATTGGCGACCATCTTGAACTAAGTCAAACCAGGAAGTCTCGCCAGAGCGACCCAACTCTAAATAATCAAAGCTGCAAACGTTAATGTAAAGGGCGTGGTTTGCGACAAGGGTGGCGCGTTGAACATCGGCAAACACTTCCAGCACGCAACCTTCGCCTTCGCAAACAGATACCCCATTTTGGAAGTGGATGTAGCGAACGCGGGTCAGATCAGACAGTAAGCGCTGCATATCTTGCTTGCTGACAACCGTTCCGGTATCGATGATGCAAGGAGCTGGCAATTGATTCCGATGGGAAGGGTGATCACAACTCATAGGGAACGCCTTTAGCTCTGTGTAGAGTACGACTAAACACTGCCTGCCCTTGCACCAAGTACAGGACTTTTAAACATTTGAACAAATAAATTGCTTTTCTGATCCAAAACAATCGACCTAATGACGATTGCTTCACCGCTACGAAAAAGGCTGTAAGCTAAAACCCTTAAGGACTTTAAGCTGCAGCAGAGAGGAGAGGTAGGGTGAAGTGTCTCAGTAATGTACGAAACAATTCTAGCCCATGTTATTTAACTGGCTCCTGATGAATTGTACTGAATTCACCAGTGCATCTTTGTATACATCGGGTTGATTGAATTGCGCAAAAGAGATTAACTTTTGCTATTTGAAATGCTTTTAAGAATTAGAAGCGTTAATCAAAACCGCGCGATCGCAGTCAACTTTGGGATCGGCTAAGGGCGAGCGAGCCTGCATCATACCTGCCTGAAAAGCAAACAGGAACAGCGCTATAGCCTGTTAAATCGCGGATCATTAGAGTTCAAAATTTCATTCATAAATCTATCTGAACTGAGCAACAGTTCATCGGCTTTTATGACTCAGCCTTCACCCGCACCGCGATCGCCCCTGGCTACTTTTCTGGGAGCCGTTACTTTTTACACCTGCATTCCTCTACCACCTCAGTGGCCGCTCAACTTTCACGGCATTGCCTGTTGGGCACCTGTGATTGGTCTGCTAATGGGGGCAGGGTTAGGGGGGCTCGACAAAGGGCTAGAGATTTTGGGGCTAGAGCCAGTGTTGCGCAGTGCGATCGTCGTTTTGCTCTGGCTGGGTATCACAGGCGGCTTGCACCTGGATGGAGCCATGGATACAGCGGATGGGCTAGCGGTACTTGATCCCCAGCGTCGGTTAGACGTTATGGCAGACAGCCGCTCAGGGGCATTTGGTGTGATGGCTGCGATCGCCATTCTCTTGCTAAAAACGCTGGCACTGGCTGATCTAGCGCAGCATCGCTGGCTTGGCTTAATGCTGGCTGCGGGCTGGGGACGTTGGGGGCAACTGCTGGCAATTGTCCGCGATCCCTATCTGAAACCAACGGGGAAAGGGGCGTTTCACAAGCAAGCAATTCGTTCGGGGTGGGCTGTGGTGCCCAGCTACTTGCTGCTGTTGGGAGTTTCAGCCCTGTGGCCAGTGAGCAATAGTTTTTGGTGGGGATATCTAGCCGTGATGGCTTTGGGCAGCGCGATCTCAACTTTGACAGGTGCCTACTTCTGCCGTCGGCTGGGAGGGCAAACGGGTGACACCTATGGGGCAATCGTCGAATGGACTGAAACCGTGCTGCTAAGTTGCCTGGTGGTTTTCTAGGGCGATCAGCAACTTAACATCTGAGGTGCGCTGGCGAGTTGTCTAAGGTCGGAAGACACTGTGCATGACCAATCCGTTGCCTTACCAGTCGCATTAGCTAAAGACCCGTGCAAGCCGTGCAAAGGGGCACTTGCTGACTTTCTGCTGGGGCATCTGACCCGGATTAAACTGTTGCTCTGAATAGGCGATCGCCAACGCTTCTTTGGCTTTTTGCAGTTTCTTCTCATCTCGAATGACGGAAGCCATACGAGTCAAATACGCCTCTAAGTAGCGAACTCGCAGATGCGGTTCATCGGTCGATCGCTGTAAAAAGGGTAAGTCAGATTCAGCCATGAAACGAATCGCCAGCATCGGTACCGGACTGCGCAGGGGGCGAAAATCAGGATTGTGTAAACCTGGGCTTTCACTACGCTCGTGAAATTCACCAAGCATTAACCCCATTTCTACAAAAAACGGCTTTAGCTCTCGTTGAACGCCATCAATCAAAACAAGCGCTTCATCGGCACTGATATCGGGAAACACCAGCATAATTGCCTTGAAGTAAGCAAGATCACCATGTTTAGGTTCCAACTCTAGAAAAATATCTCGATAGTCTCTAACGATGTCTTTTAACTGTTCTAAATTAAGCCCTTTAGCTTGAACTTCTGTAAGACGAATTGAATTTAAATCTAAAGCTTTTGGCAGGAAGGGGCACACTGGACCTGGGCGACCCAAATCACGATGAGGCTTTGCAAGAAAGTCACGAAGCCAGTCAGAAGTCTGAGCTAAATATGGCAGTTCATGCCGCAACTGATTGATTTCAGCGGTTGAGTAAAGTCGCATTGCTTGAGTAACCCCGAGTTTTAGACAAGAATTGACCCTGCTAGTTAACACTTACGAGAATTTGCAAAGGCTTGCAAAAGGGTCTGAGAAACAACCGATACGCTTGGGATTAGCTATCAACAGCCTCAGTGATCTCTCGCAAGGTCGATGACGTATCACAGTGTATCTACACAAGCAAGGTAGAAAAAACTTCAGCTGACTGTCCACTGAGATGAGTCCTTGCTCATCAAAACTTTATTCCAGCGGCAAAAAACCATAAAGATACTGAGTATAGAAGCAGAATACCTAGAGACTGAATGTATTCTATGTATCAGTAAGGACAAAGCAGCAAGCTAAACGGTTATTACTGACTACTCTTTTCAGGCTTTGCAATCAGTAAGGCAGCTTATCCGTGATTTTGGCTACTTTGGTAGCCTGATGAGCTTGCAATCAAGGGTTCTCATCTGCGATAAATTTTTTGTGTGGGTCTCATAATATGGGCATAGCAAGCAAAAATGTCTTGTATGACATGAGTGTAAAGGACAACTCTTTAGGTGGAATTAATCCATCTCCGGGTGACGCCTGGAGTAACGATCAGTTTATTGGCTCAATAGACTGCTTCCACCACTTTTTTGAAGCACAGACTGTGCGGACTCCTGACGCGATCGCGGTGATGTCTGAGCAGGGTTCATTGACCTACGCTCAGCTCAACCAGCGATCAAATCAGTTGGCACATTACTTAAGGGGTTTAGGAGTTGCCCCTGAAGTGCTTGTCGGGGTTTGTGCGGAACCTTCGCTTCAGATGATTGTCAGCCTCTTAGCAGTGCTGAAGGCTGGAGGAGCCTACGTTCCAATTGATCCCGCTTATCCAACAAATCGGCTTGATTTCATTCTGCAAGACACGCAAGTCTCCGTAATTCTAACACAAGAGCATCTGTTCCATGTGCTGCCTGATACCAAGGCACGGGTTATTGCCTTAGCTGATGACTGGCAGGCTTTTGCAGATCAAAATGAAGAAAATATCGAAAGCGGAGCAACCAGTGCCAGTCTTGCTTACGTAATCCATACATCGGGTTCAACTGGGCAGCCTAAAGGAGTTATGATTCCCCACGGTGGCATCATTAATCAGCTGCACTGGCGGTTAACCACTTTTCCTCTCACCGAGAGCGATCGCGTTCTCCAAAACATTTCGTTCAGCTTCGACCCATCGGTTTGGCAAATTTTTTGGCCGCTTGCTTGTGGCGCTCAAGTGGTATTGCCAAAACCAGGGGGGCAAAAAGATCTGGCTTACCTGCTACAGCTGATTGGTCAACAGCAAATTACTGTGATTGCTCTTGTTCCTTCCATGTTGCGGGTTTTGTTAGACCAACCTGGCTTTGAAGTATGTCGTGGGTTGCGGTATATGTTTTGCGGTGGTGAGGGCTTGCCGCTCGATCTGCAAGCAAAATTCTTTGAACGGCTCGATCTCGATGGCGTTCTCCACAATGTTTACGGCCCTACAGAGGCATCGATTGATGCCACTTCATGGTGCTGTGAACGTAATAGTCAACGGGCGATCGCACCCATTGGCAAACCGATTACCAACGCCCAGATTTATCTGCTCGACTCTGACTTGCAACCCGTTGCAGAAGGGGAAGCTGGCGAGCTTTATATCGGCGGTGCTGGGTTAGCCCGTGGCTATCTCAACCGTCCAGATTTAACCAATGAAAAGTTTGTTTTAAATCCTTTTAGTAATCAACCGGGCGATCGCCTATACCGCACTGGAGATTTAGGCCGCTATCTACCGGATGGCAATATCGAATTTTTAGGTCGGATTGATTATCAAGTTAAGATTCGCGGTTTTCGGATTGAGCTAGAAGAAATCGGGGCCAGCTTAAAGCAATGTCCTGGCGTCAAAGACGGGGTTGTCGTCGTTCGTGAAGATGTCCCCGGAAACAAGCGCCTGGTTGCCTACTACATTCGTGAAGCGGAAATGATTGAGCCAAAGCACCTGCGTGCTTATTTGGCTGATAAATTGCCATCCTATATGGTGCCTGCCACGTTTGTAGAGATGACAGAGTTTCCGCTCAACCCCAATGGGAAGCTTGACCGTCGCGCTTTGCCTGCACCTGAGCAACAGACCTGCTTTGACTCAGTCTTTGTTGCACCCAAAGATGCGTTTGAGGTTGGTTTGGCCCAAATTTGGGAAGAGTTATTGAGGGTTCAACCGATTGGAGTTAAAGATAACTTTTTTGAGTTGGGCGGTGATTCGTTGATGACCGTTCAGCTGTTCTCCAAAGTGGAACAGAAATTTGGCAAGAAGCTACCGCTCAGCACATTAGTGACCGCTCCTACGATCGCCGAACTAGCTCAGGTTTTGCGCTCAAACGAGGCTACGATTCGCGAAATGACGGTGCTGCTGAAACAGGGAACGGGGCGATCGTCCTTCTTTATCATTCATGATGGAGATGGCGAAACGCTGCTCTATCGCTCGTTAGCCAATCGCCTGTCGCCTTCACTCACTGTTTATGGAGTGCAACCTCACGGTTCAGACGATTTCCCGATCTTGCATACGCGCATCGAAGAGATGGCAACCTCCTATGTTCGCGCGATTCGCAAGGTGCAACCCGAAGGCCCTTACTTGTTGGGTGGGCTATGTGCTGGTGGGGTTTTAGCGTTTGAGGTGGCTGTGCAACTGCAACAGCAGGGGCAGCAGGTTGGCATGGTGGCAATCATTGATGCAGCCGATGTTGAGGCAACCGAAAAGAGTGGCTACATTCTCAACCAACGCCTCGATCGTTTCTCGACGATCTTCCGCAAGAGTGCTGAAATGAAACCCCACAGGCAAGCGCTCTTTCTTCTAAATCAGATGAAGCAGCGAACGGTGAACCTGATCTCCTATGAGGTGAGAAAAAACTACGAAGCGCTGCGAGACCAGTTCCAGCTTGTTCTCTTTAAGTATTTTCTTGACCATGACATGCAGCTACCTGCATTCGTGAAGCATATTCCCGTACGTAACATTCTGGCTTTAGCCAGAGAGCAATATACACCTCAATGTTTGTTTGATGGAGAAATTCAACTCTATCGGGCAACCAAACGAAGTCCTATTTTTGACAATACGCCAATTGACGATACCCCCTATATTGAGCGGTTTAGTGACCCGTTATTGGGTTGGGGTGAACGGGCTACGCAAGGAGTGCAGGCTTACGATATTCCGGGTGGGCACTCTAGCATGTTGCAAGAGCCAAACGTACAGGTCATTGCCGAGAAGATTCAGTCTCACATTGACAATGTAGAGTTGCACGCTGAAGCGAAGCAATCGCTTGCCTCACCACTGCTGCCAGCCCCTTAAAAAGGAGGGCTTGAGGTTCCTAACGAGTGTGGTAACTGTCGCGAAGAACATAGGAGGGCGATCGGGTAAACCTGGATCGCCTTCCTGCTTTTGGGTGATAACCGGATTCATTTGAATACTGATGTTTGTCGAAGTGGATTTTGCTTCTGCACCTTGCGCTTGGCCGGGTTCTGTTTGCTAAGCCAGCCCCAACAGATTTTGAACGCAGGATTGAGAAGCGGGTTTGATATGGTAGCCGGACTCGGCAGGACTTATGGGGTGCTGGAGGCAGGGGAGTCTAATGTGTCGCATTCACCAATCAAATCGGTATAACTCACAGCCGTTGAAACTCAGGCGATCGTGACGATCAGGCGCGAGGCTTGCACTCCCCCTGAATGGACACTGAGGGTAATAATTTGTTGATTCATCAAGCGGGCTTCTCCTGCTGGGGTGCCGTTGCCATCATTCACAGGGTAAGCCGGGAAACAAGCTCCACTGAGGCTTAAGCGGAGTGCATGACCGGGTTGAATGCAGGCGCAGGTCGATTGCAAAGTAATTTTGACTAAATTTGATGCCCCCGGTTCGACACGCTGGTAGCCTTGCGCCAAGTTGTAAACCGCCCCATTTGGATGCACGTCTGACACCACTGCACACAGGTCAAAACTGGGGGTATCGGCGGTGCAGTCGATTTCAGCCACGATCGAACCAGCGAGGTGTAACGGTTTGCTGAGCGGGGTAGTGGTGTAGGTTGCAATGTCACTGCGGCCATCCAGACTAGAGCGGTCAAAACATCCGGCAGGTGCGGCAGCATGTCCACCGAGCGCAGGCACAGGCCGCCAGGGATCGTGAACAATAAAATCGGTGGCAGGTAGAACAGGCTCTTCTGTTGCTAAGCTGCCGCTTTGCTCACGTAAGTTGGCTAACCCATCACTCACCAGGTAAAAGGTTTGCGTTTGTCCGGCTTCCCAAAAGTCAAACTCGCGCCAGCGATCGCCCCCTAACTCAAAGACTCGAATCGGCGCTTCGTCGAGCAGACCTGTATCAACGCCTTTGAGGAAATGGTCAAACCAGCGAATCTGAAGGCGATCGCAATCGCTTACTGCATTGGCCCCAAAATTCATTGCCCCAGCCTTACGGCTCCACGGTAAATGACTCCAGGGGCCAATCACTAACTGCTGCCGCTGGGTACTTTGAGCCGCCATTGCTTCGTAGAGCTGAAGCGTTCCCCTGAGAAAGGTGTCATACCAACCACCGATGTGCAGCATTGGCAGATCGATCTCGGTAAACCAGGTCTTAGGTGAAAGGGCTTCCCAGTAGGGGCCAGGAGTAGAATGCTCTAACCAGTCATGGTAAAACGAGTCCGGTTCTAACTGTTTGAGCAGCCCAGAGCGTGTTGGCATCACTTCGCAAACGGGGAGATTTCGCGCCGCAGATACTAACGTGCGGTAGGCTTCAGCATCTCCTTTTCGGCGAGCCGTCTCAGCCGCTAGCTGAATCGCCCAACCCAAATTGGCTTGCAGACAAAACGCCCCCCCTTCGTAAGCCCAGTCCGTATAGAGGTCATAGGCTAACATTGCAGGCGCGATCGCCTTTAAAGCAGGCGGATTTTTAACCGCAGCATAGAGTTGAGTCATGCCCTGGTACGAGAAGCCATACATCCCGACTTGACCATCACTGCCAGGGAGTTGCGCAGCCCAGTTCACAGCATCAAAACCGTCTTCGATTTCATTGGCAAAGAGCTGAAACGTGCCTTCAGAGGTGCCGCGTCCCCGCACATCTTGAATCACAACGATATAACCGTGAGCCGCATACCAAACTGGATGCGCGTAGACCACCGTGGACGAGATCGCTCGCCCGTAGGGTTGCCGCATTAACAGCACCGGAAACTCACCCACCGCATCGGGGCGGTAGACATCGGCATCCAGCCGCACCCCGTCACGAGTCTGCATAGAGAGGGTTTCCTTTGGGCATACCGAGAACAAGGGGGGGCGATCGTCAGTCATTGCCAGTCCTAAAAACAACGGACGGCACCCTCTTTTCAGAAGTTGCCGTTCTTGTTCAGCTTAGCTTACGGATGTGAACTACGAGAGGCGCAATACTCGTTTTGCGTAGTGCAGCAATTCCAGGCGGTCTTGCAATCCGTTATAACCACCATTAATCAGCCGCGTAATTCTTCTCACATCGTCTCGGTCAGCGATGCCATTTAGCTGGCGTGTATTCCAATACCAACCAGCACTGCGACAAGCCAGATCTGGCTCAGCCAATCGACGCGGGTTACGAATTAAGTCCACGCCGAGGGCACGTCCGGCTGCAATATAGTTAGTGCGGCCAGTCACTTGAATCAACCCTCTCCCCTTAAACCGCACCCCATCGCCCGACTGGGTATTACCTAAATCACGCCGACCTTCATAAGCAGATCCTGAAGCATACTCTTCTAAAGCATTGAAGCGATCGGACTCGTGGGCCACCTGGGCGAGAAAATGGGCCTGGCGCAGGGGAGTTGTAATGTCAAACTCAATCATGGTTTGGTTCAAATAGGGAGCCAAAGCATTCACTCGACTGCGCCGTGCCCCTGGCACAATCTTGAGCAAGTCATCGGTACTCAGGATGGCGACCCGCATCTCTGGAAAGATGCCTGCATAGGCGTGACGCGTTGCAGGTCGAGGAGGCAACTTGCTCAACGCTCGAATTAAGTTATCTATCAAGCCATCAATTGCGTTCTCGGCACCCGTTAGCTGAGTTCTCGCTTCTTTGAGATGCTCCAGCGCTTTGACGCGCCCAACATTAGGGTCAGTTGTGCCAAAAATACCAGCGTAGGGTGGTTTGTCAGCGGGGCGAGCGGGCAGTTTATTAAAAGCACGAATTAAGCCATCAATCGGGACATCATGAGGAGACGGGCCCACTGGAATCATTTTAATCAGGCTTTCAAGCCGACTAAATGCCTGAACTCTCCATAAATCAAGCTGTTGAATCATGATGATGCACCTTGCAATTTTCATAAAAGTAGGATTGGACCGTGCGAAGCGGCAGCGCTGAATCACTACCTCACCCTGCTTCAGAGGAATACACCGTTTAATGGGAGATTTCCAATCGATCGCGCAACTATTTTTTGGCGAAAGCGTTCGCTTAATCTCCAGGTTTCCCTGGAAGAGTGCCCTAATCAACGCCGTGGTTGCAAACTTAGGTTAAACAGAAATATCCATCAGCCAGGAAAAATTAACAGGCGGACGGATTCTTAGCTTTTGGGTATCGCAAATGCAAGCGATTGCCTTAGTAGTTCACCAAAAGAACTTTGCAGGGTCGGTAATGACTGAGCCATTGGTCATTGGTTATTCGTCTTCTCTACCTGGCAGAGTTGGCTTGGCAGACCATTAGTTTGAATGAGGCAATGGAATAGACTGTGATTGCAGCGGGCACTCTAACGAACTAGATGGGATAGCTGGGGGAATCTGGGAGGGAGACTCGGTTGCACAAACCCGTGCGATGAGCTTCGGGATGTCTTTGTGAAATTTCACTCGCACTGTGCTGGTGTAGCTTTTTAGCTCATCGGTTTTTGCGATCGCCTGCAACGTCGCTTGCTGGTCATTCTGGCGAACAAACTCAACTTTGTAGTTTTGGGTCTGCGAGATCACCGACGCAAAGCGCTCTAACTCTTCCAAATTTCTCGTCAAGCGCCCAAACTCGACATAAAACTCTTGCTGGGCGTCGGTCATGCGCAGCAGGTAAGCGGCGATCGCCTGTTGTTGTTTTTGAAGTGGGTCATCGGTTTGTGCGGCGGCTGGCGGTTGAGTGGCAGCAATCTGCGCCTCCTCAACGGGGGGATGTAACAGCGCCAGGGTCGAAAATCGGAGTGGGGGCGAGCCTTTAAAGAAAGCCGCGATCGCGCCTAAAAAGAAACCCATCAGAATAAAAAAACTAACTGAAAAAAAGTATTTGGGCTGGCTCAGGTTCAGATGTTTAGCAGAAGCTGCAAGGCGTTTAACTGTTTCGGTCGGTGAGACTTGCGAGGGCACTAGAGGATGTTGCGTTGATCCTGATTCGAAGCCTGGTTGGGCTGCAACTCCCAATCTGGGATAGAGGCGTGAAGTTTCTCCCTGCAGGCGTAACTCAACCTGCCAGAGAGGCGTTTCACAACCCGCTTTCATGCCTGAAATTTGCACCGATTGGAAGGTCGAAAGAGCTAAATTTTGCAAACCTGTTTGGGTAAACCGCAACATTGATTCAGCCTTTAAAACCTGTGTTGCCGTATAAGCAATCAACAGGCGATCGCCAATTCGTTCAACAGTTGCTGTGATCCCGCGTGATGCAAGTGAAGTGTTAATCAGGATTGCGATCGCGGTTGCATCACCCAATCGTGCCCGTTGTAATACTTCTGCCTGAGCCATTCCCACACCTGAAGCCACTCTGCGTTACCCAAAATCGAATAACACAGAATACTCCTTAATCACAAAAATGAATCATCGATTTGCAACTTAACGCATCAATAAAGTTGCAGATTGCAATAGACCAATCACAAAGCCTAAAATGCCACCCAGATTGACGATCGCCTGCAATTCACTTTTAACAATGCCGTTAATTGCTTTTTCTAAATCTTGCGGTGATGTTGCCTGAACGCGCTCGATAATGACTTGATCAACATTCAAAATTGGGATGACCTGCGCCACAAGCTTTTCTAAGTCTTGTTCTAAGTAGCGATCGAGAATCAGTGCGAGTTCTAAACTGACAACATCCAGCGATGTTGTGACAGATTCAGAGGAGCGCAAGCGATTCAAAATTAGGATTGCTAACTTATCCCAATCAATCGATTTGCCCAACTCTTGCAACAGGTCAGAACCACGTTCCTGCAAATAATCGCGCACGGTGTCACGCAGGGTCTTGCGCAGTTGTCGCACGGTTGAAACTGGCAAGTTTTGCAGCGACAGATTGAGTAACAGTTCGCGCAGACGTTGCTGCACCCCCAAAGAAGTGATCAATTCCGCTAAGCGAGCATTGGAGGCATCCCGTTCGTCCAGGCAGTAAGAACGTAAACGAGTCAAAGCATTGCGGACACCAAACAGGTTAGCAACAACCCAGTAAGTGCCACTGGTTTTTTCGCGGAACCCTTCATCAATGACTTGAATGTTGCGATCGGTCAAGAAGTCAATAATCGTCTGCCGCAGCACATCCGGCGGTAAAGCCACCTCTAACAACCAGTCGGCCAGCTTAGTAGCTTGCTCATCCGTCAACTGAAAGTCGAGCAAAACCTGGTCAAAAATTTGGTTGAGCTGCACTTCTAAAAAATCTTCGCGTCGGGCTAGAACCTTTAACAGCCGTGGCAGAGACTCACCAAACAGATCACGTAGAATGTTGGATAAAACGATCGCCGTGCGTGGATTTTGTTGCGGATCAAGTTGGGCGATCGCGAGTTGGAGCAACCACTTAATTGCACCTTGCACCCGCTCTGTTTGTAAGAGGCGTTGGGCCAGCCGTTGCATCTCTTCGGGCGTCAGCAGCGAACCCATGATGGTGTCTGAAATTCGCTTAGCCAGTCGCTCCTGGTTACGAGGAATCAGACCCGGAGTGAAGGGCACTCGCCGCCCGCCAAAGTAAAGCGTCTTGTAAGGGCGAAACAGCATTTTGATGGCGATGTCATTGGTAAAGTAACCAATCACACCCCCCACTAATGGCGGACCGATAAATAGCCAGACTGTAGCGAGATCCAAGGTAGTACGCGTCAGAAAGGAACTAGAGTGTTATGCCCTAAAAATCGAAAGCAGGCGAATTTCTAGGCCTGTCCAATTCTCTTTATTTTTGAGCAACCAATACCCCCATCGTACCCCCGGCGATAGGGTAATGCGTGACGGTGGAAAACCCAACCTGCTTGGCGAGGTTTACTTGCGTTTCCCCGGTTGGAAACCGCTCTAAACTGGGGGCAATGTAGGCATACTCATCCGTCATGCCAAACCGGGTCGCGGTTGAGACGACGATCGCCTCTAAGTACCAATTTTGAAACGCTTTTACTAAAGGATTTTGAGTGTGGTTAAAGTCGAGTACAGCAGCGGTTGCACCTGGCTTCAAGACACGATACAACTCCTTCAGTGCTTGAGGAATATCTGTAACGTTTCGCAACCCATAACCCATTGTAACCGCATCAAATGAAGCATCGGCAAACGGTAGTGCCAGAGCATCCCCTTCAACCCAGGTGATAGCCGGATTGCGTTGACCCGCGATCGCCAATTGTTCGACCGCAAAATCAACTCCGGTCACGGCACCCATCTGCCCAACACGCTCAGCCAGCAACAGGGCGATGTCACCGCTACCACAGCACACATCCAAGCAGCGATCGCCCGGTTTGGCACCGCTCCACTTGACGGTCATCAGCTTCCAAATCTTGTGCTGGCCCAGGCTCAGGGAGCGATTGAGCTGGTCATAAACAGGCGCAATGCGGTTGAATAGGTCGCGAATCTCGTTGGAATTCATGAATGAACCAGTCAGAAAGCGAAGGCAGAAGAGCAGAATACCATGTCATCAGGTTACTGCGGCTTTTCGTGCGTTTCTAAAACAGCGGCGACGATCGCCATTGCTGCTAGGGGTGCTGTAACGGCTCGTAAAATCCGCTCGCCCAGGGAAACGGGCTGATAACCTGCCGCGATCGCCTGTTGAATTTCGGCTTCTGTCCACCCACCTTCAGGCCCAACTGCCAGCATGATCGGCCAGTCCAGACGGCAAGCGGTTAACTGGGGCAGCAAATGGGGGTAGGTGTCACGGGCTTCGCAGAAAAATTTGTGACACTCCCGACCGGGTAGCGTTTCTAGGTGATTGACCAAGGAAAGTGGCTCGCGCACCGGGGGGACAATTTGCCGTTCGGCTTGCTCAGCGGCTTCTTGGGCAATGCGACGCCAGCGCTCAAGCTTTTGGGGACTGGGTTGTAGCAAGGTGCGATCGCTGAGGACTGGCACAATCTCTGCTACTCCTAACTCGGTGCATTGCCGCACGACCTCATCAAAGCCGCTGCCCTTGGGTAAGGCTGCTACCAGGGTGATTGCGACGGGTAACTCGGTCTGAATGTCGAGATGGTCGAGAATTTTGGCGTGCGCCGTTGGAGTTGTTAAAGTTAACTCTGCTAACCAGGAGTGACCTTGCCCATCCATTGCGATGAAGCGATCGCCTGCCCCTAATCGCAAAACTCGTTCTAGATAGTGGTGCTGGGCGGCAGTCAGCGTGATCTGGAGATCGTTCACTTGCTCCAGCGAAATTACAATTCGCTGCACCATCGTCTTTCTTGCAAAAATTCGCCCCTATTATCTTACTGACGCACAATGGAAAAGGTGAGTGGGGATTGAAATTGTGACACTTCTCTATTGCAGCCAGGGGCACGAAAATCCTTCTAACCATCGGTTTTGCCTGTTTTGTGGCGAGGCGCTAACACCCCCACTACAAAACCAGGAGGGCTTGCTGGGCGGACGTTATCGGGTTCTGCGCCAGCTTGGGCAGGGTGGCTTTGGCCGAACTTACCTCGCCGAAGATACGAACCGCTTTCAGGAATATTGTGTGCTGAAGGAGTTTGATCCTCAAGTACACGGCACTGAGGCACTCAGCAAAGCCGAAGAACTGTTTCAGCGTGAGGCGGGTATTCTCTATCGGCTAGAGCATCCGCAGATTCCCCGGTTTCGCGAAATCTTTCGAGCCAGCGTCAATGGTGGACGGTTGTTTTTGGTGCAAGATTACGTCGATGGCGATACCTACCTCACCTTGCTGCGCCAACGCCAACAACAGGGCACCTGCTTTTCTGAGGAAGAAGTTAAACAACTGATCTATCACCTATTGCCTGTGCTGGCTTATATTCACTCGCTCGGTGTTGTTCACCGTGATATTTCTCCTGATAACTTGATCTGTCGTCGGAGCGATCGCCTGCCTATTTTGATCGATTTTGGCGGTGTGAAGCGAATGGCGGCAACAGTCATCTCCCAAACTCCGGGTGCGGTGATGCCCGCGCAACCGACCTTGCTCGGCAAAATTGGCTACGCTCCCACTGAGCAGATGAGCAGCGGTGAAGCTTACCCCCACAGCGATTTGTATGCGCTGGCGATGACGGCATTGGTGCTACTCACCGGACGCGAACCCCAGGATTTGTTGGGTGCAGATCGCCGCCAGTGGCACTCAATGGTGCGCTTAAGTCCCAAATTCACCAACATTCTAGAGCGGATGTTGAGTCCTTACCCGGAGCAGCGGTATCCTACGGCAACGGCGGTGCTGGAGGCGTTTGGGGCGGAGGCAGTGATCGCGGCTGAAGGTGCATTACTATCAACACCGACTCCTGAACTTACGTCCACTCAGACTCTAGCGGTAAGTCCAGCTACTACACCCGCGCCAGCAGGGGCACGTCGCTCGAAAGGAGGACTGCGGCTAGTGGGAATTAGCTTGCTATTAACGGGACTGGCTGCGGGTGGTTGGTTAGTTGGCGATCGCTACCTCAAGGCCCGCACGCCAGAACCCAGTCCTACGGTTCCAGCACAATCAGAACAAAACAACATTCCCCCCGAACCTGAGTTTTCGGCGGCTGAGAAAGCTCGAAAGGAAGCCTTGATTCAGCAGCGTCAGCGGCTTGGAATTGAGGAAAGTTTTTTAGTGGCACTGGTGAATGACACCTTCTACGCCAAAAATGCGATTGGTCGCCCCTTAACCCGCGAACCGAAGGATGAAGCGTACCGCAAAGAGTGGGATGAGATTGCCCAAGATTACCTCACCCGGCTAGAAAAAATTAGTAAAGATGCGCGATCGCGGTTGGGTCGGTATACCAACGCTGATTTAGAAAAACGTCGGAACGCGGTGAATCAGATCAACGTGAGTAGCCGCACCCTCAACGATTTAACGGATGCTCAATTTGCCTATTTGATGCCGGAGCAACCCAAGCAGGGGAAGCTGTCTGCCCCCATGATGCAAGTTTGGCAAGCGATCGCGACGGAGCAGCTGACCCAACTAAAAGCAGGCAAAAACCTGGCGCGATTGAACTTCAGCAGTGGCGCGAACAGCCAGCAGGTTGAAGGCGATCTCCAACCCGGACAGGGCAAAGTTTATTTGGCAGCACTGGAAAAAGATCAAACCGTTCAACTCAACTTACAAGCGAAAGATCAAAGTACGCGCCTTTCTTTTTACCCACCAACGTCTGAGCGATCGCCCCTACTTGAAGACACTCAAGCAACAGAATGGTCAGGCAAACTACAAGACTCTGGTTTGTATGAAATTGTTGTCATTCCTAACTCAAATCAAGTGGTCGATTTTTCCTTAAAGCTTGAGGCAGAGGCCATTTCGCCCCCTTCTCCCACACCGACAACAACGATTCCACCCGTGGAAGAAAGCCCCTAATTTTGATGAATATTAATGGATCTGCCCCTTGGCAACATGATACAAATATACTATTAATAGAGAAGCTGATTCAACTCTCCAATCAAAGCCCGATTTGAAATGGGTGCTGATAAGAAATTGACTTCAATTTTGCCGTTGTTTTGCTTTAGCAGCATCGGTCATTTTTTCTAAACCCTTTCCCCTTTACTTCCGTTGTTCAACTTCCTCCTAGCTTGAGCGGAGGCTTATGATGCAGGCAAACCCCGTCGCGACTGGAACGCTACTACAAAACCGTTATCGCCTGGTTGGCATTGGCAGTCAGGGGGTATTTGGGCAAACCTACTTGGCGCGTGATCAGCTTCAGGAAAATGAGTTGTGTGTCTTGAAAGAATTTTTGCCCGTTGAGTCAGACCCAGAGAGTTTGCAAACGCTCTGGCATCGCTTTAACCAGGGGGCAGCGATTCTCTACAGCTTGCAGCAGGCTCAATTGCCCAGTCAGCAAGCGCTCCTGCTGCAGGGAAATCGGTTTTTCTGGGTGCGCGAGTACATTGAAGGCAAAAGCTACGGAGTTCTGCTTGAAGAACGGCGTGAGGTGGGGCAAGCTTTTTCAGAGCTAGAAATTTTAGAACTGATCGGGCAAGTCTTGCCAGTGCTGCACTATTTGCATGGGCGGGGCGTGGTTCATCGCAATGTCACACCCGATAGTTTGATTTTGCGTGAAACGGATGGCTTACCTGTGCTGGTGAATTTTGGCCTGGTTTATGAGTTGGTCGCCCAATTGCAGTTGCATCCCGTGATGCCTGATGATGCGATCGGCGAGTGGGGCTATGCGCCACCTGAGCAAGTAGCCGGAAACCCCTGCCCTGCTAGCGATCTATTTGCGTTGGCGGTAACGGTTGTGGTGCTGCTGGCGGGCAAGACCCCCGAAGAACTCTACGATCCAGAGACGCAGATTTTTGATTGGGAGTCGCAAGTTTCGGTCAGTTCTGGATTAAAACAACTGCTCTGGCAGATGCTCAGCGTTGACCCACAAAAACGGCCTGCTTCCGCCCTGGTTGTGATGCAAGCGATTCAGCCACTCTTGGCGCGATCGCTCCAGACGCGTCAAATTGTGCAAAAGCAGGTGGTTGTGCCGCCACCAGAACGAGAGCCAGAAACTAGACCGCGTAAGCCTCGTCAGCAACCGCGCACAGCCCAACGAGGAAAACCGCGATCGGCGGGAGCAGACCTGGCGGCTTCGATGTTGTTGGGCATGGGGATGACACTGTTGTTTGCGGTGATTGGGTGGCGAGTGGTTACAACCGGATTCTCGTTGCCATTTCTCAAAAAAACGCCTGAAACAACGGCAACAAGTCCATCGCCGAGCGCACCCCCCTTAATACCTGAGCAAGCCGAGCAGCCTGTGGGGCAACCAACTGGTGCAGCAACGCCTGCCCCGGCTGCGAGTCCAACCGCCGGGACGGACGCTCTGCGCGATCGCCGCCGCACCTTGGGAATTGACTACAACTTTTTCACGCGCCTGGTGGATGAGCAATTTTATGAAAAGTATCCTCAACTGCGATCGCAACCGCTGAGCGATGAAGCCCAGCAAGCCTCGCTAAAAAATGAGTGGAACGCGATCGCAACATCTTTAATGGATCGCTTAGAAAAACTCAGCCCTGCAACGCGTGGCAAACTGGGCAGCTATAGCCGGGCAGACTATCAACGCTGGCTCACAGAACTGGGCGAAACGGGGGAAACCAGCAAAACCCTTGACCCGGTTGCAGATGCTCAGTTTTACCAACTATTTCCTGAGATGCAGGGTAAGACGTTGACCCCCAAAACGTTTGGGCAGGTCTGGTATGCGATCGCGGAGGATCAGATGGCCAGTCTGCGATCGCGCACAAATACAACTGCACCTCGTCCGACATCAGCCCAGTAATCCCAGGGTGTGTGAATTCTGTAGGGGCGTTTTGCAAAACGCCCCCAGCACCGGGATGCTGATCCCAAAAATCTCGACACTCGACAATGCTTTACCAGGGTGTCTGAAAGAATGGATTGGATTGAATGAAGTTGGCGTTGTAATAAGGGTCGCCGCCTAGACTGTTGATGTATCCCATCCAGCGATCGCGAAATAGATCAATTTCATCTTGCCGAACGCTGGGTGGGCGAGTCATTGATTCGTAGTGAAATAGCTCAGCGTCGGGGGTCATAACGTTGCGGTAGCCTGCTCGGTGCAACTTCAGACAAAAATCAACATCGTTGTAGTTCACATCAAAGGTTTCGTCTAACCCATTGACTTCTTCAAAGTATTTGTGTCTGACCATCAAACAAGCAGCGGTAACAGCCAGATAGTTACGATTGGTCATATTTGAGAAGACATAACCGGGATGATCGCCATCAAACCCATAACAGGCGTGGGTTGGGTTGCTGCTAACGACAACAACTCCGGCGTGCTGAATGCGGCGATCGGCAAATAATAGTTTTGCCCCAACGGCACCCACTCCGCTTTGTTGAGCCAGCTCTAGCATGGATTCCAACCAGTCGGGAGCAATCACTTCGGTGTCATCGTTGAGGAGAACGACAAACTCGCCTGTTGCGGCTGCAACGCCCTGATTGATGCGCTTTGAATAGTTGAATGGCTCATTGGCGTGAATAAATTTATAGCCAACCGCTTTGCTATGCAGAAGTCTTTCTTCTAATCTTTCAAACACCTCATTTGGAATATCGCAACCATCAATGATAACAACTTCAATATTTGTGTAAGTGCTGTTTTCTAGAATACTCTTGACACAGTTCTCTAACAGACAACAATCCTGTCCATTCACGTTGCCAATTTTGCCTGCACTGGGAATCACAATACTAATCACGGGCTGGTCAATCAGTTTGCGATGCAGCTTAAAGTAGATTGAGGGACCATAAGTGCATTGCTCGACTGTGCCGGGATAGGGACTGCGATCGAGCGATTCCTGCAAAGCCCTCTGGCTAGCGGTGTAAGCCCAGGGTTTAGCCTGCTCATCGGCACTCGTTGAAGCGGGAATAATGCGCCAGTGATAGAGGAACTTGGGGATGTGAAAAATGTTTTGGGTGTGTTCAGTAAAGCGTAGCACCAGGTCATAATCTTGCGAGCCATCAAACTCACTGCGAAAGCCGCCAATCTTGCGTACCAGGCTGGTGCGATAGACCCCCAAATGGCAGGTGTACATCAACTGGTGAAAGAAGTCAGGCGACCAACCTGGTTTTAAGAAAGGGCTTATGCGTGTGCCCGACGGGTCAATTTTATCTTCATCGCTGTAGATGAAATCGGCTTCTGGATGTTGATTGATCAGCTTTGCGTTCTCATACAAAGCATCGATCGCCAATTCATCATCGTGATCTAGCAGTGCGATATAGTCGCCCGTTGCGATCGCGAGTGCATCATTGCTGGCGGCAGAGATACCACCGTTCTCAGTCCGAAAAACAACCTTAATGCGGGAATCAGCTCGACTATACCGCTTCAAAATAGGTGCAATATAACTTTCGGTAGATGCGTCATCTGCAATACAGAGCTCCCAATTTGAATAGATTTGATTTTGTACAGATTGAATTGCTTTCTTTAACCAAACCGCATTGACGTTGTAGACCGGCATGATGATGGAAAATTTGGGTTGATTTTCCCATTTTTGAATCGCTGCCGTTGCCGCTTGAATCTGCTCAGGTTTCAGTTGATTTTCAAGAATCCAGCTTTCATAGCTTGAGTAAAGCCGCTGTTTGATGAATCGCTTGCGAAACCACTGATAAGTTCGTTTGACCGCTGTTTTCCCCCCATCTTGTTGCCAGATTGAGAGAAAAATCTTGAATTTCCGCTTCAAGGTTACGAGGTATGCGGTCATATAAAAAATCAGCGAGTTTTGCATTCATGAACTATTGAGTCTTGGAATGGTCTTTCTGTCAACCCGGACTCTTGAGGTGGCTCTCAGATGAAAACCAAAGTGACGATAGGATCTAGCCTGTCAGCGATCGCCAAAGGATGGTAATTTGAATTCCTTAGAGGTAGGTTGAATAACCTTTTATTAAGTGAAAAATAAGTGAGCTATTAAAGCCGATTTGAGGAATCCTTTAACTGTTTCGGTTTAAGCCCTCTACTTGAACTTTCTCTCAGTCATAATGGGATTGCCTGAGAGAAATAAGGGTTGGTCGTGCTGCGAATGCAGTTCATAAAGGCTATTGGTGACGTTTGGCGGGTGAATTGCATGGAAAAACGATGGTTACGGTGCTGGCTGTTAGGGTTAGTGACCGTTGCATTGGCGGGTTGTGTTCCTGAAAGGCGGTCAAAAGCTGAGAAAGAACCCGCTCCACCACCAAAGCCTGAACTCAGCTATGAGCGAAGAACGATTGGGCTAAGTGACGTTCACATCATCCGAATTCCTGCGGGGGCACCTTACCGAGTCTTGCCTGCCATTTCTGACACGGTGGATAACGTTGCAACTTTTGCTAAACGGGAAGAGGCGATCGCGGTGTTAAATGGGGGCTACTTTGACCCAGTAAATCAAAAGTCTACGTCCTTTGTTGTGCTGAAAGGGAAAACGGTTGCCAACCCACAAGATAATGAGCGGTTGGTGAATAATTTGGAAATGGCACCTTACCTGACGCGGATTATGGAACGTCCCACGTTTCGCCGCTATCGCTGTGCTGGCCAAATTCGCTACGACATTGCCCCGGCGACTGAGCTAGCCCCACCCGAATGCCGTGTGCTTGAAGAGTTGGGGGCTGGCCCTACGCTACTACCTCAATTACGAGCAGAGGAAGAAGCCTTTACTGCCTCAAAAGGTGGTGTGATGACGCGAGATCCAATTGGGATAAACACACTCAATGCTCGCTCAGCAGTTGGTTTAGCAGCGGACAATAGCGTGATCTTGGTGATGGTGGCTCAACTTCCTCAGGAGCCTTACAAGTCGGGGATGCCATTGCCAGCCCTGGCAGGTTTAATGCGTGACCTGGGCGCAGTCGAAGCCTTAAATCTAGATGGTGGAACCTCTTCAGCTCTGTTCTTTCAAGGGAAGACCCATATTGGCAAAGTTGCTGCTGATGGCTCGCGTCTGGTTCGTCCGGTGAAGTCGGTGCTGGTTGTGCAAGACACACGCCGGAATTAGAGAGGCGATCGCGTATCGTGCTTTGGGTCTACCCGCGATCGCACCTTTTTCTCTAGCCTTGCCGAAAACAGCCAAAAACGTGACCAACGCAGGCAAACGGGTAGACCCAAACTAACCAAGAATCAAGGGTTCACAATCGGTAGCTTAGTCACAACCCCATTCAGTTAGGACGTGACACCGATGAAGCGACCCCTCTTTTCCCTCACGATCAGCTTAGGACTCCTTGCCAGCGCGATCGCCCCTAGCATATTGCCGCTGATCACCAGCGCAAGGGCACAGGCCAGCGAGAACCCACAACTGGTTGCAGCCCAACCCAAAGCAGTTGATTCAGGCCGTTTAGTTCGCACGTTTACGGGACACACCAACTCGGTGAATTCGGTGGCGATCGCCAATGATAACGAAACAATCATCAGCGGCAGCACTGACCGTAGCATTCGCTTTTGGGATTTGGAAAGCGGCAAGCTAGTGCGAACCCTATCCGGCAATCTGACCGTGAATGGGGTTGCCGTCAGTCCGGATGGTCAAACGCTGCTCAACAGTGGCACCGACAAGACAGTGAAGTTGTGGCGCATTAGTAGTGGCGATCTCTTACGCACTTTTTCAGGTTTTTCGGCGATGATTCGCTCGGTGGCGATCGCGCCGGATGGTGACATCTTTGCCGCCGGCAGCCTCGACAAGACAATTCGCATTGTGCAGCTTCGCACCGGAAATGAAATTGCCACACTCAAAGGACATACGGATTACGTGACCTCGGTTGCTTTCAGTCCGGATCGCTCGATATTGGTAAGTGGCAGCGGCGGCCTGGATAAAACAATTCGCGTTTGGCAGGTGCCCGATGAGCGCAATCCGGGACGGTTGTTACGCACGATTAAGGCGCACCCAGACTGGGTGTTGTCAGTCGCGGTCAGCCCCAATGGTCGCTATATTGCCAGCGCCAGTGCAGATAAGACAATTAAACTGTGGGACTTGTCGAGCGGTGAGTTGCTTCGCACGTTTACCGGGCACAAAGACTGGGTGAGATCGGTCAAGTTTACCCCCGATGGCCGCACGATTGTCAGCGGCAGTAAAGACCAAACCGTGCGTCTGTGGAGTACTGATTCAGGTGAATTGCTAGCCACCCTCGAAGGCCACAAACGACCAATCATGGCGATCGCCGTTAGCCCCAACGGACGCTACGTTGCCAGCGCCAGCGAAGATAAAACAGTCAATGTTTGGCAAATCCGCTAACACCGGGAATCGTCTAAGGGGCATGGATTAAATCAGTTCGATGTTGCGTAGGGGTGGGTTTTGCCGTTAAATCCACGACAGGCTGAAGATGGTTCTGCTAAACCCGCCCGTACAGTTTGCGGATTGATTGAATTCGCGATTCTAAATGTCATGTCTCGCCAATGATGGCGCGGCGATCGAGCAAGAGTAAGTCGCGTAGTTGGTCGGTGTCGAGTTCTGTCAGCCAGTTTTCCCCGGTGCCGACCACTTGCTCAGCCAGGGCTTTTTTGCTCTCGATCATGTCGTGAATCTTTTCTTCAAGCGTGCCAGTGCAGACAAACTTGTGGACTTGCACATTACGTGTTTGCCCAATTCGAAACACGCGGTCGGTGGCTTGATTTTCAACAGCCGGGTTCCACCAGCGATCGAAGTGAAAGACATGGTTGGCGCGAGTCAGGTTTAAACCGACACCACCCGCTTTGAGCGACAGAATGAACAGGCGTGGCCCCTGGGGGTCGTGCTGAAAGCGATCGATCATCTCTTCCCGTTGCTTTTTGCTGGTGCTGCCGTAGAGAAACAACACTTCCTGGTTCCACTGCTTTTCGAGGTGCGCTTGCAGCAACTTGCCCCATTCGGAAAACTGGGTGAAGATCAGGGCGCGATCGCCTTCTGCTGTCACTTCTTCCAACATTTCTTCAAGGCGTTGCAGCTTACCCGATCGCAGGTCAAAAGCGGGGGTTACCAGTTGCGTAGTTGGCTCCGCTTTTTTGCGCCCTTTGCTGGGAGGTGGCGATTCGTCCTTTAAAAACAAGGCGGGATGGTTACAAATCTGCTTTAACTTGACCAGTACTGCCAGAATGATGCCGCGTCGTTGAATCCCGTCAGCCGCCTCAATCTCAGCTAAGGATTTTTCGACAACGCTCTGGTAGAGCGCGGCTTGCTCAGCCGTTAACCCACAAAACACCGCCATTTCTTGCTTTTCGGGCAAGTCTTGAATGATTTCTTTATCGGTCTTGAGGCGGCGCAAAATAAAGGGCTGCACGAGCGATCTCAGGGTTCGCAGGGAGTCGGTGTCACCGTACCGCTCGATCGGAGTGGCAAATCGACGCTGAAAGAAGTTTTTTGGCCCCAAATAGCCCGGATTGAGAAAATCCATAATTGACCATAACTCTGACAGGCGATTTTCGACAGGGGTGCCAGTCAACGCAATCCGAAACTGGGTTTCGAGTTGACGAACAGCTTGCGATTGCTTCGCCTCTGGATTTTTAACGTTTTGCGCTTCATCTAAGACCACACCCTGCCACGCGATCGCCTGCAAGTCTTTCAAATCGCGCTGCACCAGAGGGTAGCTCGTCACAATCAGGTCTTTGCCTTTGACCGCTTTGACCAGATCTTTTCCCTTGGGGCGCTGATCGCCATGATGGACAGTCACTTTCAGGGTCGGGGCAAAGCGTTTCACCTCGCGCTCCCAGTTGCCCAGTACAGACGTTGGACACACAAGCAGGATAGGAGCTTTTAAGTTATCTTGCTCTTTCAGATGCAGCAAAAACGCAATCAACTGAATGGTTTTTCCCAAACCCATGTCATCCGCGAGGCAAGCCCCCAAACCCCACTGTTCTAAAAACGCCAACCAGCCCACCCCACGAGCCTGGTAAGGGCGTAGTTCCCCGCGAAACTCGTCAGGCTCTTCGATCGGAGTTAACGTCCGGTTGCCCGTCAAGGTGTTGATTAAGTCCTGTAGTGGCCCCGACGCTTCAAACCCGACAACCGGGAGTTTTTCGATCATCTGGGTGTCGCCTGTGCTGATCCGCAGAGCATCTTCGAGCGAAAGCGCGGGTTGGTCTTTACGGGTCGCAAAAAACTGCTGAGCAGCTTTGACATCAGAGGGGCGCAACTCGACCCATTCTCCATTAATTTCAACCAGGGGCATGTTGAGTGCCACTAACCGATCAAACTCTGCTTTTGACAGGGTTTGACCACCGATTGTTAACTCCCACTGAAAGTTGAGCAGGCTTTGCAAACCAAGGCGCTGACCTTTTTGTAACTTGCCTGTTTGCGCTTGAATTTTAAGACCCAAACGGTTTGCCCAACTCCCCTGACTAGAGAGGCTTTCGGGCATGAGTACACCAATGCCACTATCTTGCAAACGCCAGGCAGTGGATTTGATGAAGTCGTAGGCTTGAAACGGGTTGAGAGGACAAAACTGGGGGCGTGCTTCTTGCAGGCTTGGCTCAATTGGCGCAAACAAACGAGACGCTAAGCCTAAGCCCATTAAGAAGGTCTCCTGCGGTTGCGCGATCGCCCGTCCCTGATAGCGTAACTGCGCGACAGGATTGTTCCAAATTACGGGGGCGCTGATCAGAAAGGTTTCGTCATCGATCGCCTGCAAGAAATACTCTAAGCGCCAGGTTGTCTCGTTTGCAGCGGGTGGATGCAAGTAGAGGCAGGTGCGGTAAAGATTGACCTCAAACCGCCGATTTTGCAGAGGTGTCACCCAGGTATTAAGTGCTTGCGCCAGGGCTTGCAATCCGGAAGTCGCGACAGTGCCGTGCGGTTGTTGCAAGGCTTCGAGCCATTCCTTAGTGGGGGAGGCGATCGCCACAGTTTTGCTGCCTCCCGGTTGCCGACTTAAGTTAACTCGTCCTGTTTTTTCGGGGGCTGGGGATAGGTTATAGCTGGCAGCTACGGCTCGCACATGGGTATCAATCAGTTGACTAATAAAGCTTTGCAGCAGTTCTTGCGGTTCGCTTGGCAGAGCCATTGCTAACCCTGGAGTTTCTGCTTCTGCCTGCAACGGTGCATACATCTGGCAAACGACGGGCATCACCTTGATGAACTGGGCTAGCCGAATCTGGTCAGCACTGCTGTCTAACAAAGGACTCCAACGGGCAATGCCACTCTGGTCATTTTGTAGCTCAATCGTTGGCAAAAATTTGTCGCGTGCCAGCAGATCAAGGCTCCAACGAGTGACATGCGACCAAAACCGCAAATCACCGCCAATCTGAGTGTTTTGATCAACAGCGCTGAGTGGCATCGAGTTTAACAGCGCGATCGCCTCTGCTGCGGGCAAAAAGATACCTTCAACCTGCCACGGATAAAGAAACAGTGGCTCTGGCTCAGTGGCGGCAGAGTGGAGCGGCAACACGGCAGCCGCTTGCAGGGTTTCGGCATCGCCTGTGACGGGGTAGGAGGGCACAGCCAGCGGTCGCGATCGCCAGCTTAATAATTGGTCGGTGGTCGCCACCGCAAACTTCGCTAAAGACTCAGGCAGACGAATGCTGCCCGTTTGTTGCAGCTCGTGCAAAAACTTGAGCAGCTCATCTTGCAATAACCCGTAGGGATGGGGCGCAAGTGTTGGGGGATCGAACACTTGCGGCTCGGTGCGTCGCCAAGCCTCACCCCACAAAAACAGCCCTTCTAAGGCTGGCTCAGAAAAGGTGCGATCAGTGGTAGGCTCAGATGTTTGAGATACTTTGAGCGCGCTTGTGGAGATTAACCAGCTACCGTGCAGCAGTGCCATGATTGGTACGAGTTCCTAACTAAAACGCAGAGAGAAACCAAGGCCATTCAAAAATTGTTTCAACCTCTTGCAACTCATACGCCAACCATTCCCGCCGCAATCCTGCTAAAAGTCTAGCGAACACTAAACCGTCGGAATCTCCATTGGTTTTGCTCGCGGCAAATACGCCTTTGCATTTACCCTGCCGATTGTGAAATTCTACCTTCTCTGTCTAGAAGCCTCCACAATTTCGCGTTGCAAGTAAACTTTTGTAGCATTTGGCAACGGTTTTGACAGGGGCGATCGCGATTTGTAACGAATCGATTTCAAACAATCTTTAAGTAGCTCTGCTTTCATTTAGCTGAGCGAAAAACAATGCCCTGCGATGTTCTACTCCAATGAGTTCTCCGGTTCGGTTTTCTTTATCAGTGTTAGGATTGCCAACAGAAACAAAAAAAGAGAAAGAAAAGGGTACCACACTACATGGAAGAAATGGTAAAGTCGTTATCCTTCGATGGTAGGGATATTCGACTGAAGCTCGGCGTTTTTGCTCCTCAAGCTGGCGGTGCAGTTCTAATCGAGTCAGAAGATACCGCTGTTTTAGTGACCGCAACTCGTTCTGCAACTCCCCGTGAGGGCATTGATTTTTTACCATTGCTGGTTGATTACGAAGAGCGGATGTACGCTGCCGGACGTATCCCTGGTGGTTTTTTGCGAAGAGAAGGCAGACCTCCTGAAAAAGCAACACTGATCAGCCGTTTGATTGACCGTCCGTTGCGGCCACTGTTTCCGGGTTGGTTACGGGATGATATCCAAGTTGTTGCAACAACCCTGGCAATGGATGAGCGCGTGCCGCCTGACGTGTTAGCAGTGACGGGTGCATCCGTTGCAGTGCTGCTGGCACAGATTCCGTTTAATGGGCCAATGGCTGGGGTCCGGGTTGGTCTGGTTGGCGATGATTTCATCATTAACCCGACTTACAAAGAGCTTGAAGAAGGCGATCTAGACTTGATAGTTGCTGGCTCACCTGATGGCATCATTATGGTTGAGGCCGGGGCAAATCAGTTGCCAGAGCAAGATGTGATCGAGGCGATCGACTTTGGTTACGAAGCAGTGCGCGACTTGATTCAAGCCCAGTTAGACTTGCTCAAAGATGTTGGGATTGAGTTGGTCAAAGCAGAACCACCCGAAGTTGATACAACACTCGAAACCTACATTCGCGAGAAGGCGACGGTGCCTGTCAAAGAGATTTTGGGTCGCTTTGAGAAGGATAAGGGTGTGCGTGATGCGGCGCTCGATGAAGTAAAGGCAGAGATTGAAACCGCGATCGCGGAGTTGCCCGAAGAAGACCCTGTTAAAGTTGCGGCAACCGAAGCACCCAAAGCGCTCAGCACCACCTTTAAGGATGTCACTAAGACCCTCATGCGCCGCCAAATTATTGAAGACGGGGTGCGGGTTGATGGTCGTAAATTAGATGAAGTGCGTCCTATTTCCTGTCGGGTTGGTGTCCTGCCGCAGCGGGTGCATGGCAGCGGTTTATTTAACCGGGGGTTGACCCAGGTATTGACGATCGCCACCCTCGGAACTCCCGGCGAAGCGCAAGAACTGGATGACCTGCATCCTGACGAAGAGAAGCGCTATTTGCACCACTACAACTTCCCGCCGTTCTCGGTAGGTGAGACGCGCCCCATGCGATCGCCTGGTCGCCGTGAAATTGGTCACGGGGCTTTGGCTGAGCGTGCCCTGATTCCAGTGTTGCCGCCGCGATCGGAATTTCCTTATGTGATTCGAGTTGTGTCTGAGGTGCTTTCCTCGAATGGTTCAACCTCAATGGGTTCGGTGTCGGGTTCAACCCTGGCGCTGATGGATGCAGGTGTACCCATCCTGAAGCCTGTTAGCGGTGCGGCGATGGGCTTGATCAAGGAAGGCGATGAGATTCGTGTCTTAACCGATATCCAAGGCATCGAAGACTTTCTCGGCGATATGGATTTCAAAGTGGCAGGTACCGACACCGGTATCACGGCCCTTCAACTCGATATGAAAATCACAGGCTTGCCCTTAGATGTCATCGCCCAAGCGGTTAATCAGGCAAAACCTGCACGTTTGCATATTCTCAGCAAAATGCTGGAGACAATTTCGATTCCTCGCAAGGAGTTGTCTCCCTTTGCGCCTCGTCTGATGACCCTCAAGATTGATCAGGACATGATCGGTGCTCTGATTGGTCCTGGCGGTAAGACGATTAAAGGCATCACTGAGAAGACTGGAGTTAAAGTTGATATTGAGGATGACGGTACCGTCACGATCGCCTCTAACGATGGTGAAGCGGCGAAGCAAGCCCGCGCAATGGTGCAGGCATTAACCCGCAAGCTCAACGCAGGGGATGTCTATGCGGGTAAGGTAACGCGCATCATCCCCATTGGGGCGTTTGTCGAGTTGTTGCCCGGTATGGAAGGCATGATCCATATCTCGCAACTGGCTGACTACCGTGTAGGCAAAGTCGAAGATGAAGTCTCTGTTGGGGATGAAGTGATTGTCAAAGTGCGCGAAATTGACAATCGCGGTCGGATCAATTTGACCCGTTTGGGCATTCACCCTGATGAAGCCGCTGCGGCTCGTGAAGCCGCTGCTGCAGGCTAACTCGCTTTAACTTAAACAGCCAAACCCCCGGATTCTTTGAGGATTTGGGGGTTTTTCAGATCAATCCTTGGGGATGTTAAAGCTCCCCGATCTGGCGCTCCGCTGCCCCAAAACTCTGCCTCACCCCAATCAAAAAAGCGTTCTCCTAAAAGAATTTTGCTGTTACCAGGGCGATCGCCTTTGTAACCTCCGCCTCACGTCACCCGTCCCCTCTGTCAACGAACAGAGCATTGATCTTGCTACCCTCAACGTTTGGCTAGCTGACCATTCAACACCAACACGCACCACCTTGCGGGGGTTGTAGGGGAGTGAGTCCCCTACATGCGGGGGCGCGGGGGGAAGTCCCCCGATCTTGCGGCTCCGCCGCCCCAAAATCTCCGCTTTACTCCAACCCAAAAGCCTTCTCCTAGAAAAGTTTTTCCAAGCCAACCCCTCCATCTCCCCACAACTCAAAAACCAGAAACTACCCAACTACAAATAGATACCCACCCACAACAATTTCCATCTCTCCTCACCCCGCGCCAAAAACCTCTCCCGTACAATAAAGATCGGGAACTGTTATGAGACACCTATGCTAGCTCCGGAAAAAAACGCCACCCAACGCAACTGGCAACCCATCATCCAAGAATTCATCACCGTTCTCGGTGAAAAAGGCGTTGTTCGTCGCAAAGAAGAACTTTTAGTCTACGAATGTGACGGGTTAACCAGTTACCGCAACCGCCCAGCCCTGGTCGTCTTTCCCCGCAGCACTGAAGAAGTTTCCCAAGCCATCAAAATTTGTGCCAGGCATCAGCTGCCTTTTGTCGCCAGAGGCTCTGGCACAGGCTTATCGGGTGGTGCCTTACCCGAAGACGATTCAGTGTTGATTGTCACCTCCCGGATGAATCGAATTCTCAACATTGACCTCGAAAATCAGCAAGTCGTTGTGCAACCCGGTGTGATCAACAACTGGGTAACGCAGGCTGTCAGCGGCGCAGGCTTTTATTACGCTCCAGACCCTTCGAGCCAGATTATCTGCTCCATCGGTGGTAACGTTGCTGAAAACTCCGGTGGAGTGCATTGCCTCAAGTATGGTGTCACCACAAACCACGTCTTGGGACTAAAGCTCGTTCTTCCCACAGGCGGCATTGTAGACGTGGGCGGTTCCCTGCCAGAAATGCCTGGTTACGACCTGACCGGCTTGTTTGTTGGTTCCGAAGGCACTTTAGGTATCGCCACTGAAATTACCCTCAAAATTCTCAAAACCGCTGAATCGATCAAAGTGCTTTTAGCTGACTTCACTAGCGTCGAAGCAGCTGGAGCAACTGTTTCAGACATCATCGGGGCAGGCATCATTCCCGGTGGGATGGAGATGATGGACAATCTCAGCATCAATGCGGTTGAGGATGTCGTCCAAACCGGATGCTATCCCCGTGATGCGGCAGCAGTATTGCTAGTCGAGGTGGATGGATTGGCGATCGAGGCAGAGGAAAATGCCCGTCGTGTCGAAGCGCTCTGCTACCAAAACGGTGCGCGAAATGTGCAAATGGCCACAGACCCCGAAGCCCGCCTAACCCTTTGGAAAGGTCGAAAAGCGGCCTTTGCAGCAATGGGCAAAATGGCCCCCGATTATTATGTGCAAGATGGCGTGATTCCTCGTACCAAGCTGGAGTACGTCCTGGGTGAAATTACAAAACTAGGTGAGCAGTTTGGCTACTATGTTGCAAACGTGTTCCACGCAGGTGACGGAAACCTCCACCCCCTCGTACTTTATGACAATGCTCAACCCGGTGCGCTCGAACAAGTCGAAGCGTTAGGGGGCGAAATTTTGAAACTGTGCGTCAAAGTGGGTGGCAGCATCTCTGGTGAACACGGAATTGGTGCGGATAAACGCTGCTATATGCCAGAAATGTTTTCGGAAACGGATCTTGAAACAATGCAGTGGGTACGACAGGTGTTTGACCCCGATCGCATCGCCAACCCAACCAAAATTTTTCCCACACCCCGCACCTGTGGCGAAGCCGCGCGATCGCACGCAGCCGAGCAATTTAAGGAAATTGAGCGCTTCTAACACATGGTTTGCGGCAAGTGACTTGAGTTGCTGATCGACACACGAACCGCGAAGGTTTCCTCTGAGAACTTCGCCTAAATTGCCATGCGTACCTGACAGCTCTAAAACTGTCCTGGTTGAGAACTCGTTATACTTTTTAAGAAAGATAATACTTCTTGGGGATATAGGTTCAGGTTTAATTGCCTAAGCTAGGATGAAGCGGCAGATCCCCTGAATTCGTCTGTTGGTTTATACGGGCTGTCCTTGGTAGCCGATGAATGTCGTTCATTCCATTTACAATCAGCAAAAACGTCGCCCCAGAAGGTACTCTTCCTTTTGGGTTTCTGTTTTGGCTGGCTCCGTGTTGTTGCATCTGTTTGCCTTGATTGCCTTTCAGCGCTATTGGTTGAATTTTCTCAAGGTTCAGGTGTCAAGTGCTTCAGCCCCCGTTGAGATTACCTTTGTTGACAAGGCTCAAAGCACAGCCAGTCGTCGTGGCGCATCAGTCTCCGCTGGACGTAATCGTTCACGCCAGCCTTTAGGAAATCGTCAGGGAAATCGTCAGTCAGGTTCTGTTGCTCGTAGCACTCCGCGATCGCGTCCCGCCGCAAAACCCGTTATTACCGCTCCGGCACAAGTAACCACCCCCATTGAACGGCAAGACTCCACGCCGCCGCCAGAGCGCGTTCAACCCAAACCAAAACCCACTCCGACCCCAGCCCCAGTTCAAAGCCCTGAAGCAACTATCGATGATGGCTCCTTGAGTCAGGCCCCACCCATCGACCCTCCCGAAGTTGAGACGCCGCTACCGCCGAGCAACAATACGCCTCAACCAGAGCCACCAATTTCACCCGAACCAGTTGCGCCAGAAGAATCGGGTGAACCCACGGATGTAACCTCAGAGCCAATTCTACCCCCACCAAACGAGGAGACTGGGGACTCAGGCAGCGAAATAGGAGATCGCCCCGGTCAAGGTAATGGCTCACCCAGTGGTGGCTCTGACGAAGGAAGCGGCCCAGACCTTCCGCCAATTGGTGGTTCAGAGGCGCAGGTTAGCCTCATCGGGACGACTCAAGTTAAAGACGTTAAAGCGCAACCAGCCCAACCAATCGACGACGTTAAAGTTGTCAAAATTTCTTACCCAGCTAACTTAAGAAACAGCCCTGGCTTAAAGTTACGGGCAGAATTGTTGATTGATACGAAGGGAAAAGTCATTCAAGTAGTAAGTGCGGAGCTGTCTTCGCCTGCGGGTGAAGCAACAGCCCAAGAAACGGCTACTGACATTGCCAATCAGATTTTTAGAACGTGGGACTTTAAGCCAGCACGAGATGGTCTAGAGGGGGATCCAAATCCAAAAGTGGTGCTCTCAACCCTCTTAGTCGAGGCGCAGATCAGTCTTTAAGCATCGGGTTACTTGAGTAAGTCGATAGGTAAAACTTTCTGCTTTGATTTAGGCAAGTTTCGTGTTAATATGCAATACACGTTTGCAATTTGCGGGCATAGTTTAGTGGTAAAACCATAGCCTTCCAAGCTATTGATCCGGGTTCGATTCCCGGTGCCCGCTTTAGAAGAAAAACCCTTGAAGCTGCTGAGTTTCAGGGGTTTTCGCTTTATTTCCTGGTTTGGCTTGATAGTACTATTGCTCTAAAATTGTCTTTAAGATTGGGGTGTTTTAGGGGAATTTGGGTGTAACTTGGGTGTAGCTTGGGTGTAATAAACAAGCGTACTAACTGGTTTGCAACCATGTACTCAAAAACCCCTACTGGTAAGAATCCCAAAGGAACAGTTACGGTAATTGTCTCAAATGGTCGGTTACAGCTACGGTTTAGGTATGCAGGCGATCGCAAGTACGTGACACTCGGTTTACCTGATAGCCCTGTGAACCGTAAAGCCGCAGAAGCCAAAGCTAGGCAAATTGAATTAGATATTGCATCAGGAAATTTTGACCCAACGCTTGCCAAGTACAAACCTCAGTCTTTCCTAAGTACCGCAGCTCCTGACATTACACCCAAGGCTACACCCAAAATTACAGAGCTTTGGGAAGCTTACACCCAGTACAAAGCATCAAGCTTAAAAGAGACGACTAAGGGATATCACACTAGCTTTACAAGGCTGTTTCAACGGTTAGGTGATGTGCAACTGCTTGATGCTTTGGCTGTCAAAGCCGCTTTAGAAAAATTAACTACTATTTATCAGACAAAACGGGCGCTAGTGCAGCTCAATGCAGCCTGTAAATGGGGAATTAAACATGGGTTATTGGATGCGAATCCTTATGATGGTATGGCAAACGAGATGCCAAAGTACCGTTACCAGTTAGACCCTAAGCCAAATGCTTTTACAGAAGAAGAGCGCGATCGCGTCATTGAGGCGTTTAAAAACCATAAGGGAAACTGGAACGGCAGAGGTTATACAGGCATTAGTTATGCCCATTACGCTTCGTTTGTTGAGTTTTTATTTCTAACGGGTTGTCGGCCCTCTGAGGCAATTGGACTTCAATGGAAGCATGTTAGCAATGATGGTAGTTTTATTCGGTTTGAGGGTTCTGTAACGACATCAGGCAATGGCAAACCGATCAAAGTTGAGGGATCGAAAAATAACAAGAAGCGTCGTTTTCCTTGCTCAGAGAGGTTAAGAAGACTTTTGCTATCGATAAAACCTGAAGGAGTGGATCCAGAAGCTTTGGTATTTCCTAGCCCTAAAGGGAAATTTATTATTTACAACAATTTCTGCAACAATGCCTGGAACCGCATTGTCGATAAGCTCAAGCCTGACACAACTCCCTACAGTTGCCGTGATACTTTCATCACAACCCAAATTATTAAGGGTGTCCCTGAATCAGTTATTGCTGAATGGTGCGATACAAGTGTCGAAATGATTCAAAAACACTATGCAGATTTCCTGAAAATGTTAAGCCTTCGTCCCTGGTTGGCTGACAGAACTAAGAAGGTGGAATGCGGCTGAGGACGGTGAATTCGCGCCTAAAGGAATCTTCTTGCTGTCGCTTGGAGGCCATGGCAGGTTGAGGGTCAGGCAGACTCGATAAGAACT
>Ga0209172_10002041_pt1 | contig 38170 bp, 34 predicted proteins | sample LarsenN4metaG_FD_184113 | JGI IMG/M metagenome (GOLD analysis project Ga0209172, IMG submission 184113) | Hot spring sediment bacterial and archeal communities from British Columbia, Canada, to study Microbial Dark Matter (Phase II) - Larsen... ... | reverse complement strand
CGCCGCCCCCATAGCCGCCGCCACCACCGCCACCATAGCCGCCGCCGCCGCCACCGTAGCCACCGCGTCCGCCGCCACCGCCGCCGTATCCACCGCCCGGGCGCGGCCCCTTCTTCTGTTGCGGGCGAGCTTCGTTGACGGTCATCGGCCGGCCGCCAAAGTCCTGACCGTTGAGCTTGTCGATCGCCGCTTGCGCTTCCGCGTCGTTGCTCATCTCCACGAAGCCGAAGCCCTTGCTGCGGCCGGTGTCACGATCGGTGATGAGCTTTGCCGATTCGACGGTGCCGCACGTCGCGAACTTCGCGGCAATGTCTTCTTCGGTCACAGAGAAAGGCAGATTGCCGACGTAGAGTTTCTTGCCCACGAGACCTCCGCAGTTGTTTTTGCGTTTTACCGTTTAAGGAGGAAACTGGGCGTGCGCTCAGGCTCGATGAACGGTCGCCATTCGATCGTAGTATATACCGCAACTTTTTCTGATTGGCACGGCCGCTTTTAACGTTTCTCCAGTCACTTTGGATCGAATGCGATGCCCTTCACGACTGCCTTTCGCTTGCCTCGGCTCGGCGCTACTCATCTATATATAGTTGCTTTTGCGGTGGTCTGGGCCGCAGCGGCGGCTCAGCCGCCGCGAGAGCCGCTGAACAGCGAGCGAATAGCGGCGACCTTCGGCAGCTACGGTGTCGAGGTGCTCGAGCAGGACGACGCCGTGCGCGTCTCGAGCCTCTACAGCGGCGCCGCCGGCAACCGAGTCTGCCGGACGTTCGCCATCGTGCGCTATGCGCCGGCGTTGGACCCGGCCATCCGCGCCGAGCACGCCGCAATCGTGGCCGGCGGCTCGATTGGCGCGGTCTTCGCGGCGGCGGGCTGGGAGGTCCGCAAGACGCACCTGCGCTACGGCGAGCGGGCGGCCTCGGCGCGGCTCGCTGCGTTGATGCATGTCGATTCCGGCGCGCCGCTCGCGGAGCACGTTTACGTGCTCGACGTCGAGAAGGACGGCCGCACGCTCGAGTATGCAGCGCTCGTCGAGATCCATCACCCCGACTATCTGCCGCGCGCACGGCTCGCGGAGATCTATGGCGCCGTCGACGAGCGCAGGCGCGACCTCGTCGCCGCGCTTCGCGCCTTAGCCGACGAACGGACGCGCTAAGAACGCTCGCGGCGCGCATCGGGGACGTCGAAACGCCGCCCGCGCACGCCGCGGCTGGCTCCGCCGAGCAAGTACAGAAACGGCGGCATGTTGGCCTCCGGCGGCGGCACCGACTCGGGGCTCTCGCCGGGATACGCGCGCGCCCGCATGCGCGTGCGCGTGCGGCCCGGATTGACCACGTTCACCCGGATCGGCGTGTTCTCGAGCTCGTCGGTCAAGATTTCGGCGAAGTTCTCGATGCCGGCCTTCGCCACCGAGTACGCGCCCCAGAACGCGCGGCCGCGGCGACCGACGCTGCTCGTCGTGAACACGATCGATGCGTCGGCGGAGCTCGTGAGCAGCGGCAGCAGGCAGCGCGTCAGGATGAACGGCGCCGTCAAGTCGACGAGGAGCACGCGTTGCCACGTGCCGATGTCGTAATGCTCGATCGGGCTCAGATCGCCGAGTATCGCCGCGTTGTGTAGCAAGCCGTCGAGCCGGCCGTAGCGCGACTCGATCTCGGACGTGAGCTCGAGGTATTGCGGCCCCTGCGCGCGCTCGAAGTCGATCTGCGCGACGCTCGGCTCGGGGCCGAGCGGCTTCAGCTCCTGATACAGCGCCTCGAGCGCCCTCTCATTGCGGCCGTGCAGAATTACCGTGGCGCCGCTCCTCACGAGCTCGCGCGCCACGACGCGGCCGATTCCCGCCGTCGCGCCCGTCACGAGAATGACGCGATCGGCGAAATCGCTCGGCGATGCGCGGTAGTCGAGCCATGCGTTGTCGTTCGAGGCGGTCTCGTCCATGGCTTCAGGGAGAGCTTTCGGTCGACTCCGCGGTTGCCGGCTCGGGTGGATCCGCGACGGCGACGTCGCGCGCGAGCTCCTCGATCGCGCGCGGAGGCGTGACGCGCTGCCGCGGCTGCACGCCGAGATCGGTGAAGCGCCGAGCGCTCGGCAACACCATGCGCTCGAGCGAGCCGACGCTCGCGTTGAACGCGCGCACGCTGTCGCTGAGCGACTTGCCCACGTTGCCGAGATGGCTCGCGAACGTGACGAGGCGCTCGTAGAGCTGCACCGCGGAGCTTCGAATCTCCACGGCGTTCTGCGCCAGCGCGGTCTGCTGCCAACCGTAGGCCACGGCCTTCAGCAGCGCGACGAGGCTCGTCGGCGTCGTGAGGATGATGTTCTGTCGCAGCGCGTCGTCGAGCAGCGCGGGGCGCTCGGCGAGCGCCGCGCTCAAGAACTGATCGCCGGGAATGAACAGGAGCACGAACTCCGGGCTGCGCTCGAACTGGCTCCAATAGGCTTTGTTCGCGAGCTCTCGCACGCGCCCCGCGACGATCGCCGCGTGACGCTCGAGCGCCACGCGCCGGTCGGCGTCGCTCGCGGCTTCCGTCGCTTCGAGATAGGCATCGAGCGGCGTCTTGACGTCGACGACGAGCTCGCGCCCCTCCGGCAGACGAATGATCATGTCGGGCCGAACGGCACCGTTCTCCGTCGGCTGATGGCTTTGCGTCACGAAGTCGCAGTGCTCGACCATGCCGGCAAGCTCGACGAGGCGGCGCAGCGTGATCTCGCCCCACTGGCCGCGCACCTCGGGGCGCCGTAGGGCGCCGACGAGGTTGCGCGTCTCCGCGCTCAGCGCCTGCTGGCTCGCCGCGAGAGCCTCGAGCTGCGCGCTGATGCTGCCATGCGTCTCGCGGCGCGACCGGTCGAGCTCGTGCAGTTGCTGCTCGGCGCGCGCGAGCGCCTCGCGAATCGGCGCCACGAGATTGTCGATGGCTTGCTCGCGGGCGGCGAGATCGCCCTTGGCGCGTTCCGTGTGCACCGTGAGCGTCTCGCGGGCGAGCTTGAGGAACGTCTCGGAGTGGCTGCGGAACTGGCGGTCCGCCAGCTCGTGAAAGGCCGCGCCCAGGTGTTCCGATGCGGCCGTGAGCATTCGCTCCCGCTCCTCGTCGGCGGCTGCGCGGCTCGCAAGCTCCGCTTCCTTGGCCGCGAGCTCGCGCGTCAACGTCATCGTCCGCTTCAGGCCGATCGCGAGGCCGATCGCGACCCCCGCGACGCCAGCCAGCACGACGTACAGCAGGATCTCGGTCGTCATCCCGCCGCTCGCTGCGCGCGCACGGCGCAAGCGAAGTAATTGACGTCGACGTTGCCGTCGAGCCAGTACGCCCGTGTCGCGGGGTTGAAGTGCAGGCCCGTCAAGTCCGTGATCTCGAGGCGCGCTCTCCGGCACCAAGCTGCGAGCTCGGCGGGGCGAATCAGCTTCGCGTACTCGTGCGTGCCGCGCGGCAGCAAGCCGAGCACGTACTCGGCGGCGACGATGGCGAGCGCAAAGCTCTTCAAATTGCGATTGATCGTCGAGAAGAACGCCGTTCCGCCCGGGCGCAGCGCCGCGCCGCACGCCGCGACGACGGAGCACGCGTCCGGCACGTGCTCGAGCAGCTCGAGACAGGTCACGGCATCGAAGCTCGCCGGCAGCTCACTCGCGAGCTGCTCGACCGACGTGCAACGGTAGTCGATCGTTCGTCCCGTTTTGGCGGCGTGCTCGCGCGCGGCGGCGATATTCTCCGGCGCCAAGTCGATCGCGACGACGTGCGCTCCGCGCGCCGCCAATCCTTCGGCGACGAGTCCGCCGCCGCAGCCGACGTCGAGCACGCGCGCGCCGGCGAGCGGCGTTCGCTCCGCGACATAGCCGAGACGCAGCTCGTGGATGTCGTGCAGCGTGCGAAATGGCCCGCGCGGGTCCCACCACTCGGCGGCGCGCGAGGCGAATTTCGTGAGCTCGGTTGGATCTACGTTCGCCATCGATGTCCTAGCCGCGCAGCTTCGAGGCCCAACGCCCGGCTGCCGCGCGGATCTCGGCAACGTCGAGCCGTAACGCCACCCGATCGGCGACGAGGTGCTCGCCGGCGATCCAGACGTCGGTCACGTCGTGCCGTGAGGCAGCGTAAACCACCTGCGAGACGGGATCGAGCAACGGTTGATGCTCGACACCCGACAGATCGACGCAGATGACGTCGGCGGCCTTGCCGGGAACGAGCGAGCCGATCTCTCCGGCGAGACCGAGCGCGCGTGCGCCGTTGATCGTCGCGAGCCGAACGGCCGTCGCAGCCGGCACGGCCGTCGCGTCGCCGGCCACCTGCTTCGCGAGCAGCGCGGCGGTCTGCATCTCGGCCCAGAGATCGAGCCGGTTGTTGCTCGCCGCGCCGTCGGTGCCGAGCGCCACGTTGACGCCGGCGTCGAGCAGCGCGGCGACGGGGCACAGTCCGCTCGCGAGCTTCAGATTCGAGCGTGGGCAGTGGACGACGTTCGCGTTTGCAGTCGCGAGCTGTGCGATCTCGCCCGCCGTCAACGTCGTCGCATGAACGCCGATGAATCCGGGGTTCACGAGGCCGAGATCGGCGAGGCGCTCGAGCGGCCGCCGGCCCGTCGTCGCCACGGCTCGAGCGACCTCGTCGGCCGTCTCGTGCACGTGCATGTGGACGGGCCGATCGAGCTCGTCGGCAAGGCGCCGGACGTGCCTCAACAGCTCGTCGCCGACGCTGTACGGTGCGTGCGGCGCGAACGCCGTCGTGATCAGCGGCTCGGTTTTGAAGCGGTCGTGTACCTCGAGGCCTTTGCGCAGATATTCGTCGCCGTCGGCGGCCCAGGGCGTCGGGAAATCGAGCGCGATGAGCCCTACGACTGCGCGCATGCCGGCCTCGGCCGCCGCGTCGCCGGCCACGTCGGGGTAGTAGTACATGTCCGAAAAGCACGTGATGCCGCCCGTCAGCATCTCGGCAATCGCGAGCCGCGTGCCGTCCGCGACGAGCTCGGCCCCCACCCAGCGGGCCTCGGCGGGCCAGATACGCTCGCGGAGCCAAGCTTCGAAGGGCACGTCGTCGGCCACGCCGCGAAAAAGCGCCATGGCGGCGTGCGTATGGGCGTTGACGAGCCCCGGCATCAAGACATGGCTCGTGCGCTCATGGCGCGCTTGTGCCGCGTATCGCCGGTCCGCTTCGTCGACCGGCAGCACGTCGACGATGCGGCCGGCATCGATCGCGAGCGCGAGGCCTTCCTCGGCGACGACTTCCGGCTCGACGCACAGGGTCCATCGTGGACAGATCAGAGCGTCGATGTGTTGCATAGGCCAAGCTCGCGAAAGGCGAGCCAGTATACCGTCCGAAACCCCCGTCCGGCGCTACGGGACCGCGGTGCCTGTGTTAAACTTCCGCCTTGTTTTTTGGGCACTTGGATGCGTCGTTGGGGCGATGCGAGAGCCGCGTAAACGGTCGTCGTCAGCGCTCGGAAAAGCCACATACCTCGTCGATTTCTAGGGTTCCTCCGCACCGTCGCGGGCGGGTGGAGGCGGGCCCGTATTTATTGAGCGCAACTGATGGCCGCAGGTAAGGAAGTCCTCTTAGTCAATCTCGAAGACGAGATGCGCCAGTCGTACCTCGATTACGCGATGAGCGTAATCGTGGGGCGCGCGCTGCCGGACGTCCGCGACGGTCTGAAACCGGTCCACCGGCGCGTGTTGCACGCCATGCGCGAGCTCGGCAACGAATACAACAAGCCGTACAAGAAGTCGGCCCGCGTGGTCGGCGACGTCATCGGTAAGTACCACCCCCACGGCGAAGTCGCCGTCTACGACACGGTCGTCCGCATGGCGCAGCCGTTCTCGATGCGCTATCTGCTCGTCGACGGCCAAGGCAACTTCGGCTCCGTCGACGGCGACGCGCCGGCGGCCATGCGCTACACCGAAGTGCGGATGGCGAAGATCACGCAGGAGCTCCTTGCCGACATCGACAAGGAGACCGTCGACTTCGTCCCGAATTACGACGAGAGCGAGCGCGAGCCGTCGGTGCTGCCCACGCGGATCCCGAACTTGCTCGTCAACGGCTCGAGCGGTATCGCCGTCGGCATGGCGACGAACATCCCGCCGCACAATTTGGGCGAGATCGTCGACGCCTGCCTCGCGCTGCTCGGAGATCCGTCGCTCGGCATCGCGGACCTGATTCGGCTCGTGCCGGGGCCCGATTTCCCGACGGCGGGCCAAATCCACGGCATCCAGGGCATCGTCGAGGCCTACAACACGGGCCGCGGGCGCCTGTACGTGCGCGGCCGCACGCACACCGAGCCGCTCGACGGCGGCCGCGAGGCGATCGTCATCACCGAGCTGCCGTACCAGGTCAACAAGGCGCGGCTCATCGAGCGCATCGCCGAGCTCGTTCGCGAGAAGAAGCTCGAGGGTATCAGCGAGCTGCGCGACGAGTCCGACAAGGACGGCATGCGCGTCGTCATCGAGCTCAAGCGCGGCGAGCTGTCCGACGTCGTGCTGAACAACTTGTTCAAGCAGACGCCGCTGCAGAGCGTGTTCGGCATCAACATGGTCGGGCTCGTCGACAACCAGCCGAAGCTGTTGTCGCTGAAGGAGCTGCTCGAAGCGTTTTTGCGCCACCGCCGCGAGGTCGTCACGCGCCGCACGCTGTTCGACCTGCGCAAGGCGCGCGAGCGCGCACACATCTTGGAAGGCTTGATGGTCGCGCTCGCGAACATCGACGAGATCATCGAGCTCATCAAGCGCTCGCCGTCGCCGGCCGAGGCGCGCGCGGCGCTGACGGCCAAGGCGTGGCGCGCCGGGCCCGTCACGGCGATGCTCGAGCGCGCCGGCACGGCGGCGACGCGCCCCGAGGACCTCGTCGAAGAGTCGGGATTGGCCGGCGATGCTTACCGGCTCTCGACGGCTCAGGCGCAGGCGATCCTCGATCTTCGCCTGCATCGGCTAACGGGCCTAGAGCAGGATAAAATTTCCAGCGAATACAGCGATCTAGTCTCGAATATTCAAGGTTTTTTGGAGATCCTGTCGAACCCCGACAAGCTGCAGGAGGTCATCCGCACGGAGCTCGCCGAGGTGCGCGCAACGTACGCCGACCCGCGCCGCACCGAGATCGTCGAGAACTACGACGACCTCACGGTCGAGGATCTGATCCCCGAGGAGACCGTCGTCGTGACGCTGTCGCACGCCGGTTACGCGAAGTCGCAACCGGCCGGCGTCTACCAGGCGCAGCGCCGCGGCGGCCGCGGCCGCACGGCGGCGCGTCTCAAGGACGAAGACTTCATCGACCAGCTCTTCGTCGCGAACTCGCACGACACCGTTCTTTGCTTCTCGAGCCGCGGCAAAGCGTACTGGCTCAAGGTATACCAGGTGCCGCAGGCGGCGCCCGGCGCTCGCGGCCGGCCGATCGTGAACCTGCTGCCGCTCGAGGAGGGCGAGCGCATCAACGCCGTGCTGCCCGTCAAAGCGTTCGAGGAAGACAAATTCGTGTTCCTCGCGACGAAGAACGGCACCGTCAAGAAGACGCCGCTCGCGGCGTTCGCGAGACAGCGATCGAGCGGCATCATTGCCGTCGAGCTGCGCGAGGACGACCGCTTGATCGGCGCCGGCATCACGAGCGGCAACCAGGACATCATGCTGTTCGCGAGCTCGGGCAAGGCCATTCGGTTCTCCGAGCAGGACGTGCGGCCGATGGGCCGCACGGCCGCCGGCGTGCGCGGGCTCAAGCTCGGCGGCGCCGGCGACGAGGGCGGGGATGCCCGAGCAGTTGCCGACGAGGTCATAGCGCTCAGCATCATCGGTGCCGGATCGATTTTGACGGCCACCGAGAACGGCTACGGCAAGCTGACGCCGATCGAGGAGCACCCGGTGCAAGGGCGCGGCGGCCAAGGCGTCATCTGCATCCAGACGTCGGAGCGCAACGGCCGGCTCGTCGGCGCCATGCAGGTATCGCCCGAGGACGAGGTCATGCTGATCACGTCCACGGGCACGATGATCCGCACGCCCGTCACGGACATTTCGACGATGAGCCGCAACACGCAAGGCGTGCGGCTGATTCGCCTCGACGAAGGCGACCGCCTCGTCGGCATCTCGCGCGTCGAGCCGATGCCCGGCGACGAAAATCAGGCCGAGTAGGGTAGGGAGACTCGCTCGATGAGACGCGTTTTCAATTTCAGCCCGGGGCCGGCCATGCTGCCGGAGCCCGTCCTGCGCAAGGCCCAGGCCGAGCTTCTCGACTGGCAGGGCAGCGGCATGTCCGTGATGGAGGTCAGCCATCGCGGTACGGCGTTCATCGAGTACGCCGCGCGGTCGGAGCGCACGCTGCGAGAGTTGCTCCAAGTGCCGGAGAGCTACAAGGTGCTGTTCTTGCAGGGCGGCGCCACGCTGCAGTTCGCCGCGGTGCCGCTGAACCTCGCGCCGCCGGGCGCCGTGGTCGATTATGTCGTGACGGGCAACTGGGGCGAGAAGGCCGTGCAGGAGGCCGAGCGCTACGCGCGCGTCAACGTCGCCGCGACGAGCAAGGCCTCGAAGTTCACGACGATTCCGGACCCGAGCACGTGGCAGGTATCCGATTCGGCGGCGTATCTGCACTACACGCCGAACGAAACCGTGTTCGGCGTCGAGTTTCATGGCATTCCCGAAGTATCCGATGCTCCGCTCGTCGCCGACATGTCTTCGACGCTGCTATCGCGGCCGCTCGACGTGAGCCGCTTCGGCGTCATCTACGCCGGCGCGCAGAAGAACATCGGGCCGTCCGGGCTCGCGCTCGTGATCGTGCGCGAGGACCTCTTGGGCCGCGCGCGCCGCGAGACGCCCGGCGTCCTCGACTACAAGACGATGGCCGATAACGACTCGATGTGGAACACGCCGTCGACGTTGTCCTGGTATCTCGCGGGCCTCGTGTTCGATTGGCTCAAAGAGCAGGGCGGCCTCGCCGCCATGGGCAAGACAAATGAGCGCAAGGCGGCGAAGCTCTATGCCGCGATCGACGGCTCGGGCTTCTACAAGAACCCCGTCGACAAGGCCTGCCGCTCGTGGATGAACGTGCCTTTCACGCTGCCCGATCCGAAGCTCGACAAGCCGTTCCTCGACGAAGCGAAGGCCGCAGGGCTCACGAATCTGAAAGGCCATCGCGTCGTCGGCGGCATGCGCGCGAGCATCTACAACGCGATGCCGGAAGCCGGCGTCGACGCGCTGATCGCCTTCATGGCCGACTTCGCGCGGCGGCACAGGTGAGCGCCGTGACGACGTTCAAGATTCGCACGCTGAACAGCATCGCCGTGGCCGGCCTCGACCGGCTGCCGCGCGACCGTTACGAAGTGGCGTCGGAGATCGGCCAGCCGCACGCGATCCTGTTGCGCTCGTTCAAGATGCACGACATGGAGCTGCCGCCGTCGCTGCTCGCCGTGGGGCGCGCCGGCGCCGGCACGAACAACATTCCCGTCGCGAAGCTCTCGAAGCTCGGCGTGCCGGTGTTCAACACGCCGGGCGCGAACGCGAACGCCGTGAAGGAGCTCGTCATCGCGGGGCTGCTGATGGCCGCGCGCAATTTGCCTCAGGCGCTCGACTACGTGCGCACGCTGAAGGGCTCCGGCGAGGAGCTCGACAAGGCCGTCGAATCCGGCAAGAAGCAGTTCGTCGGGTTCGAGCTGCCGAAGCGCACGCTCGGCGTCGTCGGTCTCGGCGCGATCGGCGTCGAGGTTGCGAACGCCGCGCTGAAGCTCGGCATGAGCGTGCTCGGCTACGATCCGTCGATCACGGTGCAACACGCTTGGCAGTTGTCGTCGGGCGTGCAGAAGGCCGTGAACTTGGACGACCTGTTCGCGCGCGCGGACGTCGTCACGGTGCACGTACCGCTCACCAAGTCGACGGACAAGCTCGTCAACGGCGCGCGGATCGAGGCGATGCGCCGCGGGTCCGTGGTCTTGAACTTCTCGCGCGACGCGATCGTCGATTCGGCCGCCGTCGTCGAGGCGCTCGGCAGCGGCAAGCTGCGCGCCTACGTCACGGATTTCCCGACACGCGAGCTGCTCGACCATCCGAAGGTGATCTGCCTGCCGCACTTGGGCGCTTCGACCGTGGAGGCCGAGGAGAACTGCGCCGTCATGGTCGTCGACAACGTGCGCGAGTTCCTCGAGAACGGCAACGTCACGCGCTCCGTGAACTTCCCCGAGACCGTGCTACAGCGCACGCGGCCGAACCGCGTCGCGATCCCGCACCGGAACGTGCCGAACATGGTCGCGCAGATTCTCACGTGCCTGGCGGAGGAGGACATCAACATCGCCGACATGCTGAACCATTCGCGCGACGAGCTTTCGTACACGCTCGTCGACCTCGACGCGCCGCCGTCGGCCGAGACGCTCGCGCGCATCCGCAGCATCGAGGGCATTCTCTCCGTACGTGTGCTGCCGGTCGTCGACGCCTGAAGGCGCTCAGGTATGGCCAGGCGTCCCAGCGTGTCGAAGGCGAAAGGCAAGGCAAAGCGCCGTGCCGGCTCCGCGCATGCGCCGATCGGCGCCGCGCACCGCGCGGGCAGCGATCCGCTCAAAGAGCTGCGGGGCAAGATCGACGCCGTCGACGAGCAGATTCAGCGCCTGATCGCGGAGCGCGCCCGTTACGCGAAGGAGATCGGCCTAGTCAAAGGCCTGACCCAGACCGTCGAGTTCTATCGCCCCGAGCGCGAGGCGCAGGTGCTGCGCAGGGTCGTCGAGCGCAACGCAGGGCCGCTGCGCGACGAGGAAATGGTGCGGCTCTTTCGGGAGCTCATGTCGGCGTGTCTTGCGCAGGAGGAGCCGCTCAAGGTCGCGTACCTGGGGCCCGAGGGGACGTTCACACAAACGGCCGTTTTCAAGCACTTCGGCCACTCCGTGCACGCGCTGGCCGTGCCGACGATCGACGAGGTCTTCCACGAGGTCGAGAGCGGCACGGCCGATTTCGGCGTCGCGCCGATCGAGAACTCGAGCGAGGGCACCGTCAACATCCATACGCTCGACATGTTTCTCACGTCGCCGCTCAAGATCTGCGGCGAAATCGAGCTGCGCATCCATCAGCACTTGATGGGCCGCATGCAGGACTTGCGCGACGTCAAGCGCGTCTGCTCGCATCCGCAGTCGCTCGCGCAGTGCCGCGGCTGGCTCAAGCAGCACTTGCCGAACGTCGAGATCGTGCCCGTCGCGAGTAACGCGGAAGCGGCCCGGCGCGCGCGCGACGAGGACGGCACGGCGGCATTGGCGGGCGAGTCGGCCGCGCAGGTTTATGGTCTCAAGATTCTGTTCCACACCGTCGAGGACCGCGACGACAACACGACGCGCTTCGTGGTGGTGGGGCGCAAGCTGTTTCCGGCGAGCGGCAACGACAAGACGTCGGTGCTCGTGTCGGCGCGCGAAACGGAGGGCCCCGGCGTGTTGCTGCATCTGCTCGCGCCGCTCTCGAAGCACGGCATCAACATGACGCGCATCGAGTCGCGCCCGTCGCGCAAGCGCAAGTGGGACTACGTCTTCTTCCTCGATCTCGACGGCCACGCCGACGAAGACCACGTGCGTAAGGCGCTCGACGAGATGAAGGCGCAAGCCTCGCTGTTCAAAGTGCTGGGGTCGTTCCCGAAAGCCATCCTTTGATCGGAACGGCCGTGCCGCACCATCCCAACCGTCTTCGTGCGTCGCCGGCCTCGGCCGTCGGCGGACGGATCGGCGTACCCGGCGACAAGTCGATCTCGCACCGCGCGCTGATGCTCGGGGCCGTCGCCGAAGGCACGACGACGGTCCACGGCTTTCTCGCGAGCGAAGATTGCCTCGCGACGCAAGCGGCGCTCGAGGCCATGGGCGTCGCGATCGAGCGGCGCGCGGACGGCCTCGTGCGCATCGAAGGCGTCGGGCCGCACGGGCTCAAAGCGCCGCGCAAGACGCTCGACCTCGGCAACTCGGGCACGGCGATCCGGTTGTTGATGGGCCTTCTCGCGGGCCAGCCGTTCGACAGCACGCTGACGGGCGACGCGTCGCTGGTCCAGCGGCCGATGGAGCGCGTTGCGGCGCCGCTCAGGCTCATGGGCGCGCGCATCACGACGTCGGCCGGCGGCAGGCCGCCCGTCACGATCGGCGGCGGCGCGCGCCTCAAAGGCGTCGACTACACGTTGCCGATGGCGAGCGCACAGGTGAAGTCGGCGCTGCTGCTCGCGGCGCTCTCGGCGAGCGGCACGACGACCGTGCGCTCGCCGGGACCGAGCCGCGATCACACCGAGCGCATGCTCGAGGCGATGGGCGTGCGCCCAGCGCTCAAGTCGGCGGGCGCCGGGCACACCGTCGCGATCACCGGCCCCGCGACGCTGCGCGGCGGCGAGGTGCGCGTGCCGGGCGATTTCAGCTCGGCGGCGTTCTTCCTCGTCGCCGGCTGCCTCGCGGCCCGCGACGGGTTGCTGATCGAGAACGTCGGCATCAATCCGACGCGTGTCGGCCTCTTGACGATCGTGCGCAAGATGGGCGGTCACGTCGAGCTGCGCAACGAGCGCACGATGGGCGCGGAGCCCGTCGCGGATCTCTTCGTGCGGCAGAGCGAGCTCCATGGAATCGTCGTCCCGCCGGAGCTCGTGCCGCTCGCGATCGACGAGTTTCCGATCCTGTTCATTGCTGCGGCCGCGGCGCGCGGCGAGACCGTGGTCAGCGGCGCCGACGAGCTGCGCAAGAAAGAAACGGACCGCATCGCCGTCATGGCGGCGGGCTTGCGAGCCCTCGGCGTCGACGTCGAGGAGCGGCCCGACGGCGCGCGCATCACGGGCGGCCCGCTGCGCGGCGGCAGCGTCGACAGCCGCGGCGATCATCGCATCGCGATGTCGTTCGCGGTTGCGAGCCTGCGCGCCGCGGGCCCGATCGAGATCTCGAGCACGGCCGAGGTCGCGACGTCGTTTCCGACGTTCCTCGACGTGGCCCGGCAGGCCGGCCTCGAGATCGCGGCCGACGGTGACTCCAGGTGACCGTGCCGGCCGTCCCGGTCGTCGCCATCGATGGGCCGAGCGGGTCCGGGAAGGGGACGATCGGCAAGCTGCTCGCGCAAAAGCTCGGCTGGCACTATCTCGACAGCGGCGCGCTCTACCGGCTCACGGCGCTGGCCGCCCTCAGGCGGCACCTCGACTTCGGCGATGCGAAGGCGCTGGCCGCCGTGGCGGCGGGCCTCGACGTACGCTTCTCCCCGGCCGCAGCCGGCGAGCGCGTCTATCTCGACGGCGAGGACGTCGCGGACGAGCTGCGCACCGAGCGGGCCGGCGACGCGGCCTCGAAAGTCGCGGCCGTGCCCGAGGTCCGCGCCGCGCTGCTCGAGCGTCAGCGCGACTTTGCCGTGCCGCCGGGCCTGGTCGCCGACGGGCGCGACATGGGCACGGTGGTCTTCCCCAACGCCCTCTTGAAGGTCGTGCTGACGGCCAGCGCGGAGGCGCGCGCGATGAGGCGTCATAAGCAGTTGAAAGAAAAGGGGATTGATGTTAGCCTGCCCGACCTTTCCTGGGACATAGCGCAGCGGGACGCGCGCGACGCGAACCGCACGGTGGCTCCTTTCAAGCCGGCGCCGGATGCGCACGTCATCGACTCCACGAGTCTGACGCCCGAGGAAGTCGTCGCACACATCTTGCAGTGGCTCGAACGTGTGGGCGTCGTAGCGGAACGAGCCAGAGGGTAAGCGGGGGCAGGATGCCGCCGTTCGTCGAATCAACCCCGTAACGGCCGGACGCCGTGCGGAAGCGGAAGGGAACATGAGCGAATCGTTTGCTGAGCTGCTAGAAGAAAGTTTTGCGAGTCAGAAGATCAAGACCGGTGCGATTCTCACCGGTGTCGTCATCGGCGTGAACGCCGACATGGTGATCGTCAACGCCGGGCTCAAGTCCGAGGCGGTCATCCCAGCCGATCAGTTTTTCAACGAGCGCGGCGAGCTCGAAGTCAAAGTCGGCGACCACGTCGAAGTGGCGCTCGATACCGTCGAGGACGGTTTCGGCGAGACGCGCTTGTCGCGCGAAAAGGCGAAGCGAACGCGCACGTGGACGCGCCTCGAGGAGGCGTTCCAGAAGGGCGAAATCGTCAAGGGCACGATCAGCGGCCGCGTGCGCGGCGGCTTCACGGTCGACATCGACTTGGTCCGCGCATTCCTGCCGGGCTCGCTCGTCGACGTGCGGCCGATCCGCGATCCCGCGGCCCTCGAAGGCCAGACGCTCGAGTTCAAGGTCATCAAGCTCGATCAGAAGCGCAACAACGTCGTCGTCTCGCGGCGCGCCGTCGTCGAGGCCGAGTACAGCGCCGAGCGCGAGTCGCTGCTGAAGAACCTCCAGGAAGGCACGGTGCTGAAGGGCGTCGTGAAAAATCTCACCGATTACGGCGCGTTCGTCGACTTGGGCGGCATCGACGGCTTGCTGCACATCACGGACATGGCGTGGAAGCGCGTCAAGCATCCGTCCGAGGTCGTCAGCGTCGGCCAAGAGCTCGAGGTCAAGGTGCTGAAGTTCGACCGCGAACGCAACCGCGTGTCGCTCGGCTTGAAACAGCTCGGCGCCGATCCGTGGGCCGATCTCGCGCGGCGGTATCCGCCGGGCACGCGGCTCTTCGGCAAGGTCACGAACATCGCCGACTACGGCTGTTTCGCCGAGATCGAGGAGGGCGTCGAAGGTCTCGTCCACGTGTCGGAGATGGACTGGACGAACAAGAACGTCAATCCGCACAAGGTCGTGCAGATCGGCGACGAGGTCGAGGTCATGGTCCTCGACATCGACGAGGAGCGCCGCCGTATTTCGCTCGGCTTGAAGCAGTGCAAGCCGAATCCCTGGGTCGAGTTCGGCGAGAACTACAAGAAGGGCGACAAGGTCTCGGGCCAGATCAAGTCGATCACGGACTTCGGCGTCTTCATCGGCCTGCCGGGCGGCATCGACGGCCTCGTGCACCTATCGGACCTCTCTTGGGACGTGCCCGGCGAGGAAGCCGTGCGCAACTACAAGAAGGGCGAAGAGCTCGAGACGACGGTGCTCGCGATCGACCCCGAGCGCGAGCGCATCTCGCTCGGCGTGAAGCAGCTCGACAAGGATCCGCTGTCGCTGTTCCTGGGCGACCATCCGAAGGGCAGCATCGTCTCCGGCGTCGTCCAGGAGCTCGATGCGAAGCTCGCCACGGTCGCGCTCGAGGGCGGCATCGTGGGTCACTTGCGCGCCTCGGAGATCGCTCGCGACCGCGTCGAGGACGCGCGCACGGCGCTCAAAGTCGGCGACACGATCGAGGCGAAGATCACGGGCGTCGACCGCAAGACGCGCATCATTTCGCTCTCGATCAAGGCGAAGGAAGCTCACGAGGAGCAGCAGGCGCTTCAGACGTACAAGAGCGAGTCCGGCCGCTCGACGACCGGCACGACGCTCGGCGATTTGCTCAAGGAGCAGATAAAACCGGAGTGAGGTCTTCGCGCTAGCCAACGAGCGCGGGGAATGCCGTGATCGAGTAAAAGGCCCTACTGATGACAAAATCCGAGCTGATCGAGTCAATCGCGCGCAGTCAGAAGCACTTGCCTGCGAAGGATGTGGAGCTGGCCGTCAAGCACATCCTGGAGCTCATGAGCGAGGCGCTGGCGAACGGCCAGCGCATCGAGATCCGCGGCTTCGGCTCGTTCTCTCTGCACTACCGGCCGCCGCGGATGGGGCGCAATCCGAAGACGGGCGAGGCCGTGGCGTTGGCCGGCAAGAACGTGCCGCATTTCAAGCCCGGCAAGGACCTTCGCGAGCGAGTCAACGAGTCCCGGCATCTGCCCGTGCGTGACTAGCGCGTAGCCGACGCGGGAGGACGCACATCGTGGTCACGCTGCGCCGGCTCGCGTTCGCTGCCGTCCTGATCTTCTTGCTGCTCGCCGTCGGGGTTTTCGCGTACTCGAATCCCGAGCCGATCGACATCGACGTGGGCCTTGCTCGGTTCGAGCAGGTGCCGATGGCCGTGGCGTTTGCGCTCGTGCTCGCGGCGGGCTGGCTGTTCGGCGTGCTCTCCGCGGCGCTCGCGCTCATGCGCTCGGCCGGAGAAAAGCGGCGGCTCAAGAACGATCTCAAGCACGCCGAAGCCGAGCTGCGCGCTCGGCCGCCGGCCACCTGATCGATGCCGACCGACGCCACGTTCCTGCTTGCCGCGCTGTTCATCGCGCTCGGTGCGATCGGGCTCGTCTACAAAGTCTACACCGACCGCGATCTGCCGCCGCGCATCAGTGCCGATTACATCCGCGGGCTCAATCTCGTCCTGAACCGCAAGACGGACGAGGCGCTCGAGCTGTTCGTGCAAATGGCCAAGGTCGACGAGGACACGCTCGAGACGCACTTCGCGCTCGGTCATTTGTTCCGCCGCCGCGGCGAGATCGAGCGCGCGATCCGCGTCCACGAAAACTTGCTCGCACGCCCGAACTTGAACGAAGCGCAGCGGCACCAAGCGCTGTTCTCGCTGGCCGAGGACTACCTGGGCGCCGGCCTTTTCGACCGGGCGGAGCAGTTGTTCGGCGGGCTGCGCGACAGCACCACGCTCGCGGACGCAGCGCTCGAGAAGCTCGTGACGATCTACGAGCGAGAGCAGGAATGGCAGAAGGCCATCGACGCGCTCCGCAAGCTCGAGATGCTTCGCGGCGCGAAGTCGAGCCAGCTGGCGCACTACTATTGCGAGCTCGCCGAGATCGCGCGCGCCGCCGGCGACCGCGCGCTCGCGCGCGAGCACCTGCGCCACACGGTGCGCAGTGAGTCCGGCGCTCTGCGCGGCACGCTGATCCGTGCCACGCTTGCCCGCGAGGAACGCGATTACGCACAGGCGATTCCGCTCTACGAGCAGATCATCGCGGCCGACCGGCACTTCATCAGCGAGGTGCTGCCGCCGCTCCTCGAGTGCTATCGCGAGGCGAATCGACTGCCGGAGCTCGACGCCTACCTGGAGCGGCTCGTCGCGGCGGATGCGTCCCTGTATCGGGACCTCGCGCTTGCCTCGATCGTCGGCAACTTGAGCGGCTCGAAAGCGCTCGAGGCCGCCGTCGAGCGTTTCGTGTTCGAGCATCCCGTGCTCGCGGGCCTCGTCAACGCCGCCGAATTGCGCACGTTGCCCGCGGCCGAGCGCGGCACGGCCATGCGGCGCATCGCCGAGGCGCTGCGGGGCATCGCGCTATCGAACGCACGCTACCGCTGCACGAACTGCGGCTATAGCACTCAGCGCTTCATCTGGCACTGCCCGAGCTGCAAGCTGTGGGAGACCGTGCGGCCGATTCAAAGCGTGCCGCTCGAAAACGTGCTCGCGCGCCCGTAACGAAACTGCACGAAGCGCCGAGATTGAATGGCTGATCGGCGCGAGGCCGCCCACTAGCATGGCCGCTCCTTCAACCTGAGGAGCGACTAACCATGAAATGGACCTTCGTTCGAATCGGCTCGGTGCTCGCGCTCGTGTGCGGCAGCTTTGCCGCGACCGCTGGGCCCGTGAACATCAATACCGCAGATGCGGCGAAGCTCGCGAGCGAGCTGCAGGGCGTTGGCCCGGCGCTCGCCGAAGCGATCGTCGCGGACCGCCAAGCCAACGGCGCGTTTGCGACGCCCGAAGCGCTGATGCGCGTCAAGGGCATCGGTGCGCGCATCGTGGAGATGAACAAGGGAAACATCCTCGTCGCGGATCCGGCGCCTCCGGCTTCGCGCTGACTTCGCTCGAGGCGGGTGCGGGGCCGCGAAGCCCCGCACCCGAGGCGTGCGGCGGCGCTCGTCGCCAACGGCAAACCGTCGCGAGCCGCGCGGTCGAGCGCGCCGCGCCGGCGATCGAGCGGCAACGCCGCGGCTCCGCGTTAGGTATCATCACGGTAGCCATTACCGAGAGATATCGATGCCACGCATTCGAACCGCCGTGTTCCCGGTCGCGGGCCGCGGGACGCGCTTCCTGCCGGCCACCAAGGCTTCTCCGAAGGAGATGCTGCCCATCGTCGACAAGCCCTTGATCCAGTACGCGGTCGAGGAAGCGCTCGAGGCCGGCGCGGAGCGGCTCGTGTTCATCACCGGGTCCTCGAAGCGGGCGATCGAGGATCACTTCGATACCGACGCCGAGCTCGAACGCCAGCTCCAGGAGTCGGGCAAGCACGACATGCTGGCGCTCGTTCGCGACATCATCCCGCCGCACGCCACCTGTATCTTCGTTCGTCAGGGCATACCGCTCGGGCTCGGGCATGCCGTGCTGTGTGCGAAGGAAGCCGTCGGGAACGAACCGTTCTTCGTGCATCTCGCCGACGACCTCATCTACGGCGAGGTGGGGTGTCTCAGGCAGATGCGCGATCATTTCGAACAGCACGGCGCGAGCGTGCTCGGCGTCGAGAACGTGCCGCGAGATCAGACCGGCAGCTACGGCATCGTGGCCGTCGAGAGCGAACCGTCGGGCGCGCAGCGCGTCACCAAGATCGTGGAAAAACCGAAACCGAAGGATGCCCCGTCGACGCTCGCCGTCGTTGGGCGCTACGTCTTGACGCCGGCCATCTTCGGCAAGCTCGAGCGCACGCAGCGCGGCGCCGGCGGCGAGATTCAGCTGACGGACGGCATAGCGAGCCTGCTCGCCGACGAGCCCGTGCACGTGCTGCCGTTTGCCGGCACCCGCTACGACTGCGGCAGCAAGCTCGGGTATCTACGCGCCACGGTGGAGTACGGCCTGCGGCATCCCGAGCTCGGCGACAGCTTCCGCGCCTATCTGCAGAACGTCTGGGAACGCTGACGAGCTCAGCGGAACGCCGACCGTGGTCGCGCGGCCGTCGAGTGAAAAACTACCAGCTCGCCGCCGTGGCTCGAATCTCGGCGTTGTGCTCCCCGAGCCGCGGCGGGTAGCGTCGGTACGTCGGTCCGTTCGATTCGAACCGCATCGGCACTGCGATGGACTTGACGGCGCCGATCAGCGGGTGCTCGAGCTCGACGATCATGCGCCGCGCAAGCACGTGCTCGTCGGTCAGCGTTTCGTCGGGGAAGTTGATCGGGCCCGCAGGCACGCCCGCCGCGACGAGCTCCTCGACCCACTCCGCGGCGTCGCGACGCGAAAGAATCTCCTCGAGCAGCGGGATGAGCGCGGCACGATGCCCGTTGCGCGCAGCATTCGTCGTGAAGCGAGCGTCGACCATGAGGGTGGTCTCGGCGCCCAAAATCTTGCAGAACTTCGCCCACAGCCGCTCGTTGCCGACGGCGATGATCATCGTCTTGTCGCGCGCGCGCACGGGTTGATACGGCGTCACGTTCGGGTGCGCGTTCCCGAGGCGGGCGGGGCGCTTGCCCGTTGCGAAATAGCTCGCGCCGATGTTTGCGAGCCACGACAGCTGCGCGTCGACGAGTGCGACGTCGACGAGCTGCCCCAAGCCGCTGCCCGTCGCACGGTTGTCGCGAGCGTAGAGGGCGGCGAGCACGCCCATGCACGTGTAGATGCCGGCCGAGATGTCGGCCATCGGGGTCGGGAACCGGCTCGGGCCGCCCTCGATCGGCCCCGTCAGCGCCATGAGGCCGGCTTCGCCCTGCGCGATGATGTCATAGCCCGGTCGGTTCGCTTTAGGCCCCGTGTGGCCGTATCCGCTGATGGCCCCGTAGACGAGGCGCGGATGCCGCTCGCGCAGCGCCTTCGGATCGAGGCTCACGCGCGCCAGCGATTCGAGCCGCGGGTTGTTCGTCAGGAACACGTCGGCACGCCCGATCAGCGTGTGCAGCACGCGGAGGTCATCGGCCTGCTTGACGTCGAGCTCGATGCTGCGCTTGTTGCGATTGACCGCGAGAAAATACGCGCTCTCGCCCTCGAGGAACGGCGGGCCCCAAGTGCGCGCCTGATCGCCGTCCTTCGGCCGCTCCACCTTGATGACGTCGGCGCCGAGGTCGCCGAGGAGCATCGCACAGTAGGGGCCTGCGAGCGCCTCAGTCATGTCGACGACTTTGATTCCAGTGAGCGGGGCGCTGTCGGTCACGAATTCTCCGGCTTGTGCTCTAATGATCGGCGGCTAGTATAAGCGGCAAATTTTCGGCCGAGTGGAAGGGGAAAAGCCCAGTGAGAAACAACATCGCGGTGCGCAACATCGAGCGGGCCGACGCGGAGATCGTGCGAGCGCTCGGCGAGCACGGTGTCGCCACGGTGCACGAGGCACAGGGCCGCACCGGGTTGCTGCAGCCGTACATGCGCCCGATCTACGCCGGAGCGCGCATCGGCGGCAGTGCACTCACGGTCTTTCTGCACCCCGGCGACAACTGGATGCTGCACGTGGCCGTCGAGCTAGCGAAGCCTGGCGACATCATGGTCGTCGGCGTCAGCGCCCCGAACTCCGACGGCATGTTCGGCGACCTGCTCGCGACGTCGTTTCGCGCGAGCGGCGTGCTAGGCCTCGTCATCGATGCCGGCGTTCGCGACGTCAAGGATCTCACGGAGATGCAGTTTCCCGTATGGAGCCGCGCGGTCTCGGCCAAGGGCACCGTCAAGGCGACGCTCGGTTCCGTCAACATTCCGATCGTCTGTGCCGGCATGCTCGTGAACCCCGGCGACACGATCGTCGCCGACGACGATGGCGTCGTCGTCGTGCCGCGCAAGAATGCGCCGGCCGTGCTCGAGGCGGCCAAAAAGCGCGTCGCGAACGAGGTCGAGAAACGCGCGAAGCTCGCGGCCGGCGAGCTCGGCCTCGACATCTACAAGATGCGAGAGCCGCTCGCGAAGGCCGGGCTCGTGTACTACGACACTCTAAGCGACGTCGATAAAGGCTGAGAGCCGCCTTCGAGCGCGTCAGTCGATCGACGGCAGAAACTGCGGCTCCGGAAACGGCCCGCGCTCGCGCTCGATGGCTTCGCCCAGCGTCAGCAGCAGCGATTCGTCGCCGGGTTGGCCGACCAAGCTCACGCCGAGCGGCAACGCGTCCAGGAGCATGACCGGCACCGTGACGCTCGGATAACCGGTGACGGCCGCGATGCTCGAGCTCGCCGCGACGAGCTCGTCGCCTTTGGCGTAGTCGATGCGCCAGGCGCGGCCGCCGATCGGTGCGACGAGGGCGTCGAGCTCGTGCGCGGCGAAGAGTGCGGCGAGCGCGTCGCGTGCGTCGGCGGCCTTTCGCACGGCCGCTGTGTACCGATCGTCTGCAGTGCCCCCGCTGTCGCGTGCCGCGAGCAGCAAATCCTGGCCGAAGTGCGGCATTACGGCCGCGGCGTTGGCCGCGTTGAACTCGATGACCTCATCGAGCGTCCGTGGGCCCGTTTCCACCGTAGCGAGATACGCGGCAAGGTCGTCGCGAAACTCGGCGAGCAAAATTTGCAGCTCCGCTTCGCCGGCGGCTGCCGGCAACGCGCCGCGCACCGGATCGACGAGCGTCGCGCCGGCGCGCTCGAGCCAGGCCAAGGCCTGTGCGAAGCTCGCGTCGACGGCGGCATCGGCGCCCCAATAGTCGCGAACGACGCCGACGCGCAGACCGGCCACCGCGGCTGGGCCGGCCGGCGCGGCCGCAGGCGTGCCGGGCTCGACGAGCACCGACAAGAGCAGCGCCGCGTCGGCGACCGTGCGCGCGAACGGTCCCGCCGTGTCTTGACTGTGCGCGATCGGCACGATGCCGCGTTGGCTCACGGTGCCGCTCGCGGGCTTGATGCCGACGACGCCGTTGACGGCGGCCGGGCAGACGATCGAGCCGTCCGTTTCCGTGCCGACGGCGAGCGGCGCGAGCCGTGCGGCGACGGCGACGGCGGAGCCGCTCGACGAGCCGCATGGATTGCGGTCGAGCACGTAGGGGTTCTTCGTTTGACCGCCGAGGCTGCTCCAGCCGCTCGTCGAGCGCAGCGAGCGAAAGTTCGCCCATTCGCTCAAGTTCGTCTTGCCGAGCACGACGGCGCCGGCCGCCCGCAAGGCGGCGACGACGTCGGCGTCGGCCTTTGCCCGATGGTTCGCAAGCGCAAGCGATCCTGCGCTCGTGGCCATGGCGTCGGCAGTGTCGATGTTCGCCTTGACCAGCACTGGCACGCCGTGTAAAGCACCGAGCGGAGCGCCGCTCCGCAAGCGCTCGTCGAGCGCGCGCGCGATCGCGAGCGCATCCGGGTTGACCTCGATGACGGCCCCGAGCGCCGGTCCCTCGTCGTCGAGCGCCGCGATGCGCTCGAGATACGCCTGCGTTACCTCCATGGCCGACACTCGCCCGGCGGCAAGCTCGGCGCGCAAGGCCCGTGCGTCGAGCGCCACGATGCGGTCGTGCGCGAGCTCGGGGCGGCTGCAGGCAGCCAACGTCACTGCCGCCACGATCGCAAAGGTCAGCTTGCGGGTCGCCATCGCTCGCCAGCCGTAGGGGGAGGGAAATCAAGGTAGCGGAACGCTACCATCGGCGCCATGCCGTTGGAGCGCAAGCCGACAAGGCGCCGGGGCCGCCCGCCGCACGACGACCTGCTGACGCCGGGTAAGTGGGCGATCGTGCACGCCGTTCGTCACGGGTTGAGCGACGCGCGCATCGCCGTGAGGCGCGGCGTCAGCCGCGACGCCGTGAAGTTTCACGTGCGAAACGCGCTCGCGAAGCTCGGGCTGCGTGCTCGGGCCGACCTGCGCCGCTGGGCCGGTGTGCCGAAAGACAGCGCCTACGGCCGTACGCGTAACAAGGAGAAGCCAATGACGCACGAGCTCCACCTCGATTCGATCGGCCAAATTTCGCGCACCGTCCGCGACATCGACGAATCATGCGCGTGGTACCGCGACGTGCTGGGCCTGAAGCACCTCTACACGTACGGCAAGCTTGCGTTCTTCGACCTCGGCGGCACGCGGCTCTACTTGAGCGCCGAGAGTGCCGTGCAGCCGGAGTCGACGCTGTACTTGCGCGTCGACGACATCGGTGCGTCGTACGCGGAGCTCGATTCGCGCGGCGTCGAGTTCAAGGGCGCGCCGCACATGATCCATCGGCACGCCGATGGCACCGAGGAGTGGATGGCGTTTTTCAAGGACCCCGAGGGGCGATTTCTCGCGCTGATGTCGCAGGTACCGCCGAAACGGCCGTGACTTCTTCGCGCGGCGCCGTCCTGCGGCCGGCCGGCGGTTTCGCGTAGGCGTCGACGACGGCCTGCGCCGTCGCGATGACGTAGTCGCGCAGCTCCGGCGGCTCGAGCACCTCGAGCGCGGCGCCGAACGAGAGCGCAAATTGCCGCGCCTCTTCCGGCACGTCGAAACGCATCGATACGCGGAAGCGTTCGCCGTCCTGAACGCGCTCCAGCACGCGCCAGCTTCGATAGCAAACCCACGGCAGGATGTCGTGCGTGACGAGGAACGTCGCTTCGTAGCGCGGCAGGTGCTCGCGAAAGCGATTCGTCGATGTTTCCCAGTACGCCGAAAGGTCGAAGTCCTCCGGCCGGTTGGCGTGCTCGGGCAAGATTTCGGCGGACCGAATTCGCGACACGCGATACGTGCGCTGCTCGTCACCCTTCGACGCGACGAGGTACCAACGATTCGCACGCGCCACGACACCGAGCGGGTCGACTTGCCGCTCGCTGGCCTCGCCGTCGGCCTTCTCGTAGAGAAACCTGAGCCGCCTCCCGCTCCACAACGACTCGAGAATCACGGGCAAGCTAGTCAGCGACTCGGTCGAATCGCGCCAGCTGCGCGAATCGATCAGCAGCCGTTCCCGCACGAACTCCGCCTGCTCGCGCACGCCGACCGGTAGCGCGGCGCGCAGCTTCAGCCAAGCGGCGTCGGCCGCTTCCTTGAGCCCAAGCTCGGCGAGCAGCGCGGGCGGCCGCGCGAGGAACAGCGAGCGGATCTCCGCCGGTGTGAGGCCCGTGAGTTTCGTCTCGTAACCGTCGATGAGGCGCCAGCCGCCGCCCGTGCCGCGCTCGGCGACGACGGGGACGCCGGCGCTGCTGAGCGCGTCCATGTCCCGCAGGATCGTGCGCTGCGAGACCTCGAGGCGCGACGCGAGCGTTTCGGCCGTCATCCGGCCGTTGGCTTGGAGCAACAGGACGATTGAAATGAGTCGGTCTGCACGCATGGGGCTACCGTACGCTCCAATCATGACATCGCATGTCATGAAGGTGCGAATAGCCTCAGCGGAAGCGAAAGCTCGTGCAGGCCGAGGCGGGCCGCCAACCCGCTCGCGCTTCGAGACGAGCCACCAAAGAAATGTCCGGGGGAACAAGGGCATGGCGATCACACCTTCCGCGCGGCTCAAAGCTGACCTAACGGCTCAAGGCCGACCCAACGGCTCAACGCTGACCTAGCGGCTCAAGGCTGACGAGGAGCAAGCAATGCGGCGTATCCGCTATTCGTGCGCGACGAGTCTCGACGGCTACATCGCGGGACCGAACGGGGAGTACGACTGGATCGAGGTCGACGCAAACGCGGCCGCCGGCTACTTCAGTGCGTTCTACGCACAGTTCGACACGGCCCTGATGGGACGCAAGAGCTACGAGCAGGCCGGCGGCGGCGTCGCGCCGCTCAACACGTACGTGCTGTCGCGCACGTTGCCCCCCGGCAGGCGCGGCAGCGTTACCGTGCTCGGGGCCGATGCGCTCGAGCGCGTCGCCGCGCTGCGCGAAGAGCCTGGCAAGGACATCTGGTTATGGGGTGGCGGCGAGCTGTTCGGCAGCTTGGCGGAAGCCGGTCTCGTCGACACTGTCGAGGTGGCCATCGTTCCGGTGCTGCTCGGCGCCGGCCGCAAAGTCATGGAAGGCTGTACGGGGCGCGTAAAGCTCGCTCCACGTTCGACGGACCTCGCGCTGCCGGGGCACACGCTGTTGGTTTACGACGTCGTGCGCGCGGGCGCGTAGCCTTGGTCGCCGGCAAGCAAAGATCGTGCCGGCGCGTCGGTCGCGGGCCGCTCGGGTCGCAAAGTTTGCGACCACGAAGCACAATCTTTGCGAGGTTATTTCGGCGCGCAAGAGACGCTCATTGCGACGACGATGGAAGTCGTTCGCTACCTGACGCAGCCGTCGTTTTTGGCGCAGGACGTACCGCAGCAGCCGGCCACGGGATCGGCGACGCGCGCTCGTGCGCGCCCGCGCCCGATCCTCGACGACGGTCGCGCGGCACGTGAGCTGCAGCGGCGCCATGACCGTCCGACGGCATTACGGCCCCGCGCGTCGCGGGGATGATCACCGATCGCGACAGCTGCATGTCGGCGCTCTTCGAGGGACGGTCGCTTCTCCGGCTTGGCTCGAGCAGCTGCATGAGCAGCAGAGCGAGGCTGCGGACGCGGGCGTCACGAAGTCGAAAATCGGCACCACCCTGGCAGCGATCTGCGTCCGCGGGCATCGCCCGGAAACCGCCGAAACGCGAACGGCAACCCGCTGCCGAATCGGTCCAGCCCGCGTACGCGTGGCATGCATCATGCATCACATCCGTCGTTCGGCTAAGCGTCGCGGCGGACGGGAGGTATGCGCACGTTCTTTGCTGCGGTCCTACCCGGCGACGGCGGTACTCGCATTTCCGCCGCCGCTTCGCGGTGACGCGCTCGAGACGCGTGCTCAGGTTCGTGCGGCTTCTCCGGAGCCGATTGATCGCGCTGTTCGGGGCAGCCAACGCGGCCGGATCGCTCCGCCGTTCCCCTTCGACTCCCCCCTGATACCCCGTCGAGTGTTTTCGGCGTCCGGCCGTGCGGCCGGCGTTGCGGCTCTTGCGTTCGACGGACGGGAAAAATGACTTCTTCTTCGCTCAAGACCTGGCATTCGACGACGGTAGCGCGGAGGCTATTCGTCGCGGGCGCCGGCCTGGGCCCGCTATTCGTCGCCGTCCATCGAGCCGACGATTGGCTCGAAAGCTGGAATCCCGGGCTCATCGCCGCCGCCATCAGTGCCGTCGCCGCTTTCGTCATGCTGGCGATCGGCATCGCAGTCAGAGGAAGCGCGGGCACCGTGAAGCGCGCCGCCATGGAAATCGCGGCGTTCGTGTGCGCGGTCGCGGTCGCCGAAGTGATTCTCGTGGTGTGCGCGCCGGAAACTTGGCCGAGTGATCCATTCGTGCAGCGCTGGATCGAACGCGAGCGCGCTGCGGAGCGGCGCGGCGTCGAGTACGACGCACGTCTTCGCGCAGATGTCATTCGCGAGCTCAGGTCGCAAGGAGTCGACGCGGTGCCGGGTTTCGCACAGATCCTCGGATCCTCCAGAACCGCCTCGACCGCGATACGCGAGCGCGGGTTGTTGCCGCTGTCGAACGCCAGCAACGCCCTGATCGTCGAGTGCGACGAAGGCCGCGGGTTCCTGAAGTACCGTTCCGACGAGCTCGGCTTCAACAACCCGCCGGGCATTGCGGTTGGCCCCGTCGACGTAGCCGTCATTGGCGAGTCGCTGGCCGTCGGTCACTGCGTGCCGCCGTCGACGAGCGCCGTGGATTTGATACGCGCGAGATTCCCTCGCACGGCGAATTTCGGGATCGCCGGGTCGCGCGTGCTGTCGCAGATCGGTGTCTTTCGCGAATACGTCGAGCCGCTCGAGCCGCCGGTCGTCGTGTGGTTCGTCAACGCGGGCTTTGCGCAGCCGCGAGACGAGCTGGATCAACCGATCTTGGTGAAGTACTTGGATGATCCGGAGTTTTCGCAGGGGCTGCGCAATCGACAAGACGAGATCGATTCGTTCATCCGCGAGGTGGCAGTGCCGCTGAACCTCGCGCGCGACGACGCGTTGCGGTCGGCGATCGCGCGTGCCAACGAGCTGCCGCTCGAGCGAATGATCAAGTTGCGGGACGTCCGTGGCCTCGTCGAAGTCCCGCCCGCGATGCGGCGCCGCGAGCCCGCTCCGGATTTCGCGCACTTCGAGCGCGCGGTCGACCTCGTCGTCGATTCGGCTCGCGGCTGGGGCGGCACGGTGATCGTTGCGGTTCTGCCGAGTTATGCCCTGTCCCACGAGGTGCCCGGCGAGGTGGCGCGGTACGAGGCCGTCTCGCGCGCTCTGGCCGAGCGGCCCGTGACCGTCGTCGATGGCGCGGCGTTGTTTGCGGCTCAACCCGACTTCGACAGGCTGTACACCTTGGGGATCGAGAACCACCCTAACGAGAGGGGGCACGCGCTCCTGGCCGAGGCAATCATTGCATCCGTCGAGCGAGCGCCATTGCATGAGCAGCCATGAGATAGCGCCGCGCGTCGAGCGGGTTTTTGCTCGAGTGTTCGGAAGGCAAGCGCGGTTTTCCGCCGGCTTGTCGCGGCTCGACGAGCCGCTGTGGACTTCCATGAAGCACGTCGAGTTCCTCGTGGGGCTCGAGCAGGAATTCGGCATTCGTTTCGACGGCGCCGATGCGACCGACATGACGAACATTCCCGTCGTCGTCGAACGCGTCCTGGAGAAGCTGTCGTGACTCCGGCGCAAGACATGTTCTATCGGGCGTATCTCGTGCGCACCGTCGAGCAGGAGCTGCTGGATCTCTTTGCGGCGGGCAAACTGTCCGGGACCACGCACACGTGCATCGGGCAGGAGATGACGGCCGTCGCGCTCGCGGCCGCGCTCGAGCGGAATCGCGACATCGTCGTTTCGAACCATCGTTGCCACGGTCACTATCTCGCGTGGACGGACGACGCGGACGGCTTGCTCGCCGAGGTCATGGGTAAGTCGACCGGCGTATGCGGGGGGCTCGGCGGCAGTCAGCACCTTTCCGCGCCGGGCTTCTTCAGCAACGGCATTCAAGGCGGCATCGTTCCCATGGCCGCCGGGTTGGCCTATGCGCAGAAGCTCGATGCGAGAGGCGGCATCGTTGCCGTTTGCATCGGCGACGGCACGCTCGGCGAGGGCGTCGTCTACGAGACGTTCAACATGGCGGCGAAGTGGAGTCTGCCGCTGCTCGTCGTGCTCGAGAACAATCTCTACGCGCAGTCGACGTCGCAAGTGGAAACGCTCGCCGGGGACATCTGCGCGCGAGCGTCGGCGTTCGGCATCGGCACTCTGCGCGCCGACACCTGGCACCCCGACGAGCTCGCGGAGCAGCTTCGGCGCGCGGCAAAGCACGTGCGGCGCGACTGCCGCCCGACGTTCGTTTGCGTGGACACGTATCGCTTGGCCGCGCACTCGAAGGGCGACGACGATCGCGATCCGCGCGAAATCGACGAGTATCAACGACGCGATCCGCTCGCGCGGTTCGTGGCGGAGCACGATGCGCAGAAGCCGCAGGTCGCCGCCATTCGCGAGCGGGTCGCGCGAGCACGCGAGAGCGCCGCGCGCGCGCCCGTGCTCGAGCTCGGACCGACCACGAGCAGCGAGCCCGCGGCAGGCGCGCCCGAGCGGCGCGGCGTGGTGGCGGAAGCCGGCACGCAGCTCCAGGCGATCAATCGGGCCTTGGACGCTTGGCTGAGCGAGGATCGGAACGTGCTGCTGCTCGGCGAGGACATTCGCTCGCCTTATGGCGGTGCGTTCAAGGTGACCCGCGGGTTGTCGGACCGGTATCCCGAACGAGTCATCAACACGCCGATCAGCGAAGCGGGCATCGTCGGGATCGCAAACGGCCTCGCCCTCGGGGGGCGAAGGCCGATCGTCGAGATCATGTTCGGCGACTTTCTCGGGCTTTGCTTCGACCAGCTCGTGAATCACGCGGCCAAGTTTCGCGGAATGTACAACGGGCGCGTTACGAGCCCGATCGTCGTTCGCACGCCGATGGGCGGCGGCCGCGGCTACGGCCCGACGCACAGTCAGAACCTCGAAAAGCACTTCGTCGGCATGCCGGGAATGCGCGTCGTCGTCTTGCACGCCCGTTCGCCGATCGCGGCGCTGTACTGCGCGCTGCGCGACAGTCTCGATCCGACGCTGATCATCGAGAACAAGCTGCTCTATCGCGAGCGCGCCGATGCCGCGCTGCCGCCCGGCTACGAAGCTCTTGAAACGACCGAGCCGTTTCCGACGACGCTGCTCGAGCCGAAGGATCCGCCGGACCTCACGGTAGTCGCCTTCGGACGCATGAGCCTGCTCGCGGAGCAAGCGGCGGCGGAGCTCGCCGCAGAGGAAATCGCACTCGAGCTTCTTTTTCCGCTCGCGGTCTCGCCGCTCGATGCGCGGCCGATTCAGGAATCGGTGCGCCGAACCGGTAAGCTCGTCGTCGTCGAGGAGGGCGCGGCACATTTCGATCTCGCGAGCGAGGTCATCGCGGCGGCTGCCGAAGGTCTCGGGCCCGCGGGCAAGCTCCGCGTGCGGCGAATCGCCGCGGCCGCGCGGCCCATTCCGAGCGCGTTGCCGCTCGAGCTCGAGACTCTGCCGAGCGTTGCCCGTCTGAAAGCCGCTTGCTTGGAGCTCTACGATGAGTGAGCCGGTCGCCGTTCGCGTGCCCCGGCTCAATCCGAACGACGAGCACGCCGTCATCGTGCGCTGGCACGTGACGGCGGGTGCCCCGGTGCATGTCGGGCAGCCGCTCGTAACGCTCGAGACGACGAAGGTGACGTTCGACGTCGAATCGCCGGCCGACGGCTTCGCCTTCTTCGATCGCGAGCCGAACAGCGAGATCGCGGTCGGCGCGCCGGTCGCATGGATCACCGATACGCCTCGGCCCGTGCGCACGCCCGCGACGAGCGCCGCGCCGGCCGCTGCTTCGAGTACCGCTCCGACCGAGCGGTTCACGCGCAAAGCGCGCAAGCTCATGAAGGAACGCGGGCTCACGGAAGCCGACTTCCCGGGCGATGAGCGCGTGGATGCCGAGACCGTCGAGCGCGCCGCGAGGCGCGGCCACGCCGTGGCGCCCGCCCCGCGCGTGCCGCACGGTGTACGGCCGCTCGAGCTGCTACCGTCGAAAGTACTGGAGATCCAGACTCTGCTCCGCGTCCGCAGCGAGGTCGTGCCCAGCACGGTTGCGGTGACGCTCGCCGACGCGCGGCTCGACGAGCGGTTGCGCCGTAGCGCTGCCGACGGCCAGGTCGTGAGCTTGCTCGAGCTCACGTTGTACGAGGCCGCGCATCTGCTTGGCGAATGGCCCGAGCTCAACGGGTTTTACTGCGACGGACGAGCGTGGAGCTACGAGACCGTCGCGATCGGTGTCGCCGTCAATCTGGGGCGCGGACTGCGCGTTCCGGTCGTCAAGGATGCCGCAACGCTCGCGCTCCGCGACGTGGCCAGCGCGGTTCGCGCGCTATCGTTGCGCTATATGCGCGACGAGCTCGGCATCGACGACGTGACGGGAGGCACGTTCACGATCACGGACCTTTCCGGGGAAGGCGTCGTCCACTTCGTGCCGGTGCTGAACGAACGGCAGTCCGCGATATTGGGCATTTGCGCCGCAAGGCCCGACGGTGCGCGCGATCTCGTGCTGACGTTCGATCATCGCCTCTCCGACGGCATGCGAGCGGGGCGGTTCCTGGCTGCGCTGCGCGACCGTCTCGAGCAGCGGCCCCAGTAGAGACGGCGCGGCCGTGCTGTTCAACTCACTCACGTTCGTCGTCTTCTACGTCGTCGTATTCGCGCTCTACTGGCTGATCCGTGCGCGGCTGCCGCAGAACGCGCTGCTCTTGGCGGCGAGCTGGATGTTCTACGGGGCGTGGAGCTGGAAGTTTCTCCTTCTGTTGATCGCGAGCACGGTGCTCGACTACGGATGCGGTCTGTTGATCGAGCGAGCGTCGACGCCTCGCCGCAAACGCGCATGGTTGCTCCTGAGCGTGGGCGGCAACTTGACGTTCCTCGCCACGTTCAAGTACCTCGGCTTCTTCGTGACCGAGCTTGCGACGCTGCTCGAGCGTCTCGGCTTCAATGCGAACATGCCGGCGCTCGAGATCGTGCTGCCGGTCGGCATCTCGTTTTATACGTTTCAAACGATCGGCTACGTCGTCGACGTCTATCGCGGCAAGGTGCCGGCCGAGCGCAACATCCTCGACTATGCTTTATACGTCGCCTTTTTCCCGCAGCTCGTGGCAGGGCCCATCGAGCGGGCGGCGCACATGCTGCCGCAGTTCAGGACCCCGCGCGTGTGGAGCACGCCGGCGTTCGAGTCCGGGCTGCAGCTCGCAGTCTGGGGCCTCTTCAAGAAGATCGTCATCGCCGACAATCTGGCGCCGTACGTCGACGCCGTCTATGCGAATCCCGCTGCCTACTCCGGCGCCGCGCTGAGCACGGCTACGGTCTTTTTCGCGTTCCAGATCTACTGCGACTTCTCGGGCTACACGGACACGGCGCGAGGCGTGGCGCGCATGCTCGGCTTCGACCTCGTGAAGAACTTCGACTTCCCCTACACCTCGAAGACGCCCATCGAATTCTGGCAACGGTGGCACATCAGCTTGTCGAAGTGGTTCCAGGACTACCTCTATTTTCCGCTCGCAATGCGCTACATGCGTCGCGGCGGCTGGGCGAGCAAGTACAAGGCCCATATCGTGGCGATGGCGTTGATCGGCGTTTGGCATGGCGCGAACTGGACGTTTCTCGTGTTCGGGCTCTACTGGGGGCTGCTCATTGCGTCGTACCTCGCGATCGTCGAGCGCTCCTCGCGCGCCGAGCCGCGGAACTTCATCGCTCGGCTCGGGGCGGCCGCTCCCGGCTTACGCGATGCGGGCTCGATCGCAATCATGTTCGTGCTCGTCTGCGTTGGCTGGGTGTTCTTCAGGGCCGCGTCGATCGGCGACGCGTGGCACGTGCTGGCGCATGCCGTGTCTTTCGCCGGAGCGAGCGGCCTCATCGCGGCGGAGATCGGCGACACGGCGATTCTATGGGCATTGATCGTAAGCTTTTGCGTGGCCGAGTGGGTCTATCGCAACGCTCCGCGCATTCGCGAAAATCTCCAGGGACCGCGCGTGGCGGCCATTGCGGGGCGCTATGCCTTGTTTGCGGCGATCATGGTCTCGGCGGGCGTGTCCCAGATCGACAGCGCGCGGCCGTTCATCTACTTTCAGTTTTGAAAGCTCTGTCGCTCGTCGCGCCGGTTGACGCGCCTTTCGACCGTGTGCGCTTGGCGGTTACGGTACGTGCTCGCGCGTCCGTGAGGGCGCACCGAGCGAGCTGTTATCCTTTGAGCCGGTCCAGCTCTTTTTTGCCGAGACGAATTTGCAGATCTTCGCAGCCGAAAGCAGCACGGAAGCGCGATGACTTTGCTCGCGGGTCACTGACGGCTGCCCATGGCGCGCCGCGAAAGAAGAAGAGGGCGACGCGGCGGCCGCGGCAGGCAGCCGTCCGGCCCGCTCGCACGGGCACGGCAGATCGCCCGCGACAACCTCGGCGTCGCGCGGTTGAGGCCGGCGCAGGAGCACGCGCTGCAGGCGCTCGTCGACGGACGCGATACGTTTGCCGTGCTCCCGACGGGATACGGGAAGTCGCTGCTCTATCAGGCGACGGCGTTGATGCGGGAGCGCCCGACGGTCGTCGTCTCGCCGTTGATCGCGCTGATGGCCGACCAGGAGCGCGCGATGAAGCGGCACGGCCTGCCGGTGATTCGCCTCGACAGCAGCTTGCGCGCCGCGGAGCGGCGCGCCGCGCTCGAACGGCTTGCGCGCGGCGGCACGCTGATCGTGCTGACGACGCCCGAAACGCTCGAGTCGACGCACACGGGTGCCCTCATTGCCGACGCGCGCCCGGCGCTGCTCTGTGTCGACGAGGCGCATTGCATCTCCGAGTGGGGTCACGATTTCCGCCCGGCTTATCTTCGGATGGGTCAGCAGCGCGAGCGCCTCGGCGATCCGCAGGTGCTGGCGCTGACGGCGACCGCAACGCCGCGCGTGCGCGACGACGTCGTAGCGCGCCTCGCGATGCGCGATCCCGTGCTCGTCATCGCGCCGCCGCACCGCGAAAACCTGCGCTTCGCCGCGCACATCGTGCAGGGCGGCGCAAAACTGCTGGCTGCCGGCCGACTGTTACGCCGCCTCCAGCGGCCGGGGATCGTCTACTGCGCCACGACCGTCGAGGTCGACCGTGTGTACGGAGCGCTCGAGCGTGCGCGCATTCCGGCGGATCGCTACCACGGCAAGATGCGCACGGCAGATCGTGCTTCGGCGCAGCAGCGCTATATGCGGCCGAGCAAGCGCAAAGTGATGGTGGCCACGAGCGCGTTCGGTATGGGCATCGACAAGCCGAACATTCGCTACGTGCTGCATTACCAAGTGCCGTCGTCGCTCGAGCAGTATGTCCAGGAGGCGGGTCGCGGCGGGCGCGACGGACACCCGTGCCACTGCGTGTTGCTGCTCGACCCGGCCGACCTCGACGTGCAGCGGCACCTGCTCGCGCAGAGCCGGCCGCGGCCCGATCAACTGCGGCGCGTGGCGCGCGCCCTCAACGCTTGGGGCGGAGAGGGTCGGCCCGTGAATGCGACCGACCTCGCGCATTCCGCAGAGGTGCCCGCCAACGCTGCAAAGTCGTTATGCGCTCGCCTCGAGGAGCTGGCGCTCGTCGAGCAGACGCCCGACAAGGAGTGGTCGATCGCGGTTCCGCTCGACGTGCTCGAGAGCGCAGCGGAAGATCTCGCGCGCCGCCTCGACGTCGAGCGCCTTGCGGACGAGCGGCGGCTCGCCGCGGTGCAGGACTACGCCGCGACGAGCGATTGCCGCAGCGTGTTCCTGCGCCGCTACTTCGGCGAAGAGGATCCGCCGCGCTGCGGCGTGTGCGACCGCTGCCGAGCCGCACGCGCACGTGCCCAGCCGCGCGCGGGCTCGGGCGCCCGCGTCCGGTCGAAAGACAGCAGCGTGCCCACGTAGCTGCATCACTGGCGGTCGTCGTCCTCACGAGCTGCGTCATTCGTCGTGGCCGGCGTCCGCACGTGCACTTCCTGCTGGTCGGCGTGCCGATGCACGAGCTTCCACTCGCCGCCGATTCTGCGAAGTATCTCCGTCACGCGGATGCGCGTGTCCTTCGGGTCCGGCATCGATCCGATGTGTACTCTCGCGACTTGGTAGCCGGTCCAGGAGGCGAGGTCGCCGCTATGGCCGCTGTGCAGCACTTCGAAGTGCGTGGCTCCGTCGGGATGAAAGGCCTTCGAGTCGTGCAGATAGCGGCGCGCGACGTCGGCCGCCCCCGTCACGACGTCGCCGAGCGGGCTCAAGAACGTCGCCTCGCCCCGTGAGGCACCAGCTCGTCGACGGCCGTGCCGTCGCCGACGACGTAGGCCTTCGCCGCTTCGGCTCGTCTCGTCCGGAACGTGTCGAAATCCATGCGGCTCATACGCGCCTCCGCTTCAGTCGGCCCTGCATTTCTTGCTGGCAAGAATCGGACCAGCGCACTATGCACCGACGATTCCCGACCACCCGTTCGACGAAGCCCCATGACTGCCGGAACGACACGACACATCGCCTTGTGCGTCGATGACGAGTTTGAAGCCGGTCCTCACGCGCGCCGGGCGACACGGTTGACTAACAAAATGGTTCCCGAATTTTTCTGCTTTCGCTTGAGACCGTGAGCCGACGGCAGATTCGACATTAATCGCCGAACGTGGAAGCGGCGCACGGCTTCGAGTGCGTTGCGAGGACTGTGACAAGCATCACGAGATTCGGCTGCAGGGCTCACCTAACGTAGCGCCACCGTAAGCACGTAAGGATGCGTCACATGAAGAAAACGGATTCGGCTCTGGGCGTCCTATTCGCCTCGACGATCCTTAGTGCGTGTGGCGGGGGGGGCGAGTCGGCGCCACAGATGGCGCCGATCACGCTGCATGTCACCGATGCGCCGATCGACCCAACGGAGATCGCAGCGGTCTGCATCCCGTTCACGCGGATCACCGTGCACTACGCTGGTCAGAGTGCAGTGACTCTCGACTACAACCCTCTTCCGTCGCAAGTTCGGCCGGAGACGCACTGCATGACGGGCAGTGTCTGGACCGGCCAGTCGCCGGTTCCACCGGTGCGATTGAGCGCGCTCGGCGGACCGCTGACTGTCGCGCTCGCCGAGAGCTTGCAGATTCCGGTCGGCCGCGTCACGTGGATCCGGCTGCATTTCGCCACCGGCGCATACGTGCTGGAAAGCAGCGGTGCTCAGCAGAACTTGGTTTGCCCGAGCTGCGAGCCGACGGAGAACAACGCAGGACGAGGGTTCAAGCTGAACCGCACATTCGAGGTGGAAAGCGCCGGACTGGCCCTCACGGTCGACATCGATCTGCTGAAGTCGCTGCATAGGGAGTCGAGCGATTACGTGCTGCGGCCGACTGTGCGCGTCGAAAACACTGCGGCGCTTGGCACGATCGCCGGCACAGTGCACGAGAACCTAGTGGGCTCGACGTACGATGGGACGACTGTCGAGACAGGTTGCGCGGTGTACGTGTTTCAGGGAACCGACGCGGCTGTGGATGACCATCATGTGAGCTCGACGGTCTTGTCGTCGGCGCGCGTGCGGTACAGCGAGGCGCTCGGCAACTATGGGTATGCAGCGGGCGCGTTGCCGGGCGGCAGTCCCGCCGAGCCCGTGCAGTACACCGTAGCACTTACGTGCCACTCCGATGATCCGAACACGGACGCGACGACAGAGGTTGCGTTTACGCCTGGGCAGAACGCCAGTGTGGTCGCCGGTCAGACGACGGCCATCGATTTCACACCGTGACCATCCACCGAACCGGCGGCCGAGCGGCCGCCGTTCGGCGGACAGGCGGCTCCGGCGCTGGCGGACGTTGCACTCGCGCTTCGTGCGCGAAGAGGAATCGCGTTGCGAGCCTCTGCGTTCTCGGGCCGCATATTGAAGTTCACACAACGCCCGGACGTTGAGGCGCTGATCGACTGTTGGCGGCTCTACAGCGTGCGCAGGAACGCAATCAGCTCTGCACGCTCCTCGCGCGACAGATCCAAGCCGTATTCATGACCCGGAATCGCTCGCTTTGGTACCCCCGGAGGGCTGTAGCCGCCGGGCTCGTGGTCGTCGCTTAGACGCGCCGGGTCGAACATTTCTTCCAGACTGCCGACGGCACCGTCGTGCAGGTAGTGGCCGCGGTACCAGACGCCCTTCAATGAAGGAACCTTGTAGTAGCCGGTGCCCTTGCGCGTACGCAGGGCGAGGCCGGGGTCGGTGCCTACCGATACACGAGCGACGTCGGGCGGCAAGACCTCGGGCGGCGTGAAGCCTTCCGCGAGCGTGAGCCGGTTGTTCGTGTAGAGCAGCGGCGTATGACAGCGACTGCAGCGCTCGCGCTCGAACAGCGCCTGCCCGGCGCGAGCGCGCTCGTCAAACGGATGGGGATTCGGCGGCGGCTGCAACGAGTAGATGTAGAGCGCGAGCGCATAAAGCGCCTCGTCCGAGAGGCGCGTGCGAAAACGCTCGGTTCCGTGCTCGAGCACGCGATGGGTGCCGAACTCGACGGTCTCGGCGAAGCTCACGAGCGCTGCGTAGCGCATGAGGTCGCCGATATTGCGATGGCGGTGGGTGGCCGTATGGTCGATGTACCTGCGCTCTTTGAAGCCAATCAAGTCGGGGATCTTGGTCGGATAGAGGATGCTGCCGTTCCAGCGCGCGACGCCGCCGCCGCGGATGCCGGCGGCGACGTACGCATCGAATTCCTCGCGCGTGATCCCCTTCAATCGCTCGCCGGCGGGGTCGTTCGTCCACGGCGCGCCGTACGCTTGATAGGCCGACGAGCCGATGGCGCCGGCGAAGGAGAACGGCACCTCGCCCGGCAGCGTGCGCGCGGCAGCGCGAATGGCACCGCCCAACGCGTTGCGAAAGTTGTTCGGAATTGCGAACGACGACGCGCCGGGCACGGCGGTGTTGTCCGGCAGGTACAAGACATGACACGCGCTGCAATTCGTGAAACCGAGCGCGACGCCGCCTTTCGTCGGCAGCCAGCGAAGGCCGTTGATCGTGCCGTCCGGCAACGGCCCAGCCCCGCGCGCTTCCATCGCCTGGCGGTCGCGCGCGAGCGCGATGACGTCGGGATCGAACGTGCGTAGCACGACCCAATCGAGGAACACGCGCTCGCCGGCCGCGACCCAGTCTCGCTCCGATCTGAGCTTGTCCGGCTCGATCAGCGGTTGCTGACCGACTTCGAGGATCCGCTGCCAGTAGCCCTCCGGTTCGCGGCCCGGCATGTAGACCGGATAGCTTTTGAGGTTTTCTTCGGGCAGCGAGTAGTACTCGGCGGCGGACATGTGCGTTGGTGGAGCGCCGAGCCCCGCGAGCGGCAACGCCCAATCCGCCAACGCCTGCTCGTCCCAAACGACTGGGATGTCCGGAGCCCATGAGCCGTCTCGCGTTTGCGCAATCGCGAGGGCGGCCCCGAAGGCCACCGCGACGGCCAAGGCACAAATGACCGGCCAGGGCAGCCGAATATTCCGCGGTTGCATCGAGGTTAGCCCATGCGCGCCGTTGCCGGTTCGCTGTCGAATGGAAGCATTGGATTCCCGGCGGTGAGTATGTTATAGCATATAACGTTGGACCTGCGGCACAGCGCGGTCATGCATCATCATCCGCTTGTCCTCGTGATGGCCGTGGCAGCGCTCGCGCTGCCACTCGACGCACAGTCGCCGCGCGAGCCGGCCGACTCGGAGAGCGCGAGCTTCGGCCAGTCGAGCAACACGGCTGCGCCGGCCGAAAAGCGTGGTGCGAGCGGCGACCAGCAACGCCGCTATCACTTCGCCGCCGCCGGCACCGAGATTTCATATCGGCTCTACGTACCGCGCGGCTACGATCCCGAAATCGGTGCACCGCTCGTCGTCGCGTTGCACGGCTATGGCGGCACGCAAGATTACTTCTTCGATATCGTCGCGAACCTTTCCGAGCTCTGCGAGCGCTACGGATTCATCTTCGTCGCGCCGATGGGTTTCGCGCGCGACGGTTGGTACGGCGCACCGCTGTCGATCCCGGGCAGCGCACCCCGGAGCTCGGGAGCACCGCCGCCTGCGCCGACGAGAACTGCGGACGAGGAAGCGCGCTACCGCGAGTGGAGCGAGGCGGACGTCATGAACGTGATCGATATCGTGCGGGGCGAATACACGATCGATTCCGATCGCATGTACCTGATCGGCCACTCGATGGGGGGCTTCGGCACGTGGTGGCTCGGACAGAAATACGCCGATCTGTGGGCCGCGATCGCTCCGATGTCGGGTGTGCTGCCGAACGTGGACTATCAACTGCCGAAGCTCGCGAACGTCGCCGTGCACGTTTCGATCGGCGGCGCCGAGAATCCGCATTGGGTCGCGGCGAGCAGACGGCAAGTCAGGGCGATGAAGGAGATGGGGATGACAGTGGAGTACTTCGAGCCGGCGGACGCGACGCACGGCTCGATGGTTCCAGCGGCCGTTCCACAAGTGTTCGAGTTCCTTGCAAGGCAGAGCAAGAAGGGCCGCAACTAGAACGCCGAACGGTTTGAAAGGTCTGTTAAATCCGTCAGATGCACGCCCTACCTCCAGAGAAACTTGCACTGCCGATTGAGCGATGATCTGCTTTGCGCCGAGGGCGAGCGTGGGTTGCTCGCG
>Ga0209172_10002034_pt1 | contig 38298 bp, 40 predicted proteins | sample LarsenN4metaG_FD_184113 | JGI IMG/M metagenome (GOLD analysis project Ga0209172, IMG submission 184113) | Hot spring sediment bacterial and archeal communities from British Columbia, Canada, to study Microbial Dark Matter (Phase II) - Larsen... ... | reverse complement strand
CCTGGCCCTCCTCGGTCCGGCCCTCGCCTCCGGCTCCTGGTCGATCTCCAAGATCGTCGAATGGGAGCAGGCGAACCTGTGGTTCGTCGCGACGCAGCCGATCGGGTTCGTCGTCGCCCTCATCGGGTTGCAGGCGAAGCTCGAGAGGACTCCCTTCGATATCCCGGAGGCGGAGACGGAGATCGTCGCGGGCCCCTGGACGGAGCTGACGGGCCGGAAGCTCGCCCTGATGCGCCTCACCGTGGACATGGCGCTGGTCACGGGGGCCGCGCTCATCTCGGCCTTGTTCCTCGGCGGCCCCGCGGTGCCCTGGGCCGTCGAGCCGGCCTGGCTGGCCGGACTCGTTGCCTTCGCCTCGTTCTTCCTGAAAACCCTCGCGATCCTCTTCGTGCTCACCCTCGTCCGGATGGCCATGGGCCGGGTGCGGATCGACCAGCTGAACGATTTCGGTTGGAGGTACCTCGCCAGCGCCGCGATCGTGCAGGTCCTGATCGTGCTCCTGCTCAGCGGAGGTTCCGTCGCATGAAGGCGATCGGCGTCCTGACGGAGATGATCCGGAATCTCGGCTCGAAGCCCGCGACGATCCTCTACCCGGCGGAGAAGGTCCCCATCCCGGAGGCCTTCCGCGGGCGCATCGCGATCCGGGACGAGGCGTGCATCGGCTGCTCGAAGTGCGCGGTCGTGTGCCCGACGCAATGCATTACGATGGTCGCGAGCGAGCGAGAGGTCGAGATGAAAGGGAAGAAGGTCGTCCGCAAGAAGAAGCCCGAGGTGAAGCTCTTCGCCTGCATTCGCTGCGGTCTCTGCGAGGAGTACTGCCCGACGACCCCCAAGGCGATCTATCTGACGACCGAATTCGCGGGCGCGGGAACGGACAAGGAAATTGTCGTCACATGATCCCGAAGGGTGACTTCGAGGCGGAGATGGAGCGGCGACTCGGAGGGGCCCGCCGTGTCGCGTTCGTCGGCATCGGAGACGAGCTGCAGCCCCGGGATCGGCTTGGGATGCTCGCGGCTCGCGAGATCGACGCCTTGCGTCTCAAGGACGTCCGGGTGTTCCTCGCAGGCTCGGTTCCGGAGTCCTTCACCGCGCCGATCCGTCGGCTCCGCCCGGACCATGTGATCCTCCTGGACGCGGCGGACATGGGCCTTCGGCCGGGGACCGTCGACGTGATCGATGCGTCTCGCGTCCAGGGCACGCGCCTCTCAACCCATGCGCTCCCGCTGAGTGTCGTCATCGAATATCTCGAGGCCGTCGTGAAGGTCCCCGTGACCCTGATCGGGATTCAGCCGGACCTGGCCCATGGAGGCCCCGCGCCGACGCCCGCGGAGGCCGCTGGCATCACGCGGATCGTCGCCTGCGCGCATCGTTGTCTGAGCGATCGGCCTCGGACGACCGCTGGACCGAGCGTCCGCGTCCCGTATGTATAGTCTCTTACTGAAGGGACGGAGCCGCCATGTAGGCTGGTTCACGTCGCCACCCACGGCAGAGCTTCGGATCATCCAACCTCGATACGACCCCACCCGCGAGGGAGAGCGGGCACGCGATGACCCTTCGCGGCCTTTCTTCATCGCTTGGAAAGCTTAAGACGGCCCGCGCGTTGGCGGTGCTCGGCGGTGCGATGGACGAGGCGAAAGTGATCGCGACGATGAACGAAGCCCTGTCGATGGAATTGACGTCGGCCCTGAAGTACCTCTCCTGGTCCTTCCAGGTGTTCGGCCCGACGCGCAAGCCCATCGTGGAGCACTTCCTGGAAGAGGCGAAGGAGTCGTTCGACCATGCGACGATGCTCGGCGACAAGATCGTGGCCCTCGGCGGCAAGCCCGTCGTGCGGGCGGACTCCCCGAAGCCCGCGGAGGGGATGACCGTGGACGACATGCTGACGCTCGCGGTGGAGAACGAGAGGGCGGCGCTGTCCATCTACTCGAAGCTCCTCAACATGGTCCAGGACGAGACGCACCTGCGGGTCCTCTTCGAGAACCAGATCGAGACGGAGCAGGGGCACCTCGAGGAAGTCTCGAAGATGCTGCGTCGCTAGGCGCTCCCCGATTTCCGCAGGGTGCCATCGATGACGGATCTCTTGACGAGCGCCGTCCGCGAGCTCGAGAAGCGCGGCGCTTCCTTCGGCGACGTGCGGCTGGAGGACCGGTCGACGTTCCTCGTGCGGATCGTGAACGAGCAGATCCAGACGATGAACCAGGTCCGTCGCCGAGGATGGGGCGTCCGCGCCTTCGTGGACGGCGCCTGGGGGTACGCCTCCGGGACCTCGAACTCGGCCTCGGCGGTGCGGGAAGCCGCGCGGAAGGCCACCGCAATCGCCCGCACGAACGCCGAGGCGGGCGTCCCGAAGTCGAGGCTTCGGAAGATGCCCTCCCGGACGAAGAGCGTCGAGCCACCGCTCAGAATCGATCCGCGGGATGTCTCCGTGGAGGAGAAGATCGCGGCGGCGATGGAGGTCTGCCGAGCCCAGCGGATGGATCGGATTTCCAGCACGACCGCAGCGACGATGCATGCCGACGTGCGATTCGAACTCGCGAACACGTGGGGCGCGCACCTCTCGTGGCGGGAGGTCCGCGCGCGCCTCTTCGCGGTCCCCGTGGCCGCGGAGGGCGACCGACATGAGTCGGTCACGAAGTTCGTCGACGGGACCGGCGGCTGGGAGATCGTGAAGGACGTCGACGGCGGGGCCTTCGGGCGGGAGGTCGCGGCGGAGGCGGTCGAGATGCTCTCCGCGGCGAAGCCGCCGAGCGGCCTCATGACCGCGGTCGTCGATCCGGGCGTGGCGGGCCTCCTGGCCCACGAGGTCATGGGCCATTCCTCCGAGGGGGACGAGATCGTGAAAGCCCGTTCCTTCCTGACCGGGCAGGTCGGCAAGCGCGTGGGCTCGAGCCTCGTTACGATGTACGACGACGGCACGTACGCGGGCGCGCACGGCACGATCCCGTTCGACGCGGAGGGCACACCGTCGCACAAGACCGCGATCATCGAGCGCGGCGTGTACCGCGGCTACCTGCACAGCCTCGAAACGTCCGGCGTGATGAAGGCCCGCCCGACGGGCAACGGACGCGCGCAGGACTTCAGCCGCCGGGTATGGGTGCGGATGACGAACACGTACTTCGCGCCCGGCAAGGCTCCGAAGGACGAGCTCATCGAAGAGACGAAGTCCGGCGTGCTCACGAAGAACTGGGTTATGGGGATGGAGGACCCCGTGGGCGGCGGCTTCCAGGCCGTCACGCAGTCCGGATTCCTGATCGAGGACGGGGAGATCGGTCCGCGGCTGCGCGGGATGACCCTCACCGGCAAAGCCCTCGAGATCCTGAAGAGCGTCGACATGCTGTCGAAGGAGTTCGCCCTCGATGGCGGCACCTGCGGCAAGGGGGACGAGGACTACGTGCCCGTGTCCGCGGGCGGGCCGTACATGCGATGCAAGGTGATCGTAGGAGGCGGCTGAGACGGACCTCCTGGAGCTCGCGCCGGACGCGGTGAAGCGGGCCCGTTCCTCGGGGGCCGACGCCGCGGAGGCCTTCGCGATCGCGTGGACGACGAAGTCCGCGTACATCGAGGACGATGTCCCGAAGGTCGCGGACGATCGCCAGGAGGCGGGCCTCGGACTGCGGGTCGCGCGCGGGAAGCGGGTCGCGTTCACGTCGACGACCCTCGCCTCCGCCTCCGACCTGAGACCCGTCATCGCGATGGCCATAGAGGCCCTCCGGCGCGTGCCAGAGGACCCGGACTTCGCGGGCTTCCCGGCGGAGAGCGCGCGGGGTGAGGTCGCGGGGGCCTGGGACGCGGAGACGGCGGCCGCGGATATCGCGGACGTCATCGAGGCCGCGACGACCTTCACCGGCGGCGTGCGCGATCGGAAGGGTGCCTCCGTCCCGAAGGCGATCTTCCGGATGCAGGATTACGCGATCCGAGTTTCGAACTCGAATGCCGTCGACGCGACGCATCGCGGCACCCTGGTCTTCTGCGCGACCACCGCGAAGGTGGGCTCGAAGGACAAGGTCGGCGAAGGAATCCTGAAGGCGCTCCACACGTCCCTGGGCGCCCTCGACTATGCGGCGATGGGCGCGCGCGTGGCCCAGCGGGCTGCGGAGAACCTGGCCGCGAAGCCGTTCAAGGGCAAGATGGAGGCGACCGCGGTCCTCGATCCGATGGACCTCGGGGAGATGATCCTTCAGACCGTCGGCGCGGCCGCGAACGGGAAGAACGTCCATCGGAAGCGGTCCGCGTGGATCGGGAAGATGGGCCAGGAGGTCGCCTCCGTCGGCGTCACGATCCGCGACAAGCCGCGACTGCCACGCGGTCTCGCCTCGTGCGTCATCGACGACGAAGGGTCCGCGACGAAGGACCGGACGATCGTCCAGGCAGGGATCCTGAAGGGATATCTCTCGGATCACTACCATGCCCGCCTCCTCGGCGTGGCCTCGGGGAACGGCTTCCGCCGGGCGGTCGCGACCGTGGAGGGCGCGTACGCGCGTCCCGCGGAGACGGAGACGTCCAATCTGGTCGTCGAACCGGGGACGAGGTCCCTCGAGAAGCTCATCGCCGAGGTCGACCGCGGCGTCTACATCGAGAAGTTCGCGGCGCCCGAGGTGAACGAGTATTCAGGGTCGTTCGCGCAAGAGGTCCGCAATGCGACGCTCATCAAGGACGGCGAGCTGCGGGAGCACGTGAAGTTCGCCTTGCTCAGTGGCAACTTCTACGAGGGGCTCAAGAAGGTCGTGGGGATCGGACGGGACCTCGTGCCGACCCACGCGTTCCTGAGCCAACCGGGATGCGCGTACGTGCCGGCGATGGCCTTCGATGGCTTCGAGCTTGTTGGGCAGACGTAGCCTGGCCGTAGGTTTTTCCGCGCCGTTTTGGCCGTCGGTGCTTGTTAGGCTTGGACTATACTCTAGCGAGTCGCTCAGCGTCTTCGAGGCGACCCTCCGAGGTCAGCGCTACCATCCTGCCGAGATCGTCAACGATGTTCTGGCAGTATCGGAGATAGGGGCCGGGGCGTCCCAGCAAGCGATACACGTGTCCGTCTACCGAAACGATTCCGCGACCGCTCGACTCCACCCGCAAGGTAGTCACACCGAAGGTGAGCAGGAGACGGGACCAGACTCGCGGCAGGCCGGCAACCCTCGCCATTCGGAAAGTAACCCGATCGCGGCTCACGTGAACCGAGTCCGCCACTTTCTTGTTCCTGAGAAGAGCGGCCAATCGAACCCATTCAGGGAATCCCGGTTGAGGTATGGGAACCGCGACTGGAACTGGACGATTGCTGCTTGGCTGTGTGTCCCGCATCGCCTTCCAGAGTAAAGGATGGATGAGACTCCAGCGATCTCTCTTCGGGGTGAGGGCCACGGCGGCTACGATGGCCAGGCCGCCGAGCGGGAGAAGGAATGCAGCCGCCAATGCGAACGGGGCAGCCCAAGGAGAACCGACGGCTCGGAGGAGAGTCCAGAGGCCCGCCACAACCAAGATGAACATCACGCCGGGCCATGCAAGGACAGGTTCGGGATAGTCCCTCACGAATGGGAGGACCGTGTAGCCAATTCCAATAAGGGCGATGAGCACCAAGTAGGTGAGCGCGGTGGAGGGGGATCCCTAAGGAAGGTCTCCAGAACGGCGCCAGCGGCGGCAGAAACCCCCACTATGGTGACTGCTATGACGAGGATGAGGAAGGCCCTCTTCCGGGTCCTAGGGTCGGCCCCAAACCGGCTCAACAGCATCCGGGAGGAAAGGGAGCATGTGCGACCTCATGTCACCACGGCGTCGGCACCGGACAGACGAATAAACAGACGGTCGTCCCCCTAAATGCTCCGAAGAAGCATGCAGCCACTTTGACACGGTAGTATGAGTCGACGTATACTGCTCAGCTCATCAGACAGATTTCACAAGCCACCGACCCTCCCCCGAGGCACGCGAATGTGCATCCACTAAGGCAAATCAACGTGCCCGAAGGCAATCCAATGTTCGAGGCGCAGTTCCTGAACTGATTCCAATTCAAAACGTACCAAACAAAGCATACCCGGTAGCCGAACAGGCATCCTTTGCCACACGGGGCCTGCCGGTTCACTGGGTTGTTCCCCACGTAAGCGTACAGGTTCGTCCCGGCTGCCATCCCCGCGGGGTCCTTCTGGATGAACCGACGCGCCGCAGGATCGTACACGCGGGCGCGGTAGTGGTACAGCAGTCAGCGAGCGGACGTTTGCCGCACTGACTCGACCGTGCCCATCAGGTCCGTCTAAGGATGAGGATTTCATTGCGAACGAGGAGGATCACACCAAGGGCTGCCACGATGATGCCTAGAAGCATGTACGGACGATCGCAGGTCAGGCCTGCCGCTGGCGTGAAGCGACATTCGGGATAGGTCGCGAGGGCGAGGCCGACAGTGAAGACCGCAGCGTAGCAGTACATGAGCACGAGCCACACCATTCTGGGGTACCGCATTGATGCATCGCCCTGAAGCTTACGGTCTCGCCCACGTCGGGCTTTTCGTCCCTTTCTTGCACATCTCCCACGGAACTCAATCAGCGCCATAATAAAGCATGGAGAGACATGTCTGCGGATCTTCAAGCTCTTGAGTTGTCGGGATCGGGACACACACCAGCCAGAAGAAGACCATCGCACAGGCCGTCTCGTACTAGTAGCACCACGAGGGGACGACATTGACGCACGGGTAGTAGTAGATGCCGTGTCGGACGCCGGGCGAAGTAAGACGCGGTGGGCCTGTCTGGCAGCCCGTGCGAGGAGGCAATCGCTCGAGGATCGGCGGTCTACCCCAGGGCTTCGAGGGCGAGAAGCCGCTTCCAACGCGTATCGATGTCCGCCTGGATTTCGGCGATCTCGATTTCGGTTAAATGACCGAAACGGCCTTGAGCCCTCAGGTACTCAGCGACGGGCTTCGCCTTCCCGAGCTTCCGGTTAATTCGGTAGGTCCCGTCCTCGACCTCGTACAACGGGAAGACGTTCGTGTCCGTGGCGAGGCGGCCGACCGCGATGGTCTTCTCCGGGGGATACCGCCATCCGGGCGGGCACGGCGAGAGCGCGTGGAAAAACCTCGGTCCGCGGATCGCCTTCGCCCGCTCCACCTTCTTCAGGAAGTCCTCGGGGAAGGCGACGTTCACCGTCGCCGCGTACGCGGGCTTGTGAGCGGCGACAATCGCCATGACGTCCTTCTTGACCTCGGGCTTGCCCCTCGCGGCTTGGTCCACGGGGGTCGTCGTGGTCCATGCCCCGCGCGGGGTCGCGCCGCTCCGCTGGATCCCCGTGTTCATGTACGCCTCGTTGTCGTACATCACGTAGATCGCGTCGGTCCGACGCTCGAGCATCCCGCTCAGCGCCTGGATCCCGATGTCCGCGGTCCCTCCATCGCCCGCGAAGCCGACGATCGTCACGTCCTTCAGGCCCATTGCGTCGGCGGCCGCTCGCAGACCGGATACGGACGCCCCCGTGGCCTCGAACGCGCAGTCGACCATCGGCACGTCGATTGCCGTCGTCGGGAACGGCGTGCCGATCACGGTCCAGCAGCACGCGGGCACGGTCACGATCGTGTTCGGGCCGAGGCCCTTGAGCAGGTAGCGCATCACGAGGGTCGCCCCGCAGCCCGGGCAGGCGCTGTGCCCCGCGCGCATGTACTCCTCCGCGGGGATCGTCAGCCTAGCCACGGCGGTTCACCTCCAGGCGGTGCTTCAGGCCGACCCAATCCACCTCCGGGCCCCGATCTTTCAGGAGGGCGGTGAACATCTCGTCCACGGCCTGCGGCGTGATGTCCCGTCCGCCGATGCCCGCGACGAAGTCCCTCACACGAGGTCGGTGCCTCGACCCATAGAGGGCTCCGACGACCTCCGTGAAGGCCGCGCCCGCCGCACCGAACGTGAACGAGCGGTCCAGCACGCCGATCCGGTCGACCCGCGCCCCGAGCTGGCGGATCTCCCGCACCGGGAACGGCCGGAACGCGCGGAGCTTCGCGAGGCCGACTTTCTTCCCTCGGGCGCGCATCGCATCCACGACGGCGCGGGCCGTCGTCGTCGCGGTGCCCATCGTGATGAGCACGGCGTCCGCGTCGTCGACCTGGTACGTCGGCAGCGGCCCGCCATGGTTCCGGCCCGTGAGCCGCTCGTAGTCGTCCTCGATCTCCAGGAAGAGGTCCGCGGAGCGTTCCATCGCCTGCGCGATCTTGTGCCGGAACTCCATGTACAGATCCGGCCCCGTGAAGGAGCCGAGGCGGCCGATGGTCCCCGGCCGGATCGCCATCTTCGTCACCCGCGGTGGCAGGAACTCGTCCACCTGCTCCTGGCTCGGGATGTCCACGGGCTCGACCGTGTGGGACAGGAAGAACGCGTCCTCCGTGATCATCGCGGGCAAGAGGACGTCTGCGTGCTCCGCCAGGCGGAACGCGAGCAGCGTGGTGTCGAGGACCTCCTGGTTGCTCTCGCAGTAGAACTGGATCCATCCCGTATCTCGCTGGGAGATCGTGTCCGCGTGGTCCGTCCAGATGGACCACGGCGGCGCGACGGCGCGGTTCACGACGCCCATCACGACCGGCGCCCGCGCGCCCGCAGCCCAGTGCAGGAGCTCGTGCATCAGGAGCAGGCCCTGGCTCGAGGTCGCCGTGTACGTGCGCGCGCCGAGTGCGGCCGCGGAGATGCACGCCTGCATCGCGCTGTGCTCCGACTCCACCTTGATGTATTCCGCGCGCAGCTCGCCCGCCGCGACGAACTCCGCAATCCTCTCCACGATGGAGGTTTGCGGGGTGATCGGGTACGCGGACACGACCTGGACGCGGGCCAGCTTTGCCGCGTACGACTGCGCGTAGTTGCCGGAGATGACCTCCTGGACCATCGTCAATCCTCCTTGACCATCTCGATCGCGAGGGGCTTGCACTCCTCCGCACAGATGCCGCAGCCCTTGCAGTAGTCGAGGCGGATCACGGGCCATCCATCCCCGTCGATCGCGATTGCCACATCGGGGCAGAACTTCCAGCAGACGTAGCATTTCGTGCACTTCGCGAGCGCGATGACCGGGCGGAACGTCCGCCACGAGGCCGTGTGGATCACGTCGCTCGGGACGGAGGCCACGGGGGCCTCCGGGAGGTCTTCCTCCGTCTCGTAGGCGGTCGTATGGCCGCCTGCCTTCGCGTCGTGATGCTCCGCCCGCGTCGTCGTCACAGGATCACCGCCTCGAGCGTCTTGACCTGCCGGTAGGCGAGGATCGCCGCCAGGGCGTTCCCCTCCCGCTTCGCGGGCACGTGGTTCACAATCGCCTTCACAACGTTGTTGATCGACACCACCCCGGACGCGCGAGCGAGCGCGCCGAGGATCGCCGTGTTCACGATGGGCGTCGCGCGGTCGCCGAGTCCCTGCGAGAGGGCGATCGCCGTCGCATCGACGGCCGCGATCCGACCCGTGAAGCTCTTGTCGATTCGGTCCGGGATCCGCTCCGAGTTCACGAGGAGCAGTCCGTCGCGCTTCAGGCCCGCCATCACGTCGATCGTCCGCATCAGACCGGCGTCGAGCACGACGACGACGTCCGGCGTGGTGATCGAGGTCCGCACGGAGATCGGCTTGTCGTCGATCCGGGTGTACGCGGTCACGGGCGCCCCGCGCCGTTCGACGCCGAAGAACGGGAAGCTCTGAGGGTGCTTCCCCTCGAGGAACGCGGCCTGGGCCAGCAGCTCGCTCGCGATGACGGCTCCCTGGCCACCGCGGCCATGGAACCGAATCTCGATCACGATCCCGCCGTCTCGAACCACGGGGTCCGGTCCATTTAGAGGTCGCTACCATAAAGTATGTATGACAAGTATGGTGGGTGCCGGAGCGTCGTTGCCCCCGACGTTCGAGGTCGTCGAGATGTGCCTCACTGTGCCCGCGAAGGTCCTCGAGGTGCAGGGGGACCGCGCGGTCGTCACATCGCGAGGCTGGACGCGCGAGGTTGATGTCCGTCACGTGCGGGTGCAGCCCGGGGACTATGTCCTCGTGCAGGGCGGCGCGGTCATGATGACGGTCGACCGGCGCGAGGCCGAGGAGATGCTCGCGGCCTGGGACGAGATTGAGGCCTCCGCCGATGCATGAGCTCGCGATCGCCCAGCAGGTCGTCCGCGCGGTGCTCGCGGAGATGGACCGTCGCGGTGCCTCCGCGGTGAGATCCATCGATCTGGAGGTCGGGCAACTCGAGGGTCTGGGCGCGGACGAGCTTTGCAAGGCGTTCGAGGTCGAGTCCGCCGGCACGGCCCTCGAGGGCACCGTGCTGAACGTTTCGGTTGCGCCCGCGAAGGCCCACTGTCCCGCCTGCGGCACCGCGAAGAAGTTCGAGCTCCCCGCGGGCCATCGCACCGATATGCCGACGATCGCGTGCCCCGATTGCGGGGCCGACCTGGACCTCGAGGGCGGGCGCGGAATCGTGGTCAAGAGCGCCGCGATGGTCCTAGAGGATCCCTAGGCTCGCATGGGCCAGGGCGGCCTGCTCGAGGCATCGCATCGTGTAGTCCCGCAGGCGGGCGAGCTGCGTCGGCGAGAGGGCCATCGTGGGCCATCCCCAGTGCAGCGCCACCCAGTCGCCGCCCTGGAGGCCGGGGAGGAGGCGTGGATCGAAGTCGTACGCGGCCTCACGGGCCTCTCCGAGGCCGAGCTTCTCACCGTCGAGGGTGAGGGACGGTTTCTCGACGTGCGCGGTGTTCCCCTCGACCCGCGTGACCCGGCCCCACGACGGCCGACACATCTCCATGTTCTCGAGCGTCGTGGCGACCTTGCCCGTGACCGCGCCGACTCCAACGAAGGTCACGTGGAACGCGTGGTGGGGGATCGGATGCTCGGGCAAGTGCGCCGCGAGGCGGGCCGCGATGGGCCGGCCCAGTCCCCGTCGCTGGAGCGTCTCCAGGATCCTCCGGAAGTCGTCCCGTGTGAAGGGCTCCAGGAGGTCGTTTCCGATCCAGTATGCCTCCACGACGTCGTGGTCGAACAGGTCCTGGCCGTGCTTCTCCGCGATCGCCTGGAGGTAGGGCTCCAGGGCCTCGAACTTCCGGAGGGCCTTCGCGGAGGCCTCCAGCTCCTCGCCGTCAACGATCGTGCGATACAGCGTGGGCTCTGCGTCCGCAGGTCCGCAGTAGTTCAGGCGGTTCGTTGCGATGCTGAATCGCGCGCAGAGCTGGACGCCGTTCATCGCGCCGTCGCGCTCCGGAGCCGGGCTCGCACGAAGCGGGCGAATGTCTCCCAGGTCTCCCGCAGGGACGCCATTCCGATTGCGATGGCTACCCCGAACACCACGGCGGCCACGCCCGCAGCCTGGGTGAGGCCGAACGGTGCATTCGCCGAGGCGACGGTCAGAGCCCACGTGATCGGGAAGGCGAGGACGAGCACGGCCGATGCGACGGACAGGTCAACGTACTTCAGGCCCGTGTACCACGTCGTGACGAACCCGACCAGGAGGACCGCGCTCAGGAGGATCCAAGGCCACGCGCCGCCCATCGCGGGAATCGCGCTGAACTGACCGGTGATCCCGATGTACGCCAGGAGGAACAACCCGCCGAAGCCCATCCGACCGAGGGCGACCGTGCCCGGCGCGAGGTTCCGGAGGGCGTGCTTCGAGAGCGTGTACTCGCCCGCCCACATCCCGGTCGCGAGGAGGACGTACGCGGTCCCGTCCGTCCAGATCGGACCCGTGAGGGCGAGGAGGAGGCCGTTCCCGACGAGGAGCAGGCCCGCCGCGAGGGCGAGCCGAGGGTGGAACCTCTCCTTCAGCACGACCACCGCGAAGACCGTCGCCATCAGGAACAGGGTGCGATACCCGAACGTCGCCGACGCGGCGCCGCCCCCGCTCCGCGCGAGGTCGAGCCCGCGGAAGAACAGGAGGAAGGGGATCGCCCCGCCGATGAGGCCGATCGCGGTGAGCTTCGCCCAGTCCACCCGCGAGAGCCGCGTCGTGGCCCCTCGCCAGGCGACGACCGCCAGGGGGACGAGCATCAGGGCCACGGTCACGTTCCGCACCGTGACGAACGGATCCGAGTTCCAGGTTGGGTTCGCCCGCAGGGCGAGGAAGTTCACGAAGTTCGCAACGCCGCTCAACAACGCCGTCAGGAGCACGAGCAGGATGCCCGCTCCGCCGGCCGTCCGTTTCCAATCGTTTTCCATATCTAGGTCACCTCTCACCTATGCAAACGCGATGCTATATTCATCTTGGATTGTCACGCTGTATCCGATGTCCAAGGCCTCGAGGTTCGCGGCGACGAACCGGGGCGGGACGTGCGCGGCGAGGGTCTTCCGGACGACCTCGAGGGGCACCGGGAGGACCTTCGTCCCCATGAGGGCCCCCAGGAGCACGGAGTTCGCCACGACCTCATGCCCGATGGACCGCGCGATTCGGTCCGCGTCGACGACGATCACGCGACCCGCCCGTTCCTTGATCTGCCGATGCAGGTCCTCCAGGGGTGGATACGCCTCCTGGCCCAGGAGCACGGAAAGGGGCCGGATCGGGGTGAGGGCCGTCACGACGACCGTCTTGTTGTAGGCCCACGGGAGCAGGCGGACGGTCTCGAGGGGTTCGAAGCCCACGATGGCGTTCGCCTCGCCTTTCTTCACGAGCGGGCTCTCCGCGTCCCCGATGCGGACGCTCGATACGACGGACCCGTAGCGCTGGGACATCCCATGGATCTCGGACATCTGGGCCTTGAGGCCATGGGCCAGCGAGGATTCCGCGAGGATCCGGGCCGTCAGGATGACGCCCTGCCCGCCGACGCCTCCGATGAGGACGGACACCCCTTTCACGCGGGCACCTCCTTGAGCGGGACGATCGCCTTCGGTGGGCAGACGTCCGCGCAGACGCCGCACCCGTTGCACAAAGCTGCGTCGATCACCACGCTGTTGTCCGACGCGCGGATGAGCGCGGGGCAGGCGAACGCGTCGATGCAGAAGCCGCACTTCGTGCACTTCTCCGGGATGACCACGTACAATGGTGCGGTCTCACCAGCGGCCTTCAGGTCCCGGAGCTCGAGGAGGCGGCACTTGTGCCGTGCGATGATCACGTGCACGCCCTCGGCGCCGAGGGCGCGGCGGAACGCCTTCGTCAGGCGCTTGACGTCGTAGGCGTCAAAGACCTCGACGCTCTTCACCCCGCATCCGCGGACGAGGTCCTCCATGTCCACCGCGGGCTTGCCCTCCTCGGCCATGCCGGGATGGGGTTGGTGGCCCGTCATCGCGGTCGTCGAGTTGTCGAGGATGCACACGGTCATGTTCGCGCCCTGGTGGACCGCGTGGATGAGCGCCGGCACGCCGGCGTGGTAGAACGTCGAGTCGCCGATGAAGGCGAGGACCTTCTGATTCGACACGGCGGAGATTCCGGCGCCGAGGCCGATGGAGGATCCCATGCACAGCAGCAGGTCGCCCGCGTTCAGCGGCGCGAACTCGATCAGGCTGTAGCAGCCGATGTCCACCGGGAAGACGACGTCCTGGCGTCGAGACGCCTGCTTCGCCGCGTACGCGGCAGAACGATGGCCGCAGCCGGGGCACAGGATCGGCGGCCGCGCGGGCAGGCCTGGGATCTTGACCTCTCGAAGGCGGTGGACCGCGTCCGCGGGCATCAGGCCGACCTTCACGAGCGCTTCGGCGACGACGTCGGGATCGAGTTCTCCCGTCCGCGGGACGAGGCCCTGGATCTTGCCGTAAATCTCGACATCGATCCGGTACTCGTTCGCAATCGCCCGTACCGCCTCCTCCAGGTACGGCTCGAGCTCCTCGATCACGACGACCCGCTTCACGCTCCGGAGAAAGTCCGCGATCTTGACCTTCGGCAGCGGGTTCGTCAGCCCGAGTTTCATCAGCTTGCCGGAGAGGCTGCTTGCGAAGTCCTTCACGTAGGAATAGGCGGGACCGGAGGCGACGATGCCCGTGTCCCCGGCTCGGCCGAGGTCCTCGATCCGGTTGTGCGGCGTGGATTCGGAGATGCCCTCCGCGAGTCGCATCTTCTGGAGGACGCGCTTGTGCCCCTCCCGCGCGTGCGCGGGCAAGACGACGAAGCGCTTCGGGTCCCGCTCGAAGTGGGCCTTGCCCCTCGGCTTCGTGACGCCGGACACGGCGACGGGCCCGCGGGCGTGCGACACGCGCGTCGTCGTGCGCACGATGACCGGCAGCTCGAGGAACGCGGAGAACTCGAACGCGAACTTCGTGAGGTCGAGGGCTTCCTGCGGTGTGGAAGGCTCGAGCATCGGCAGGTTCGCGAAGCGGGCGAAGATCCGGTTGTCCTGCTCGTTTTGGCTCGAGTGGCATCCGGGATCGTCCGCGGTGACGATGACCATCGCCCCGCGCACGCCCGTGTACGCGAGGGTCATCACCGCGTCCGAGGCCACGTTCAGCCCGACGTGCTTCATGAACACGAGGCTCTTCAGGCCGCTGATCGCCGCAGCGGCGGCCACCTCCATCGCGACCTTTTCATTAACCGCATACTGGAACTTCAGGCCTGCGGCCTCGGCGATGTCCGCGAGGACGAGGCCGATCTCGGACGACGGGGTGCCAGGATAGGTGGCCGCGAAGTCTACGCCCGCTTCGAGGGACGCACGCGCGATCGCTTCGTTCCCGAGCAAGAGGAGGGTCTGGCCCGATCTCGCCTCGAGGAGCCGCGCGGCCTCCGGGTACACGGTCAAGTCCCTCCGGCTGCGTCGAGAATCGTCGATCTCGGGAAGCCCGGGTCGAGGGCCTCGCATCGGTGCGTCGACGGTCCACGGGAGGCCATCGTGGTCCCCTGCGCACCGGCCTCGGGTCGGTTCGGCCGGTCGCGGTTGCGGAAATACGCCGGGCGGCTGATGGTCTGTCGGTATGGAGGATATATACATCATCGTTCCGAAATGCAGTCGGTCCTCCTTGGCGGCTCCGAGCGCTGCGCCGAACGGAATGCTCTGCTTCCCGTGGCGCGAGGCTGAGGTGGCTGAGGCCGTGCGTCCAAACCGTGGTCGTGTCCCATCGGCTGGGGCGGCTTTGAGCGTTCAGCCTTTCTCCCATCCGGACGCCCGGCGAGCGATCGTCATTCCAGGATCCCTCCGAGTTCATCGACGGCAAGCCAAACGTACTTAGTCGAGTCGCCGCATGAGGTCCCGGGGCATCGAATCCTCATGGCCGAGGTCGAGATACGCACGTTCCACGACATGGACCTCAAGGGCGGGACGGTCGTCGCGGCGTTCCCGAGCGTGGGGCTCGTGAGCACGATCACCGCGACGTACCTGATCTCGACACTCGAATCGGATCAGGTGTGCGCCCTCGAATCCGAGGACTTCCCGTCCCTCTCGATGATCTACGCGATGAAGCCGAAGTTCCCCGCCCGCGTGTACGGGTTTCGCAAGCACAACCTCGCGCTGTTCATCTGCGAGGTGCCGCTGCCGACGCGCGCCCATCGGCCAACTGCGCACGCGCTCCTGCGATGGGCCCAATCCCACGGATGCCGCCAGATCGTCCCGCTCGAGGGCCTGCCCACGGAAGCCGCAGCGGGCCCCAGCGAGCCACGGCTGTGGGGTGTGGGGAGCACGGACCGCGCACGGGCGGAGCTCGAGAAGCGAGGGATCCCGCAGCTGGAAACGGGGATGATCGCGGGCGTGACCGGCGTGCTCCTGAACGAGGGCCGATGGCGGGGCTTCGATGTGATCGCGCTGCTCGCGGAGGCCCGCCCGGATTGGCCGGACGCCCATGCGGCCGTCGCGCTGACGCGCGGGCTCGATACGCTCCTGCCGGAGCTCGAGGTGGACCTTGCGCCGCTCCAAGAGCAGGCGAAATCCCTCGAGTCGCATCTCCAGCGGCTCAAGAAGCAGGCGAAGCCCGTCGTGCCGCCGGAACCGGTTCCCGCGGACATGTATCGTTGACCTCTCACCTCGGTCCCGTCAACCTTTTCTGGGACCGGACTTTACGTTTGTCAGGCGGAACGGCGAAAGCCGACCGCCCTTTGGCTCGCGCGGGGCAAGCGATGGCGACGGATCCCGTCTGTGGCATGTACGTTGACGAGGCGACCGCGGTCCTAACCGCGGTGGTCCGCGGCCGGAAGTACTACTTCTGCTCGGAAACCTGCCTAGAGACCTTCACCGCGCCGGAGAAGGAAATGCGGGCGCTGAAGCGCTACACGGCCTTCAGCCTGGCCGTCGGCTTCCCGCTCTTCGTCGTCGCGGTCGGGATGGAGCTCGGCTGGTGGCTCGTCGACCTCATGGGGCCGATGAACGTCCTCTTCTTCCTCGCCGAGACGCCGGTGCAGTTCATCGCTGGCTGGCGCTTCTACCGCGGGACCCACGATGCAATCAGGAACCGCAGCGCGAACATGGACGTCCTCATCGCGATGGGCACGACCGCCGCGTGGGGCTACAGCGCCGTCGTGACGTGGCTGCCCATCCTCGGCGTTCGGCTGGCCGACGTGTCCACGTACTACGACACGGCCGCGGTGATCATCGGCCTGATTCTCCTCGGCAAGTACTTCGAGGAGATTGCGAAGGGCAGGGCGAGCGACGCGATCCGGAAGCTGATGGACCTCGCCCCTAGGACCGCGCGGGTGGTCCGCGACGGTCGTGAGCAGGAGATTCCCGTGGAGCAGGTCCAGGTCGACGATATCTTCGTCGTTCGGCCCGGGGAGCGCGTGCCCGTGGACGGCGCGATCCTCGAGGGGTACACCGCTCTGGACGAGTCCATGATCACGGGCGAATCCATCCCCGTGGAGAAGGAGGTCGGAGACGTCGTGATCGGCGCGACGATCAACAAGACCGGATTGCTCAAGGTGAAGGCGACCCGCGTCGGCGCGGACACGATGCTCAACCAGATCATCAAGCTCGTCGAGGACGCCCAAGTCGCGCGCGCGCCGATCCAGAAGCTCGCGGACCGCGTCTCGGCCGCGTTCGTCCCGGCGGTCATTGCGGTCGCCATCGGCGCCGCATTGTTCTGGTACTTCATCGGCTACTCGATGTTCCTGCCCGTCGCGGAGGGCTACGGGCTGCACACGTCCCTCACCGCAGCCCTCTTCGTCATGGTCGCAGTCCTCATCATCGCATGCCCGTGCGCGCTCGGGATCGCCACGCCGGCCGCGATCATGGTCGGCACCGGGAAGGGCGCGGAGAACGGCCTCCTCATCAAGGGCGGGGAGTACCTCGAGAAGGCGCACAAGCTCACGACGGTTGTGTTCGACAAGACGGGCACCCTCACGAAGGGTAAGCCGTCCGTGACGGACGTGGTGCATTTCTCCGTGGGGACCGAGGCCGACGTCCTCCGATTCGCCGCCTCGGCGGAGAAAGGCTCCGAACATCCGCTCGGCGATGCGATTGTCCGCGCAGCGACGGAGAAGGGGCTCGCCCTAGAGGACCCGCAGGATTTCGAGGCGATCCCGGGGCACGGCATCCGCGCGCGCGTCGGGGCCCGCGCGGTCCTCTTGGGGAATCGCAAGCTGATGGCCCAGGCCGGGATCCCCGTCGACGCGGCCGAGGCGACGCTCCAGAAACTTGAGGCGGAGGGGAAGACCGCGATGCTCCTCGCGCTCGACGGTCGCCTCGCCGGCGTCATCGCGGTCGCCGATACCCTGAAGGACCATTCCGTCGAGGCGGTCCGCGCGCTCCGGACGATGGGCGTCGAGGTCGTCATGCTCACCGGCGACAACCGGCGGACCGCGGAAGCGATCGCCCGCGAGGTGGGCGTCGACTCTGTGCTCGCGGAGGTCCTCCCGGGCCAGAAGGCGGACAAGATCAAGGAGCTCCAATCGAAGGGCAAAGTCATCGCGATGGTCGGCGACGGGATCAACGACGCGCCCGCGCTCGCCCAGAGCGATGTGGGGATCGCCCTCGGCAGCGGCACGGACGTCGCGATGGAGGCCGGCGGAATCGTGCTGATCAAGGACGACCTGCGGGACGTTGTCGCCTCGATCCAGCTAAGCCGCCGGACCGTGCGGAAGATCCGCCAGAACCTCTTCTGGGCCTTCGCGTACAACACCGCGCTGATCCCCGTCGCCGCGGGGGTCCTCGCGGGCCTCGGTATCCTCCTGGACCCGATCCTCGCGGGGGCCGCGATGGGCTTCAGCTCCGTCTCCGTCGTGACGAACTCGATGACCCTTCGGCGCTTCAAGCCGGAGCTCTGAGACAGACGATTCAACGATGCGGATGAAATCACGAGGAGGTGAAGCATGGAAAAAGACCCGATCTGTGGCATGATGGTCGACCCGTCGCGGGCCGCGGGGAGCACCGCCTACGGAGGCAAGACATACTACTTCTGCTCCGCGGGCTGCAAGTCGACCTTCGACAAGAATCCCGCCAAGTATGCGAAGTGACTTGGCGGGCTCTTTTCTTCCAGAGCCTTCGGGATGCGGCAAACCTTTTTCACGCCGCGGGTCTTTCCTTCCCCCGTGGCACCGACCCTATGGGCACGGCTCACCTGGAGCCGACCCCTCTTCGTGCTCCTCGTCCTGAACTTGATCTGGACCGCTTCCCTATTCCTCGCGCCCTTCACGATCCCGCCCGGGGCCGTCGCCTACCAAGTCGGCGCCGCGAACTGGCTCGACCATGAGGCGCTCTGGGAGACGCTGCCGCTCTACACCCGCCTCGTCTATTCCTTTGGGGACATCCAGTGCCACCAACTGTACTATCGCTCCTTATGGCTCAACGGCAACCAGTTGCCCCTCGACGCTCGCATGACGTCGATGTACATCTTCGCGAACTTCGGGCTCGTCGCCGCGGCCTTTGCAACGCCGGCGAGCACGACGAGCCAGACGATCCTGAATGCGTTGCCGGAGGGGCTGCGGCGTCGCTTGTCGGGCCTGCAGGCCGAGCGCGCGGCGGCGTCCATCATCGTCCTCGGCTTGCTGCCAATCGCAGTCGACGGGTTCACGCAGCTCTTCACGACCTACGAGTCGAACAACGTCACGAGAATCCTCACGGGTGTGCCCGGGGGCTTCGTCGGCGGGCTGCTCGTCGGCGCGATGCTCATGTCCTTGCGCCAGCTCACGGTCGAGATCCGGGAGATGCGCGCTCGGTTCGCTCGTACGAGTACCGATCTCCGCTAACCGCGCGGCCGCCCACGCGGACAGCGACTCGCGTTGGCGTGGCCTGGAGACGCGGAGCGCCACCACGAGATCGAGGACCGCAACGATGGCGAGGCGGGCGATGAATCGATCCGCGCTGCCTCCCGCGCCGGAGACGGTCCCGCTCCCGGCGGGCGCGAGCAGGACGAGGAGGACGCATTCGCCGAACAGAAGGGCTGCGACGACGCCGGCGATCTTGCAGCGGCCGATTGAGCTATCCGCGCGTCGGCATCGTCCTCGCCGAGCGGGCATCGCTGCGTCGTCGGGTATCTCTTGTCCCTGTGGGCCTCCCGGGAAAACGGACCCCACGCGGGCCCGAACGCAAAGGTTTTGAAGCACGCCCTTTATCGACGCCCCGTGGCCCGCCGGAAGCGGAAGGAAGACGCGGTCGATTGGACCCCGCCCGAGTTCGATGAAGTCGATTTCATGCGCAAGGAGATCGCGGGCGCGAAGGCCGCCGTCGTGACGATCACGTGGGCCTTCGTGGGAGCGCTCGTCTCGTTCCTCCTCTATCGCGTCACTTGGGTCCTCGCATTCTTTGCCGGCCTGTTCGTCTTTGCGGGTCTGCTCTATGTCATGCCTCTCCTCGGCGTTCGGACCAGCGGATTCAAACGTCGGGACTGGGCGGGCCATGGAGGAACGTATTTCTTCAGCTGGCTCGCGTTCTGGATCATCCTCCTGAACATCCCCGTGAGCGACATCACCCCGCCGACGATCGACTTCGTGTACGCGGGCGCATACAGCGCGTCCCTCGGCGCGGATGTCGGCGTGACGTGCGCCGGCCCGTCGGGCGGCACGATCGCCGTCCCGATTGTAGGCGGCAACGACACGTTCTATTTCCTGTTCCGGGTGGGGGACAACGTTGGAGTCGGGCGGGTCGAAGTGAAAGTGAATGCAGGCTCGGTGACGCCGGAGCCTGCGGCCGGCGACGCAAACGTGTGCCGTGGCCTCCGGGACCAAATCCCTCGATACCCGGAGGGGACGTACGTCGTCCGGATTCCCTGGAGCTCCGGCTCGACGGCGCCGATTCCGATCGAAATCACCGCGTCCGACGCCGCGGGCCATACGGTGGCCTTGGGCGTCCGCATCCAGCCGCAGACCTGACTAGCGTTGCCACGGGAACCGCTTGTCGAGCAGCCGGGTCCACGCGGCCGAATACGAGGCGCGGAGCGCCTTCGGCCCGACCAGCACTTTCATGGACTTCTTCGCGGCCTTGTCAAGGTCCTTCCCGAGGCTCAGCGCCTTCCGGGACCGCCGGAGGAGCGAGGCCACGTCGATCGCGTCCCGGGCCACGTCCACGGCCCACCGGTCGCCCGAGATGTACGGTCCCGCGAGGGTGCGCGGGTTGCGCGTCCACTTGTCCAGGAACTCCTTCGCGTTCCTGACCCAGACGGGCGGCCCCTCGTGCCGCATCACCCGCGGCAGGGACGCGACGGCGAGCTCGAATAGGAAGACGGCCTCGTCTCCCGCGACGTCGAACCGAGAGTCGTGCGCCCGGAAGTCGTGGCGGCGGAACAGGTCCTCGAGGGAGCGGTGCGCCTTCCGAAGCTGCGGATACAGCACGTCGTCCGTCACGTTCGGAAGCGGGACCGCAATCGCGACGGGAACGCTCCCGCGACGTCGAACGACGGCCTGAAGTCGCTGCGCGGACAGGGGCTTGAGCGGGCGCGGGAAGAAGAAGCGCTCGCTCGGGGCCCGGAGGTATTCCCGCGCGGCGTGGACGAACGTCGCGAGCTGGTCCGACGAAACCGCGCTGGCGACGTTCCGGCGCTCGTCGATCGGATCGATGACGACGAGCGGGTCCGGGAACGGCTTCGCGGCGTGCCGATCCAGTTCGACCACCGTGCCTGCATGCCAGGACAAGCTTTCCTCGAGGACGCGGCGGAAGCCGCCGAATCGGAGCACGAGGAGTTCGCAGAGGTAACCGCTGAAGCCGCGGACCTTCGCCTCCGCGCCGTAGACGCCAATCCCCTCGGCCCAGGCCTTGAGGAGGCGGACCTCGTCCGCTTGGCCCTCCTTGAGGCGGCCGAGGACGTAGTCCGCATGGAGCGGCGTGCGGTCCACCGCGCTCATCCGCTGGGAGGCGTCGAGGACCCGATAGCACGGGACGATCTCGACCTCGAATCCCCCGTACCATCCGCGGGTGTAGGGATGCTCCGCGTACATGTGCACGCCCCGCTCCAGGAGCTCGCCGAGCGCGAGGCCGCGCGCCTCAAGATCCGCCCGCGGCAGGTCCGGCGGGAACGCGACGAAGATGTCCGCCTCCGTCCCCGTGAGGTGCGTGCCCTTCGCGACGGACCCAACGAGGATCGGCTTCGCGTCCCAGCCCCTCACGTGGAGGCTGGCATCGATCTTCGAGAGGAGCTCCCGCACCACCTTGGAGAGCCGAGCCTCCTCCTCGGGCGTGGGGCGGATCCGCTCGAGGATCCGTTCGTCGACGCTCATGGCCCGGGCATGCGGCCGGGGCCATAAAAGGCCATGGGACGCGCGGCGCTCACAGGAGGCCGTTCTGTCGCGCGACCCCGAGCACGCCGTTGATCACGAACTGCACGGCGATCGCGGCGAGAAGGAGGCCCATGATCCGTCCGACCGCGCGCGTGCCCGTGCGTCCGATCCGGCGGAAGATGCGGTCCGCGTATTGCATGAGGAAGAACGTGGTGAGGATCGCGATGAGAATCCCCGCGAAGATGAACATCTTGTCCAGCGGGTCCCCCGTCGGGTGGGTCATGTAGATCATGACCGTCGTGATCGCGCCGGGGCCCGCGAGGAGGGGGATGCCGAGCGGCACCACGCCGACGGAATCCCGGTCGAGGCTCTCCTGCCGCTCCCGCTCCGTCATCTTCGCCCTCGGGCGCTCGCCGTTCAGCATCTCGAACGCGACGAAGAAGAGGAGGATGCCGCCCGCGATCGTGAATGCGGGGATCGTGAAGCCGAACCCCGCGAAGATCCACTGGCCGAAGACCGCGAACACGCCGAGGGTGGTCGTGGCCACGACGCAGCTCTTCGAGATGACGTCCCGCTTCTCCTGCGGGCTCATGTCCTCGGTGAGGACGGAGAAGAACGGCACGACTCCGAGCGGGTCGATGATCGCGAAGATGGAGGCCATGGCGGTCGCTCCGAACGCGACGTCGACCATGGTCGTCCCTATGCGGAAAAGCGGGGAACGGCTACTTTCTGGCCATCAGCTTCATCCAGCCGCCGCTCTCGTACACGGCGAGCCTGCGGCTGACGGCGGTCTTCTCGAACTCGTCCCAGGTGATGACCTCGAGCTTCTCGCTGGGGTTCTTCGAGAATCGCAGGACGTTCGCGCCCTTCACCTTGCTCGGCTGCAGCCCCTTCTCGGCCGCGATCCTCCGAGCTGCCTCAAACGTGATCTCGCGCAGCGCTGGCATTCACCATCCCTTCGCGCCCCTATGGAGGGGCGCAGACGGCCGTATGACATCGAGCGTATTTGTGTCTTTCGTTTGTCTGACAAATGTTGACAAAGGCTCCATCGGGCCCGGAAAAGCGAGAGAGCGGCCCCCGGGGGCCGCATGCGCGGATCACTCGATGACGGTGAGCCAGCCCGTCATCTCGGGCTGGTGGTACATGCACCGATAGGCGAACGTGCCCACCTTGTCGACGACGAACGCGGGGACATTGGTCACACTGCCTGCGACATCTTGGATTTCCGTGTCCACGCCGAACTCGTCGATCATGAAGTCGTGCGTCTCGTTCTCCGTGTTCGTGATGTGGATCCGCAGGGTGTCGCCCTTGTACGCGGTAAGGGTCCCGGGCAGGAACGTATCCGCTCCAAAGTCCCCCGCGATCATGTAGACATCCACCGTCTGCGGCGTCCTGGCCGCAGGTCTCGGTGCCAGAGCGTACGAGATCCCCGCGGCGACAATCGCGGCGACGACGATCGCCGCCACCAAGCTCACTGCCATTCCGCGGCTCGCTGCGGACGGACCCTTACTGCTTTCCAACCGGATCCCTTCCTGTGATTTCGGTCACCCGAAAGGGACTCTCTGTATTTCAGCGTTCATCATACGACGGCCGTCGTAGCTGTCCGACGACTAATGGTTCGCCCCGGAGGCCTTGCGGGCCTTGATGACGATGCTCTCCGCCCCGAAGGTCTTCGTAATCCGTTTCGTGCTCTCGGAGCGGCTCTTCGAGAAGTAGTCAAGTCGCTTCACAATCTGCAGGTCTGAGAAACCCGCATCCCGGATCGTCTCGAGGTATTCGGACTCGATCGCCGCGCCGCCGATGCAGTCGGCCCAGAGCTGCGGGTTGAGGCCGCAGACCGCGCCGACGTCCTCCTGGACGACGATATCCGCGAGCTGGAGACGTCCGCCGGGTTTCAACACCCGGAAGATCTCGCGGAACGCGGCCGGCTTGTCGGGCACGAGGTTGAGGACCCCGTTGCTCGTGGCGACGTCGACGCTGGCGTCCGGGAGCGGGATCTTCGTCGCGTTCCCTTCGAGAATCCTCACATTCTGCGCGCCGATCCTCGCGATGTTCGCACGGGCCTTCTCAATCATCGCGGGCGTGAGGTCCAAGCCAATCACTTGTCCCCGAGGGCCCACCTTCAGCGAAGCGTAGAGGACGTCCGTCCCTGAGCCCGAACCGATGTCGAGGACCGTGTCCCCCGGACCGACGGAGGCGGTCGCGAACGGGTAGCCGACGCCCGCGAAGGACTCGAGCGCGGTCTCCGGCAGTCGCGCCAAGTCGTCTTCGGGGTAGCCGACGAACCGCAGAGCCTCGAGGCCCAAGGGGAAATGGTATTCCTTGCGGGGCTCTCTCGCGACCTGGGAGTATAGGTTCTGGACCGCCTTCGTGACAATCGGGGTGAGGTCCGTGACGGACTCCACGCGGGCCTCCGGCGGCACGTGGGAGATCCTCACGACCTCGAGGGGCAGCTTCTCGAGGCGGATCTCCGCCGCCATCCAGAATGCAGAGTCGGCAAACTCGGACTTCCTTAGAAGCTGCGCCTTCTCAAGGGCCGCGAGCCGCGCCTCCGCATCGTCGTCGCGGATGTGGAAGACCTCCGCGACCTCGTGCGCGGTCACGAGGTCCTTGCGCTCCTCCAAGTACTCGAGGATGTCCGTGGGGATCCGCTTTGGCAGCCCGGGCGCACGTCGGTCGATGATCTCCTCGAAGGGCCCGGACGTGAAGACCTCGCCCTTCGATTCGAGCTTGCCGCCCGCGGAGACGACGAGAGAGAGGAAGTTTACGCCTGTGCGCTCCATCGCGCGGCGATCGTCTTCGAAAGCCTCTTTGACCTCCTTGGACTGGAGGTCCACTGCCAGCCGCTTGGAATCGAGGCCGGATTCCGCGGCGAGGCGGATGAGTTCCTCCTCCGTGCCGGGCGCGGCGCGCACTTGGAATGCCTCCATCATTCGCCGGAAGTAGACGCGGGCCTTGCTCCGATCCTGGAGCTCTGCGGCCTTGAACGCCCGGCAGGCGGGGTACGTGCTCCGGACGCCGCTCTTGCGGAGGTATTCCGGGTCGAGGGGGTTTCGGGTCAGCTCGATGGATTCCCGGATCCAGTCGACCGTGGTCCGCTCGTCCACGCCGTACTCCTTCATCCATGCATCGATGTTCTCGAAGGTCCCGCCCATGCGGTACTCGATCTCGATCCGGTCCCCGTAGACCGCCTCGAGCCGACGCAGGACGGGCTCCAGTCCCCAGCTCCACCAGCACCAGGGATCCGCGAAATGAACAATCTTCACGGATCTCTCCATGGACCCTGCCATCGCGACCCCGTCTCGGCAGATTGGCGTTCGATAAAGACTTGTCGATTCCCGCGCCCGGATCGCGGTTGACGAGCGAAGAACGGGCCATCGGAAGACTGATGTTCTCACACTTGATACGCCAGGCCGACCCATTAAATAGGCTGCCGGGGCAGTGAAGACGCCAGCCGTCAGCCATCGTGGTGACGCAAGATGCCGAGCGACAAGCCGTCCCCCATGCTCCTCGATGCAGTGAAGGCGTCGGCCTCGAAGTTCAAAGAACAGAAGGATGCTCTCGAGGCCCGCGCGAAGGAACTCGATGCGCTCAAGGCCCAGCTCGACGCCGAGCGTGCGGAAGTCGAGCGGGACCGATCGAAGCTGAAAGCGGAGCGCGAGGCGTTCGTGCGCGAGAAGGAGGAAGTCCGTCAGGAACGGGCCGCCATCGACCGTGACATCGCCGCCGTGAAGACGGAGCGCGAAAAGGTCGCCGCGGAGGAGAAGCGCCTCCAGGAATGGGCCCGCGGCCTCAACGAGCGGGAGAAGTCAATCAAGGAGGGCGAGGACCGCATCAAGCGCCTCGAGCAAGAGTTCAGCGCGCAGATCAAGGAATCGGAGGAGAAGCTCCAGGCCCTCATCGAACGCGAGGAACTCGTCGCACAGAGGGAGCGATCCCTCGGAGACACGATCGAGCGTGTCTCGAGCCTGGAACGCGGACTGTCGCAGCGGGAGCGCACGCTCGCGAAGCGCGAGGAGGAACTGATCAGGCTGCAGAACGAGCGGCTCAGCGCCCTCGAGGCGCGCGAGAAGGAGTTGCTGAAGATCACCGAGGACATGCACGCGCGGGAGCGCGAATCGATCCAGCAGCACGAATCTTTCGTCGACTTGCAGAACACCCTGCGCTCGGAGCTGAACAACATGGCCGATGAGCGGCAGAAGCTCGCGATGAAGGAAAAGAGCCTCCTCGAGGCGGAGAAGTATCTCGCCGCTGCGCTCGAGGCCAGCGGGATCGAGATTCCCGTGGAGCCCTCGCCGATGGCCCCGCCGCCGCCCCCGCCCATGGAGCCCCGGCCTCCCCCGGCACCGACGGTGGTCCCTCCTCCGCCCGCGGCGCCGAAGAAGCATGAGGTGCCCTTCGACGAGGCGAGCCTGGGGGAGGAGGTCGAGTCGAAGCCGAAGGCCACGAAGGCGGAGGCCCTCGACCGCATGACGCGCGCGCTCGAGACGGCAAAGAAGGCGCGCGACCAGGGCCGGAACGTGAGCGAGATCCGCAAGACCCTCAAGCTCGCAAGGGGCGCGTTCGAAGCGGGCGACTACGACAACGCCGTTCGGCTCGCGGACGAGATCCTCAGGGAGCTCGAGGCCGTCCCGCTGCCGAAGTGACGGACCGCGGCGGGATCGTCGCCCAGACCTCCGGGGCGTGGATCGCCTCCGGGGGGTAGACCACATGCGTGGCGGGCAGCTCTCCCCACGGGTCCGCCTCGGATACGGGACCTCTCACGTAGCTCAGGGCCATGTTCACGAGGAAGAGGAGCTGGCCGGACGCGAGGACGAGGGCTCCGACGGTCGCGAGCCAGTTCAGGGACCACAGGCGCGGGTCGTAGTCGAACACCCGCCGGGGCATGCCCGCGACCCCGAGGAAGTGCATCGTGAAGAAGACGAGGTTCAACCCGATCATCGTGAAGGCGAAGTGCCATAGGGCGAGCCGCTCCGAATACATCCGCCCCGTCATCCGCGGGTACCAGTAGTACAGGCCCGCGAAGACCGCTAGGATCGTCCCGCCGAAGAGCACGTAGTGGAGGTGGGCCACGACCCAGTACGTGTCCTGGAGGGCGTAGTCGAGGGGGATCGGCGCCTGGAACACCCCGTTGATCCCGCCGATCACGAACATCGCGACGAAACCGATGGAGAAGAGCATTGGCGCCTTGAGCTCGATCGTCCCGCCCCACATCGTCATGATCCAGTTGAAGACCTTGACCCCGGACGGGATCGCGATCACGAGGGTCAGGATCATGAACGGCAGACGGGCGTTCAGGTCGATGCCCGTGGTGAACATGTGGTGGACCCAGACCCCGAAGGCGAGGAAGCCGATCGCGATCGTGGAGAGGGCGATCGCGCGATAGCCGAAGATGGGCTTGTGCGAGAAGCGCGGAATGACCTCAGAGATGATCCCCATCGCGGGCAGGATCATGATGTACACCGCGGGGTGGGAGTAGAACCAGAAGAGGTTCTGCCACATGATTGCGCTGCCACCGGACACGGAGCAGGCGGCCGGCGTGAGGAACGCGGTGAGGCAGTGGCGGTCGAGCAAGAGGACGAAGAGGCCCGCGGCCAGGACCGGCGTTGCGAGGAGGACGATCCCCTGCGTCACGAGGACGGTCCATACGAAGAGGGAGAGGTTCTTGAAGTTCACCCCGGGCGCGCGGTGCCGGAGGATCGTCGTGAGGAAATTGATTGCGCCGAGGGTCGAGGAGATGCCGAGAAGCTGGAGCGCGACGATCCACATGTCCACCCCGACGCTCCGGTCGAAGACGCTCAGCGGGGTGTAACCCGTCCAGCCGATCGCCGCGCTGCCGGACCAAAGGACGACGCCCGCGGCAGGGATGAGCCAGAAGCTCAGCGCGTTGATCCTCGGGAACGCCATGTCCTTCGCGCCGATGAGCGGCGGCACCATCAGGTTCGCGAAGCCCGCGAGGACCGGGATCGCCACGAGGAAGACCATCGTCGTGCCGTGCATCGTGAACAGGGAGTTGTACGTCGACGCGTTCATGATCGTCGCGCCAGGATACGCGAGCTCCGCCCGCATCAGGAGGGCCAGGATCCCGGCGAGCAGGAGGAACAGGATCGAGTTCGCAAGGTAGAGGATCCCGATCTCATGGTGGTTCGTCGTCGTGAGCCATCGGAGGACGCCAACCGGCCTCGTCTCCGCACGATGGGCCACGACCGTTTCGAGTGCCATCCGCAAAACCCCAGAGTCCGATCCGTCGGTTCGGCTAACCGAAATCCGGTAGCCTGGCGTGGGCCAAAAACCTTTCCACGAGGGCGCTGCGAGACCAAGAAGCCTGCCTACGACGGGCGTCGCAACGGCCTCCCGGAAACGGTCGTCGGATTTCGGATGACCGCAAATCCTTTAGGGGACCGCGTATTGCGAAGCGACCATGGAGGTTTCCAAGAGATTCGCGCCGCCCCTGGCGGCAGTCTTCGGGACCGCGTGGCTCGGCTCGTTCGGCGCGAGCGCTCAGGCTCCGAACACGCCCGGTCAGGCGGCGACCGACTCGCTGTTCCTCATCGTCCTCGGGTTCGCGCTGGCGATCGGGGGCCTCGTACTGGCGCTAATCACAATCGCGGTCGTCAAGTTCCGCCGGCGCCGAGGGCACACGGAGCCGCCGAAGAACCCGAAGACCGAGGACCGGAAGCTCGAAACTGCGTGGACGGTCGTGCCCGCCATCATCCTCCTCGTCGTCGGCGTGCTCACCTTCCAGACCCTGCGGGCGACGGACACAATCCCCCAGGCGGACGTCACCGTGACGGTCGTCGGGCAACAGTGGTTCTGGGAGTTCTTCACGGACAACGGCACCGGGAGCCCCGTCCGAACCATCGGCGAGTTCACGGTGAGAGAGGGTCAGACCGTCAAGCTCCTCATCAGGTCCCAGGATGTCGCGCATGCCCTGTACATCATCGACTTTGGCCTCAAGGTCGACGCGATCCCGGGCCAGACGAACGTCTATTGGTTCCAGGCGCTCCACGCGGGCGACTACCAGATTCGCTGCGCGGAGTACTGCGGCGAGAACCACTGGGCGATGGTCGCGATGCTCCACGTGTTGCCGGCCTGAGGCCTCGTTGAGGGAGGACGATGTCCGGCGTCGGGAAGTGGATCATGCGGCTGTCCATGCTCTGCGCACTCGTCGTCGCAACAGTGCCTCCGCCGTCGTCCGCCGCGTCGAGTACGTCCGAGCCTGCCACCTTGGATACCGTTTCCTACACGCTTTACGGGAACGCGGGGCTTGGCTGGGGTTTCGATGCTGGGAACATGACGATTCCGGGGCCCACCCTCGTGGCGCACGAAGGGGACGCGGTGAACCTCACGCTGATCGGAGCGGACCCCGTGGACCACAACTGGTTCCTGGACTTCAACAACGACAGTCGCGACAACGATGGCGCGGCGACATCCTCGCCCGTATTCCGGGGAGCAACGCCGGTTTTCTTCGAGTTCACGGTGGAGTGGGTCGGGAACGATACCTATCGGTGCCGTTTCCACGCGTTTACGATGGTGGGGGTCTTTCAAGCACTGCCACCTCGGTCCGTGACCTACGAACTCGTCGGGAACGCCGGCTCAGGATGGGGTTTCAATTCCACGAACGTCTCGAATCCCGGTCCGACCCTCGTGGCCTATGAAGGCGGCGCGGTCACGCTGAACCTCAGCGGGACGGACACCGTCCAGCACAACTGGTTTATCGACTACGACAACGACACCCAAGCGGACCCCGACGAGCCCGTCTCAACCACCTTCCAAGGCTCCACGGTCGTGGTCTGGAGCTTCGTCCCCGATCGGCCAGGCAATTTCACGTACCGCTGTGCCTTCCACCCGACCACGATGACGGGGAGGATCGAGATCCTTGCAACCGGCGCGGGCAGGCCTCCCGACCGGGGAGGCCCCGTGATCGAACTCATCCCCGGGATCATGGCCGGCACCCTCGTGTTCGTGTTCCTCTTCGCGGCCGGATACCACCTCCGCGCGGTGCGCGCCCGGCGGAGGTCGCAGTGAGGGTCCGTATGGCGGACCTCGGGATCCTTGCGCTTGGCCTCGGACTCTTGCCGTTCGCGTCCCTGGGCCTGTACGGCGTCGCGTCGAGGATTGGTCGCCACCGGGACGCCGTCTGGGGATTCCTCGTCGGCGTCCTCGCGTTCCTGGGACTGAGCCACGCGATGGCCGCGGTGCTCTTCGACGAATCCGCGCTGAGCCTGTCGATCGGATCCGGGGGCGCGCTCGCTTTGATCGGCTTCGGCATCGCCATCGGTTTCGTCCTCGGGTGGGTCCTCATCGAGCGCGGCGTGGGGCGTGACGTGCCGATCCTTTCCCGCGTCGCCTGGGCGGCCCTCGCATTCCTGGCAGTGCACAGCGTCTCGGATGGCCTGGTCCTCGGCCAATCGTACGCGGGTCCAATCGTCGTCGGCGTCGAGGTGGACGCGGTCCTGTTCAGCGGGACCGTCGTCCACCGGTTGTTGGAGGGGGCCGTCGTCCTCGTGCCCGCTCTCGCCGCGATGTGGCGGCCCGACAAGACCGCGACCGCCCTCACTGCGGGCCTCCTCGTCGTCCCTGCGGCGTTCCTCCCCGCGGCGATCTTCGAGTCCGTCTCCCTCGGCGCGGGCTCGGCCCTGACCCACGCGTTGATGGTGTTCTTCGGCGCCGCGGAAGCGGGTCTCGTGCTTTCCCTGCTCCTGCTTGGATTCCTCCCGCAGGTCGTCCAGACCGACCGGATGCGCTGGGCCGCCTGGGCTGGGGTGGGCTTCCTCACCATCGCGCTAGTGCACAGCCTCGTCGAGTGATGACGGCGCCCGGCCCGCGGGCGAAGGCGCCGGGGCCGCGGGCGGCAGCAGGGCGAGGATTGCCGTGGCGATCGCGCCTGCAAACGTCGCCGTGGCGAAGGCGAGGTGCGTCGTCACCACGGCCGGATCGAGGCGGCTCGTGATCGTGAGCATGCCGAGGGTGACCTGGCCTGCAAGAAGGAGGACGCTCATCGTCGAGACGAAGACGAGCCTGCGCTCCCATCGGAACCACAGCAGGGCGAGCACCATCGTGAGGAAGAGGAAGAGGGAGGTCAGGGCGGCCACAAGGCGGTGCGTGTACTCGATCAGGATGTCTGCGCGGCTGAGGTCCGGGACGACGGCGCCGTGGCAGAGAGGCCAGTCTGGACACGCCAGGCCGGCCCCGCTCGAGCTGACGGAGCCGCCGAGGACGATCGTCGAATACGTGCTGATTGCGGCCACGACCGCGAAGACGCGGAGCGTCCGGCGGCGATCGAAGGACGGCATCTTGGAGCCCTCCGCCAGGCAGGGAATCCGCCGAGATAAACCCTGTGCCCTACGCGGGTGAGGTCCGAACGCTGCCGGAGAGGGTCCACGCGATTCCGAGGATCCCCAGATCGAGGGCGAAGCCGATCACGCAGAGGATGCAGATTGCCTGGATCACGAAGATCTCGACGAAGGTCAGACCCAGGCCCGTCAGGGCGCCGACGATTGCGAAGGCGAGCAGGCCCCCGTCGACGGACCATTGGCCGATGCGTTCGGTGCCGCGCAGCGCGAGCATGGCGAAGGCGAGGAGGATGCCGAACCCGCCGACGCCGACGAAGGCGGTCGGGATGCCGGCCACGGCGGCCCAGGGACTGTCGCGGACCTTCGTGCAGTTGAGGTAGGAGCTGAGGTCGCACCACGAGGCCGATTCGGAGGCATACCATTGCCAGGCCAGGTAACCGGAGACCGCGATCCCGAAGACCGCGAGGACCGCGACGAGGAGCAGGAGGTCCCCGCGCGACAGCCGCTCGCCCGCCACGGCTCACCCCGACACGGCGTTCAGCGCGTTCGCGTAGGCGGCGTAGCCGCCCGACGGGACGCCCCGGAAGACCGCCGACACAATCCCGTTCCGATCGATGATGAAGAAGTAGGGCGTCACGTCGACGCCATACGCCCGCGAGGTGGCGCCCGTGGTGTCCATTCCGTACGGCCACGTCGTCCCGTATCGGCTCCTGAAGCTCTCCACCTCGGACGCGGCCACGTTCTTGATTTCGACGCTGATGAACTGCGCGCTCGCGCTGTACGCCGAGTAGAGGGCTGGAAGCGTGTTCTCGGCCTCCTGGATGCAGTAGATGCAATTGATGTCCATGAATTCCAGGAATACCGGAGCCGCTCCCCGATAGGACGACAGAGTGATCGATCCGCCGGAGGACGTCGTGAGCGTGAAGTCCGGGGCCATCTGGCCCACGCTCGGCCCGACGCCTCGGAACGGGTTGAAGATCGCAATGAGGATGATTGCCGCGACGCCGACGGCGACGATCGCGATCGTGCGCGTGCCCTTCGCGGTGATGACGGGCCCGGCCGGACGTTTCGCCGCCTCAATCTCCCGCGCTTCCTCCGCGCTGATGGCGGACCGTACATCGACGGCCGCGCGGGGATGCTGATTCTTCACGTGCCGCTCGAGGTTCTCGAGCTTCACGGAGACCCCGCACACGGGGCACTTCTTCATGACCATGGCCACTGCCAGGACAAGGCCAGGCGGAATAAAGCTTACGAAGGTACCGTTCGGAAAAATCCGGCCCGAAAGAGGACGCGTACGCCAATCCTTGACGCGCCCGAGGCGCGGTTCCCCCGAACATGCGTGGCGTCGGCGGGGTCCGACCCTCCGGTTGGCTCGAATCCACCGGTCGGCGGGCCTCGCGGCTGCCGCATCGGCCGCGCAATTCGCTCCGAGTCCGTCGGCTGTCGGTGCCTCACGGCCTTCCCACCCGGGATTCGAGGACGTCGACGGACTTTGTCTCGATTTCCGTGCCGTTCCTCAGCGTCCCCAGGCCGCGCGACCACCCGGTCGCCCGACTCGAGGGGGCTCTCGATCTTGATGTGGACCTTGGGTATCGGGCCCCGATCGTGCGGAACCACCGACCGAGGCCTTCCTCTTCCTTGAAGGCGCCCGCGACGAGCTCTCAAAGCCTGACGCGGAGAAACCTGCCTGGCCCGCACCCGGAGTCTTCATTGAGCATGCCACGGATTGCGTGCGAGGACGGCGTCGTCGCCGCGCGGGTTGGTCGTGCGACAAGGTCGACGGCCGGCCTGAAGTACGAGGGGAGCTCAGGGACCCGACCTGAAGGGCTCGAGCGCCCGAGTCCGAGAGGAGGCTCGTCCGAGGGGAGGAACTATATCCTAAGAGCCCTTGATAATGAACCGTGGAAGTCAAGACTCGGGAAGAACTCCTCCGGGAACTCGTCGCACAGGCCGACGAGCATCCGTACGGATGGAAGGCCGCCGTGCGGCAAGATCCGCGGCTATTCGCGAGAGAGTACTACATCTTCCATCCGAGGGCGGGCGTCTACGAGCTGAAGGAATATCAGGTCAATCCGTTTGAAACGTCAGGCGTCGGCGCGCAGCTCGGCCCTTCGGTCCCGAAAGGCCTTCCCCGCCTCCTTGACAAGCAGGCGGGTGTCTTCGCGATCGTGGAGATCAGTCTCGCGAAGCTCCGGGAAACTCTCGAGGAGGCGTCGGAAGGGAGCATGTTGCCGAAGGCGGGCCTGCAGGCCGGGATTCGCGTACCCATGCACGGTCCCGCTCACGATGCCCCCTCCTCCCTGAGGTTCCTCGACTCAACCCTCGAGAGGAAACGCCACGTTGTGGATGCGGAGTTCCGCAAGTTGATTGACCGACGCGGGCTCACGCGGGCGTACGCGTGACGTATGCCGCGCAACACCCGCTTCGCGGTCCTGGACCCCTTCCGCTCGCGGACCTCCACGAGGAGACCTCATCGATTCGTCGCGGGATAGCCCTTCCTCTCGGAGAAGAGACGCGGGTCGCCTTGCCGGAGCGCAACGCGCGGCTCTGTCAGAACCCTGCGTTGTCAAGGGCCTCATTGACGAGTTCGTCGGCACGTGCCAGACGTCCCGTGAGCCTCGGAAGATGTCGGTACTCGACCCTCTCGAACGTGCGCTCTTTGTCCTTCACTTTCTCCCGGAGTCGCTTCAACTTGCGATCCTTGACCCGGTACGATCCCTCTACTTGCTTGACAACGAACTCGCTGTCCATGATGCAGAGGACTTCGCCGTGCGTGTGGCGCCCGGCCAACTCCATTCCCTTGATGAGGGCACAATATTCGGCCTCGTTGTTTGTCGCTCGCCCAATGTACTCAGAATGCTCTTGGACGACCCGGTCCGCCTCGGTGCAAATAACCACACCTATGGCAGCAGGCCCGGGGTTACCCCGCGAGCCGCCGTCGGCATAGGCGGTCAATCTCTGGGATGGTTCATGCGTCCGCACGTCTTCGGCCGAGGGTCGAGCCGGTCTGATTGAACCTCCTCCCGGTGGAGGGAAAATGGGGACGCAGGGATTTGAACCCTGATCGACGGGTTTCTTCCACGCGGGGAGCGACCCTCGCGTGTTGTCGCGAACCATGGGTCAGCGCTCCAGTCGGTCATCACCGGATCAGCAAACCCGTTCGCGTTCAAGCCCATGACTGGAGCCCGTAATTCTACCAGGCTAAACTACGTCCCCATGGAGCCTGCGCGGTCCGCGGAAGAGGCAGGCGATTTATCTAGCTTTGCGTGGCCGGGGTCCTCGTCGAGGCCTGACGCTCGCTGCGGTGCAGGGCCCAGAGTTCCGTCGCGAGCACGAGGACGAGGAGGCCCTCGATCGCCTTCGCGAGGATGCCGAGCGGCTCGACGCGGTACTGCTGGCTCACGAACGGGACGACGGTCAGGCGCGAGGCGATGTACAGCGCGATGAGGACCAGGCCTGCGTAGAGCCAGCCGCGGAGGTACCAGGGCCGCGCGTTCATCATGGACCATGCGCCGATCAGCTGGAACGGCGTGAGGACGACGAAGAACACGACCGCCGCGAGATCGACGTGCTCGCCGATCGCGAGGAGATGGATCCCGCCGTCGGCGAAGAGGAGGTAGGTAGCCAGGACCCGCCGGCCGCGCGTCCGGTCCCACAGGACCTCCGGATGGTCCAAGCCGTAGCCGAGGAACACGAACCCGAGGGCCCAGGGGACCATCGAGAGGCGGGTGAGGTCCGCGTTCAGGTAGCTCTCGCCGTACTCGCCGGAGAGGACGATCTGGGCCTCGAGGGCTGCCGCAACGGCGAGGATCGCGAACCCGAGGGCCATGAGGCCGAGGCCCGGCGTGAGCCGGTTCCAATCCATGCCATTCCCTAGCACGCGGGCTCGGCCAAGTACCTTTGCCAAAATCGCTGCGGGAGGGCCTCAGCGCTGCCGCATCTTCTGCTCGCGCTTGCGTCGGCGCATTCGCTTCTTGCGCCACTTCCAGCGCATCTGTCCGCGCTTCTTCCACGCCCGCGAGCTACGCTTCATCGGATTCGCGCGGCCGTATTCGACCCCCTCTTAAGTAGTTTCCGACGTCCGCCGGCCTCGCGGGAACGTTGATGTCTCCGAAGGACGTTCGCGCCCCGATGAATCGACTCGAGGTTCTCCCGGTGTACTTCCGCGGCGCGGGCGGAGCAATCGAACGGACGGAGATGTTCAAGTCGGAGCCGACGCCCTACGCCGTGCCCGCGGACCTGTACTGCGGTTCCTACGAAGTCACGAAGGGATTCCTCGGCCCATCGAGGATCGGGAACATCGAGATCGTCATCTTCAACACGCGCACGTACCGTCCGGATCCGGAGCTGGAGGAGTTCGTGAAGGACCGCCTGACGGAGGCGATCGCCTCGAAGGAGGGACCCGAGGTCGTCGAGGCGTCAGGAGGCCTCGCGGTCATCCGCTCGCGAATCCAGGTGAGCACCTGGTGGGGCGAACGCGGGGAGCGGTGACCTCCGCCGGATCGAGGCCCGCCGCGGTCCTCAGCTGTGCGCGTACCAGACGTTCCCGGGCCCGACGTAGTCCGGGGCTTCGCCCCACGCGAGGTGCACCTTCCCCTTCGCGTCCAGCGCGATGCCGTAGTAGTCGCCGTATGTGAAGTCGAAGCCGTCCTCGGTCTGGTAGGGATAGCCCAGATCGTCATTCACGCGGATCTCTGAGCTCCAGGTGGCCCCACCATCCGTGGACGACCGGTACCATGTGTTGAACTTCCCGAGCCGGTTGTCCATCCACGAGACGTGCACCCGTCCCGCCGCGCCCCCTTCGATCGCCGGGAACAGATGGATCGCGTCGCCGAGGCCGTCCGCATGGACGGGAACGCGGTCCGTCCAGGTCGCACCGCCGTCCCGCGAGGCGCGGAACCACACGGCCGGCGGCCCGCGGCGTTCGACCCCCGCGTTGTACGCGACGTACACGGTGTCCGCGTCGTCGATGGACAGGACCGCCTGAGGCCCCCAGAAGTCCCAGGCGCAGAAGAACTCCGAGCAATCGGGCCCGGGCGGGATGCCCTTCTCGATCATGCTCACGGTCCACGTCCGGCCGCCGTCCACGGACTTCGTCACGAACAGGTCCTGCGGCCCGAGGGCGTTCCCGCTCTGGTGCACGCCGACCCAGCTGAAGTACACGACGCCCTTCGAGTCCACCGCGCCGCCGGAGGTGAGGGTCCATCCGAAGGTGCTCGATTTGCTGTTGATCTGCGTCGTCGCGAAGGTGCGTCCGCCGTCGTGCGAAGCGGAGACAAAGAACCGCTGAGCGATGCTGAACGCCACGTAGACATCGTCATCCTGGACCGCGAGACCGACCTTGTCCGTCCAAGACTTCTTCACGCCGACGTTTACGACGACTTGTCCACCGAACGTCTCCCCGAAGTCGTCGGATCGCTGCACGACCGTGTCCTTCGAGTCCATGTACGCGACGAAGACCACGCCGGCGTCGTTCACGGCGACCTGGAGGTCGATCTGGTACGTGTCGCCAGCCCCCCGCGGATGCGGGTTCAGCGGCCTCGGCGCGCTCCATGTCGTGCCGCCGTCGTGGGAGGCCTGGAAGAGGGCGGCGGGGCTCGAACACGTGTCGCAGCCCGGCACCTCGCCAAAGTGGGCCCACGCGACGTACACGTTTCCGCGTCCGTCCGCGGCGACGTCGGGCTCCCAGTCGTCCCCTTCCGGATAGCCGATCACCACCGGCGTGGAGAACGACGGCGCCCGGCCGCCCGCCGCCGGGGCCCCCGAGGATCCGAGGACGAGGACCAAGCCCACCGCAAGTGCACCGAGAAAAAGTACAAGACTCCTCATGGTACCCTCCTCCGCCGCGGGAACGGCTGTCCGGGCCATAAAGATTCTTCCAAGCCTCTCTCCATACGGTTAACATGTATTCGCCGCGGCCAATGCAGCGTGAACGTGACCCGAGGCCTCGATCCGCGGCCGCAGACGGCGTCGGCGCTTTCGAACAGGGCGCGGGCGTCGGATCCGTGGGGGACGGACGGAGCGGCTAAGGGTATCGCTGGGGCCCCTTGGTAACGTGTTTCCGATTGGTGCTTATTTGCAGCAATCGTGCGCTACCGGCGATTTCTGGCCTCCTTTCAGGCGGACTTCAAGGGTGGCTGGTTTACGGTATCCGACGCAGTTGCCCGGCTCTATATCCCTCGAGGCGGATTCCCGGGAGCTCTACGGAGAACTCTCAGTGCGCTGCGGTGGACGGTCGCTCCGCCACCCCGCGTTGGCCGACGAAATTCTCCGCCAGCGGGCGAAGTCGGATATCCCGAGGCTGCACCGGATGGGACTGCTGAGTCGGCGTGGGCAATCCGAGCATCTTCTGGGTCCCCGCGGTGGACTGGCGCCGCATCCGCACGAAGATTTCGGGCAGAGAGGAATTATCAACATCATGATAGTAATTTCCAACAAACTACTTACGCCGTGGCACGTCGTCGGAGGACGGATGGCCGGGAAAACCTCGGCGGGGGAAAGAGCGCAAGGCCATGGAGAGACGCCGCGTTCGCGTGTCGAGCTCGTCCTCGTGGGGGCAAACCATCGGACATGTCCCCTCGACATTCGTGAGACGCTTCACCGGCGGATCACCTATCCCCGATTGAAAAGGGCGGGCGGGGCGTCGCCTCCCTGGGAGGACTTGGTCCTCCTCCGGACGTGCAACCGCGTCGAAGTCTACGCCCTCACTCGCTCGCGCGGCTCTCTCACGCGGGTGATCCGGAATGCGTTCGGTCTTCCGGCGAATTCCTCCTACCTCTACGTCCTCGAGGGCGTCGACGCGGCCGCGCACCTGTTCCGCGTCGCGGACGGTCAGGATTCCCTCGCGCAGGGGGAAAGGCAGGTGCGGGACCAGGTACGCCTGGCGCCTGCCGTCCGACCGAGGTCTTGGCAGTGCGACGGGTCTCTGACCCCGTTGTTCGAGCGGGCCGCCCGCGTGGCACCGCGCCTTCGCGTCCTCGCGGAAATCGATGGCGAGGAGACGTCGGCAAGCCATGCCGCGGTTCGCTTCATCGAAGGGGCGGTGCCCGTCCGCGACCCGGCGGTCGCCTTCCTCGGGAGCGGGAAGATGGTCCGCCTCGCGGCCCGAGCCCTACGGAAGAGGGCGGGCCTCACCGTCGTGGACCGAGATCCGATCAAGGCGCGGAAGGCGGCGAACGAACTCGGCGGGTCTTCTGCGGACCTTGGGGAGTTGGATTCGATCCTCGCCCGTGTCGACGTCGTGATCGCGGCCACCTCGTCGCGGAAGCCCATCGTGTCCGCAGGGGCCCTCCGCAAGGCACTCGAACGCCGCGGAGGCAGGGCGTTGTGGATGGTCGACCTCGGCGTCCCGCGGAACATCGACCCCCGGGCAAGGGACTTGGTGGGCATCACCCTGGTCGACATCGACGGCCTTCAGCCATGGGCCGCGCGGCTCCCGAGCCCTGAGGCCCTGTCGCGTGTGGAATCACGAGTCCGAGAGGAGGCTGAGTCGTTCGTGAGGCGCTTGCGCTCTTCGGACGAGGACGCAGTCGCCGCCTACCGCCGGAGG